>Ga0265319_1000223_pt1 | contig 42376 bp, 32 predicted proteins | sample 4824metaG_FD_192443 | JGI IMG/M metagenome (GOLD analysis project Ga0265319, IMG submission 192443) | Rhizosphere microbial communities from Carex aquatilis grown in University of Washington, Seatle, WA, United States - 4-8-24 metaG | ecosystem: Host-associated > Plants > Roots > Rhizosphere >...
CCCTTTTCGCCGACCTTCGGGAGCAGGATGGCGATGCGCTGCCAGGCCTGGGCGTCGGCGGGGTTGTAGACGAAGCGCAACAGCGCGACGAGGTCGCGGACGTGCTGGCGCTCGAAGAACTTCACGCCGCTGGTGATCTGGTAAGGGATGCCGGCGCGGGAGAGCGCGAGCTGCATCTCCAGGGCGAGGAAGTGCGAGCGGTAGAGGATGGCGATCTGGCTGGCCGAGACGCCTTCGTCGCTGATCAGCGAGTGGATGCGCTTGAGGATGAACTCGGCCTGCTCGCGGTCGTCCATGGTCGCGACGACGTAGGGCTTGACTGAGTGGCCGCGGGCGGCGCGGAGTTCCTTGTCGAAGTGGCGGCCCTTGGGCTGGGCGTTGAGGACGCCGTTGGCGAAGGCGAGGATCTCGGGCGTGGAGCGGTAGTTGATCTCGATGCGGTGGATGACGGTGCCGGGGTGGCGCTCGGGGAACGTCATGATGTTCTCGAAGTCGGCGCCGCGCCACGAGTAGATGCACTGGGCGTCGTCGCCCACGGCCATGACGCGGTGGTGCGGGGCGAGCCGGTCCACGATCTGGGCCTGGAGGGTGTTGGTGTCCTGGTATTCGTCGACGAGGACGTGGCGGAAGCGATTGGCGAAATACGCGGCGACCTCGGGCGCATCGGTCAGGAGCTTGAGCCAGAGCTCGAGTAGGTCGTCGTAGTCGACGACGGCCTGGTCGTGCTTGGCCTTGGCGTAGGCGGTGGCGAAGGCCGGGAAGCGGTCGGCGATTTCGCCGTACTGCGGGAAGTTCTTCGCCACGGTGTCGCGGAGGGACAGCTGGGTGTTGCGGGCGAGGGAGAGGACGCTGAAGAGCGGGCCGGGGCGGGGGTTGGTCTTGTCCTTGAAGAAGAGCTTGTCGGCGGCCTCGACGGTCTGCTTGAGGAGCGTTTCCGACTCGTCGGCGTCGAGGATGGTGAAGTTCTTCGGGAGCTTGATCGCGTCGCCGTAGATGCGGAGGGCGCGATTGCCCAGGGAGTGGAAGGTGCCGCCCCAGAAGCGGGCCGGCTCGATGCCGGTGAGGTCCTGGACGCGGTGGAGCATTTCCTTGGCGGCCTTGTTGGTGAAGGTCAGCAGGAGGATCTCGCCCGGCTTCACGCCCTGGGACAGCAGGTACGCCACGCGGTAGGTGAGGGTGCGGGTCTTGCCCGAGCCGGCGCCGGCGAGGACGAGCAGAGGGCCCGGCGGTGCCGTGACGGCGGCGAGCTGCTCGGCGTTGAGCAGGGCCGAAAAGTCGATCGCGGGGACCGAGGGCGGGCGGGCGGCAGGGTCGCTGGGGAGGACGAAATCCATGGAGGCAGAGGCCAGAGGACAGAGGTCGGAGGACGGAGGCAAAAGAAAAGGCGAATTGTCTGAGGTGGGGCGGTGGGTCCCTTCACCGCCGCATCGACCGGGGCGCGGAACGGAGTCCGTGCCCTACCTGGGCCTTCCGGGCCGCCGCCGGCTTATCCCGCTTGCGCCGGGTGGCGGCGGGGCGCAGGCTGGACGCCTCGTTTTCCCATGAAAAAGGCGGTCCGCATCGGCATCATCGGTCTCGGCAACATCGGGCAGGTGCACGCCCGGCACCTGCTCGAGGGCAAGGTCCCGCGCGCCACGCTGGCGGCGGTGGTGGACAGTGATCCGGCGGCGCGGGCGGCCCTGCCCGGCGTACCGGGTTATCCGGACCTGGCGGCGCTGGTGCGGGCGCGGGCGGTGGACGCGGTGATCGTGGCCACGCCGCACTACCATCACACGGTGGCGGGCATCGCGGCGCTCCAGGCGGGGCTGCACGTGCTGATGGAGAAACCGCTGGCGGTGGACAAGGCGGACGGCGCCAGGCTGCTGGCGGCGCACACGAACCCGCGGCAGGTGTTCGGCCTGGTGTTCAACCAGCGCACGGACCCCGCGTACCGCCGGCTGCGGGAGATGGTGCGCGGCGGCGAGCTCGGGGCGGTGCGGCGGGTGAACTGGACGATCACGGACTGGTTCCGGCCCAACGCCTATTATGCCGGCGGCGGCTGGCGCGCGACGTGGGCGGGCGAGGGCGGCGGCGTGCTGCTCAACCAGGCCCCGCACAACCTCGACCTGCTGGTCTGGATTTTCGGCCCGCCGGTCCGGGTGCGCGGTTTTTGCCAGTTCGGCCGGTATCACCCGATCGAGGTCGAGGACGACGTGACGGCCTACCTGGAGTTCGCCAACGGCAGCCATGCGACGTTCATCACCTCGACGGGCGAGGCGCCCGGCACGAACCGGCTCGAGGTCGCGGCGGAGAACGGCCGGGTGGTCATCGAGGACGGGGAGTTCCGGTTCACGCGCAACGCGGTGCCGATGGCGCGGTTCGGCCGGACGACCCAGGATCGCTTTGCCAAGCCCGCGGTGACCGAGCGGCCGGAGAAGTTTGCCGACCACGGCGGGCAGCACGCGGAGATCGTGCGGAATTTCGTGGCGGCGATCCGGGACCGGCGGCCGCTGATCGCGCCGGCGGCCGAGGCGCTCCGCCCGGTCGAGCTGGCCAATGCGATCCTGCTGTCCGCGGGGACGGGGAAAACCGTGGCGCTGCCGCTGGACGCCGCCGTCTACCGGCGCTGGCTGCGGCGGAAGATCGCGGGGTCGCGCGGGAAATGACGCGAGCGACGACGCAGCCACGCTGCGGGCGGCGGGCCCGGGACGGCAGGGCGCACTTTCCGGCCGTCCCGGATGTCGCCGGCCAGATCCGGTTCAGACCGTGGTGAGTTCCTTCTCCTTGTGGGCGAGATGGGTGTCGATGTCCTTGATCGTCTTGTCGGTGAGCGCCTGGATGTCCTTTTCGAGCCGCTTCGACTCGTCCTCGGAAACCTTGCCGTCCTTCTGGGCCTTCTTGACAGCCTCCATGGCGTCGCGGCGGGCGTGGCGGATGTTGACGCGGCCTTCCTCGGCGAACTTGTGGGTCATCTTGACGAACTCGAGGCGGCGTTCCTTGGAGAGGTCGGGGAGGGGGAGGCGGATGAGCCCGCCGTCCACGATGGGGTTGATGCCGAGGTTGGCCTGCTGGATGGCCTTCTCGACGGCGCGGATGAGGCCCTTGTCCCAGGGCTGGACCTGGATCATGCGGGGGTCGGGCGTGGAGATGGCGGCGCACTCCTTGAGGCGCATCAGGGAGCCGTAGGCCTCGACCATCACGCCCTCGACCATGGAGGGGGAGGCCTTGCCGGTGTGGATGGTGCTGAACTCATGCAGGGTGAAGTCGATGGCCTTCTTCATGCGGGCCTGGGCGTCGGTGAGGGCGGGGTGGGACATGGGGGCGGGGAGTTGAAAGTTGAGAGGTGAAAGTTGAAAGAGGAGAGAAAGCGGAGAGGGGACCTTCAACTTTCAACCGGCATCTTTCAACTGTCCACAACGTCAGTTGTGGACCAAGGTGCCGATCTTCTGGCCGAGGACGGCGTTGCGGATGGCATGTTCCTGCTCCAGGTTGAAGACGAGGATGGGCACGTTGTTGTCGAGGCAGAGGGAGAAGGCGGTCGAGTCCATGACGTTGAGCCGCTGGCGGAGGGCGTCGACGAAGGTGATCTCCTCGTAGCGGACGGCGTCGGCGTGCTTCTTGGGGTCCTTGTCGTAGATGCCGTCGACCTTGGTGGCCTTCATGATGATGTCGGCGTGGAGTTCGGAGGCGCGGAGGGCGGCGGTGGTATCGGTGGAGAAATACGGGTTGCCCGTGCCGGCGACGAAGATGACGACGCGCTTCTTCTCGAGGTGGCGCATGGCGCGGCGCATGATGAACGGCTCGGCGATCTGGTTCATCGGGATGGCGGACTGGACGCGGGTGTTGACGCCCATCTTCTCGAGGCAGTCCATGATGGCGAGGCCGTTGATGACGGTGGCGAGCATGCCCATGTAGTCGCCGGTGGTGCGGTCGACGCCGCGCTTGGCGCCCTGGAGGCCGCGGAAGATGTTGCCGCCGCCGATGACAACGCAGACCTGGACGCCGAGGTCGTGGATTTCCTTCACCTGTTCGCACATGCGCTCGAGGGTGGCGGCGTCGATCGGCTCGGTGCCCTTGCCGCGCAGGACCTCGCCGCTCAGCTTCAGGACGATGCGCTTGTATCTTACCGGGGTGACGGCGGACTTGGTGGGCATTCCGCGGTATCAAACGGCCGGCCAAAAGCGGCGTCAATGCCCGAGATAGGGAGGCGGGGCGGGGCGGGGATTCACTTCGCCGGCGCCGCCGGCGGGCCCTGGGGCTCGCCCCTTGCCGCGCGGCGCGAGGCCCGGACGGCGAAACCCACCCCGATGAGCAAAAACAACAGCACGCCCACCACGAGGGCGATGTTCACCTTGGTGGTGCGCTTGCGGGTGTTGACGAGCGGCTGGCCGGCGGTTTGTGGTTCGAAGCCCATGAGCGGGAGGGTTGCGTACAAGGACCGGTCGGATGGGCGCGGGTGGCGAAGATTCTTTGGCCGGCCATGATTCCGCGGTGGAACCCGCGCCGGGGAAAGCCATTGCCATGATGGCGGGACTGGGGCGTCATCCGGCGAAGGATCATCCCCCGACATGAAATTCGAACACTTCGCCCTGAATGTCCCCGATGCGCGCGCGCAAAGCCGCTGGTATGTGGAGCACCTCGGCTTCCAGGTGGTGCGACGCCGGGAGGAAGCGCCCTACACGCACTTCCTCGCGGACGAGACCGGCCGGGTGATCGTCGAGTTCTACACCAACCCCCGGGCGGCGATCCCCGACCTGGCGGCCGCCCATCCGCTGGTGATGCACGTGGCGCTGTTCGCGCCCGACGCCGGGGCGGAGCGAGACCGCCTCGCGCGGGCCGGTGCGACGCGGTTCTCGGACGAGATCATGCCCGACGGCAGCCGGCTGGTTTTCCTGCGCGACCCGTGGGGGCTGCCGCTGCAGCTGTGCCAGCGGGCGCGCCCGTTTCCGGGCTTTTAATCCGGCGGCGGCGCGGCTAGATTTCCGACCTTGACCCGCGGTGGGCCAGGGGGCTTCCTTCGCCCTCCTTTGCCTGATGGTGTAATGGTAGCACAGGCGACTTTGACTCGCCTAGTCCTGGTTCGAATCCAGGTCGGGCAGCCATTCGACGCGCGGTCCGAACACCGCTTGCTCATGGCCTGCGGCCGGCATATTCGAATGCCGTGAATATGTTGGTTGCCAAAGCGCGGCGAATGGCCCCGAGCCTGTCGAGGGGCATGTCCGTCGTCTATTTCCTGCGTCTGCGTTCCGGAATGCTCTACGTCGGAGCATCGATTGATTTGGAGCAACGGCTTGATGACCATGTCTCTGGCCAAGCTTGCCGAACAACCGCACTCGATCCGCCCTTCGCATTGCTTCGAATCGAAGTCTATTCGACGTTTTCCGATGCACGACAGCGCGAGGCACAACTTAAGCGCTGGTCGCGGCCAAAAAAGGAAGCCCTCATTCGCGGCGATCTCAATCATCTGCGCAAACTCAGCCAGTCTCGCGAGCAATCACCTAGTGGTGGTCCGTAGGACATTTCCGCTAACTGCAAAACGGCTCCAATCTCCCCGCCCGGGCATTAGCCTCACGAAAGTTCGCATTTCCATCCGGACCGGGCAGCCATTTCGGGAAAATTTAAGTCCGCGCAGCCATGGGCGCTGGTCATCGACCAGATACCCAATGAATGATTTAAGTCCCGGGATGCGGAATACCCAGCCGAGGGCACGTTGTCTGGGCGAGTAATTGACCGTTCTTAGAAAATGGCCGAAAGACCGCCATAGAAAGCGCGCCGCGGACCATAGGCCGGGGCGGCAATGCCGAGACCGGATCCGTCGCGGATCTCATAAATTCTGTCGAGGAGATTGAGGCAATCGAAGCGCAGCTTCAGTGCTTTGATCCGTCCCGCAGGCAAACGGAAGACATGCTCAATGCCAACATTCCCCGTTCCGTACGCGGGCATTTTTTCGAGATTGGCAAACCCTGCCCTCAGGCCGTTGCCATAAAGAAAGTCGGTGTAAACCCGGGTATCCCGGGAAAACTTGTAGGCGACGCCGCCGGATCCGGTGAATCGCCCTTGATGATCCAGTTGGATTGAGTGCGTCGCGATGTACGCGAGCTCCTCGCGGGGAAACTCGAACTGAACGGAGTCGATGTCCTGCGCCGCGGTCTGAACGAAGGAAAAGTTCCCGTAGGCGGAAAAGCGGCCCTGATTGTAGGTGGTGCTGATCTCGGCACCGTAAATGGTACCCTTGGTATAGTTGAAATTATTAATGATGACGGCATTCCCAAACTGTCCGTCGTCGAGCAGGTTTCGGGCAAGCTTGAGGTATGAGTCGAGCGTGACTTGCCAGCCGGAGACCATTTGATGGGAGACGCCGAGGTCGAAGTAATGATCGCGTTCGACCTTTTGCGAATAGTCTTTGTCGTTGAATGGTGCGTTAGTGGTGTTCTGGAATCTCCCAATGGTTGCCGGCTGAATGTACTGCAGGGTCGGCGGCATGAAATAGCGGGCATAGCCCGCATGGACGGAGGTGGCATCGGCAATCTGCCAGACCAGATTCACCCGGGGGCTCAACTGGCTTTCTCGATCGAACGAAGCGTCGAATCTGCCGTAACGGGCGCCATAATTTAGCGTCAGCCGGTCGTGAAACCGCCATTCGTCTTGGAGATAAATGCCGAAGCCTGAGCCGTGATTACCACTGTTGTCCACGATATGGATCGGAATGTCGGATGTCTGTTCTCCAAGTGAGTCCACCCGGAAGACTGCGGTATTCGTGTCCAGCTTCTCGTGGTCAAAGGTTGCGAGCAGTCCGGCGCGTAGCGTATGATGATCGCCCGGGGCAAATGATGCGTCCGCCTGAATGCCAGATACAAAATCGCTGTTTCCCACCGTTCCGGCAACACCGCCGAATAGCAGATCTTGCACCGGGTCGGGACTGAACTGGAGGTCGGTGTCGCGGACAAATGCTGATAGCTGAAGCGACACCTCCCTCGTTGATTGTTGATAGGAGGCCACGGCGTAATAGTTCTGCTCGGTCTGGTTTTCATCGACTGCAGCGGAGTCGGCCGAGGGGTTTCCAGCCAACCGGAATTGGGGCGCTAGTCCGGGGGTATCCGGGATCTGAAAGTTGGCATATGAGGCTCCCAGCAGCAGGGCCACTCGACGGGTGTCGTCGAGACGGCACGAGAAATAGCCAAAGGCCTTCTCCTGGTCGGTGACATCGTGCAACGGCCTGGCACTGGAGGTCGTGTTATCGATGCCGAGATCGTCGTGCTTGCCGGAAACGACAGCGAAATATTCCATTTTGCCGTGGGTCCCCCCGGACTGCAGTGACGATTGGAGGGTGTCGTAACTTCCACCATAGACCGACAGCTCGCCGCCGTTGAATTGGGAACCCGTCTTGGCCGTCACATCGATAATGCCCGCCGTGCGGTCGCCAAATTGAGCGGGTAATGTTCCGGTCAGAAGAGTGACTGCCCGGATCATGCGGGTGTCGAGCTCCTGGGCGAAGCCGTTGAGGCCTTCTGGCAAGAGCACCCCGTTGATGCGATACTGCAAGTCGCCGTGGTCCCCGCGCACATGCACTTCCCCGAATTCGTCCTGCACCACGCCAGGGGCTTGTAGCAGTACCTGCTGAAATGATGCGTCTTCACCCTGACCCATCGACTGGATCTGGTTTGAGCCGATCGTGTACCTCACGGCCCCCAGGCTTGGCGCGATTTCCTCCCTCGCAGCATCGAGCTCAGCCGAGACGGTGACGACCGCAAGTTGGACCGGGGCATCTCCGACCGCTCCGCCCAGTGTATTTTGAGTTCCGGCCGACTTACCCGAAGTTTGATCGCCTGCCGCCGGCTGGGGTGATGCCAATGGACCCTGCGCCCATGCGGTAGTCATTCCGCTTGGAACAAGAGCGATGATGACAGCCGCAAGCACTGCGAGCAGCATGGGGCATCTGCGCTGGCTCGTGGGGCCGCCAATTGCATGGCTGAGGGAAAGTTGCATAACAATCTCTGCGCTCCGTCATTGGCCGGCGACCACGCTGCTGGCGTCGTGGACGGCCCCGGTCGCGCCGGCTATCCCAAGCGGCACGTCCTTGAACAGGACTCCAGGGAGCGGGTCCTTCGCCCATTTGTAGCGGGCCACGTAGCCCACGCTGACCAGAAAGGACGAACCCGCGATGGCCAAACAACGCAGCCAGGGCCGGGTAGAACCATGGGGCACATCGACTGCGCCGCGGAAGCCCTCCAGAAAATGCAGAGTCCGGCTTAAACCCGAACTTTCTTCGCTGTAATCGGTGCCGTTCATGCCCCCTCCCAAACCCCGGCGCCGGATAAACAATTAGCTGTATAACTAAACATTAGACATACCTAAGAATGCGAGGAATGGTTATTGTCAACAAACACATTTAGGCTCGCCTAATCTTTATTCACACGGCTCAAACAAATCGATCAACATGCATTCGTCCACGTCACCCTCCGAAAACTGGGAAGATTACCTCGCACGCATTCATGAGTTGATTGAAGCCAAGGGCTACGCGCGTGTGGCTGACATTGCAGATCAGCTGAAGATTGCCTCAGCCAGCGTGACGTCGATGATCCAGAAAATGGCGAAGGCCGGCTTACTAAATTATGAGCGGTATCGGGGGCTCTCCCTGACCCCGACTGGAGAAGCCGCGGCTCTGGGGATTCGACACCGGCACCGGGTACTGACGGCTTTTTTGACTCAATTGGGCGTGCCGGCGGATGTCGTCGAGCGCGATGTCGAGGGCCTTGAACACCACTTGAGCAGCGTATCGGTAGAAAAAATTGCAACTTTGCTCCCGAAGCTGAGGTCACGCCATCAGTGATTCAACTTAAGATTGGGCACCCGGATATTGGCCCTCTGACCCGGCGGTTGTCGGCGCAAAATCGCGTTTTCTTCCGATCTGAACCGGGAACGAAGCAAATGGAGCAAATCCGAGGCTCCTTGGACTCGGATTGAACCTGCTGCCGACCCTCGCGCACGCGCTCAGCCAGAAATTGCGCAAGCGGATTGAGGAGATATTCGTTTGGGCGAATACGACGGGCTGATTCCGCAAGAGCCGCTACCGCGGGGTCGAGCGCACGCACGCGCAGGGCGAATCGGTCGTCGCCGCGCTGAACCCGGTGCACATGGCCACGCTCCTCGGCGGCGGACCGCCACAAACCGCGTGGGCGTGACGCCCGCCGGGCCTGCGGTGTGCCCGCATACCGCGCTTCGGTCCGCACACGATACCGGCCGCGCCAAAAACGGCGCGCAAAGCGAGTTGCAGAGCTTGGGTTCTCAGCGAAAATGACGAAAAGAGATCGTGCGATACCCCAACGGGGCGTTTTTCAGCAGCAAGCTAGCCGCCACTCGCGTCCTCGCAGGCGCGAATTTCAATTCGGGACGTGTCGGCTGGAACTGGAGCAAGGGGTATCCGATACTCCGACCAACCAGACATTTTCGGCCCGCGCGGAATGTCCTGTGGCGCGAACCGAGCCGGAATTTCGCGCAGCATATTTCCGTTTTCGTCAAACAGCGTGACTGCAAGATGAGTTCGGGTCGTGTCCTCGACGCCGACCTTTCGCATGACCGAGCCAAGCAGAACAAGTTGTCCATGGTCGCGCGCAAATGTTGCTCTCGCGATGAAGACGCGCGATGAGTCAACCCGGTCTAGTTTGATTTGTGCGACCTCCGCCGGAACCTGCTGGAAAGAAGCGCAGCCGGTGAGAGCCGCAGCAGCGAGTGTGAGGAGTAGCTTTGTCTTCATGGGTGGGACGCAGAAAGATCCTAGGAGCCGGCGCTCAGGTCTTGTTCATGGGCTTGTCGGCAGGCGCCGGGGATTTCCAAGTCACCTTCGTGGCCACATCCTGCCCCGTTTCGCGCTCGCTACAGAGCTGCACAACTTGGTCCGCCGTGAGATCGGCCAGCGTAGCGGGTTTGCCGTCGCGCCACAGCCGGGTCCGGCCGTCTTTGATTTGAAATCCGGTCGGACTGACTTTTTCGGCCGATGCGAGAGTCAACACATGCTTCTCGACATTCAGTGCGCAAACGACGCCTGTTAGCGGGTGCTGCAACGGGGACAACGCGCGGGTTGCCGTGGTGGCAGCTGCGAATATGATGAGTAAATATAGGAATGGATATTTCATGTGGACTCCGGCTCGGCGATGGTCGCTGCAGTTTCAGTTTCGAACCACGGGTAGAGTATCGGCAAAATCAACAGCGTCACCAAAGTCGCCGTGATCAACCCGCCGATGATGACAACGGCAAAGGGTCGAGAAGTTTCGGCCCCCACCGCAGTGGATAACGCCATCGGCAGCAAACCCAACGCAGCCATCAGCGCTGTCATCACCACGGGCCGAACGCGCGACATCGCGCCGTTGCGGACGGCATCTAAAGCCGACTGACCACGGTCGCGCAGTTCGCGGATACGCTCTACCAAAATGACCCCGTTCAACATCGCGATGCCGAACAGCGCCATGAAGCCGACCAGCGCGGAGACCGAAAGATTCAGTCCCGCAAGCGGTAACGCCAGCACACCGCCCACGGCTGCAAAAGGCACGACCAGCAAGATCAGGGACGCCAGCCAGCCCGAATCGAATGCGGTGAACAACAGGAAGAAGATCGCGATCAGCGTGATCGGGACGATGATTTTCAACCGTGCCACGGCGCGCTGCTGGTTCTCGAACGCCCCCGTCCACTCCATACGATAACCCGCCGGCAGCTTCACCTGCATGCCGACTTTTTCCTTCGCCTCGGCAATCAGGGAACCAAGGTCGCGCCCGCGAACGGAGAATTTTACTACGGTCCGGCGAGCGTTTTCTTCACGGAGAACACGAGAAAAGCCGTCACGCACCTCCACTGAGGTTACATCACCCAACGAGAGGCGTTCGCCGTTCGAGCCGAAAACCGGGATTTTCCGAATGGCATCCAGATCGGAAGTGCCTTTCGGCGAAAGTTTCACCACGAGGTCGAATGTGCGCTCGCCTTCCAGCACCTGCGTCGCGGTCGCGCCGCCGAGCGCGGTCTCGACAATTTGCTGCACGTCGGAGACCGATAAACCATAACGCGCGATTGCCACACGGTCGATTGCGATTTGGACCTGGGGTTGCCCGATCAGGCTTTCCGTTCCGACGTCGGCTGCGCCAGGGATATTTTGCAGGATGTCCACCGTTTTGTCGGCCAGTGCCTGAAGCTGGCGCACGTCGTTACCGTAAATTTTGACGCTCAATTCGGCTTTTACCCCCGAGATCGCCTCGTTCACGTTGTCCTCGATATATTGGCTGAACTGGAACGACATTCCCGGAATCTGCGTAAGCTGCCGGTTCATTGCGTCCACGAACGCTTCGCGCGTGGACGCGGTCTTCCATTCCGAACGATCTCTGAGTTCCACTGCGCACTCGATGGTGTCCCAGCCGTTAATGTCGGTGCCGTCGTCGGGCCGGCCCAACTGAGAAACGACCGTTCTCACCTCGGGAAAGGTCGCCATAATCCGGCGCACTTGCACCGACAGCCGGTCCGACTCGCTCGGCGAGATCGTTTGGGGCATGAAGCCGCGCACCCAGAGCGAGCCTTCGTCCAGTTTTGGCAGGAATTCCGTGCCAATGTTAGCCAGCACGATGCCCGCAATTACCAGCATCAACACCGCGCCGCCCAGGAACAGTGCACGCGCTTTCAAGGCGCGGTTGAGCAAGGGGCGATACCCAGCGTAGAGTCGGTTGACAATCCACGATCCGTCGCCGCCGGACTTATTTCTGAGCACGAAACTGGCCAGCACCGGAATCAACGTGAGCGCGAGAATCGTGCCGGTCACCAGCGCGAACGTGAGGGTCAGCGCCATCGGGCGGAAAATCTTCCCCTCCACGCGCTGCAACGTGAAGAGCGGAATGAACGCGGTCAGCAGGATCGCCTTGGAGAAGAGAATCGGCCGGCCCATCTGCTGCACGGCCTCGATGATGATCTCGTGCAAGGAGCGCTTCCGTTCGGGATACTGCTCCAGCTTGTGCAGCACGTCTTCGACGATAATGACGGCGGTGTCCACGATGATGCCGAAATCGATTGCTCCGAGAGCGATGAGATTCGCCGGAATGCTGTGCAAATCGAGCATGAGAAACGCCCCGAGCAGTGACAGCGGCACCACCGCCGCAACAATCAGCGCGGAACGAAAATTGCCGAGCCCCAAGAACAAGACCAGCACCAGCAACACGAGGCTGATGCCTTCGATCATGTTCTTTCCTGCTGTGTGGAGCGTGCGCTCGGTCAAGTCGGTGCGGTCGTAGTGAGACACGAGCTTCACCCCGGCCGGCAGATAGTTCTGGTTGATGTCGTCCACTTTGGCGCGAACGCGTTTCAACACTTCCAGCGCGTTTTCGCCGCGCCGCATGATGACTATGCCCATCGTCACATCGTCCTGGTCCGACTGGCCCGGTATGATCTTTCCAACCCGGCCCAAGCGCAGTTGATGGCCAATTTGCACGTCGCCGAGGTCGCCGATCTTTATCGGCGTGCCGTTGCGCGTGTCCACGGCAATAGCGCGAATGTCAGCCAGCGTTTGCACAAAGCCCAGACCACGGACGATGTAGAGTTCCGGCCCGTGTTCGATATACGATCCGCCCGCGTTTTGATTGCTCTTGGAAAGCGCGTCGAAAATCCGGCTCAGGGTAACGCCATAGGAGCGGAGTTTCGACGGATCGATCAAGACTTGGTATTGCTTGGTCGGGCCGCCAAACCCGACCACGTCCACGACGCCCGGCACGGTGCGAAACTGTCGTTCCACCACCCAATCCTGCACGGCCTTCAATTCGACATCGGGAAAGCCCTTCGGCGCTTCCATGGTGTAGCGGAAGATTTCACCCACGGGCGTGGCGTTGGGAGAAAGCCCGGCTTGGGCGCCGGCGGGCAGTGTCACCGCCGCGAGGTATTGGGCGGCCTGATTGCGCACGAAATCCACGTTCGCGCCGTCCTCGAATGTAATCGTGACTTGGGACAGGCCGAAAAGCGAGATGGAGCGGATGGAGGTCCGCTGCGGAATCCCGTTCATCTGATTCTCAACCGGGATGGTCACGAGCCGCTCTACCTCCTCGGCCGCGTGGCCCGGAAACAACGTGATCACCTGAAGCGAGACATTGGTGACATCGGGATAAGCTTCGACCGGCAGATTCCTGAACGCATTGATCCCCGCAAGGGTGAACAACGCCGTCAGCGCCAGCACAATCGCGCGATGGCGCAGTGCGTATTTAGCCACGGTGCCGGTCATGAATGATCTCCTTCCAGCATCGCTTCGAGCAGCAGGGAACCTTCCGTAACAACCCGCTGACCGGCGGACAGACCTTCCACGACGACCGAGCGTCCGTTGCTTTCCTGGCCAAGGGTCACCGCGCGCCGTTCGAGTTGGCCCGGCGCAGTCTCGATGAAGATGAAATGCCGGCCATCTTTAAGAAATACCGCCTTCGTGGGGATATCCACTCCCGCCGCCGTAGGCGCGGCGATGTCGGCGCTCACATACATTTCGGCCCGCAACCGTTTGTCCGGGTTATCCACGATGCACCGCGCTTTGATGGTGCGCGTCGCCGGATCGAGCCCTTCGCCGATGATTTCCACGTGGCCATGAAAGGTGGCATCAGGCAAACCCCGGGCGCGGATCAGCACATCTTGACCGGGTGTCAACGACCCTACGTCCGCCTCCGTCACATCCAGAAAAAGCCACAGGCGGGCCGGATCGGAGATCACAAACAACGGTTTGTCTCCGACTTGCTCGGAACGCACTTCCTGTCCGGGGTTGACGGATTTCTCCACCAAGACACCGGCGACCGGGGCTTTGAGCAGGAAAATGCCGTTGACGTCAGTCGCCTCACCATCGCCGCCGTAAAGGGACAGCGTCGCCCAGGCGCGCTCTTTTTCCGAAACGGCGCGCCCGTAGTCCGCCTCGGCGGATTCGACGTCCTTTTGGGCCACGGCCCGGTGCGCGAGCAAGTCCCGGGCGCGAGTGAGCGCACGTCCGGCAAGGGTAAAATCGGCGGCGGCCTTGCGCGCGTCGGCCTGAGCTTGTCCGAAATCCGGTGACCTGATTTTTGCCAGCACCTCACCCGCCACGATCGGCTGGCTGGGATTGGCGAGGATTTCGATGACTCGGCCGGAAACCGGCGGAAACACCCGCGCGGTGACATCGTCGTCCCAGGCCAGCCGCCCGCTCAGCGAGGACGCCACGACCATTTGATCCTGCGCGGTTTCGATCACGAGGTAACCGAGTTGCGGCGCGTTGGTGCCAAACACGATTTTGTCGCCCGCAATCCTCGGCCCAGGCGCAGCCTCCGGGTTGCCTCGCGTTTGCTGCCGCGCGCATCCCGCTACGAACGCGGCGCAGGCGGACAGGCAGAGAATCGCAAGCGTGCAGGGTCGTGTAAGTCGCATCACAAATATCATTTTTGCATTTGGGTTTTAAAACTTGAATTCCGGCAAGCCCGCGGCGCGGAGCAGTTCGATGTGCGCTATGACGGCATCAGCGAGCGCATCGTGATAGCTCTGCTGGACGTCGTTGTCGGTGCGCTGCGCTTCGAGCAACTCCAGGAGCGATGTCTGCCCGTGCTCGTAACTGTAGCGGCGTGCGGCCACCACGGTCTCAGCTCCACGCAGAAGTTCGCCCTGGAATTGCTGCACGCGCCCGACGGCGGCGCGGTAGTTGGAGTAGGCCGTGCGGATCTCAACCTCCGCTTTGAGTTCCGCGGCTTCCAACTGGCGCTGTGCCTGCCCAGCCGTCGCTTGCGCCTTGCGAATCTCGTGCTGGTTGCGATTCCAAAGCGGCAAGGGAAGCGAGATGCCGAGTTCGAGCTGGTCGAAGCGCGGTGAAGCGGCAATGAAGTTATCCGAGGCGCGGCTGTTCATATACGTCGCGGCGAGATCGACATCGGGAAAACGTTCGGCCTTGGTCGCGCGGACGGTGCTCTGCGAGGCATCGCGCGTGCAGCGCAACGCCACGAGATCGGTGCGGGTCGCGAGCGCCTGTGCGACAAGCTGGGAGGGGTCGTAATCGCGCGCGGGCGGTTGAAGCTCGCCGCGTGGAATCAATGTCGTCTGCCCTCGGTCGCGACCCAGAAAGGTGCAGAGCGCATACTGCGCCGCAGTGGCGGACGCTTCAGCCTGACGAAGGTCGTTCTGCAATTGCAGTTCGTCGAGCCGCGACTGGAGGTAGTCGGCTTCGCTGAGATCGCCTTTATCGAACCGCGCACGCTGGGCCTGCACGAGGTCGGCGAGGTAACCCGCTGCCTTGCGCTGCTGTTCGACCGTGGCCCGCGTCACGAGCGCCTGAGTGAACGCCGCAGTGGCATCGAGTTTCAGATTGCGCAGGAAATCTTCGAGACTTGCGGCGGCGGCCCGATAGGTCTGATCCGCGGTGCGAATCCGCCAGCGGCGTTTGCCGGCAAGGTCGAGCGTTTGCGTAAGGCCAACCGAGCGGGTCTCGGCCAGCCGTTGCGAGACGAGATTTCCGTTCTCGTCGAAAGCGAACTTGTTGTGAAACGTGAGATCGCGGCTGACGCCCAGAGCGAGCGTCGGATTCGGCCAAAGACGCGCAGCAGCAGCGTCAGCCTTGACGATGTCCACGTTGTAGCGCTGCGCGGCGTAGTCAAGATTGGCACTGATGACTTCCCGCAGAAATTCGTCGAATGTGATCTCCCGTGAAGCCGAAGTGGATGGCATGATTTGCCATGAGGCTGGCGGTGCCGCCGGATTCACATCCTGTCCAGCGGCCACGACGCACCCACAAAGGAACGAACCCACCAGCGCGGTAACGAGACTTGTCAAACGCATCCCGCGAGAATAGCAGGAGCCGCGGCGAATTTGGTATCGGATGTCGCCGATTCGCGACTAGGGCGATGCCTTAGCCGGGCGGCATTTCTTCACTCTCCACCCAGCAGGCAGCATCGCGAATGAGCTCGGTGGCGTTCGCCAGGCCGAGCTTTTCCTTGATATTCGAGTAGTGCGCCTGAACGGTTTTCATGCTGAGCTGGAGATCCTGTGCGATGCGCCGGGTTTCGTAACCGCGCCCCACGAGGCGGAAAATTTCCAGTTCGCGATCGCTAAGTCTTCCGGCGATGGATAAGTTCGTCCTGGCGCGCGCGCCGACGTAGTTTTTCGTCAATTCCGCGGCCAACGTGTGGCTGACGTAAGTCCGGCCTTGAACAATGGCCCGGATGGCCTCGACTACCTTGTCCGTTGTCTCGTGCTTCATCACGTAACCCATTGCGCCCGCGCGCAGTGCGCGTTCGCCGAAGGAAGACTCGTCGTGCATCGAGACCACGAGAATTCGCGGTGGGGTGGTCAATGCTTGCAGTTTCTTGATCAATTCGAGCCCGGATTCACCACGCAACGCGAGATCGACAACAGCCACTTCCGCAGGCTCGCGCAGCAGCGCGATGAACGCGCTGGCGCTGTCGGCAGCTTGGCCGCAAACGTAGAGATCGGGCTGGCCGTTGATCAGCGCGACCAGCGAGTTGCGCACGAGCGGATGGTCGTCCACCACGAAAACCCGGCGTCGCGCCACGGGCAAAGCGGATGTTTGATGAGAGTCATTCATAGCGCTTGCAGTGGCAGTTTGCAGACGACCAGCGTGCCGCCTTCCGGCGGCGTTTCAATCGCGAAAGCCGCACCGATCATTCGCGCGCGATGTTCCATGATGCGCAGACCGAGTCCCGCTCCGCGCGCGGAGGGCAGCGGCAGCCCGCCGCCGTCGTCGCTGATGCTAAGAACAATTTGTTTGTCCGTGACGCTCAGGCGGACTGCAATACTCCGCGCATGGCCGTGCTGCAGTGCATTCCGTATCGCTTCTAGGGCGATGCGATAGAGATGGGTGGCGATGCCGCTTTCGGAGAGAATGATGTGTGGCTCACCCTGAAAATAGCAATCCACGCCGAATTGTGATGCGGTGTTCACACAAAACTCTTGAAGCGCACTCGCCAAACCCTCGGCATCAATGTCCGCAAGAAGCAGTCCCTTCGCCAACTGACGCGTTTGCTCGATGGCCCCCTTGACCAACGTCACCATATTTTTTACGTCGGGCGTTTCCTCCGCCGCGCGTCTCTGGAGTTTTTCGACGATCAGCTGCCCGGTCAGGGCCGTGCCCGTGAGATGCTGCCCGAGCCCGTCGTGCAAATCGTGACCGATGCTCCGGCGCTCGCGCTCGCTGATTTCCAGCACGGCCTTTTCGAGCCGTTCTCGTTCGGCGACTTCCTTCGTAAGCGCCACGGTGCGCTGCTGCACCCGCGCCTCGAGGTCGCGTTGCAAGGCGAGCAAACCGGAAAGCAACCCGATAAGCATAAGGTAGGTGAGCATGGCGACAGCGGCGTTCCAGATCAGCACAGCCGGCGAGTTAAAGTGGGCGCCGGCTAGCCAGTCACCCACGATCCATGTCGCCACGCTGCCGAGGGCAATCACCACACCGAATCGCCAGCCGCGGGCGACCACTGCAAGAGCAATGGGGATGAAATAAAATCCGAAGAGCGAGCGTTCGAAGCCAAGCAGATAATCGGCCAGACCGATAAATGCCAAGATTCCCCAGGTCAGGCCGGTGAACCATTTCTTTTGTCTCGGCTCGGACTGCACGACGATCTGTTGCCAGAGGCTCATGACACTGCGTATGAACAGCCGGCGAGATTGTAGCGCTGGAGGAAGCAAAGGCACCGGCGGGCAGCCTGCCCAATTCCGGATCGAGTGCAAACCCTGCTTAACAGGCGTAGCGGACCACACGGACGAACACCATTGCCGCTCATTTCCGAATGACGTGAATGCATTGGTGGCCGAAGCGCGGCGAATGGTCCCGAGCCTGCCGAGGGGCGCGGGCGTCGCCTGTTTCCTGCGGCTCAAAGCCATGGGCTTTGGCCATCAGCGACATGCCAAGGAAAACTTTAGAGGAGCGTCAGGTCCGGAGACACCATTCACCCCGAGTGTCATCCCCCTGAAACCGTGACTGGTCTGGCTCATGCCCATTTTCAAAGTTCGGCCCAACAATACCGTACATATGATGCGGGCCTGGGCGCCCGGCCCAAGTGATTGAGACGTCGAGATACACCGGGGTTGGCTTTTGCCAATGCAGATTGCGGTTCAAGCTGCAATCGTGTCGAAATCGGCCTTGGTCGCACGTTATGGTTGGGAGCGCGATCGGTTTTGCGCTCACAACCATCAACAACCACACCCTATGAAATATACGCTCCTTATCTATGAAAATGCGGCGGGATTTGCTCTGCGCAATGATCCGGAGAAGCAAAAAGACTATTGGGCGGCGTGGCCCGCCTACACCAAGGCCCTCCAGGAGGCTGGCGTCATGGCGGGGGGTGCGGGCCTTGAACCGCCCGGCACCGCGACCACCGTGCGCATCCAGGGCGGCAAGCGCCACGTGCAGGACGGTCCCTATTCCGAAACGAAGGAACAGCTCGGGGGCTACTACACCATCGAGGTGCCCAACCTCGACGCCGCGCTTGAATGGGCGGCGCGGGTGCCCGCGGCCCCGGGAAGCTATGTGGAGGTAAGGCCAAACTTGGTCGTGCCCGCCTGAAGTGTGACCGGCTCAGAAATCACCGCCGCAATCGAGAGGGCCGCCCGGGACTCCTATGGTCGCCTGGTGGCCTATCTCGCGGCGCGCTCACGCGACCTCGCGGGGGCCGAGGACGCACTGGCTGATGCATTCCAGGCCGCATTGGTGACTTGGCCTGAAACAGGTGTGCCGGAAAAACCTGAGGCCTGGTTACTGGTGACCGCTCGCCGCCGCTTGATCGACCGTGCCCGCCACGCCAAGGTGCACGCCGAGGCGGTCCCCGCGCTTCAGATCCTGACCGACCGTGACCAGGAACTCGCCCAAGGGGAATCCCCATTTCCGGACAACCGGCTGAAACTGCTCTTCGTATGCGCCCATCCGGCGATTGATGTGGCCGCGCGCACGCCGCTCATGTTGCAAACCGTGCTCGGGCTCGACGCCGCGCGGATTGCTTCGGCTTTTCTCGTCAAACCCGCGACGATGGGCCAGCGCCTGACCCGAGCCAAGATCAAGATCCGTGACGCGCGGATTCCCTTCGAGATTCCGGAAGCCGCGGAGTGGCCGGGACGCCTTGATGCCGTGCTCGAAGCGATTTATGCGACGTACAGCCTGGGATGGAACGCGGTCACAGGGGCCGACACGCGCAGCAAAGGACTGGCGACCGAAGCGATCGCACTTGGCCGCGTGCTGTTGCAACTGCTGCCCGACGAACCCGAGGTGAAGGGGCTATTGGCCTTGATGATCTATTGCGACGCAAGACGTGACGCCCGGCTCGATGCACAGGGTGGTTTCGTGCCGTTGAGCGAACAAGACACGGACCTGTGGTCCGAGGCCATGATCCACGAGGCGCATCACCTCCTGCTCAGCGCGGAGCGCGCGCGGAAGATCGGCCATTTCCAACTCGAGGCCGCCATCCAAAGTGTGCATACCCGCCGCGCCATTGTGAAGGGGGGAACCGACTGGGAGGAAATCGTGCACTTGTACGAAGGATTGATCCGGCTTGCTCCGACCACGGGCGCCCTGGTCGGGCGCGTGGCGGCGACGGCCGAGGCACGCGGCCCGGCGGCCGGCTGGGCCTTGTTGCAACAAATCCCGCCCGACTCCGTGGTGACCTACCAGCCATACTGGGCGCAGGCGGCGCACCTGCTGGCGCAACTGGGCCCCCCGGGCAAGGCCCGTGCGGCTTACGAACGGGCCATCGGTCTGTCTGAAGACCCCGCTACGCGAGCTTTCCTCGTGCGTAAATTATCCACCCTGCCTGCCTGTCCGAGCAACGAAGCCTAGGTGAAGCGAATGAAGCGAATCGAATGTTCGATATCCCTCTGCGGGCCGCTCTTTCGCTCCACTTTTGTTTCGTGTTAACAATCGCGCCAGCCCGCGCCGGCAGTGAGCCGGTCGAATATCGAACAGCAATCACTGAGCTGGCCGACACGCTCAGCGGTCGTTCTCGTGTTCGAATGACGTGAATGCATCGATGGCCGAAGCGCGGCGAATGGTCCCGAGCCTGCCGAGGGGCGCGGGCGTCGCCTGTTTCCTGCGGCTCAAAGCCATGGGCTCTGGTCATCAGCGACATGCCGAAGGAAAATTTAAGTGGCGGCAGGTCCGCCGGCACCATTCGCTCACTTGCCACGAATAACCCGGCAGTTCCCTTCTCGGCTTCGTCTGACTCGCCGCCGTTATGGATTGGCACACTCATGAGATTTGAATACACGCCTGAGCAGAAGGGGATGCAAAAATGAAAAAGATCAGAATCATTGCACACATCTCGCTGGACGGCGTGATCCAGGCTCCCGGCGGGCGAAATGAAGACGGCGACTACGCGCATGGCGGATGGACTGCACCGTATCGCAGCGCCGCCGGGAGAGAAGCAGTCTCCGAGGCACAGGGCAGCAACTTCGATCTGCTCCTCGGCCGCCGCACGTACGATATCTGGAGCGGCTTTTGGCCGACGGCCGGAAAGAGCCCCCTGGCTGACCGTCTGAACGCGGCGACGAAATACGTCGCGACCCACCGGCCTGACAGCCTCGGATGGGGGCCGGTCGAGGACCTGGGCGCGGACATCATCGAGGGGGTTCGTCGCGTCAAGTCAAAGGACGGCCCTGACCTGATCGTCTGGGGGAGTTCAACGCTGACGTCCTTGCTGCTCGAGCAGGGACTGGTCGATGACGTTGTGCTGCTGGTCTACCCGGTCCTGCTGGGCCGGGGCAAACGCTTCTTTTCGGACAATGCCGACCCGCGCGAACTCGCTCTCGTCAGCACGAAGGCCACGTCCTCGGGCGTGCTCATGAACACCTACCGGCACGTCGGATCGCTGCGGACCGGATAAATCTGCTGACGCCAGACAGGGCAGGTTCCACCGCCAACGATCATAAGATTCCCGGAGCCCTTGAGGGGTGATTGACACTGAAATGAAGCAAATCGGGCTTCAGATTCCGTTCGGAAGGCCCCGGTCCGCTTCATTTTGGTTTCGTGTTAACCATCGCGCCGGGCAGTCATTTCGATCCCCACACGAAACAAGCTGGGGTTGGTTAACAGCTGGGGTGTTGCCGTTGCGAACCAGCAAGCGAAAAGTCTAGCGGCGCTCCGCCAGGTAGGTGTATGGCCCATTATGACCGCGGGGAAAATGTGGCATTGTGGCCGGCCAATGAAAACCGCGCACAAAAACCACCCTACCCACAGTGAGATCGCCACCCAGGCCCAGATCATCTGGGCGCTGCGGGGACGCCCGGAAGGACAGGACCAGGCGATCTGGCTGACGGCGGAGCACGAATTGCGCTACGACCGCAAGCTGAACTTCGCGGCCACGCGAGACCGGGCTTCAGCGTTACAACATCTGGATGCGAAGAGCGATGCGGTCCAGCAGGAGCTGTCCGAGCTGTTCCCCTCGAAGAACTCCCCGACGATTCGGGAGGAACTCCTGCCCACCAGCCTGAACGAGGATCGTTAAGCGCCGGGCGGGATAGCTCCCGTTCGCGCATGGCGAACCTTATCCTATTGATTGTTGTCCTTCTGCTTCTGTTCGGCGGCGACGGCTTTTACTGTGGCGGTCCCGCAATCGGCGGAGGAGGGCTTGGCCTTGTGCTGTTAATCTGCCTGGCGATCTTTTTCATGGGCGGATTTCGCACGAAGACCTGAACGAAATCGTCCCAGACGGGGCCGGCAGCCGGGCCCCGGTTCACGGATGAACCCTTTGCCTCCGCCAATGAAATCCAGCACCGATCGGCGGCGTCGCCCGTCTTTCAGTTTTAAGGGCCAGAAGAACAGTCACCCATGACCTTCCTGCCTCAAATTAAAAAAAGATGGCGGTTTGAATTCAGCGAGCTTTGGGCTGCCTGCCTGGCCGAGCAAGCGTGGCTGGAGGACGGCGTTGTTTTCGACCCGGATGATGCGAAGCACGGTCAGGCCGATTGCCACGAAGCCGCAGCCACCACGAGCGCGATATCCGGCGACCCTTGAGACCGATCGTGCCCGGAACCGATCAGTGCGACCATCGAACGCGTTCACAACGCAGCGACGGCCCACGGAGGCAGTTCGATCCGTTGGCGCGGGCCGAAATCAGTCAGGAAGTTTTGCAACCACGGGCGCGTGCAGCTGAAACCAGTCGCACGAATAAACCTTTTGGCCCCCTCCGCTTCGACCACATAGTGCAAAATCTTAAGGGTGACGGGCGTCGGCTCGCCTGCCAGCTGACAGGTCACCTCGATCGTTTTATGCAGGGAATCGATTCTCAAATCCTGCACCTGCCCATAGCGCGCGATCAGGGTGTTCGCCCAGGTTTGGGCTCCGCGGCTGGCGAGGACATCTTTGGCCTTGGTAAACATCGTGCGGAGCGCAACAGGCGCCTCCGATGGCTAGGAACGCCAACCGGAGTGGCAGGTTCCCTCCGAACCGGTGAATCGTCCGCCGCCGGGAAAAACGGCAGACCGCGCGAGACTTTCTGCCAAATCATCTGTCATTGGTCAGACCGGCCTGTCGCCGCCGGATCTTCCCTTCCGCGAGTGTCGGACGCAGGCCCCCATGAAATTATTTCCCGTCCATCTCAAGCGTTACCGGCAAATTTCCGCCCTCTTGTGGAAATATGGCCGCTCCGATCTGGCGCAACAAATGAGCGCGGAGGACGGATTCGGTGTGGCGGAACCAGCCGTGGAGCACGGCCAGCCACCGACGTCACCCGCCGCCCCCGCCGGCCACAAGGCTTCACCGGAGCACCTGGCGGATGACCTGGAGGCGATGGGGCCGACGTACGTCAAACTGGGGCAGGTGCTCGCCGGCCGGCCGGATTTGCTGCCCGACGCCTATTTGAAGGGGCTGGCACGATTGCAGGACAACGTGAAGCCCTTCTCCTACCAGGAGGTGGAGCAAATCGTCATGGCCGAGCTGGGGATCAGGATTTCCAAGGCTTTTTCCCGCTTCGATGTCGAACCGATCGCCGCCGCCTCACTCGGGCAGGTACACCGCGCGGCGTTGCGCGACGGCCGGCCCGTGGTCGTGAAGGTGCAGCGCCCGAATATCCGCCAGCAAATCGCGGAGGATTTCGAGGTGCTCGAACAAATCGCGGGATTCCTTGATGGCCACACCTCGCTCGGCCGTCGCCACCGGTTCCTCGTCATCCTCGCCGAGTTTCGCCAGACAATCCAGCAGGAGCTCAACTACGAACGCGAGGCACACAACCTGATCGCCCTCGGGAAGAACCTGCAGGACTTCAAGCTCATCCAGGTGCCGCAGCCGGTGCCGGATTATTATACGCGGTCAGTCCTGACCATGGAGGAGGTGTCAGGGCGGAAAATCACCGCGCTCGGCCCGCTGGCCCGGCTCGAGCTCAAAGGCGCGCCGCTGGCCGAGGAACTGTTCAAGGCCTACCTGCAACAGGTGCTCGTGGACGGATTGTTTCATGCCGACCCGCATCCCGGGAATGTCTTCATCACGGACGACGGGCGCATTGCGCTCATCGACCTGGGGATGGTGGGGCACACCGCGCCCGCCATGCAGGAAAATCTGCTGAAAATCCTGCTGGCCATCAGCGAGGGGAACGGCGAGGCCGCCGCGGAAATCGCCATCCGCATGAGCGAGAAACTGGAGGAGTTCGCGGCCCCCGAGTTTCGCCGTCGCATCTCCCAACTGGTGGCGTTGCAGCGGGACCAGGGACTGGAACAGCTCAACGTCGGCCGATCGCTGCTGGAGGTGGGCAATATTGCCCAGAAAAACGGGCTGATTGTGCCCGGGGAAATGGTGCTGCTCGGGAAAACCATGCTCCAGCTGGATGAGGTCGGCCGCAACCTCGATCCGGCGTTCGATACCAACGCCTCCATCCGCCGCAATGTCGCCGCCCTGATGGTCCGGCGCATGCGCAAGGATTTTACCCAGGGAAACATCTATAGCTCCGTACTTGAGCTGAAGGACTTCACCGCGGGACTGCCGTCGCGGCTCAACCGCATCATGGACGCGGTCACGAACTCCGAGTTGGAGGTGAAAGTAAAGGCCACCGATGCCAAGATGGTGATGGACGGCATGGCGAAGATTGCGAACCGCATCACCATGGGCATCGTGCTCGCCGGCCTGATCATCGGCGCCTCGCTGCTGGCGCGGGTGGCGAGTTCCTTCCAGCTCTTCGGTTATCCCGGGCTGGCCATCCTCTGCTTCACAGCGGCCGCGGTGGGAAGCTTCTGGCTGGTGGTCAGCATTTTTGTCTCGGACTACCAGAGCCGGAAAAAGTACCGGCGCTGAATGGATCCCGGATCAGGCTTTTCGGCAGCCGGTTTTGGCGCGAATCTCGCCTCACCATTTGCCACCCACGTCATCGTTCCGTCCCGCCCAACGGGGAGGATCTGACGATGTAGAGTTCCAGGCAACGCCGGGTCATGGCTCAAAAACCTGCCCGGACTGCTCGACCATGGAAGGCGGCATCACCACAGCTCAAGAAACGAAGATCGCGCACCCCGCGCTCGCCCTCCCGCCGTCCGGATGGAATGCGTGTAAGACCCCATATCTCGGAAAGGTGATCGGGCGCATGGTCAACGGATGATCACATCACAAAAACCCACGGCGCCCGTCGCCTCGTCCAACACCAAGCCCAACCCGCCCGCCCGCCCGACAGCGCCCTTGACGGCAGCTCACCCGGCGCCGTCGTCCGCCGGTCCGGATTCCACCTGTTTCGTCCATTGCCTCGAAAATGCGGTGCACCTCGTCGGGTCGATGAAGCTGACGGACGAGCAAATGAAAAAAATCTCGCAGCTGACCGAGGCGCAATCGGCCCGTTGCGCCGAGGCGAAGAAACAACACCAGGCCAACCACGAGCAAATCCTTGCGCTGCTCACCCCGGACCAGCAGCAGACGCTGAAGAACGCGGCGGATGACGCGGCCCACTGCCATAAGGACGGTCATATGGCTCTCGAGGAACACGCGGCGCACGCCTGAAAACATTTCGTAGTTTGTGTAACCGCCGCGAGCAAATGGTCACTCGCGGCGGTTTCATCTGCACCGATCATCACCGCCGCCGGCACGCGATGATCTGATTTTAGTGGTACCCGGCATAAAGAAAACCCCTGATGACAAAGCTAACCAACGCGACCAGAAAGAAAATCCCGACCGGCGAATTTGCGCTGCCGGGCCGCCGGTATCCCATCGAGGATGAGGCTCACGCCCGAAATGCCCTGGCGCGCGTGTCCCAGGACGGATCGCCAGCCGAAAAAACGACCGTGCGCCGCAAGGTCGAACGCCGGTTCCCCGTCCTCAAGCAGGGACGTTAGGCGCGCCACCGAGCGACCCACTACGCCTGGTCCTGTGCCGGGGCGCCGAGCAACGGCTCCCGCCGTCGGCCGCGGGCCGGGGCTTGCCCGGCAAAGTACACCCCGTGTTCCCTTTTGATCTATCTTGATCAATCCCAGGCGAACCCACCATATCTAACCGGATCGTCCCAACTGTCCGGCGGACACTGTCCGCCTCGCCGAAGTGTTAGGGCATGACGAACCCCTTATTGAATATCCCATGAAATTGATCTCACGGCGTGATGCGCTCAAGGCGACTTTCTTTGGGGCCGTTTCCGCGAAAATGATCGGTGAACCGCCGGCGGCGGCGGGCGAACCGCGCGCGGGCTTGACGCCGGGACCGGCGGTCGGAATCGAAGGCCAGCGCCGGGCCGATCTCGGCGACGGGACCTATCTCAACCCGATCATCGCCGGCGACCACCCGGATCCGACCGTGTTGAAGGATGGGGACGACTATTACATGACGTTCTCGTCGTTATTTTCCTATCCCGGGGTCATCATCTGGCACTCGCGCGATCTTGTGAACTGGGCCCCGCTCGGGCCGGCCTTGACGAAACCCATGGGCACGGTCTGGGCGATGGACTTGGTCAAGCACAACGGGCGCTACTTCATCTACATCCCGGCTGCTCCGGGGGGCCGGCAGTCGATCTTCGTCATCCATGCCGGCGATGTCCGCGGCCCATGGAGCGACCCGGTTGACCTTAAGGTCGCCGGCTGCATCGATCCCGGCCATGCGGTCGGTGAAGACGGCAAGCGCTACCTGTTCTTCAACGGGGTCCGCAGAATTGCCCTGACCGACGATGGCCTGGCGACGGTCGGCGCCCTGGAGCAGGTCTACCACCCCTGGCGCTATCCCGACGACTGGGTGGTCGAAATGTTCGCCCCGGAAGGCCCGAAGCTCTTCCGTCGCGGGGAATGGTTCTACCTCGTTGCCGCGGTGGGCGGCACGTCGGGTCCGCCGACCAGTCACATGGTCACCGTCGCCCGCTCGCACTCGATCCACGGTCCGTGGCAGGACTGCCCCGACAATCCCATCGTCCACACCGCGAGCGCGGCGGAGCCGTGGTGGTCGCGCGGCCATGCCACGGTGGTCGAGGGCCCGGGCGGCGACTGGTGGATGATCTATCACGGCTACGAGAACGGCTTTCGCACCCTGGGCCGGCAAACCCTCCTGGAGCCGGTCGAATGGACCCCTGACGGCTGGTTCCGCGCCCAGGGCGGGACGCTCTCGCAGCCACTGGCCAAACCCCGGAACGGGCGGCCGGGACCGTCGGGCTTCGCGCTGTCGGATGATTTTTCGACGAATCGATTCGGCGTGCAGTGGAGCTTTTTCAATCCCGGTCCGGATGAGATGAACCGCGCACGTTACGAGCCCCGCGCCCTGGTGATTCAGGGCAAGGGCACGACGCTGGCCGACAGTTCACCGCTCACCTTCCTCGTGGGCGACCGCAGCTATGAGGCGGAGATCACCCTGGACATCGGCGACGGCGCCCAGGCGGGCATCTGCCTGTTCTACAGCGAGCGGATGTTCTGCGGCCTGGGCTTCAGCCGCTCGCAGATGTTCACCTATAACTATGGCCAGGAACAGGGCTGGATGCGCCAGGACATGACGACCGGGAAGGTGCGCCTGCGGGTGACCAACCAAGCCAACATCGTGACATTTTACTACCGGGGGAACGGCGAGGCCTGGGTCAAGCACCCCTGGCAAATGGAGGTGTCGGGCTATCATCACAATGTCCTCGGCGGTTTTCTCAGCCTCAAATTCGGCGTCTATTGCATCGGAACGGGCGCAACCAAGCTCCATGATTTTGTCTATCGGGGCGCATGAAGATATTTGTCCGCCGGCGGTGACCCCTAACCGTTGGACAGTGGATCGGGTAAATCAAGTCAGGCCAGACGCTCGTGCCAGGCGGCGCCGCCCGCCCCGGCCCTGCTCCGCCGGTCCCGCGCCCGTGGCGTGAATCCACGGATCACGCCCGCCTCACCGGCCACTGGGCCCGCAGCTCAAGGTATTTGTCGCCGGGCGCGAAGGGACGCCCCAGGAAGGCCTCGAAGACCGGCTGCTCCGTCGGCATGTAGCCGCTGGTGGGGAGCCCATTCCAGGGATACTTCCATGCAACCCATTCACGTTCAATCCGGGCTGGACGTCGCAGAGCCAGCCGCCAGCCCAGACCCTGGGCCTCCGCGCCGGGTCAACCCTTATGCTTGAGGCCGGGATACAAGCGGCCGACCTTGCGGCGGACGGTCGCCTTTTCCTCGGGCGTGCCGTCCTGGGCCACGCGGGCCAGTGCATTGCGGGCATGAGCTGCATCCTCGATCGGATACCGGCGGCCCGGGAGCGCGAAGTCACCGGTCGGGATTTTCTTTCTGGTCGCGGTGGTCAGCTTGGTCATCGATTGGGCCGGCAGCTTACACCCGGCGACAGCCCGGGGCCATGGGGTGTTGTCCTCCCGGATTTGCTCGGCCGCGATTCGAGCCGGGTGCAGTCCGCGGCCGGGCCCGCAGGCATCACCGCCCGGGCCGGCCGGCGCCGGCGTCCACGTCGGCCGCGGCCAGGCTCTCGCGGACGGTCTCGAGCAGCGCGCTCGACTGGTAGGGCTTGGCGAGGAAGTGGCGGCCGGCGAGGAAGGGGGCGTTGCTGTTGGTGAGGTCGCGGCTGTAGCCGCTGGTGAAGATGATCTTCAAACCGGGCTTGTCCACCAGCAGGCGCTTGGCGAGATCGAGGCCCGTGAGCCCCTCGGGCATCACCATGTCGGTCAGCAGCAGGTCGACGCTGCGCCCGTGCTCCCGCCAGACCGCGAGGGCCTCCAGGCCGTTGCAGGCCGTGAGGATGTTGTAGCCGTGCGATTTCAGGATGATGGCCACGCAGTGGCGCACGGTCTCCTCGTCCTCCACGACGAGGATCGTCTCCGCCCCGTGGGCCGGGGGCGCGGCCTGCGCCAGGGTGGTCGCGGCGGCCGCGCTCAGCTCGTGGTTGAGGGGAAAGTAAACTTCAAAGGTCGTGCCGCGGTCGATCTGGCTCCGCACCTCGACCCAGCCCTCGTGCTGCTTGGCGATGCCGTACACGGTCGCCAGGCCGAGGCCGGTCCCCTTGCCGATCGGCTTGGTCGTGAAAAAGGGCTCGAAGATCCGCGGCAGCAACTCCGGCGGGATGCCGCAGCCGGTGTCGCTCATGCTCAGGCGCAGGAACCGGCCGGGGCGCGCCTCATGGTTGACGCGCAGCGCCGTGTCCGTGATGTCGACGGTCGCCGCGGTGATCGTCAGCCGGCCGCCGTGGGGCATGGCATCGCGGGCGTTGACCGCGAGATTGAGCAGCATCTGCTCGATCATGCCGGCGTCGGCGACGATCAGCGGCAGGCCGGGCGGGGCCTCGACCTTGACCGTGATCTGTTCGCCCAGCATGCGGGACAGCATCTCGGCGAGCGACCCGAGCAGCTCGACCGGGTCCATGGGGGCCACCTCCATGATCTGCTTGTGGCTGAAGGTGAGGAGCTGGCGGACCAGCTTGGCGGAGCGCTGGGCGGCCGCGAGGATGCCTTCGAGCATCGGCCGTTCCGGGGAATCGGCGAGATCGGCCAGGACCAGGGAGGTGTTCCCCTGGATCACGGTGAGCATGTTGTTGAAATCATGGGCGATGCCGGCCGCGAGCTGGCCGACGGCCTCCATTTTCTGCGAGTGCCGCAATTGCTTCTCCAGCTGGAGCTGCTCGGTGATGTCCTGGGCGATGGTCAGCAGGCCCGGCTCGCCCCCGAGCTCGATCGGCGCGATCGAGAGCAGGATGTCGCGCACCGCGCCGGTGCGCGTACGCAACCGGCAGGGCGAGAGCCGGAGCGAATGGTGGCGGCGCAGTTCCTCGAGGAGGAGCCGGGCCTGGTCGGGCTCGGCCCAGAGGCCGATTTCCTGCGGCGTGCGGCCGCAGAGCTCGTCGCGGCTGTAGCCGGTCAGGGCCTCGAAGCCCGGGTTGGCATCGGTGATGGTCTCGTGCTGCAGCGACTGGATGACCAGCGGAATCGGGTTCGCCTTGAAGGCCTTGGAGAACCGCTCTTCCGAGAGCCCGAGGGCCTGCTCCACCTGCAGGCGCTCGGCCATCTCGCGCTTCAGCTGTGCATTGGCGGCGCGCAGCTCGACCGTGCGCCGGTCGACGAGCTGGTCGAGGGCCTGCAGCTGGTCGCGCAGCTGGCGGGTGAGCTTCCATTTTTCTGTCAGGGCGTGCGCCAGCTGCAGCACCTCGATGTTGTCGAACGGCTTTTTCAGCACCACCATGCTGGAGGAGCGCCCGATCCGGGCGATCATGTCCTCCCACGAATAGTCGGAATAGGCGGTGCAGAGCACGATCTGCAGGTCGGGTTGCTTTTCCCAGAGGCGGATGATGGTCTCCACGCCGTCCCAGCCGGGGGGCATCCTGACATCCACAAAGGCGAGGGCGAAGGGACGGCCCGCGGCGGAGGCGGCCACGACCTGACGCAGGCCTTCCTCGCCCTGGTAGGCGGAGTCGATTTCAAACGTGTCCTGGACGGGCTCCTCCGACTTGTCTCCGAAAAGCAGGGCCATGCTGTCGGTGAGGGCGGTGGGGCGCGTTCCGCTCGGATCGAGGATCTTGCGGATGTCGTCATGGATCGCCGGATTGTCGTCGATGACCAGGATCCGGTGACGGGAAATGGGAGGGGCGTCATTCATGGGGTAGTGGCTCGCCACCGCAGGGGCCGGCCGGTGCCGGGACCCTGCGCGCACCTGCCAACTTGTGCGCATCACTCAGGATGAAGCAGCGCGGGCATTCCACAAGAAACATTATGGACCGTTCGACGCTCCGGCGGGACAACCCCGGCCCCGATCCGGCCCAGGCCGCAGCCGCCGGCGCAAAGATAGCGCTCCGGCTGTCCGGCCCTAAACAGGCCGTTGCCGTCCGCGAACCGGATGTCTTCATTTGGTATTTGGGGTCGGGTAATCAATCGGCACGGGGTCATGCAATATGTAACCGTACCCTGGTGCTTGGACCCCACCTGGTCTCGGGCGCCCGCATATTAATGAAATTGTTGGCGGCCGGTAAACGGATTGTCCGGGAGCTCAAGGGCCGGGGGCCTGGGTTTTTACAATGGCCACCGCGTCCTCGGCAAAATCGGGCATCGTGAGGACCAGGGAATCCCCGCCGGCCGTTGCCACCGTCGCGAGTTCGCGCCCCGTTTTCGGGTCGATCCAGACCACCCGGCTGGTGCCCGGCGACCAGGCCGTGAGCGTGACGGTCGCACCCTGGATGATCGGCGGATTGTAACGCAGGGCGCCGGCGGGCCACGCCACGTAGGGCGAGCGGACGTAGAGGACCGCGGTGCCGCCGTGCCGGAGCCCGATGGCCTCGGTCGCGAATTGCCAGCCGCCGGCGAACGGGGCGGGGAGCACGCGCTCAAGGCGGACGGATTTCAGGTTGACCCAGTCGGTGCCGGTGTGGGCGATCTCGACGCGGTGCCGGCCCGCGGGCAGGTCGACGGTGAACTCCCGGTTGATCTCGTCGTTGAGCACGGCGAGGCCGTCCTTGCTCGCGAGCGGGACGCGGAGCTTCTCCTCGTCGTCGAGGCGCACGAGCAGGTCGGCGTCGGCGGCGACGGAGTCGACCCGAAACACCAGCCGGGCGCGGTCGGCAAACCAGGCGGTCAGGCGGGCGTGCTGCTGGAGCCGGGGATTGCCGGAGCCATGCAGGTAGGAGGAGAGGCGCTCCGCCGCGCGGTCGGCGGCGAGCGGGCTGGCGATCGCGGCCTCGCCGGCCACGGGATTGAGCCGCAGCTGGTTCAGCTGGATGGGGGCGGTGAACGGCTCGGCGCCGGCCGCCGGTTCGCCGAGTGCGAGCGGGGCGGGGCCGTTTTCGGCGAAGGTGACGGGGGTCCACGCCCCCTCGCTCCAGCCGGCGCGCGCCATCACGTCGCGCAGCACGGTGTAGAACGGGTAGGCGCCGTCGTCGTGGATGCCTTCCCACCACCAGGCCATCGCCGTGCCGACGGAGCCGCCGAGCACCCCCGCCCAGAGGTTCTGGCGGAAGCCGCGCAGGTAGGGGTCGGCGGCGAGGTTCCAGCTGCGGAAATCGGTGCCGAATTCGCCGATCATGACCGGTTTGCCGTAGCGGTGAGTGAAATCTTCCGCGATCTGCGCCACGCGGCGCGCCGGGTCGGCCTCGCCGTAGGCATGGTAGACGGCGAAATCCAGCTCGGGCAACGTCCAGAACTCCGGCCGGTCGCTCGCCCCGGTGAGGCTGGTCGTGATCAGGTGGTGATACGGGTCGTTCGCCCGCAGCCACCGGCCCATCGCCTGGTGCCAGGCGACGACGTCGGCGGCGACCAGCGCGCCGCGCGGGCGGAAGGAGTTGTCGATCTCGTTGAAGAACTGCCACGCCAGCAGCCGCGGGCTGGAGCCGTAGCGGCCGACAAGGTAGCGGAGCCGCTTCTCGTAGAGCCGTCGCGCTGCGTCGCGCGTGAAGAACTCGTCGGGGTTGGCGCAGGGCCCGCCGTTCTCGGCGGCATAGGGGGAGCTGCGCGTCCAGAAATTGTTCGAACCGCCCCACGCGGGGTCGTTCGACATGAACATGCCGTGGTGGTCCATCGCGATCAGCACATTGATGCCGCATTCCTCGGCGAGCCGGAGCACGTGGTCGGCCTGCCACGCCGCGGCGAGGTCGTAGCGGTTGAGCGTGCCGGGCTTGTGCTCCAGGCCCATCGACCACGGGGCGAACCACAGGCGCGCGAAGTTTTCACCCGCGGCCTGCATCGCGGGGAACCACCGGTCGAAGTCATACGTGCCGCGCACACCGCCCCAGCAGACGTTGGCGCCGATGAGCCGCAGCGGCCGGCCGTCGGCCGTCTCCAGGGAGCGGTGGTCGGCCGCTCTGCGGACCCAGCCGGTCGCCGCGCCGGGGGCCACGGTGAACCTGACCGCCACGGGCGCCGGGTCCGGCTGGCCCGGCCGGGTGATCGTGAGGGCGAGCGTGTATTCGCCGGGCTCGTCGGGGGTGAAGCGAATCCGCCAATCCGGCGCGCCGGCGGGTGTCAGCACCTCCGCGCCGCCGACGAGCGCGCGGTTGTAATCCTGATACCAGAACGCCGGCACGGTGAAGACGCGCTGCGCCGGCGTGGTGAACACCGCGTCGATCCGGATCAGGTCGGGATCGAAATTGTTCGCGGCCGGCGGCACGCCGTCGAGCCGCCACTCGGCGCGCTGTCCCTGGACCGGCGCCGTCAGCGGCTGGAGGCTGAGGGCGTGCAGGAGCGTCGGGACCGCCAGGGGCAGCAGGATCAGGCAGGGGAGGATGCGGCCGGACACGGATTTCATGGGGTAAAAGCCATGATGCCGGCTCGGCGCGGCGGAACAATGGCAAACCGGCCGGCGTGACGGCTTGAGTTCCGTCCCGGCGCCGGCAGAGTCGGTCGGATGAAACTACCCCGTTTGCTGGCGTGCGCCGTTCTGGCGGCCGCGGGCGCCCTGGGCGCGGCGCCGGCGACGCTCTGCACCCCCAACGCCACGCCGGAGGCTGCGGCGCTGTACGCGTACCTGCTCGACATCTCGGGCCGGCAGACGCTCGCCGGCCAGCATTGCCCGCCCCTGCTCGGCTCGACGCGGCTGCCGGGGGTGCTGAAGATGCTGGGGCGCTACCCGGCGGTGTTCAGCCAGGATTTCGGCTTCAGCGCGCCGGGGACGTGGGACGGCATCAACTTCCGCCAGCAGATCGTCGACGAGGCCATCCGGCGGCATGAGGAGGGTTTCATCATCAATCTCATGTGGCACGCCGTGCGGCCGACCGACGACGAGCCGGTCGATTTCAAGACCTCCGTCCAGGGCCGGCTCTCCGACGAGGAATGGCGGCAGCTCCTCACGCCGGGCTCGCCGCTCAACGAGCGCTGGAAGTCGCAGGTGGACGTGATCGCGTTTTTCCTGAAGCAGCTCCGCGCCGCGCATGTCCCGGTGCTGTGGCGGCCCTACCACGAGATGAACGGCGCGTGGTTCTGGTGGGGCGGCCGGGCCGGCGACGACGGCTATCGGAAACTTTACCGCCTGCTCTACGACCGGCTCGTGAACTTCCACAAACTGGACAACCTCATCTGGGTTTTCGGCGGCAATGAGATCCGCGAACACGTCGCGCCCTACGCGGATTTCTTCCCGGGCCAGGACGAGGTCGACGTCCTCGCGACCGATATCTACTCGACCAACTTCGCCGGGTCCGATTATGACGACCTGCTCGCGCTGGCGGCCGGCAAGCCCATCGCGCTGGCCGAGGTCGGCACGCTGCCGACGGTCGGGCAGCTGAAGGCTCAGCCCCGCTGGGCATGGTTCACCGCCTGGGGCGACCTCGGCGGCAACCGGGCCGCGTGGCCTGCGATCAAGGCGACCTATGAAAGTGCGGCCGTGCTCACCTGGGACGAACTGCCCTGGGTCAAGGTCCGGAACCCGACCATCCACTATCCCGTGATCAAATGAAACCGAAACCCCGAATGACTGCCTGTGCCCTGCGCGGGGCGTGGCGGCGTGCGCTGGTCGTGACCTGCGCGGTTGCGTCCGCCGCGGCCGCCGGCTCCACTGGCTTCGTGCCAGCCAATGATGCCAGGATCATCTATGAAGGACGCCAGGCCCCCGGGGCCGACGGCGCGGTGCGGCTCGGTTTTCCCGGCATCCAGGTGCATCTGCGTTTTCGCGGCCCGGCGCCGATCATGGCGGCCCGGGCGTCGAACGACGATTCCAGCTTCGATGTCAGCCTCGACGGCGCCGAACCCACGCTGCTCCGGCTCAAGCCGGGCGACGGCCGTTACGTGCTGCCGGGCGGCGACGCCGCGGGCGAGCACACGCTGGTCCTGACGCGGCGCATCGAGAGCTGGATGGGCACGTGCGCGATCACGGGGTTTGATTCCGGCGGCGGCGAACTGCTGCCGGCGCGGCCGCTGCCGCCGCGCAGGCTGATGTTCATCGGCGATTCCGAGACCAGCGGCGAGATGGACGCGTGGGCGCCCGGCCGCGATTTTCACGACAAGCTCAACACCAATGCGCGCCTGTCCTTCGGGATGCTCCTGGCCCGGCGGTTCGGCGCGCAGTGCCACCTGGTCAGCTGCGGCGGCCGCGGCCTGATCCGCGACTGGCAGGGCAAGCGCGACGCGGGCAACGCCCCGGAGTTCTACGAGCTCGCCCTGCCCGAGGATCCCGCCGCGCGCTGGGACCACGCGCGCTATGTGCCGGATGCCATCGTGGTCCAGCTCGGCACGAATGATTTCAGCCCGGGCATCCCGGCGGAGGACGAATACGTCGGCGCCTATGTGAAGTTCATCGGGCAGGTCCGGCGCGATGCGCCGGACGCGTGCATCATCCTCACGGACGCCCCGATCCTGAACGACGACCCGGTCCACGGGTCCAAGCACTCCACGCTGCACCGCTACCTGGAGCGGATTGTCGCGCAGGCGGGCAGCCCGAAGGTCACGCTCGCGACGCTGCCCCACTATCCGGGCGTGCCCGGCAACGGCCATCCCTCCGGGGCGGATCACCGCGCGATCGCGGCGGCGCTGGAGCCGGTCCTGCGCCGCGCACTCGGCTGGTGAAGCGGCCCGTGGCTGCGCCGAAGCGGTTGGGTGCAGGCCAGCGAGCTTGCCCGCGCCGAGGGCGCCCGCCCGCGGGCTGACCTACTCGCTCAGCGTGATCCGGGGCGCGCCGGCCTTGAACGGGTGCGAGGTCTGCTTCCCGTCGGGCCAGGCGACCTCGATGGTCACCGGGGCGTTGCCCGTTGCGTAATTGAAGAAGGCCAGCGGTTCGGACTGGGAGAGATAGCCGGAGCCCGCGTAGAGTTCGCAGGCCTGCATCGTGCCGTCCCGGAGATGCAGGGTGATCTTCGCGCCGATGGCGTCGGGATTGCCGGGCGCCCCCGTGAGCTTGACGGCGAACGCGCGGCCGGCGGACGGTGCGCGCGCGGCCAGGGCGAGGACGTTCTCATTGGTGCGGGTGACGATGAGGCCGGGCCGGCCGTCCCCGGTCCAGTCGCCCATGGCCACGCCGCGGCCCTCGCCGGGGATGCAGATGCCGCTCTGCTGGGCGGTCGCGGCCGTGAAACCGCCCTGGCCGTCGCCGAGCAGCAGCAGGCTGATGCCGCCGTCGAAGCGGCCGGTCTCGACCTGCGGGCCGGAGAAATTTTGCACGGCGACGAGGTCCACGTTGCCGTCGCCGTCAAAGTCGGCGGCGGCGAGGCCGAAGATGGGCGAGGTCTGCGCCAGCCGCGGGAGCTCGTGGAACGTGAAATGGCCGTGACCGTCGTTCAGGAACACGCCGGAGGCGAGCTGCGTGGCCGTCAGATGCAGCGCGCGGCCGAGCTTCTCGTCCGTGTAGATCTCGGGCAGCAGGGCGGAGCCCCAGTCGTGGAAGGTCGGAAACTTGCCCTTGAGCACGGGCATGGCGCGCGAGGAGCAGCTGCGGCCGCGCACGGGGAACAGCTTGTCGCCCTCCCATTCGCTCTCGACGACCTCGCGCTTCCCGGTGTTGTCGAAATCGGCGTAATAAATGCCGGCGGGGTGCTCGGGGTTCGCCTTGTACTTGGTGTTCAGGCCGACGTTGCCGGCGACATAGTCGATGGCGCCGTCGTGGTTGAGATCGACGGCGGTGAGGGAGTTCCACCAGCCGGTCTGCGCGGCGAAGCCGGCCGCAGCGGTGGTCTCGGTGAACGTGCCGTCGTGGTTGTTGTGGAACAGGCGCAGCGGCATCCATTCGCCCGCGACCAGCAGGTCGGGCCAGCCGTCGCCGTCGGCGTCGGTCCAGAGCGCGGCGGTGACCATGCCGACGGTGCGCAGGGCGGGGCAGGCCTGGTCCGTCACGTCCACCAGCTTGCCGTCGCGGTTGGCGAGCAGCACGGACTCGGGGGTCGAGGGATACTCGCCCGGGACGACGCGGCCGCCGATGAAGACCCCGAGGACGCCGGTGCGCTCGAAGTCGCCGGCGCACACCACGGACGAGGAGATGGGCGGGAGGCTGAACTGCGCGGCGGGCGCCTCGGTGAACCGGCCGTGGCCGTCGTTGAGGTAGAGGTGGCTGCGCAGCAGGTCGCTGCCCTTGTCAGCCTCGACCCCGCCGGAAACCACGAGGAGGTCCATCGCGCCGTCGCGGTTCACGTCGAGGAACACCGCGGACATGGCCTCGCGCTCGATCGTGTCGTCCCACGGCTGCTGCTGGCGCGAACGGCTGAAGTGGCCGTGGCCGTCGTTCAAGTAGAGCGCGCTGCCGTGGCCGGCCGCGCCGGCGAAGAAGAGGTCGGGATGGCCGTCGCCGTTGGCGTCGCCCCAGGCGATGCCGCCGCCGAGGGTGTTCATGCGGTTGGGCAGCAGCGACTGGCCCGGTCGCGCCATGTCGTTGTACACCCGCTCGAGGTTGACGAAGTCCAGCCCGAGCGCGGCCGCCTGGTCCGTGAACAGCCCGTGGTCCACCGGCCGGCTCTTCACCGCCGCGGTCGCCTTGGCCGGGCCGGCCGGCTCGGTGACGACGTAGCGGGCGTTGGCCGCGAGGTTTTCAAACCGCTGCACCTGGCCGCTGGGCCAGTCGATCTCCAGCGCGGCGACGCCCGTGCCGGCGCCGAGGCCGAAGTGCGCGATGCACTCCGACGACGACAGCACGCCGCGCGCGACGGTCAGCTCGCGCACCTGCCGGCCCTCCCCGGTGTCGGCGAAGATCCGGGCGCCGATGCCGTGGCTGTTGCTGACCGTGCCCTGCAGCTCGACCTCGATGCTGTTGCCCACCGGGCAGTCGTTGCGGTAGAGGCTGACGGTGTCGTCGTAGTTGACGTAGATCAGGTCGAGGTCGCCGTCGCGGTCGAAGTCGGCGAACGCGGAGCCGAAGCTGACGCCGGTGTGGTCGAGGCCCCATTCCTTCTGGACCTTGGTGAAGTGGAGATTGTGGTCGTTGCGGAACGCGAGGTGCGTCTCGCGCTGCGGCGGCTGCCGCTTCATCAGCGCGATGATCTCGGCCGGCGACTGCAGCTTCTTGATCTGGTTGAGCAGGTCGGAGTCGATGAAGGGCCGGACCATGCCGTTGGTCACGTGCAGGTCGACCCAGCCGTCGTTGTCGAGGTCCTCGAAACGGGGCGACCAGCTCCAGTCGGTGCTGCCGAGCCCGGTCATCTTGGCCACCTCGCGGAAGCGGTCCGCGCCGGTGTTGAGGAACACGGCGTTCTTCATGTACTGCGGCGTGACGAGCGTGTCCATGTAGTTCACGAGCCCGCCCATGTCGCCCATCGCGACCTTGGACTTGAAGTGCGTGGTGCCCGCCATCTCGGCGACGAACAGGTCGGGCAGGCCGTCGTTGTTGATGTCGGCGGAGTCCGCGCCCATCGAGAACCAGGGGGTGTGCGGCACGGCGGTGGCGAGGACGTCGGTGAAGGTGCCGTCGCCGTTGTTGCGGTAAAAGTGGTCGGCCGGCGCGAAGTCGCTGGCGACGTAGAGGTCGGGCCAGCCGTCGCCGTTGTAGTCGAACCAGGTGGCGGAGTGGCCGTGGATCGGGTCGCGTGCGATGCCGGCCTTCACCGAGACGTCCTCGAACGTGCCGTCGCCGCGGTTGTGGTAAAGGTGCGGCGGCTCGCCGTCGGGCGAGCGTTTGGCGTCGAGGATGTTGGTCAGGACAAACAGGTCGAGGTGGCCGTCATGGTCATAGTCCTCGAACGCGCCGACCACGCTGCCGGACACGAGGTCCACGCCCGCCGCGTGCGCGGCCTCCCGGAAGTGGCCGTGCCCGTCGTTGAGGTAGAGCAGATTCGGGGCGTTGTAGCGGCAGACATAAATGTCGAGGAAGCCGTCGTTGTTGACGTCCGCCATGGTCACGCCCGTCTTCCAGCCCACGCCGTTGGCGGCCGCGGGTCCGGCGACCCCGGCCTCCGCCGTGACGTCGACGAATTTGAAGGGGGCGACCTGCTTGAAGAGCTGGTTTGGTCGCGTCTTGTTGGCGACGAAGACATAAAGCACGCCGTCGCCGTTGAGGTCACCGACGGCGATGCCGGTGCCGATGGCGCCGGTCGAAAACTCCTGGTAGCGCTCGCCCCACATCGCCGGGTCGTCGTAGGGGTTCTGGACCACCAGGCCCGATTCCGCGGCGGGGATGGCGGTGAAAGTCATCTTTTCGGCATGGCCGCTCTTCGGGGCGAAGGGGAAGGACTGGAGCGGGGGGACCGGGGCGGCGGCCCCGGGGAGCGCGCCAGCGGCGAGCGCCGCGGCGACCAGGAGGAGGCGTTGGAGGGACATGGGGGAAATCAGCGGCGGGGGTGGGATGGCGGGGCAAAATCCCGGGCACACTAGTGGGGGCCCCGGACCGCGGCTGTGCCGATCTTGCCCAAGACTGGGCGTCGATTGACCCGCGGGACGAACCGCTTCTGCCGCGGGGCCAACGGCGCGGGGATACCAGTCAGCGCCCGGCCGGGGTCGCGGGCGCGAGCAGTTTCGCCAGCGCGGCGGGTTGGCTGACGGGCAGCTGGCAGACAAAATTTTCGCAGACGTAGGCCGTGGCGCCGGCCGGATCCGACGCGGGCAGGTCCGCGACGAGGGGCACGCGGGCGGTGAAGAACGGCCGGCTCGCCGCATCGATCACGACGAGGGCGCGGCGCGGCAGGAACCGCGACCAGACCTCCGCCAGCAGGCGCTGCGTGGCGGGCGCGTCGCGCTCGCCCTGGATGAGGATCTGCTTGGGCGAACCGTCGAGCCACGCGGCGGCGGCGAGCAGCTGCGGCAGCGCCAGCGGGGCGCGCTCCAGCTGCGGGCCGAAGGCGCGGGCCGTGCGGCGGGCGAGCTCGAGGTCGTCCTCGCGGTGGAGCAGCGCGCCGAGGCGGGCGAGGTTGCGCACAGCGATGGAACTGGCCGCGGGCTCGGCGCCGTCGGTGTCTGCCTTGAGGCGGAGCAGCACGCGCGCGTCGCCGGCGGCGTTGGCAAAATAGCCGCCCGCCGCGGCGTCGGCAAAGAGCTCGTCTTGCTTTTCCTGCAGGCGCCCGGCCCATTCGAGCCAGCGCACCTCGAACGTCGTCTCATAGAGGTCCAGCAGGCCCTGGATGAGGAACGCATAGTCCTCGGCGAACCCGCGGTCATCGCGCGCGCCGCCGCTCCAGCTGTGGGCCAGGCGGCCGGTGGCGGGGTCGAACAATCTCTCCCGCACGAAATCCGCGGCGCGGGTGGCGGTCGCGGCCCAGGCCGGATCCCCGAGCACCTGCGCCGCCCGCGCGCAGGCGGAGATGGCGAGGCCGTTCCAGCCCGTGATGATCTTCTCGTCGCGGAACGGATGCGGGCGCCGCTCGCGCGCGGCGGCCAGCACGCCGGCGGCGGCCGCGAGGCGGGCATGGACCGCGGGTTCCGCGAGCTGGAACTGCGCGGCGGCCTCGGCGTCGGTGTGCGCGCGGTAGAGCACATTCTGGCCGGCGAGCCCGGGGGCCGGGTCGCCCGGGAGGTTGCCCCCCGCCTGCACGCCGTAGGCATACGCGAAGAGCCGGCCCTCATCGGCGCCGAGGAGCCGGGTTATCTCCGGTTCCTTCCAGACGTAAAACGCGCCCTCCCCGTGGGTGGCCGGATCGGCGGCGAGCACGCTGTCGGCGTCCTCGGCGGTGTAGAATCCGCCGTCGGGGCCGGACATCCGGTGGCGGAGGTAGCCGAGGGTGTCGACCGCGGCGTCGCGCAAGGCGGGATCGCCGGAGAGCTGCCACCCGGTCAGGTACACGCTGGCGAGCTGCGCCTGGTCGTAGAGCATTTTCTCGAAGTGCGGCACGCGCCAGGCGGCGTCGACGGCGTAGCGGTGGAAGCCGCCGCCGAGGTGGTCGTGGATCCCCCCCGCGGCCATCGCGCGCAGGGTGGCCAGGGCCAGGCGGAGCGCCTCCGGGCGCTGCGCGGGGGTGGCGGAGGTGGCGGCGACGTCGAAGAGAAACTCCAGGTTGACCGGGGTGGGGAACTTCGGGGCCGTTTCAAAGCCGCCGTGCACGGGGTCGAAGGCTTCCGCCAGCCCGCTGAAGGCCCGGTCGCGGAGCGCCGCAAGCGGCAGGGCCCCCGCGGGGGCCGTGGCCTCGGTGTCGGCGGTGAGGGCGGCGAGCATCTCGTCGGACCGCCGGACGACCTGGTCGTGTTGTTTGGCCCACAGGTCGGCGAGGCGCCGGAGCATGGTCTTGAACCCGGGTCCGCCCGCGGCGTCCTCGGGGGCGTAGTACGTGCCGGCAAAGAACGGCTTCAGGTCGGGCGTGAGCCAGACCGACAGCGGCCAGCCGCCGCCGCCGGTCGAGGCCTGCAGGAAGGTCTGGTAGACGCGGTCGACATCGGGCCGTTCCTCGCGGTCGACCTTGATGCAGACAAAATTGTCATTGAGCAGCCGGGCGGTCGCGGAGTCCGAGAAGGACTCGCGCGCCATCACGTGGCACCAGTGGCAGGTGGAATAGCCGATCGAGAGGAAGATGGGCTTGTTTTCCTTCCGCGCGCGGGCGAACGCCTCCTCGCCCCACGGGTACCAGTCGACGGGATTGTCGGCGTGCTGCCGCAGGTACGGTGATTTTTCCTGGCCGAGCCGGTTGGCCGCCCAGGCGCTGACGGCCGCGGCGAGGCCGAGCAGGGCCAGGCCGGCGCACCGGACCATCCGCAATCTCGAGCGGGAAATATTCATGGCGGCGGGGCGGCGGGCGGAGCCGCGGGCCCATCAGATGACGGCGACCGCCTCCATCTCAACCAGCAAGTCGTGTCGGCACACGTCGGCCAGCACGCAGACCTTGGGGATCGCCGGGAGCCGGAGGAGCCGGGTGACACGGTTCCACGCCTCGTAGGCGGCCTGGTCCTTGCAGAAGAGGGTTGCGGAAGTGATGTTCGCCAGGCTGCCGCCCTGCTGCTCGAGGATGGCGGCGATGCTCATGAGGGTCTCGAGGCTCTGGCTCTCGGCGTCGCCCAGATGGGTGCTGGCGCCGGCCGTATTGATGCTCGCCGTGCCCGAGATGTGGACCGTCTTCCGGCCCTCGAGGTCGAAGATCATGCCGCGGGAGAAGGCCGAGCCGTAGTTGAACGACTGGTCCTGCCGCGGGCTGCAGCGCACCGGCCCGGCGACGGCGGCCGGGCCGTCGCTGGCAAGCGCGAGCACGTCGATCAGGCATTCCTCGTCGTCGGAGCGGCACTGGATGCCGGTGCTCGCCGGAAACGCCGGGCCGCCGGGCACGCCCAACCCGACGGAGCGGTAGTGCGCCGTGCGCACACGGTTGAGGTCGCCGTACCACTCGAGCAGCCGCGCCACGTAGATCCAGGTCCGCACGACCTGCGGATAGCTGAAACCGTGCGCCGCGAGCCCGAGGCCGATGTTGGTGAAGGTTTGCCGGGCCTGCGCCTGGTGGCCGGCGGCGAGCCCGCCCGCGGGCGTGGTGCCGCGCACGGCGGGCAGGTGCAGCATTTGGAAGCCGGGGCCGCGCCAGAGCCGGCCGCGTCCGGTGACGGCGTTCTGCACCGTCTCGACGCAGGGTTCGCCGTCAACCGGCGCCACGCCCCAGAGCTGGAGGCCGGCAAAGTCGCAGCCGGCCAGCGGCGTGCCCTGCAGCCAGGTCACGGGCATCGTCCGGTCGAGGCCGCGGAGGCGCCAGACGGCGTCGCGGCGCGCGAGGACGTTGTCGCGGACGGCGGTGCAGCCGTAGAGCTTTTCCTGGATCGGCTGGATCCGGTGTTCGACGAGCAGCGCGGCGACGCGGGCGAAGAGCTCGTCCGCGGCGGACCCGAAGGGCGCCGGGCCCTCGATGGTCGCGGTGAGGTGGTATTCGGTGAAGGTCGGGCGTGCCGACGCGCGCAGTTCGACGCGGCAGGTGCCGAGGATTTCTTGGGTGAGTTTCATGGGGTGGGATGATGCCGGTGGATGGTGCGGGTGGGGGAAAGGTGCGGGTGGCGGGTGGTGTCTCAATCGATGCCGTGTTCCTGGAAGACAGACTGGTGCAGCTCGTCCGCTCGGGCGCGGGCCTCGAGCGCGTCGATGCGCGCCTGGGCTTTTTTCGCCCAGCTGGAGCCCGGCTCCCGGGCGATGACCTGCTTGTATTGCGCGATGATGGCGGTGGCGGTTTCCGTGGTCAGGTGCCGTTCCGCCGCGGCGGCCTGCTCGTAGGCTTTTTGCTGCGCGGAATTGCCGCAGCCGCCGAGGAGCAGCACGAGGG
>Ga0265319_1000224_pt1 | contig 42328 bp, 37 predicted proteins | sample 4824metaG_FD_192443 | JGI IMG/M metagenome (GOLD analysis project Ga0265319, IMG submission 192443) | Rhizosphere microbial communities from Carex aquatilis grown in University of Washington, Seatle, WA, United States - 4-8-24 metaG | ecosystem: Host-associated > Plants > Roots > Rhizosphere >...
TGATTCGGCCTGGCCCGCAGCCGGTGTGCTCGGGGGCTATCATGCACAAGATCTGGCGGACAACGCGGGCGGCATGATTGGACCCGGCCGTTACCTGCGGAAAACTTTCACCGTCAAGGGCCCGGTGGCCCGGGCGCGCCTGTACGCGACGGCACTCGGTGTTTACGAGGCCTCGATCAACGGCAAACGCGTCAACGACCACCAGCTCGACCCCGGTTTCACCGATTATAACAAACGGGTGATGGTGCAGACCGCCGATGTCACCGCACTGCTCACGCCCGGCCCGAACGCGGTCGGGGCGCTGTTGAGCGACGGCTGGTTTGCCGGCCGCCTCGGCTGGATGGGGCTGGCCCAATACGCCAAGGTCAGCAGCCGGCCGTTGTTCAACGCCCAGCTGGAAATCGCCTATGCGGATGGATCCCTTGAGGTCATCGCGACGGACGGCTCATGGAAGGGCGGCGCGGGCGAGATCGTCGGCGCCGATGCGCAGCTGGGCGAAGTCATCGACGGGCGCAAAACGGCGCCGTGGGACCGGCCGGCGTTCAACGATGCCGGTTGGACGCCCGTGGTGGTCGAAGCCCACGACGGCATTGCGCTCGACCCGCAGCGCGGGCCGCCGGTGCGCCGGCTGATGGAGCTGGCCCCGAAGGCCATCACGCGCCGCGGCAATGTCTGGATCGTCGACCTGGGCCAGAACATGGTCGGGCACGTCCGCCTTTCCGCCCGCGGGCCGGCCGGCACCACGATCACGGCCACCCACGCGGAGATGATCAACGCGGATGGCACGCTCTACGCGGAAAATCTCCGGACGGCCCTTTCGATCGACACCTTCACGCTGGGCGGCGCGGGCCGCGAAACCTTCGAGCCGCACTTCACGTTCCACGGCTTCCGTTATGTCGAGATCGCGGGCTATCCCGGCGAGCTCACCGCCGCCGACATTCGCGGCATCGTAGTGGGGTCCGACACGCCGGCGACCGGGACGTGGGAAAGTTCGGACAAGGATCTCAACCAGCTTTTCTCGAACATCACCTGGGGCCAGCGCAGCAACTTCCTGAGCGTGCCGACGGACTGCCCCCAGCGCGACGAACGCCTCGGCTGGATGGGTGACGCGCAGGTCTTCGCGCCCACCGCGGCGCGCAATGCGGATGTCGCGGGTTTCTTCACCAAGTGGATGGTGGACGTGAATGATGCCCAGGGGCCGAACGGCGAGTTCTCCACCGTCTCGCCGCGCGCCAACCAGAACAATTCCTGGCCGGTGTGGGGCGACGCGGGTGTGATCATCCCGTGGGTCATGTACACGGCCTACGGCGACAAGGCGTTCCTGGCGGACAACTACGACCACATGGCGAAGTGGGTGGATTACTGTCAGCGCTCATCGAACAACTTGATTCTCACGGGCGGGGTCGGCGACCACCTCGCCCCGAAGCCCACGCCCACGAACATCGTGGACACGGCGTTTTTCGCCAAGTCCGTGCGCATCGTCGCCCGGGCCGCGTCGATTCTCGGCAAGACGGAAGATGCCGCGAAATATGACAAGCTGCGCCAGGACATCGTGGCCGCCTTCAACGCCGCGTTTGTCGGAGCCGACGGCTCGATCACGGCGGTCGGTGGCGCACGGGGCGGGCGGCCCGGTGTGGCTCCCGCCGCGAATCCGGGCCCCGAGGTGCGCTCGGGCAACACGCAGACGGCGTACATGCTCGCGCTGAAATTCGACCTGTTGCCGGAAAACCTGCGGCCCGTGGTCGCGAAACGCCTCGCCGAGGATGTCGAGCAGAACGGCCACCTCACGACGGGGTTTGTCGGGGTCGGGCTGATCTGCCCGATGCTCACGGAGATCGGCCGCTCCGATCTCGCGTGGCAGCTCGTGTTCACCGACAGCTATCCGTCCTGGCTTTTCTCGGTGAGAAACGGGGCGACCACCATCTGGGAGCGGTGGGACGGCTGGACGCCGGAAAAGGGCTTCCAGGCCTCGTCGATGAACTCCTTCAACCACTACTCGCTCGGCTCGGTCGGCGTGTGGCTCTACTCCGGCGCCGCCGGAATCCAGGCCGACGAGGCACAACCCGGCTACAAGCATTTCACGCTCGCACCGCAGTTCACGTCGCGGCTCTCGCACGTGAAGGCCACGCTCGACACGCCGTACGGCGTCATCGCCTCCCATTGGCATGCCGAAGGGGAGCAGATGCTGTATGACGTGACGGTCCCGCCGAACACCACGGCGGAGCTCGTGCTGCCGGTTCCGGCGCGCGACGTGTGGCAGGGCGGGCAGGCGCTGGCCGGCACGGAAGGAAACACAACGAAACTGGCCCTTGTGGCCGGCGCGTATCGGTTTTCGTTTCCGCGGCAGGCGATCCGGTAGGACGATCTGAAAAGGTGGCCGCCGACCTCCGGGCGGCGGAATAATCTCCGTCTACCAAGAGCGTTAGCTCGAATCCAAGCCGTCGCCCGGAGGTCGACGGCCACCTTGAAGGCTAAAGCCACATCTTGAGCACTGGCGTCGTCAAGCAACGCCCCTACGCAATCGTTCTAAACCTTGTCACCTGCCCTAATATGCGTGGACCGCGAGCTTTCGCCGGTGGATAGGGTTGAAGTTTCACGCTGGACGATAGACTGTGGGCCTCCCTCATGTTTCCCCGTTCTGTCCGTCTAGCGTTTCTCCTGCTGCCGCTGTGCGTCGCTGCGTGCCGCGACCCGAAGGTGGCCTATTACCGGGTGCCGAAGGAAAAAGATGCGCCGATCCCGCAAATGCCGGCGGCCGCGGATGCAACGCCCGGATCGGCGGCGCCCTTTGCCGGCGGCGCGGCGATGGCCTCGACGGCCGTGCCCACGGCGAGCGGCCCCGAGCTGACCTGGACCGCGCCGGCAGACTGGAAGTCGAAGGCCGGGTCGGCCATGCGCAAGGCGACGTACATGGTGCCGGGCTCTGGAGGGACGGAAGGGGAGCTCTCGATCACTGCGTTCCCGAGCGATGTCGGCGGGGAATTGGCCAACGTCAACCGCTGGCGCGGGCAGGTGGATTTGCCGCCCCTCACCGCGGCGGACCTCGCGGGGGCGGTCACGCGCCTTCAATCCAACGGGCTGCGCATTGCCCTGGTGGATTTTGCCGGACCCTCGCAGCGTTTGATCGGCGCGATCATCCCGTTCGACACCGGCACCTGGTTTTTCAAGCTGGGGCCCGGTCCTGATGCCGTGATTGCCGCGGGCAAGCCCTCGTTCGAGGAGTTCCTCAAGACGATCAAACCCCCGGCCCAGCCATGAACGACCTGACGCGGCAGTTTCGCGATTTCTTCGTTTCGCTCCGGCTCACAGTAGTGCTGCTGGGGCTGTCGATGCTCCTCATCTTCGCCGCGACGATCGACCAGGTGAACCTCGGCATCTGGGCGGTGCAGCAGAAGTATTTCCAGACCTTCTTCGTCCTGTGGAAGGTCGGCGAGGTGCCGATCCCGATCTTTCCCGGCGGCTATTTCCTCGGCGGCCTGCTCTTCGTCAACCTCATCGCCGCCCATGTCTACCGCTTCAAGCTGAGCTGGCGGAAAGCGGGTATTTTCATGACCCATCTCGGCCTGATTCTGCTCCTCCTCGGCCAGCTCTTCGCCGGCCTCTGGCAGCAGGAATTCCAGATGCGCCTGGAGGAAGGCCAGCCGAAGAACTACTCCGAGAGCTCGCGGTATATGGAACTGGCGATCACGGACACGACGAACCCGGACTACGACGATGTCGTAGTCATCCCGACCGAGCTCCTCGAGCGCGGCGAGGTGGTGCAGCATCCCAAGCTTCCATTCCGGGTGGTGCCCAAGGCCTATTATCCCAACGCATCCCTGCAGAACCGCACGGAGGCGGCCGGCCAGCCGCCGTCCCTCGCGACCATCGGTCCTGGCACCCAGATCGACGCGGCTCCGATGCCTGTGACCTACAAGCCGGACGAAACCAATCTGCCGGCGGTCTACCTGGAGCTGGTTGGTCCCGAGGGTTCGCTCGGAACCCGGCTGGTGGCGCCGATCCCGGTGCTGCAGCAGACCTTTGCCGTGGGCGGTCACACGTGGAAGTTGGCCCTGCGCCAGGCGCGATCCTACCGGCCGTTTACGCTCACGCTGCTGAAGTTCAACCATGACATCTATGCCGGCACGGACATCCCGAAGAATTTCTCGAGTCGCATCCGTGTGACCACGCCCGACGGCCGCGATGACCGCGAGGTGCTCATCTACATGAACAATCCCCTGCGCTATTCCGGCCTCACGTTCTACCAGGCCAGCTTCGAGGAGGGAAATGATCACCTCACCATCCTCCAGGTCGTGCGCAACCCGAGTTGGCTGCTGCCCTACGTCTCCTGTGTGCTGATGGCCGTGGGGCTGGTCGTCCAGTTTTGCATTTCCCTCACCGGTTTTTTCCGGAAACGCCGTCTGTCCGCCGTCCCCGCCGCCCCATGAAAAAAACGATCCCTTGGTTCGTCCTGCTCGCCACGCTGGCCGTGGTCGGAGTCACGCTGGTGCCGCCCCACAACCCGGGCGAGTTCGATGTGGTTGGATTCGGTCGCCTGCCCGTGCTCGTCAACGGGCGGATCAAGCCCTTTGACACGGTCGCCCGCACCTCGCTGCTGCAGTTCCAGGGCCGCTGGTCGGTGACGGCACCCAACGGCGCCGAGCTCACGCCGGAGGAGTGGCTGCTCGACGTGATGTTCAGCGGCACGGTGGCCGACGGCTACCAGACGTTCGAGATCGTGCATCCGGACGTGCTCGCGCTGTTCAATCTCAAGGCCGAGGACGGCGCAGGGAAGAAGCGGTTTTCCTTCGAGCAGCTGGACAAAAATCTCACCGAGCTCGAGCGGCAGTACAAGCTGGCCGAGCCGGTGGAGTCCGCGGTGCGCTCGTCGTTCCAGAAGGCGGTCATCCAGCTCTACAACAGTTTGGTGCTCTACCAGCGGCTGCAGCACAGCCTGGTGCCGCCGGACTCGGAGGACTTCCTGACCGAGCTGATGAGTTTCCAGAAGACGTTGCCAGCGGGGGTGGCGGCGATGCGGGCGAAGCAGGCCGGCCAGCCGTTTGACGAGGCCGCCGCCAACCAAATCACCGCCATCGGGGAGAAGTTCATGCAGCTGGAGAATTACGGCTACCTGCTGGCGATCCCGCCGGAGGCCGGGGCGAAGGATCCGACCGCGTGGGTAAAGCCCGGCAGCGCGCTGCTCGAGACCTTTGCGTCGGGCCAGATCAACCCCTCGGTGCTCACGTATGCGGCGTTCGCCCGCACCTGGCGCCAGCACCAGCCGGCGCAGTTCAACGAGCTGGTCGCGCTCTACCACGATGCGCTCCAGAAGCGCTTTGCCCCGCAGCTGATGAAGTGCGGCATCGAGGCGCGCTTCAATGCCGCGGACCCTTTCTGGACCAGCATGCTGGTCTACATCGGGGCGCTCCTGCTCGCGTTGTTCTCGTGGCTGAAATGGCCCGATGAGCTCGGGCGGGCGGCGTTTTGGGTGGTCGCGGTCGCATGGCTCGTGGCGACGGTTGGCATCGGCACGCGCATGTGGCTTGAGTTACGTCCACCCGTGACAAACCTGTACTCCTCGGCGCTGTTTGTCGGATGGGGCGCCGTGGCGCTCTGCCTGGTGCTTGAGACCATCTTCAAGAACGCCATCGGCAGCGTGGCGGCCGGCCTGGTCGGCTTCAGCACCCTGCTGATCGCGCACTACCTGTCGTTCAGCGGCGACACGCTCGAGATGATGCGTGCGGTGCTGGATTCCAACTTCTGGCTGGCGACGCACGTCGTGGTCGTGGCGACCGGCTATGCGGCGACCTTCCTTTCGGGATTCCTCGCCCTCATCTACATCTTCCGCGGGGTGTTTACGCGTTCGCTCGACAAGGCCACGGCCGATTCGCTGGCCCGCATGGTCTACGGCATCGTGTGCTTTGCGACGCTGTTCAGCCTGGTGGGCACCGTATTGGGCGGCATCTGGGCCGACCAGTCATGGGGCCGCTTCTGGGGCTGGGATCCCAAGGAAAACGGCGCGCTGATCATCGTGATCTGGAATGCCATCATCCTGCATGCCCGCTGGGGCGGCATGGTGAAGCAGCGCGGGCTCATGTGCCTGGCGGTCTTCGGCAACGTCGTGACGAGCTGGAGCTGGTTCGGGGTGAACATGCTGGGCGTGGGACTCCACAGCTACGGCTTCATGGATGCGGCGTTCTGGTGGCTGGTGGCATTTGTCATCAGCCAGCTGGTGATCATCGGCATCGCCAACCTGCCGCTGGAAAAGTGGCGGAGTTTCCAGGGGCCGGCGGTGGCTACGCCGCCGATGCGCGGTCCGATGGCGAAGGCGCCGGCCTGATCGGCCGAGCGCTAAGATCGCGTTAGTTGGTGGCCGCCGACCTTCATCCTTCGCCAAGACTTCGGAGGACAGGCCGGGCGGCGGTTTGGATTTGAGCGGGCGTTTATCGTAGACGGAGGTTATTCCGCCGCCCGGAGGTCGGCGGCCACCTGCGTTCAGGTCGAAACGCCGAGCAGGCCGCGGGTGAGCTGGAAATCGGTGAAGCCCTGCGCGGTGACGGCGGGGGTGAGCTCGTTTTGGGCGACGGCGGCGACCAGCTGCTTCAATGCATTGGCGTCCGCGGATGCATCACCGGAAAGGAAGGCATCGATGTCGTCCGCCGGCAGGGTTCCGCGCTGGCCGGCCTCGGCCACCTGGATGACCGGGAGCATCGGATGGCCCTGACGTGAATTTTCGCAGACCACGGTGAGGAACAGATGCGCGCCGCAGCCGCCGAGGCCGGTCAGGTTTTCAACCCAATGATCGGACTCGGTGGCAACGATGTGCAGGCCGGGCCGCGTGACCGGCTGGCCGTAGGCGAGCGTCGCGTGGGGTGGTGTGGCGCCGAGCACGGCGGAACGGAACACCTCGTTCGCCAGCACTGGATCGCTTTCCGGCAGCAGCGCGGAACCGCCGGCGGTGACCACCTCGCGGACCACGTCCGCCAGGGCGGAGGCGGTCGAAGAGCCCACGGGCCCGGCGGTCAGCAGGCCGAGCGAAAGCGCACCGAAGTCGGTGGCAGCGGTGAACGGCGGCGGCAGCGCGGCGAACCGGCCCGCAAACCAGGCCTCGACCTTGGAGATCGCCGCCTCGATGCCGCCGTCGAGCTGCACACTGGCCCAGCCGAAGCGGTCGAGGGGCACGCCGGCGAGCTCCAGTTGGTGGCGCATCATGTCGTTGGGCACCTTCTCGCAGCCATGCTCGAGCAAAAGGGCGGCGGCGACGTTCGGATGGGTCACATAGCCGCGGTAGGTCCGGTGCAGCAGCTTGTGCATGGACTCGCCGCCAAAGCCGCAGCCCTCGGTGTGGGTGAGGCCGACAAAGCGGGAAATCCCCTGCACGCGGCCGAGGCCCTTCTGGTTGAGACGTTCCGCGGCGAGCCGCGCGATCTGTGCGGCGCACAGGCTGGTCGGGAGCACGAGGCCGACGCGCTCCGTGGCCCAGCCGTATTCGGTGCGATGGAGGTTGATGGGGGTTGAAGTAGGGCGGGTCTGTGACCCTACCTTGAGCGGCACGCCATCGGGCGCGACTCGGGCGCGCAGGCTTTCCAGCTGGGAGATGTCGGTCTGCCGCCAGTTGCGCCAGAGCGAGACCTGGGAGTGGCCGGCGTGCTCGCCCTTGGTTCGTTTGCCGGAGGCCGTGGCGAGCAACAGGTCGAAGCTCTCGGCCGTAAGCGATTCCATCGACTCGCCGTCAAGGTAGCGCCCGGCGTTGATGTCCATCTCGTGGATGAGCAGCTCGTGCCGGCGGGTGGTCGTGGTGACCTTGAGTGTGGGCACGAAGGGAAAGTTCGTGATCGAGCCGTTGCCGGTGACGAAGAGCAGGAGATTGCAGCCGGCGCCGATCTGGCCGGCAATGCCCTCGAGGTCATTGCCCGGGCTGTTCATGAAATAGAAGCCGGGCGCGGTCATGGGCTCGGCATATTCGATCACTTCGTCGATGCGCGTGCGCGGATCCTTCTTGTGCGCGGCGCCGAGGGACTTGAGCACGATGTTGTAGAGGCCGCGCAGCTTGTTGCCGCCGGAGGGATTGCTTTCGGGAGTGACCCCGTGCCAGCCGAGGCGCTGCTTGAAACCCTCGATCTTCGCGAGCACCGCGCGCGCGGTGGGCAGGTCCTTCACCCGCGACAGCACGTAGGCCTCGGCACCGACCAACTCGTCCGTCTCGCAGAGATTGGCGGAGCCGCCGTTCCGCACGACCTCGTGGACGACGGCGCCGACGAGGGGATTGCCGGAAATGCCCGAGAACGCATCGGAGCCGCCGCATTGCAGCGCGATGCGGAGGCCGCTGACGGGCTCTTCCGTGCGGGGCAGTGCGTTCACGGCCGGGAGCCACTGGCGGACAATGCGTTCGCCCTCGGCAAGACCTGCGGCGAGTCCGCCGCGCAGCGTGAGAAAATGATGGGGAACGTCGCCGAGCGGATCGCCGCGCGTGCGCATGAATTCCTGCAGCCGGGCGTTGTTCACCGGCTCGACGCCGTAATCGACGGCGAGGACGGCGCCGACATTGGGATGCACGATGAAGCCGGCGAGCGCGCGCAGGACCTCGGCGGCATTGTTGGGCTGGCCCGGTCCGTCGCCCTCGGTATGGGCGATGGCGACGATGCCATCGATGCCCGGGTGCACGCGGGCGAGCGGCTGCAGCCGGGCGGCGAGCTGGCGGGCGTAGCTCGCGGTGCGCGAGGTCGTGCCGAGAATGACGATGAAATTGCGCGTGCCGACGCCGCGCCGGCCGGGACGGCGATAGCCGGCGAACGTGCGCGGCACTGCGACCCTCTCCGTGGGGGCGGCGGGCTGAAAGGCGTGTTCGTCGAGCTGGAAGGGCACGAGGCGGTCCGCGAAGTTCGGCTTCGTGGGGAGGCTCGCACCGATGCGACGGATGGCGAGGGTCTCGACGGTCGACTGGTTGCAGACGTAGTCGCCGGGCGCGATGTCGGTCGTAGCCAGGCCAAACGGCAGGCCCCAGGAAAGCAACGCCTCACCCGTGACGATGGGCCGCACCGCAAAGCGATGGCCCTCGAGCACGGTGTAGGCGAGGGTCCGCGCGACACCGTCGATCAACAGTGCGGTCCCCGCCTCGAGCCGGCGAATGGCGATGGCGACGTTATCCGACGGCGCCGGCAGTCGGCCGGCGGCGTGGAAATCAAGCGGGGTGGATGACATGGCAGGGATTCAAGCGCCGGGAACGCACCGGTGTCGAGCGGGCGCTGCGGCCGGAGGAGTCTTGGTTTCGTTGGGCTTCGTTAGAAATCGTTCTCATGCTCGTTCCTCGTTCTCGACTTGGCGTTCGGAGGAGGAGAACGAGAATGATTGGGCCGGATCGGATGTGAAATCAGGACACGGAAGCAGTCTAGGCGTTGACGCCGAACGTTCGCCGATAGCTGGCCACGACCGGCTGATCGGCGGCGGCGAGGTCGAGGGTGTTCAGTTCCACGGGAAGCATCCATTGCAGGGCAACGTGCTCCAGCGCCCGCGGTTCGCAACCACCCGGCGCGAGGTGGCAGAGGAAGGGAATCATCTCGATCACGACGGCGTAGGCGTGCGTGAAGCGCGGCAGGGCGCGGGTGATGAGAATGTCGCAGGCCAGCTCCTCCCTGATCTCGCGGACGATGGCGGCTTCCGGTGCCTCGCCCGGCTCGACCTTGCCGCCGGGAAACTCCCATTTCAGCGGCAGGTGCTTGTGGGCCGGGCGCTGGGCCACGAGGACACGGCCGTCCCGCTCGATGACGGCGCAGACGACGGGAATGGCGGCGACAGGATCCACGGAGCAGACTGAGCACGCGGAAATGAAAACGTGCAAGCCGGGGAGGCAGCGAATGGTGGAGCGCGTTGGGGTCAACGCGCTCCACCGGCGGATTCAAAATGAGTCCGCGCCGCTTTCAGGCTGGCGGCGGGAGGAGTTCCGGCTTCGCTCGACCGGAATGACGGGCGAACTTCCCTCCAGCATCATCGCGGGCATCAGCTTCATCGGGCGCTCGGGCGGGATGGTGAAGACGCTGGGCGGGTTTAAAAAGGGGCACCACACCGTGCCGGACGCGGCGAATGCCACGACCAATGCCTTCCTCGGCAAGATCTGCGCGGGCGAGCTCGCGGCCGGCGCCGAGGCGCTGTTCCAGCAGGTGCGGAGCCGCCTCGGCTACAAGCGGAAGGAGGTGTCGCTCACCCTGGCCAGTCCCGGAGCGGTGCTCGCGGCCAAGGACTTTACCGTCGAGATCAGCTACACTTTGGACGAGGCGGATCCGACGCGCTACGGGGCCGTGACCATCCTGCGTGACCTGCGCAATGTGGAGCTGGCGCGCACGGAGGAATTCTCTGAGGTGTTTGCGCGGAAGTTCTCGGAAATCTCCTTCGGGCTGAAGCGCGGGGCGAAGGTGGAGGCGGTGGTCGATGCGATCGAATCCATGGATGGCGAAGGCGGCCTCGCGGTTTCGTATCCCTCGGACTGCCGTGAGTGCGTGATCACGGTCGAAGGGGTCGATGCGCAGGTTCGTTGCACGGGAAGCGCGCTGGACCTGGTATTTCCGCGGCCGGGCGCGCCGCGCGAACTCATCGAGGCCTTCGTGGCGGTCCGCAGCGCGTTCAGCGTGAGCCGGGAATTATCCGGGCTGATCGGATAGGCTCGATGCCCTGATTCGCCAAGGTGGCCGTCGACCGGAGGTCGGCCGGTGGTTTGAAAGGGACCGGTCAACTTCTACGCCACGACCGCTGACTTTGCTTGGCGTTTAAGTCGACGGAGACTAGCCGCCGCCCGGAGGTCGGCGGCCACCTGGACTATGAGCCGAGGAGCTCGGTGACCAGGGACCGCTCGTCGACCAGTTCCTTGTTGGTCGCGGCGATCTTGGACTTGGCGAAGTCGTCCATCGCGTAGCCGGTGATGACCTCGTAGCTCCCGGCGGTGGTCGTGCGGACGGGCATGCCGGCCCAGACATTGGCGTCGAAGCCGTAGAGGCCGTTCGATTTCACGGCGACGGAGTGGATGGCGCCCGGTGTAACGAGACTGCGCACATGATCGACGAGGGCGTTGGCGGCCGAGGCGGCCGATGATGCGCCGCGGGCGGCGATGATTGCGGCGCCGCGCTTGCCGACGGTCTCGCAGAACGGGCCCTGCAGCCAGGCCGAGTCGGTGATGACCGACGTCGCCGGCTTGCCATTGATGGTGGCGTGGGCGAAGGCCGGGAACATGGTCGGGCTGTGGTTGCCGTAGATGAAGATGTTCTGGACCACGGTGAGATCGACGCCGGCCTTCTTGGCGAGCTGGGTCTGGGCACGGTTTTGATCGAGGCGCACCATGGCAGTGAAGCGATCGGCCGGCAGGCGCTTCGCGTGGCTGGCGGCGATCATGCAGTTCGTGTTGGCGGGATTGCCGACGACGGCGACCCGGGCGTTATCAGCGGCGACGGCGTCGATGATCTTGCCCTGGGTGGTGAAGATCCGGCCGTTGTCCTTGAGGAGATCGGCGCGCTCCATGCCGGGCCCGCGGGGCTTGGCGCCGACGAGCAGACACCAGTTGGCATCCTTGAACCCGACGTTGGCGTCGTCGGTGAGGACCATGCCCTTGAGCAGGGGAAACGCGCAGTCGTCGAGCTCCATGGACACGCCCTCGAGGGCCTTCATGGCCTTCTCGATGGGAGCCTCAATGAGCTGCAGGATCACCGGCTGCTCGGGGCCGAACATGGCGCCGGAGGCGATGCGGAAGAGGAGGGAGTAACCGATCTGGCCGGCTGCACCGGTGACGGCGACGCGGATGGGGGATTTCATAGGAGGAAGGTTTCTAGCCTGCGGAGCCCGGGGAACACACGGAAGAAATGTCCGGGAAGTTAAGTTTTAGAAGAAGCGCGACGGGGCAGCGCAAGCGCTAATCGGGGTCAGGCGGTCCGGCCGGCCGGATGAAACCGCGGCGCGAGGGCCGCGTGGATTTCGCGCACGAGCTTCTCGGTGGTCGGCCAGTCGATGCAGGCGTCGGTGATGGAGACGCCGTAGCGCAGCTTTTCCCTGGGCTGCGGGAACGGTTGGCTGCCTGCCGCGAGGTTGCTTTCGATCATGGCGCCCATGATGGAGGCGTTGCCGGCGGCGATCTGGCCCAGCAGTTCCCGCATCACCTCGGGCTGGCGCTCGGGCTGCTTGGCGGAATTGTCGTGGGAGCAGTCGACCAGGATGGACTTGAGCAGGCCGGCCTTGGCGAGCAACTGCTCGGTCTGGGCGATATGCGCCGGCGAATAGTTTGGCCCGCTGGCGCCGCCGCGCAGGACGACGTGGCAGTTGGGATTGCCGCGGGTGACGATGGCGGACGCATGGCCGTCGAGATCGATGCCGAGAAAAGTGTGCGGCTGGGCGGCGGACTTGATGGCGTTGATCGCGGTCGTAATCGAGCCGTCGGTGCCGTTCTTGAATCCCAGCGGCATCGAGAGGCCGGACGCCATCTGCCGGTGGGTCTGGGACTCGGCGGTGCGGGCGCCGATGGCGGACCAGCAGATGAGGTCGGCGATATACTGCGGCGTGATGGGATCAAGCAACTCGGTCGCGGTGGGCAGGCCCAGATCGAGCACATCGCGCAGAAAAGTCCGGGCGAGCCGCAGGCCGGCGGCGATGTCATGCGAGCCATCGAGATGCGGATCCATGATGAGCCCCTTCCAGCCGACGGTGGTGCGGGGCTTCTCGAAGTAGACGCGCATCACGATCATCAAGCGGTCCGACACCTCGCGGGCGAGGGCCGCTAGCCGGCGCGCGTAATCGCGTCCGGCGTCGAGGTCATGGATGGAGCAGGGGCCGACAATGAGCAGGAAACGCTTGTCGTCGGTGAAAATGATCCGGTGGATCTCCTCGCGGGCCCGGCTCACGAACTCCGCCTGGGTCTCGGTCTTGGGCAGTTCCGCCAGCAGCGCGGCGGGAGAGGGCAAGGGGCGGGTTTCAACGACGTTGATGTCGGAAGTTTTTTGCACAGTCGGCCAAACTGCGCACCGTGCGGGCTGCAATCAAGCCTCGACCTTGTCCGTTCAAAGCCCTGTTTTTGGGCAAAAATAAGGCGGGCCGCCTACCCCTAAGCGGCCCGCCATTGCTTTCTTAGTTACCCCAAAACTCCCGCTAGGCGGGAGAAGTGAGAAATTTGATGAGTTCAGAGATAGAAGGTCTTGCGGGCGCGTCAAACAAAAGTTATCAAAATCTCCCACGTTTTTACTCAAGTATCTGTTGGGTAGATAAATGAATATTGTAATTTCATGACAATTAGCAATTCGCCATCCGTGTATTTCTGGCGCCCTGCGGCGTGGCTTCGGGTCAGCGGCCCGGATGCATTTTCGTTCCTGCAGGGGCAGTTCACGAACGACCTTGCCCGCCTTAAGACGGACGGGGCGGTCTGCGGCCTTTGGTTGAACCAAAAAGGCCGGGTGCTGGCCGACAGCTTTGTGCTGCGTGGAGCGGCGGAGGATCAGTTTTGGGCGGGCAGTTATTTCAGCCCGGCGGCCCTGATCCGGGAGCGACTGGAGAGTTACCTCATTGCCGACGACGTGGTGGTGGCCGATGAGACGGCGGACTGGTGGGGAGCGACGATCATGGGAAAGGATTTGGTTGCGCGAACCCGCGCCGAAGGAACCGGCCTGATGTTCCCGGGCCGCCGTGGCATCGACGGGGCGGTGGAATGGCTCGTGCAGCGGCCGATTGAATTCGCCGGCGTGCGGACGCTGGATCGGGTCGAAATGGAACTCGCGCGCATCCGGGCGGCGATACCGGCGGTGCCGGCGGACATCGGACCCGGCGAGTTGCCGAACGAAGGAGGGCTGGAGACGGATGCCATTTCGTACACGAAAGGGTGTTATCTCGGGCAGGAAGTGATGGCACGGCTCAAGGCCATGGGGCAGGTGCGGCGGCGTCTGCGGCGCGTGGCCGGAACGGGTGCTCCGCCGGAATGCCCGGCAAAACTGTTTCAAGGCGGGCAACCGGTTGGCGAGCTGCGCTCCGTGGCGACCGGCGATTCCGGCTATGTGGGGCTGGCATTGCTGACCCTGCTCCATTGGCGGCGGGATGCTCCGTTGAGCCTCGCGCCCGACGCGGAGCCGGTCATCAACGTCACGGACTGACCATGGCCGAACTTGAGCAGCTCGTTGAACTTTGCCGGAAGCTCGGCGCGCCGCCAGGGCAGGCGGCGACGATGGCGGCCCAACTCCAGAAACGCGCGACGCAGCTGGCGGGCGAACGCGGCGTCGCGCGCGAGGCGGCGATGAAATATCTGCTGGAAGTCCTGGTCAAAGGCCGGCATGGCGAGATTTCGGCGGACAACCTGCCGGACCGCCCGACACCCTCCATGCGAGAAAAAATTGTCGCCCTCTTTCACGCCACCTACGGTCGCGCGCCGGAGATCATCACCCGCGCCCCGGGGCGAATCGAGTTCATCGGGAACCACACGGATTACAACGGCGGCACGGTGCTCGGGGCCGCGATCGACCGGGGCGTCTGGGTCGCGCTGGCCCGCCGGGCGGACGGCCAGCGGCTGTTCTTCAGCGACCAGGCGGGGGAAGTTGTCGCACTCCCGGCCGGGAGCGCGCCGATCAAGCTCGAGGGGCCCCAGAGTTGGGTCAACTACCCGCAGGGCGTGCTGGCGGCTTTGCCGGCATTCGGGCTGCGAGTGCCGGCGGGATTCGACTATGCAGCGGTGTCCGACCTGCCGATCGGGGCGGGTTTGAGCAGCAGCGCGGCGATCGAACTCGCCTCGGGCCTGGCTTTCCTGGAGGCGACGGATCAGCACCCTTCGCGCGAAACGCTGGTGGGTATCGGCAAGCATGCTGAAAACAATTTTGTCGGCGTGCCCTGCGGCATCCTCGACCAGGGCGTCAGCGGCTTCGGCCGGAAGGACCACCTGGTATTCATCGACTGCCGCGGCCCGCGTTTTGCGACCGTGCCGCTGCCGGCGGAGGCGCATTTCTGGATCTTCAACACGCACACCAAGCACGCGCTCGTGGATGGACTTTATGCGGCCCGCCACCGGGAGTGCATGGAGGCGGCGAAGGCGCTCGGGGTGTCGCTCCTCGCCGACGTTTCGCCGCCGGCGCTGGCGCGGGGGGCGGCGGGACTTTCCCCGGTGGCGCTCAAGCGGGCGAAGCATATTGTGGAGGAGATCGCCCGGGTCGATGCGACCATGCGGGCGCTGCAGTCCGGCGACCTCGCCGCGACCGGGCAGCTGCTGACGGCCTCGCACCGGAGCTCGCAGCACCTGTTCGAGAACAGCACGCCCGAGCTGGATTTCCTGGTTGATGCGCTTGTCGCCCTGCCGCAGGTGCACGGCGCCCGGCTGACGGGCGGCGGCTTCGGCGGGGCGGTGATGGCGTTGACGGGCCCCGCGTTCGGCGAGGCGCAGGCGGCGAACGTGGCGGATGCCTATGCTGGAAAATTCCGCAACCGCCCGGATGTGCTGCACGCCCTGACGGGCAACGGCGCGGAACGAATCGCGCCGGATTCCCAGCCTTAATCCAGCGCGAAGAGCATGGCGGTTTGCTGCACGTACGCGTCGACCCATGGGTGCAGCGCCAGGAAATAAAGTGCACCCGCGATCGCGAGCATCGGTCCGAAGGGCACATGCACGCCCAAGCCGATCTCGGCGGGCTGGCCTTCGGGCGTCTCGGCGCGCGGGGCCGCCGCCGCGGCTTTTCCGAAAAGCTTCTTCCACGCCAATGCCAGCCCGATCCAGACCGTGCCGACCAGCGCGCCGCCGAACACGGCGAAGACCGCACCCGGCCAGCCGGTGAATGCACCGATGGCGCCGACGAACTTCACGTCGCCGAAGCCCATCGCCTCCTTTTTGAGGACGGCCTCGGCGAGGAGGGCGATCCACAGGACCAGGCCGGAACCCGTGAGGAGCCCGATCAGGGCGGTGACGCCGGAATGCAGGCTGGCGACGATGAAGATGTCCTGATGCTGGTCATGGAGCGCGGGCACGAAAAACGACAGGACGACCCCCGCGACGCCGAGGCCGATCGTGAAGGCGTCGGGGATGATCATGTGGTCGAGATCGATGAATGTGGCGCACACGAGGGCGCTGATGAAGAGCATGCCGCAGAGCGCCTTGGCGGGGGGAAAGGCCAGCCAGCAGGCGAGGAAGAGCAGCGCGGTGAGCAGCTCGATGGCCGGATAGCGGAACGAAAACGGCCGGCCGCAGCAACGGGCGCGACCGCGCAGGATGAGCCAGGAGAACACCGGGATGTTGTCATACCAGGCGATCGGCTTGCCGCAGCCGCAGTGCGAGCCCGGTGTGACAATGGATTTGCCCGCCGGGATGCGGTAGATGCAAACGTTGAGAAAGCTTCCGATGCAGGCGCCGAAGATGAACACCATCGCCGGGTAGAACCACGGGAAGGCGCGGGAGACCTCGGCGAAGGCGGCGGGATTCATGCGGGGTCGGGTGGAAGGACGGCACGTTCGCCAACGAAGCGGCCGCGTGCAAGCATCGTCCTAGCTCCCGAGGGCGGCGAGGGCGGCGGCCTGCATCGACGGCGCGGTCCGGGCCGCCGGGATCCCGCTCCAGATCTCGAGCGACTTGGCCCCCTGGTGCACCAGCATGGAAAGGCCATTGGCGCAGCGCAGGCCGAGGGCCTCGGCCTGTTTGAGCAAGGGCGTCCGGGCCGGGTTGTAGATCATGTCGTAGACTGCCGCCGGGCGCGGGAGCCAGGCGAGGTCGATGGGCGCGGGGTCGCCGGGGCGCAGCCCGGCGCTGGTGGCATTGATCACGAGGGCGTTGCCGGGGAGTGCGTCCGGTGGTCCGCCCGGCACAAAACCCTGCAACGTCCGGCTGCCCGCAAGCGGACCGAGCCGGGCGAGGAGGGCTTCGAGCGTTTCGCGGGTGCGGTTTGCGATCCAGAGGGAAGTGCAGTGGCGCTGCAGGCATTCGACGGCGGCGCCGCGGGCCGCCCCGCCGGCTCCGAGCAGGATCACATCGGTGCGGCCGAGATCGCGGTCGAGCGTCTCGTGGACGGCGGTGGCGAGGCCGTAGCCGTCGGTGTTGAAGCCGTGCCAGCCGGTGGCGGTCCGGAGCAGGGTGTTGACCGCCCCGACCGGGCGGGCCGCAGGGTCGATCTCAGTCACGCGGTCAAAGGCGATGATCTTGTGCGGAACCGTCAGGTTGATGCCGTGGAAATTCCTCGCGTGGGCCAGCTCGAGGGCGCGTGGCAGGTCGTCGGGATGGATCTCGAACCGGAAGTATTTCCAGCGAGCAAACCGCGGATCGGTCCGGGCCAGCCCGGCGAGGGCGGCGTTGTGCATGGGCGGGCTGAGCGAATGGCCCACAGGATGCCCGAAGACGGCCAGGGCCGTGCCGGCGTGGGACCAGGATTCCAAGTCGCGCAGGGTGGGGACGGGAGCGCTCATGGGATCGCCCCGAGACAAGGCGGAACCCCGGCCGGAACGCGAACGATTTTCACGGCTGCACGTGCCGCGCGTAAGTGGCCTCAAACTCCTCGACGAAACCCGCGAACTGCCGGGCCTGGGCATCATCCCCCGCGGCGTGGTAATGATTCACCAGGCTGCGGCAGATGCGGCACAGTACCTCGCGCACCGGAGTCGGGGCGAGATCGGTGACCTTGGGCACGATGTGATTGGCGCGCAGCGCGGTGAAGATCTCGTCGGCGGTACGGAAGATCCCGCCATCGAACGTATCGATGAAGAAAGGCGCGTCGTCGAGATAGCACCCGACGACAAAGTGACCGGGCAGGCCGACCGGCTCAAGATTGAGGCCGACACGCTGCGCCACGAGGAGATACACGATGCTGAGCGAGATCGGGATGCCGGTACGGCGGGCGATCACCTGGTCGATGAAGCTGTTGCGCGGATCCGTGAAGTGCTCGACGTTGCCATGGAAGCCACCCTCGTGAAACAGGACCCGGTTGAGCACCCGGCACTTCTCGCGGGCGGAGCTGGGCTCGACCATGAGCTCGCGGCAGCGCGCCGCCAGATCGTCGAGCGCCTGGCAGCAGCCGCCGACATCGAGGTCGGGTGAAACGGTGCGACTCAGCAGAAGGGCGCCGGTCTCGAGCTCGTAGTTGAGGGAACGGATGAAGCCGCGGAACTCGGTCACCGGGTCCGCAAACCGGAGTTCATCAAGAAACCACCGCGCGTGCCAGGCCATGATACGATGGGGACCGCGGGCGGTTTCCTGGAGAAACTGAATCGCCGCCGGACCATGAAGGGTGAATTCGGCGAGCAGGGCCTTCCGCACTGGAAGGCTGGTGTCGTCGAGCAAGCTCAGGAGGGCATCACGCAATCCTTCACTGAGTCTTTCCGTTGGCACAGGCATGAGCGAAAAAGGTTTCTTCCTGCTGGCAATCAGGAAACGGGCCAACGGCGAAAAAATCCCGAGGATTTTTTTGGACGGGCGGAAGTATTCCCGTCCGTCCGGCGCGAACATGCGTTATTCCCGGTCGCCGAACAGCGCGGTCCCGACGCGCACGAGGGTGCTGCCCTCGGCGACGGCCTCGGCGAGGTCACCGCTCATGCCCATCGAGAGTTCCCGCAGGGGCACGCCAAAACGGATGGCGAGGCGGTCGCGCAGGATCCGCAGGTTGGCAAAGGTGTGCCGGGCGATGGCGGGATCCGGAGAGAGCGGGGCGATCGTCATGAGCCCGTCGACACACAGATGGCGGGCGGCCAACGCGGCGGCAAGCAAGGGTTCGGCGGCGTCCGGTTCGGCGCCGTGCTTGGCCGGATCGTTGCCCGCGTTGATCTGCAGCAGGATGGGGAGCACCTTGCCAAGCTCGGAGGCGGCCCGATCGAGCTGCTCGACCAGTTTCGGACTGTCGACGCTTTGCACGCGGTCGAAATGCCGGGCGGCAAGCCTGGCCTTGTTGGACTGGAGGTGACCGATCAACTCCCAGGCAACGGCCGCGGTGGTCTGGGCGCGCTTTTCGACACCTTCCTGCACCCGGTTTTCCCCCACGGCGCGCAAGCCGTAGCGGGCGGCAAATTCAGCGGCGGCGGGAGGATGGGTCTTCGTGACCGCGAGCAACTCGACCCCTGCGGGATCGCGGCCCGCCGCCGCGCAACTTTCGGCAATCCGGGTCCGGATTGCGTCGGCGCGACGAGCGAATTCCTCGTAGGAAATGAACATGGCTGATGTTAGAAAATCTACTTAGGCATTTACGGCACCGAGGTCTTGCGCATTCTGCTGACAACAACGTGCGCTAATCATGCAAATTGAAAACTTCAAAATCTTCGCCGACCTGGTCGAGACCAAGAGCTTCTCGAAGTCGGCCAAGCTGAACAGCATCACCCAGTCGGCCGTCAGCCAGCAGGCCCGGGCGATGGAACGGCATTTCAAGACGCTGCTCATTGACCGGAGCCAAAAGCAATTCCAGCTCACGCGCGAGGGGCAGCGCGTCTACGATTCGGCGAAGGAGATGCTGCACACCTACGACAAGCTCCTCTGCGAGCTGCAGGAGATGAAGAAGGTGATCAGCGGCACGATCCGCATCTCGACGATCTATTCAATCGGGCTGCACGAGCTTCCGCCCTACATCAAGAAATTCCTCCACGACTACCCGTCGGTCAACGTGCGCGTGGAATACCGTCGTTCCAACCTCGTCTACGAGGATATCCTGCACAACTCGGTGGATTTCGGCCTGGTGGCGTTTCCGATCAAGCAGCGCCAGATCGAGGTGCTCGCCTTCCGCAACGATCACCTGGTGCTGATCGCCCACCCCAACCATCCGCTGGCCAAGCGGGGGGAAATCGAGGTGAAGGATCTTGGCGGCCAGAAATTCATCGGTTTCGACCCTGACATCCCGACCCGCAAGGCGGTCGACCAGATTTTCCGGGAGAACAAGCTGGAGAGCGAGCCGGTGATGGAATTCGACAACATCGAGACGGTGAAACGGGCGGTCGAGATCGACCACGGCATCGCGATCGTCCCGCAGGCCACGGTCCAGCAGGAGGAAAAGGCCGGCACGCTGGCCGTGCTGCATTTCAAGGGGCGGACGTTCACCCGGCCGCTGGCGATCCTGCACCGCAAAGGGCGGGTCCTGACGCCCGCGATGAAGAAGTTCGTTGAGACGCTGGGGCTGGACCTGCCCGAGATGCGCGACACCTGAGCGGACGCGAGCGCCGCCCGGCGATTTCCGGAAAATCCGGGAAGGAAATTTGCGCCGGCGGCTCACACCCGCAACGTCTGCCTGATCCGATGAAAATCCACCGCGTGCTCGTGTCGTTTCTCCTGGTCGCCGCCTTGGCCGGTCTGTCCGGCTGCAAGCAGGCGCAACTGCCCCTGCTTGGACGGGCGCCGGCCTGGAAGCTCAAGGACCTCGAAGGCAAGGAAGTCGCGTTCAGCCAGTTTCAGGGGAAGGTGGTGGTCGTCGATTTTTGGGCCACATGGTGCGTCCCGTGCATCGGGGAAATCCCGGGCTACATCCGGCTGCAGGAGAAATACGGCAAGGACGGGCTCGCGATCGTCGGTATTTCGCTCGATGAGAAGCCCCCGGCGGAGGTGAAGCAGTTCGTGAAGGACAGGAAGATGAATTACCAGGTGGTGATGGGATCGGAGGAAGTGCAGCAGCTCTTCGGCGGGCTGGATTCGATTCCCACGACCTTCCTGATCGACCGCACGGGTACGATCCGCGACCGCAAAATCGGCGCGGAGCCGGCGGAGGAATACGAACGAAAGATCAAGGCCGTGTTGAACTGAACGCGGGAAAACACGCAGTGTCCGCGGTGACGGGCCGGGAAGGGGCCGCCTCATTTCAGGAGAAAAAGAAGGGCCCGCCGGTAACCCCTAACGGCGGGCCCACTATTTTCTTTGTCCGCCTGGCAGCGGACATCCATGTCTCCCTGAAACCCTGCCGAAGCAGGGCATCCGAGAATGCATTTATTTCAGCATCGTCCATGCCAAGGACGGTTCCGAAATCTCCCGCGCTGCATTTTTCTCGCATCGGGCCCGGACGGATGGATGGCCCGCGGAATTCTGGCCAGAAAAGAGGCAGTGGGTCCGTTTGCCCTGCAGGCTGCCTGCTTGCAGGCGCGATGAGAGCGTGAGCAAGCTCACGGCCTACCTGGATTCTTCAAACTGACCCGCTGCCGAAGAAGGGCGACTGGGTGTCGGCGGTGAACTTGGTGAGGCGGGCCAGTTCGTCGGCCACCTCCCGGTCGCTCCGGCATCGCGGCATCTTGCTCTGGCCGCCCCATTTCCCCTTCTGGCGCATCCAGTGCTCGAAAACGCCGGGAATCACCAGCCGGACCACGGGCATCTCGAGGCCGCCGCCTTTGCGCTTGGCCTCGTAGTCGTCGTTGATCCGCTGGAGCTCGGCATCCAGTTCCACGGCCATGATCGGACCGGTCGGCGTCTCGACGGTGCCGGCCTTGAGCTCGACCCACCATTCGTGGCGTCCACGCTTCTGGCCGGTGAGGGAGTTCACAAACATAGGGGCAACGTGGAAGTTTACGATCTGCCAGCCGTGCCGCTGGCAGACGGAGAGCAGGGTGTCGGTCAGCTCCTTTTCAATCACATGCTCGCCAAAGGCGCTGAGCTGGAGCTTGGTCCGGCCGACATACAGCAGCCGCGGCGGCTCGGTTGAGGTGAACCGGACGACATCGCCGATCACGTACCGCGAAAGCCCGGCGGGGGTGGTGAGCAGCAGGGCATAATCGACCCCGGTCCGCACCTCCTCGAGCGGCACCACCTTGTTGCCGAGGTGGGGCAGGGTGGCCTCGTCGAATTCCTTCATCGGCAGGAACTCGTAGAAAATCCCGGCGTCGGCCATCAGGCGAAGCCCCAGGGCGCTGTCAGCGTCCTGGGCGGCGATGAAGGCCTCCGAGGCGGGATAAACCTCGTGGAAGTTCACGGAGGGCCCGAGCACGGCGCGCAACTCGTCCGCAAACGGCCCGATGGGCACGCCGCCATGGACGAGGCATTCGAGGTTGGGCCAGAGTGACTGGAGATTGGCCAGGCGAGCCGGGCCGGTGTCGACGCGTTGCCGCAGCTGTTCCGCCAGGATGAGGATCCAGCTCGGGATGCCGGCTAGCATCGTGATATTGCGGTCCCAGGTCCGTTCGACGATCGCGTCGATCTTGGCCGGCCAGTTGGCGATCTGGGCGATCTCGGCGCCGGGTTCGTAGAGATGTTGCTCGGCCCAGGAGGGAAGGTTGAGGGCGGTGATGCCGCTGAGGTCGCCGCCGTAGGCCTCGAACGGGGCGGACTCGGGCAGCGCCGCGAGGGCGGTGGAGCCGCCGAGAAAAAGATGACGCCCGCGAAAAACGCCGGTGTGGCCGACGCGGGCGGTGTAGAACAGCAGCGAGTCGAGCCCGGCCCGGCGGAAATGCCGGAGCATGCCGTCCGTGATCGGCAGGTACTTGGTGCGCCCGGCCGTGGTGCCCGATGACACGGCGTAGAGGTTGCACTGGCCCGGCCAGAGCACGTCGGCCTCGCCGCGCTTCATGCGCTCGATGTACGGCACGAATTTCTCATACGTCTGCGGCGGGATCCGGGCGCGAAAACTGGCATAATTCATCCCGGCCTCGAGGCCGCTCTTGCGCCCGTAGGCGGTCGCGGACAGCCCGTCGACGAGGCCGCGCCAGATGCGTTGCTGGGCGGGAACGGACTTTTTCCGGCGGCGCAGTTTCCGCGCGGTGCGGGCGGTCAGGAAATCCGCGCCGAGATAAAAAATGCTTTTGGGCAGGGCCGGCATGAGCGGATGCGCCGCGCCGGGCGCCGGTCTAGGCAGTGCGGCCCCCGCGGGAGCGGCAAGCGAATTCAGGCGGCCTCGCGGAGCTTACCCTTTTTTAGCCTCCGGTAGAATGCCTTGATCGGCGGCAGGAAGTTAAAAACGTGGAAAATCAGCGAGGCGTGCTGCACGGGATTGCCGCGGGGATTGGTGACCACCTGCACGGTGACATCGGAAAAAAATGCGCGCGGCGCGCGTTCCAAGGCAAACCGCGTGGGCGAGGTCTCCGTGATCACCGAACCCTCCTTCTCCGCGTAGAGGATGAGCGCGGGCGCATCCGACAGCGGCAGGACGCTGGGTGAAAAGCAGCCGGCCGGCCCGGGCATGCCCCGGAGGGCCTGGACGCGTTCACAAGCGCCGCTGGCGTCGATGTTGCGGATGGTGGCGAGGACGCTGTCGCGCAGGCGCTCAAGCTCGCCCTTGGTCATCAAGGTGGAGAGCAGTTCCCGGTTTTGCGCGCCCGCCTCGAACATCTTCGTGAACACGGCGCGGGATTTCTCGATGCCCCCGGCGCCCACGGGACCGTGGGCGTCCATGTAGGGCTTCACCGCCCGGCCCAGCAGGGTGGTCGGCTTGGGCGCACCGGGTTCGAGCAGGTCTTCAACGCAGGCGACGGGGCTGACCAGGATCACACCGGCAAGGGTCGGGATACACCTCCCGGCGTGCCGGGCGCGGCGCAGCCACTCCAGGAGCAGGCCGCAGCCGAAGCTCACCGTGAAGATGACCGGCGGCTGTCCATGCAGGGTGACGAGTTCCTCGACGAGGTCGTCGAGCTGGGCGCAGAAAAGCTCGAGTGAGAAACCGTGGCGGGAATAGTTGAAGTAATAAAGGCTGCCGTATTCCAGCAGGCGCCCCCGCATGAGATAGACCTGGTCGGTGGCGTCGGGGACAAAGCCGCCCAGCACGATCGTGGGCGTGCCGCCCTTGCGCTGTTCGAACAGCACGGTGGATTTTTGCCGCGGCTCGGCCCGGCCGGCCTCGATCACCGCCTCCTGCGCGTGCCGCACGGTGGGCGAAAACGGCACCGGCCGCGGCGGGCGCAGCTTGTAGCTGGCTGTACGCAGGAAGGTGCGGATCGAAAGGGAAGGCTGCAACTGGGCCAGCAGGTGCAGCGCAGGTGTTAAACCAAGCGCAGGCATAGGGTTGATGCGATCAGGTTGGTTTGTGGCGGATTGTTCATGCAAAGGCAATTCGTGACCGACACGGTAAATTCACGAGGGTGGCACCCGGCCGTGACTTTTCCCTTTGCGTGCGGCTTCCGCCGGGGCGAGAAATGCCGCCCTGCATGCCACTTCCGCCGGTCATCTACGAGGACGCCGCCCTGATCGCGTTCGACAAGCCGAGCCGCATGCTCGTGGCGCCGGACCGCTGGGACAAGGCGCGGGAAAACCTGATGGGGTTGGTCCACGCCAAAATGGGGCATGGTGTCGCCAATGTGCACCGGCTCGACGCCGACACCAGCGGGATCCTCCTTTGTGCCAAGACCAAGCCGGCGCTCGATTTCCTCAGCGGCCAGTTCCAGTCGAAGACCGTCGGCAAGATCTACCACGCGCTGGTGGTGGTGCTCCCGGCCGACCAGGCGATGAAAGTGGTGGCGCCGGCCCGGGCGCAGGAAGGTGGGCTCCCGGCGGCTTTCACGGTCGACCTGGCCCTGGGCGAGGACGAACGCCAGCCCGGGCGGATGCGCATCTTCCGCAAACGGGGCGGCAAGCCGAGCACGACGGAATTCCGGACGCTGGAACAGCACGGGAGGTTTGCCTTTGTCGAATGCCGGCCGCTGACCGGGCGCACCCACCAGATCCGGGTGCATCTTGCCGGCATCGGCGCGCCGGTCCTGAACGATCCGTTTTATGGCGATCCGGAAATCAGGCTCCTGCTGTCGGATCTCAAGCGCCGCTACAAGGGACGGGACGAGGAGAGGCCGCTCATCACGCGCCTGGCCCTGCATGCGAGCGGGCTTACGATCAAGCATCCGGAGACGCGCGAATCCCTGGTCTTGGGCGCCCCGCTTCCGCAGGAATTTGAAGTGGCTCTGAAGTACCTGAGGAAATTCGCGCCGGAGCGCCGGGCCTGACTTGCGCTGCGGGCCCCGGGCATCACCGGCCGAGCTGCTCCAGGGCTGCGCGAGCCCGGGCCTTGGCGGGCTCGTCGTGCTTCTCGCGCGAGGGCATGCCGAGGCCGGCTTCAAACTGGACGCGGGCCAGATCCTTCCGTCCGTCGGCCAGATAGGCAAAGCCCAGCTCAAGCCGGTGTTCGAGCTGGCCGGGCTCGAGAGCGACGGCCTGCTGCAGATGGGAGATGGCCTCCGCGCAGGAGGCACCGGGCAGACCTCCGTAGAGGAGTCGGGTGAAAATGCGCGCGGTGACGCCCAAGGTTGCGACCTCGTAGTGCCAGCGGCCGAGGACATGATGCGCCCAGGCATAGTTTGGATTGAGGGCCAGGGCGCGTTCCGCCTCCTCCTTCACGTAACGGGAGTATTTCACCTTGGTCTCGACGTCGCTGAAGACGGCGAGTTCACCGTGGCACACGGCGAGGGAGAGCACGTTGACGGGATCCTTCGGATCGAGGCGGACCGCCTGCTCGGAGTATTCGAGGGCAAGGCGCGCACACCGTTGCTTCTCCTCGTTGCCGGCCACATCGACCAGGAGGTCGGAATACTGGCGGGCAATCTTCTGCAGAATCCGGGCGTCATTCGGCCGCGCGGCGTTCGCTTCCAGGCAAAGCTCGAGCGCGTGGCGCGTATCAAGGCGGCCCTCGGCGGCGTCGGCTTCGTGCAGGAGAGCGTCCGCATCGGCCGCCGGCAGGCGGATGGCGGTGACGGAGAGGCCGATCACGACCGCGGCACAGGTGCGGGACAGCATGCAGCGGTTGATACGTCCCGGCTGTGGCCACGGTTGCATGCGATGGGGTGGGAGGAAGGTGAAGGGTGATTCGAGACCAACGTCCGCCGATGCTCAGGGCCGGCGAAAGAGGTAGTGGCTCACGAGCCATTCTTCTCCATCACGGTAGCCCCAGAGCTCGGCACAGCTCATGTAGAAGATGCGCCAGTACGCCCACCATTTCACGGCCTGGTCCCGGCCGTACGTCGAGGCGAAAAGCGGGAGGATCTCCGCCTTGTGACGGTCCATGTTCTGCAGCCAGTGTTCGGCCGTTTTCTGGTAGTGGGTGCCGTTCACCTTCCAGTCGGACACGAGCTTGAGGTCGTCCTGGAAAAACATCAGCAGGTCGTGCGACGGCATCTGGCCGCCCGTGAAAAAATACCGCGACATCCAGTCGCCCGGTCCCTGCGACACGAAATGATACGCGAAGCGATGGTGGGTGAAGATGTGCACGAAGAGCAGGCCGCCCGGCTTCAGCCAGCGGGCAATGTTTCCCAGCAGCCGCTGGTAATTCTTCATGTGCTCGAACATCTCGACGGACACGACGCGGTCGAACTGGCCCGGGGCGAGGTCGAGGACGTTGATGTCGCAGGTGATGATCCGCAGGTTGATCAGCCCCCTTTTTTTGGCCTCGCCATCGATATATTCCTTCTGGGTCCTCGAATTGGACACACCGGTGATCTGCGCGCGCGGAAATTTTTCCGCGAGGTAAAGCGAGAGCGAGCCCCAGCCGCAGCCGAGCTCAAGGATGGCCTGGCCGTCGGCGATCCGGGCGCGCTCGACGTAGAGGGCAAGCATGGCTTCCTCGGCTTGGTCCAAGGTCTCGTTTCCCGTCGGGTACAGGCAGCCGGAGTACTTCAGCCGCCGGCCCAGGCAGTATTGGTAGAAAGCGGTCGGCACCTCGTAGTGCTGGGTATTGGCTGCGTGGGTGTCCTCGGCTAACGGACGGGTCTTCAGGTCGGCGACATAGTCGGCCAGCCGGGCGCGCTGAGCGTCGATGGTCGGCTGGGTTTCTTCGCGGATCCGCTGCGCCAGCAGGCGGCGGATGCCGCGGCGAATCAACCAGTCGGGGAGGAGGTCTTTTTCCAGCAGGGTGTCGATCATGCGCGGGGCTTCCGGGGAAACCATGGCACGAAGGCACTCGTGGCTTGCTGGTAGCGGCGGTAGGCGTCGCCCCGGCTGCGAAGGCTTTGTTCCTCGGTCATGGGTATTCCTGTTACGCGCAGCAGGAGGAAAAGGATGCTCGCGGGCCCGACCAGCGCGATCCAGCCCCAGGGCGAAGCGAGCGCGAAGGCCGCGTAGGCGACCCAGATGAGCCATTCGAAAAAGTAATTTGGATGCCGGCTGTAGCGCCACAACCCGGCGTCACAGACACGGCCCCGCGAGGCCGGATCCCGCTTGAAGGCGGCGAGCTGGAGGTCGGCCAGGGCTTCGCCGCTGATGGCGAGGAGCCAAAGGGCGGCGCCGCCGATCTCGAGGGGATGCAGGGCAGGTGTGCCGTTCAGGCAGGGCAATAAAAAGGCAGTGCCCAGCAGTACGACAGATCCGGCCTGCATCTGGAAAAACCCGAACATCTTCGGGGCAAAATTGGCGGCCCAGTCCCGCCGGAGCTGCAGGTACCGTCCGTCCTCCACCGGATGATGCCCCATGACCCGGATGAACAGGTGTGTTCCCAGCCGGAGGCTCCATATGATGGTCATCGCGGCGATCAACGCCCGGCGCGGGGGCCAGCCCGGACCGCAAAGCGCGTAAAATCCGGCGAGCGCGCCGAAGGCGTAGGACCAGGCGATGTCGACGATCCCATAGTTGTCCATGCGCCGGGCCAGGCCGTAAAGTCCCGCAAACCCCAGGCAGAGCACCCCGAGGGCGACAAGCAGGAGGCTGATCGCGCTCATGGCACGGGATGTTCGGGTGGTCTCGCGGCCGCTGCCTTGGCGGCGGCTTCCGCCCGCAGCCGGGCGACTTCCCGCGTGAGCGGCAGCGTGACGTAGTAGACCGTGGCGATGTAGAACGGGGCAAGCAGGGCCCAGGCGACGATCGCGTAGAGGGCCGTCATGCCGAAGCGGTGGAGAAACATCGTCCGGTCATCCCAGAACAGCGAGTTCATGTACCGGATGCTGAAACGCATATGGGGTGCGCCGAACAACGTCTCCCCGAGGCGCACGCACAGGTAGATCGCGGAGATGTGCACGGGCCAAAGCGCCTGGTTGATCAGCTGGATGATGGGCTGGTTTAGTCGCAGCACGATGCCGACGAGGAAGCACAACAGGGTGGTGGTGCCCAAAATTGGGAACAGGGCGATGCAACTGCCAATCGCGAGCGTCTCGGCAATCTTCTCAGGGGTCATTCCCTGTGTCAGCTGCGCGATGATCGGATCGCGGACGCGGCGCTGCCAAAATGTGCGTGGTACGGTGGCGGTTGGGTTGTCGGTTTCAGGCACGGAAACCAAGCCTACTGCACTGCTGGCGGCCGGTACAAGCCGTGTTAGCGGAACCACCGTCATGACCGTGGCCAGCCGAGCGCCACGACCGCGGCACCGGCGAGGGCAAGGACGATGCCGAGTGTGCCCGGACCGTCGCGCCGGACTGTCAGCACGTCCGCAACGCGTCCGTCCCGGGGCACACGGAGGAGTTCGCCCAGGCTGTAGGCGGCCATGGCCATGTTGCCCAGGAGCATGATGGCCACGAACCACGCCGTGCGCGCTGTCATGGAGGTCTGCTTGTAGCAGACCCAGACAAAAAAAGTGAGGAATCCCCAGTAGGCGTCGAACATCGTGGCGATGAACCAGGGATGCATGAAGACCTCCCGCGGCACGGCGAAGAGCGGACACTGCAGGCTGGCCCAGCCGGTGACCCAGAGCATGGAAGCGATGACGACGACGCACAGCGCACGGAGGAAAACGATCATGGGTTTTGAGCTCGGGGGATTGAGTGGTCGCGCCGTGCCGTCCGCCGACGGCCCGGCGTCAGGACGGAAGGTCAGAAACTGACATTATTGGCCCGGGAATGCAGGGTGTGCACCACGGAGATGTTGCGCAGGGCGAAAGCCGCCTCGCAGTACCCGAGGTAATAGGTCCACTTGCGGATGAAGCGCTCGTCGAAGCCGAGGGACTTCACCTGCTCGAGGCGGGTGTGGAAATTTTCATGCCAGTGACGCAGGGTGCGGGCATAGTCCTGGCCGAAGTCATCCATTTCATGCAGGGTGAATCCGCCGGCTTGGGTCAGGACCGTGTTCACCCGATTGAGCGAGAGGAGAAGCGAGCCCGGAAAAATGTGCTTCTGGATAAAGTCGATTCCCTTGCGGAACTGTTCGTAGCGGGCATCGGGGCAGGTGATGAACTGGAGGGCGAGCAGGCCGTCGCGTTTGAGCACCCGGTCGAGCACGGCGCCGAATTCCGGCAGGTAGCGGTGCCCGACGGCCTCCAGCATCTCGATCGAGACCACCTTGTCGAACTGTCCGCGCAGGTCGCGATAGTCCTGCAGTTGCACTTCGATCCGGTCTCCAAGTCCGGCGGCGACGACGCGACGGCGGGCGAGGTCGTGCTGCTCGCGGGAAATCGTCACGGTAGTCACGCGACAACCGTAGGTGCGGGCGGCGTGGAGGGACCAGCCGCCCCAGCCGGTGCCGATCTCAAGCACCCGGTCGGAGGGTGTGAGGCGCAGCTTGCGGCAGAGCGCGTCGTTCTTCTCGGCCTGGGCCTGCTCGAGCGTCAGCCCGGGCTTGGTCCACTTCGCCGCCGAGTACATCATCGACGGGTCGAGGAAGAGCGCGAAGAAATCGTTCGAAAGGTCGTAGTGCTCGCGGATATTGCGCCGGGCCGTGGTGCGGGAGTTGGGCCGCACGAGGTGGCCGAGGCGGTTGGCGAAGCGCAGGGAGTTGAGGAAAAACGAACGGGCCTTGCGCGAGCCCGAGAGCGTGGGGGCGTCGTCGAGATTCAGGATGAACCACGCGACGACGGCGGCCACATTGGGCGACTCCCAGTCGCCATCGATGAATGATTCGGCGAAACCAATATCACCTGCCAGGACGCATTTCCTGAAGAACGCATCGCGGCGCACCCGGATATGCGCGGCCACGGGCAAGCCGAGCGGCAGGCGGCGCGCCTGGGCATCGGCGTGGTCGCCGAAATCGCGAACGGTGCCGTCGGGCAGCTCAAAACGCAGGTGGCCGCGTTTCATGTCGGCAAACGCCCGGAAGGCGGCGGTCCGGAAGAAGGAAGGCCGGGATTGCTCGGCGAAGGCGGGAGCGGTCGTGGAGTTCGAGGGCGGGACACTCATGAGACGTTCAGTGTGGAGGCAGGGGCTGGAATCGGCCGGCCGGGAGGCCCCCTGGGTTTGCCTGCGGCTGGCCGGGTGGTGAAGCTGGTGACGAGAGGGAGGGGTGCGGGCGGTGCAAGGAACGCTGGTCCATAGACCGGGCCGACTTGGCAAACCACGGCACGCGTTTCAGCCAGAGCAGCAGCGCATGCCAGTGGATCAGGAAGATGACCCGGAGGGTGATCAGCGGATATTTCAGCGTAAACCACGCCAGCCGCGCATCCGTGAGCTCGCGGCGTGCACCGGCCAGCGTGCTGGTCAGAAGACGGGCCTGGCCGGCGTAGTCGTCGATCTGGACCGAGAATCGATCACCGGGTGGGCGGAGGACAAAATCAAAGTCCACATCCACGTCCGAATACGGCGAGACGTAGAAGTATTTCGGGAGTCGCAGGCGGAAACTTCCGTCGCTGCCGTTCCGGGCCTCCGGGCCAAGAAAGTACGGTTTCATTTCCTTGAACGTGTTGGTCACCTCGGCGAGGGCGCCGACGGGCATGCCGGAGCGGTCGTAGCAAAAATACAACGAGACCGGATTAAAGAGGTAGCCGGTCACGCGGGGCAGGGTGACGAGCACCACGCGACCGCCGGTCAGGTCCACGCCGCGGGTCGCGAGATAGGCCGTGACGCGTCCCTTCAGAGTCTGGGCTTCCGCAGGGATCGGTTGGTCCGGCTGCGGGTTGTGCAGGGGCTCTCCCGTGGGCAGATAGTCGCGGTCGCGAAAGGAGTAGAGGTTGCGCCGCCCGACGGAAAAAAGCGCCAGCCGGCCGTGCAGGGCGGCGAGTTCGTCCAGGTCGAAGGCGAAAAGAAAAATACGATACACGAACCGATGCGCCTTGGGGGCAAAGCGGCGGTGCATGACATGGCATTCGTAGAGGCAGGACTGCATGCAGGAGCGATAAAATGCGCATCCCCTGCTACGGGCAAGGCCCCAAGGTGGATGCGCCAATTGTTGCCCCGTCAGACCGGTGGCGCTGCGCGAAACAATCCCGGCCGAGATCAGCGCGGTGACGAAGCCGGCCGGCGCCGGGGTTTTTCGCCCGGAGCGGGATCCTCCGCGACGAGCAATTCAGGCGAAGTGCGTTCGTCGAACACGATGGGATCGCGCGCCGCCAGGTCCTTCTCGATGCATTTTTGCACGTAGGTGCTGAAGGGCAGTCCCAGGCGTTCGGCCCGCTGTTTGGCCTGGCCCAGCAGATCGGGATGAAACGAGATGCTCTGCGTGACGAAGGTTCGGCCTTTTTCGGTGGGCATGATGATCGCGGCGCAAACCTGTCCGGATCGTTGCGGAATGAGAAGTATGAACAAAATATTGACAGATATTAACGGATAACATCAATCCGGCCTGCAATGAGGGCCAAGCATGTGATCAAGCGCGTGAAGCTGCCCTTGAAGACATGCGTGAGCTTGAAGCGCGAGGCGCGCCGGCAACGGTGCTCGGTCAGTGCCTTGGTGGCCGGCGCCCTGCGGCGCGACCTGCAGGAAAATGGTGGCGGTCCGCTGGGCGGGTCCGCCCGCATGGCCTGACCATGAAACCGCGGCGGGCATGGACGGCAGGATCGGTGCTCGGCTGGATTGCCGAAGCCGCCGGATTTCGCCGGCACAGGCGGCGTGTGGCCGCCTTGGTCGTGATCAACGACGGGGATTCAATCCTGGAGGATAAGGTTCACACCTTGGCGCGGGTGCTGCGGGCCGGTTTGCGAACCCATGGCTATTGCACGCTGAGTCCGGCGTCTTTCGCCGCGGGCGGACGGGCTGGCGCGCCCGCCTTTGATGCCGCCATGTTGCAGCTCGCGCGCGGATCTGCGGCGGAATACATCCTGGTCGTCGCCATGCGCGACCTGATCTGCCGGGTCGATGATGCAAGGATGCAGAATCCTGCGGCCCTGCGCGTGGAGACCACGGTTTGCGTGGAATTTCAGGTGATTGACGGCAGATCCGGCGGGCTATTGGCACGGCATGCCCTGGCGCATTGCCGCACGACCAGCCCGATTGTGCGCGGCACGAGCGTCGGCAGCGAGGTGTTGGACCTGCTCCTCGCCGAAGTGGCCGCGCAGATCGCCAGCCACATGGGATCCCTGCCTTTCGCCGCCTAGAACAAATCAGGCCCAGGGGTCGCGGCCGAGCAACAGCTCGCTGACGAGGGTGGCACTCAGCAGGCCGTCCTCATGGAATCCGTAGCGCTGCCACGCTCCGGCAAAATAAGTCTCGGTTGTGCCGCGCGCGCCGGCATTCAGCCGCGGCAGCCCGGACTGGGCACGGACCGCCGCGAGGCTGAAAAGCGGGTGCTCATAGTTGATCCGGCGCAAAACCTTCCCGGGGTCGATGGCCTCGGGACGATTGATGGTGACGAAATAATTCTCGCGGTTGGAAACGCCCTGCAGCGAATTCATCCAGTAATGGGTGGCGGCTGAGACACCGCCTTTCCCATCGGGGACTATCTCGTAGTTCCAGCTCGACCAGGCCAGACGGGTCCGAGGCATCACGGACGCGTCGGTGTGGAGCGTGGCGATATTCGACTGATAACGAAATGCCTGCAGCAGGCGGGTTTCTTCGTCGGTTGGATTGTCCAACAACCGCAGGGCCTGGTCGCCATGACACGCCAGGATGACGCGGTCAAAATCGTGGGTTTCACGGTCGGTGGTTGTCACGGTCACGCCTGTGGACCTGCGTGTCACGCGGACAACACCGCGGCCGAGACGCAGCCGGTCGCGCCATGGGGCGGAGATTCTCTCGACATAGGTCCGGGCACCGCCATCGACCGTCCACCACGGATGCTGGGTGTCGAGACCGAGAAAGCCGTGGTTGTGGAAGAAACGCAGCAGCGTCACGGCGGGAAACGACAGCATCAGCTCGGGGGGCGTGCTCCAGACGGCCGAGCTCATTGGCACGAGGTAGAGCTGGAAGAAATCGTCGCCGTATCCGCGCCGTCGCACGTAGTCGCCGAGGGTCTCGTCCTGCACCGCGGGATCGGCGAGGGCCGGGACTGCCTCCCGGTTGAAACGATTGATGGCGGCGAGCATCCAGTAGAAACGCGGGCGGAAAAGGTTCCGGCGCTGCGCGAACAGATGGTTCAAGGAGGAGCCGCAGAATTCGAGGCCGCTGCCGCTGTGGCGCACGCTGAAGGACATTGCGGCCGGCTTGATCGGAACCTGCAGCTGCTCGAACAGGCGCGTCAGGAGCGGGTACGTGACCTTGTTGAACACCATGAAGCCGGTGTCGATCGGGAGCTGCCGGCCGGTGCCCGGCTCAGCTGCGGTCACGGTGTTCGTGTGGCCGCCGGCATGGTCGTTCTGCTCGAAGAGTGTGACGTCGAAATGCCGGTGGAGAAAATGGGCGCAGCCCAAGCCGGCGATGCCGGTGCCGATGATTGCGAGACGGGACATGCGGGAAGTCGGTGGCGGAAGACCGCGGGCGACAACCCGCGGCGGTTTCCGCTAACTACGTCCCGTCAGGCGTATTGGATGCGGCGGGCGGCGTGGTGCGGGGAAGTTCTTTCCTCGCCTGATCGTGCGCCAGCTCGGTGACGTCCATGTGAATCGCGGGATCGTCCGGCCGTTTGGGCAGGGTGATATGGGCGGCATTGACTGTCGCGACGGCGATGGCCGCGGCGGCGGGCACAACGCGGCGCAGGGAGGAATACTCGGGGTGAACCAGCGCGGCGCGGCGGGCGGCGGCGACGGATGCGTCATGGTCGGCACGGGCGGCCTCCTCCAGGATAGATTTCGGCACGGGCTTGAGGTCAGTGATGAAACCCGTCCAAGAAAGCACCTTGAGCATGTAGTAAGTGACGTCGATCTCCCACCAGTAGAACCCCTGGCGGGTGGCGCTCATGTAGCGATGGTGATTGTTGTGCCAACCCTCGCCCAAGGTGATGATCGCGAGGATGAAGCTGTTCCGCGAGTCGTCCTCCGTCTTGAAGCGGCGCCGGCCCATCAGGTGGGCCATGGAATTGATGCACGAGGTCCCGTGGAAAAGCGCAGTGGTGCTGATGAAAAACCCCCAGGTGAGCAACTGCCACTTGGTCACTCCCAGCCCCGGGGCAAAAACCTCTAGGACCCAGCCAAACGCCCAGATCATGATGGCGAAGAGGATGGGGATGAGGGTGTCGAAACGGTTGAGCAACACGAGCTCGGGATACTTCGCGAGATCCTTCACCTTGGAGTAATCCGTGGGAAAATTGCGTTTACTGGTGATCCAGCCGATGTGGGACCACCAGAAGCCGTGCACATGCGGCGAATGGGCGTCCTCGGGATCGTCCGAATGCTGGTGATGGTGACGATGATGATAGGCCCACCACAGCGGACCACGCTGCACGGTCGTGCCGCCCCACAGGGCGAGCAGGAACTGGCCGAAGCGCGAGGTGCTGTAGGTCTTGTGCGAGAAATAGCGGTGATAGATGCCGGTAACGGCAAACATGCGCAGAAAGTAGAGGATGACGGCGGTCCAGACGGCAAAGGGGCTCCAGCCCCACCAGATCACTCCGAGGCATCCGGCATGGAGGATGATAAAAGGGATGCAGCGCATCCAATCCACCCGGTCCGGTGCCGCCCGCATCTTCGCGGCTCCTTCCGGCATGTAATCGGCGTCGAACCATTGCACCAAGGCGGCGGCGCGGCGGCGAAGCAGGTTGGCAAGTCGGGTGGGAAGAGAAACAGCGGTGGTCACGGAAATGAAGAGAGGACAGGGAACGCGTTTAAGCGGGCACGGCAAGCTGCGTTTCCTGAAAGTTTTGGCACGTGTGGCCGCGGGTCGACGCGGATTTATACGTATCGGCCCGGCACTGCAGGGCGTAAGTGCACGATTTTGCGGCGTGTAACATTTAGGTGCCAGGCTTGACTCTGAACGGCATGTCTCCTGCTTACCTCCCGTGGCGCAAGTGCGCCGCTTGCTTTCAAGGAACACCCTGAATGTTCTTTGAGTCCACTTCGGCCGGAACACCCCCGGCGGAGCTTGTAAATTTCGACCGGTATGCGGGCGAGTCGCATGCCGGCCGGCCTTGGTGAAACCCAAAACCAACTTTGGCCGCGGGGTCCTTACCCTGCGGTCAAGAACGCCCGAGCGTCGTTCGCGCTTACGTGCGGACGGTGCGAGGGCGCTTAACCAAGAAGCAGAAGACAAACTCTCCGCCTCGCGCGGAGTTTATAAAATGAAAACAGCAACCAAACTCGCCGTCCTCCTCAGCTTGGGCGTGCTCGTGCCCTTCGCTGCCTCGGCGAAGACACCCGAGCAGGCTTATCTTGAGACGTGCCGCAAGGATCCGGGCGTACCCGTTCCCGTCACTGTGGTCACCCCCAGTGTCAGTTCGAAGTACATCGGCACCTCGGTGCAGATCGAGTTCGTGGTGGACACGACAGGCAAGCCGACGGACCTCAGTGTGAATTCCTCCGTGGATTCAGAACTGGCGTCCTCAGTCGTGGATGCAGTGAAGAAGTGGCGGTTCACGCCAGCGATGCGTGATGGTGCCCCGGTGGCGGCGAAAGTCGTCCTCCCGGTCACGATCATTGACGCGACGCTGCCGACGACCGGCTACGCGATGAAGTAATAAACCAGAAAACAACCAAGGGCGTCCCTGCTTCGGCGGGGGCGCCCTTGTTAATTTTACGCCGGCGCACCGGGGACGGTCACTGCCGCCAGACCCTCAGCCCACCATCCTCGAGGAAAGCCGCAAGGACACGGCCGTCGGCGCTGAAATCGAGGTTGGCCACGGCGCCGTTCAGCGCCGCCTTCGGGCTGCCTGCCGCCAGAGTGGTGATCTCGCGCCAGTCATCGGTTGCAAAGACATGCAACATGCCGTTGGGCCCGCCGGTAAGCAGGCGTGAGCCATCGGGCGAAAAGACCAGCGCCGTGGAACGTGCGCTGCTCGTGTGCAGTATCCGCGAAGGGCCCCGCGAATCGGGCGGACGTATTTCCGCCGTGCCGCGGGCATGGCCGATAGCCAGGTTGCCGTCGCGAGGGCACAGGCAGACGTCCAGCGGATCGCCGCTGATTGTCCAGGCGGTGCGTAATTTTCCGGTGTGGGTGCTCCACGATTTGGCCGTTCGATCGTCGGCCACGCTGATCAGCGTTTCCCCGTCGGGCGAGAACGCCAGTCCACGGACCGGGGAGGCATGAGCCTGCAGTTCAAAGACCCTCTGTCTTGCGCGCCAATCCCAAAGCTGGATCCGCCCCTTGCCATTCGCAGCGGCGAGCCACTGACCGTTGCTTGAATACATCACCTGGGTGGCGGACCCGTCGTCGAAAAGCCGCCGCTCTTCGACTTCACTCCCGGAGACATCGAGCCGCCACAGTTTCAGCTGTCCCGTTGCGGTGAGGGCCATCAACGCGCGGTCGGCGTCCGCAAAGCAGATCGGGCGTGCCGGCCCGCGGAGTCTGGCCAAAACGTTCAGCGTCTCCGTGGACACGATGTCGACGTCGCCTCCATCTGGGGAAACCGCCAGCCGCCGGCCATCCCGGCTCAGACAGGCGCCGTTTGGATTGGTCGCCGGCGACAAGATCGACCTCCGGCCGGTGGACTGGTGCGTCGAGTGCGCGGGTTCGTTCCAGAGCCGCAGATCTCCTGCCGTGCTGCCCGATGCCAGCAGGTGGCCTTGCGGTGACCATGCGAGGCTGCTCACGTCGCCTTCATGCCCGCGCAACGAGTTGAGGGCCGCGCCGGTCGTGGCATCGACAATATGCACGACAGAGTCGTGGCCGGCGATGGCGAGCTGGCTGCCGTCGGGTGAGAAGGCCGCGGTCCTGAAAAAGGACCGCCCGATCTTCTGCTGCCACAGGCGGTTTCCGCTTTCCATATCCCGCAACTGCACCTCGGCACTTTCATCCAACCCGACCGCGAGCTTGGTTCCGTCGGGCGAGAGTGCCAGGAAGGTCGGGGCTTGGAACAGGGGATCGGCCCGGAGCGGCTTTCTTGCGACCAAGTCGAAGGATTGCAGTTGCCACCTTGTGCCGGGGCCTTGGCCGGATGAGAGCGCAACCGTGCAGACCCGATTGTCGCCCGAGACGGCAGACCGGCAAAATTCCCAGTTCTGCCCATCTGCGCCGGAGGCGACTGGAAGCCGCATTGTTTCGACATGGCGGTCAAAGTCCCAGACGCGCACCGACTGGCTCGCATCGCCTTCACCTGTTGTAAAACAGGCGCCCTCGGCTCCGCCCGCGAGCGCGGCCAACGGGCGATTGAGGAGGGCGGCGGGCTGGCTGTCCGGCAGGGCGGTTTGGGCTGACCAGCGTTGAAACGAGGCCTGGCGATCGACCCCGACCAGCCATCGGCCATCCGGCGAAAATCCGGCGAACTGGGCAATTCCATCGATGGTTCGAAGGGGGCCGCGGGTGGCCGTCTCGCAAAGCATCAACCGCGTGGCGCCGGCCTGCCAGGCGAGAAGGAGGCCATCGGGAGAAAAGCTCAATCGCTCGATGGCGGGCCCGCTGGGCAGCAAAACCTCGGCATCGTCGCCCTTGGCGTCGTTCCACAGCAGGTGCCACTCGAGTCCGCGAAGATCAGGGGCTCCATCGGCGGGCCTGAGCTCGTCGAGATCCCTGCGGGCCTGGCCGAGACTCCCAAGCTCGATCGCATGTTGGGCGCGTGCCAGGCCGGCGGAATAGGCGGACTTGCGGGACCGTTCCTCATGTTCGGCGCTGCGGCGCCGGATTTCCTGCTGGGCCGCGCGCTGCCGCTCCACGTAGACGCTGATGCTCGCGATCGTGGCAATCACTCCCAGCATCGCGCCGGCGCGGCCGGCCCGCGCAAGGGTGCGCTCGGTGGCGCGCACGCGGCGCATCGAGCGGCCGGCCTGAAGGAGGAGAAGGTCATCCAGCAATGCAGCGGCGTCGGGATAGCGCCGGCCCGGGGCGGGGTCGCAGGCGCGAATCAGGATCTCGTTGAGTTCCAGCAGTGATTTGGCGTCGGGCAGCAGGTCGAGATCGGCCGGCAGTCGTGGATATTCATGCCGGTCAAGCCCGGTGGAAATCTCGTAGAGCAGTTTGCCCAGGCTGAAGACATCGGCCGCGGGTGTGCCCGGGCCCTCGGGCGGGACAAACCCCTCGGTGCCGACGAACGATTGGGCGGCCATTGAAGCGGTAACCAGCCCGATGTCGGCCAGCTTAGGGGCTCCGCTGACAAAGATCACGTTGGATGGCTTGATGTCGCGGTGCACGAGCCCGTGCGCATGCAGGCCGGCAAGGGCACGGGCGAGATCGGCTGCGAGAGCGATCACTTGCGGCGCTGGCACCCGCCCGCGCCGCAGTCGCACCACCTTCAGGGTGTGCGGGACGTAGCCCGCGGGGTCGGCCAGGCCGCCGGCGTTGGCGTCGTCCGCGAGCTCCATGACGTAGTAGAAGAATCCGGCATCGTCGTTCCGGCCGACATGGAGCAGGGCCAGCTGGCGGGCTTCCGTGAACGAGATGGCGGCGAACTCGCGGAGGCCCTTGAATTCGCGCTCATAGGGCAAGGCGTCGTCGAAACGGTCGCGCCAGACAATCTTCACGGCGCGATAGAGACCGGTGATCCCACGGGCGAGCCAGACATCGCCATAGCTGCCACGACCCACCAGTCGCAGCAACTCGTAGTCGGGAATGTCGGGGGGTACGGGGGTCGCCTCCGGCTTCACATGTTTGGGCGGGCCAGGGCGGCCCGGGTGGGTGCATCGGAATATCGCTGCCAGCGCAACCGAGCGGCGGGCAAGATGAACGGATTTGCCATGGTGTGATTGGCGTCGCCTCAGCCCATTTGGGACTTCAGCCGGCGGACCTCGGTCTTTAGCTGGCGCGTCAGGCGGTGACTGATGAGGTAAACGGTGGCTGGATTGATTCCAAGGTTGCGGGCGACGCTCATCGCCGGCCAGCCATGGAAATTATAGAGATCGAAGGCTTGGAATTGCTTGGCCGGCACCCGCCTTGCCAGCCGGGAAAGTGCGGTCTCCAGTACGTTTTTCTGCCATTCGGCCTCCCAGAACTCCCCTTCGTCACCCGCCGGGTCGGTCACGCGCTCCATGAGGGCTGTGTCGCTGACCGTTGCATCAGGACCAGTCGGCCCTGGCTGGTCTTCAGGCCGCCGGGAGCGGAATTTGTCCGCGATACGCCATCGCACGAGATTGAGCAGCCAGGCCCGAAAGCGACCCCGTTTGGGGTTGGACTCAAAACTTTGGATGGTCTCCGCCACCCGCTTGAACACGTCCTGCATCACCTCTTCCGCCTCGTTGTGGTTCAGGCCTGACCGCCGCGCCAGACCGTAGATAAGACGGCGGTAGAGACGGTAGAATTCTTCCCAGCTCGCGGTGTCCTTCCAGTTGCGCAGACGGAACAACAGGCTGGCGCGGGTGAGCAGCGAGTCGGATGGCTCAATGGGCATGGGGTAGACGCGTTTAACTATATAAACGTACCCAGGCGCCCGGATCTTTCAAAAAAGGTGAAATCGCGCACTGGGAGGATCGGACCGAACTTTTTTTAAAAACAACGCGATTTTTTTGAAAGATATGTAATGAGTCGCACGTTTATATAGGTAGCAACACCTCAATGGGCGAATCTCCTGTCAGTCTCGTAAGTTTGAAACGTCGATTCGGTGGTGCATCCGGCTGTGTTTTCGACCGGCGGCCGGGGTTAACATGATTTGCAGGGCGGCGGCTTTACGGGGGTAGAGCCGCAGAGGTGTCGCTCACCCCGCCCTGCAAATCCTGTCAGCCCCGGCCTTCGAATTCCTCGAACGATATCGGATTTCGCCGCCCGTCAGCGGAGATTCATTTCGGCGACAGGCCTTGTTTCTGCAGCCACGCAACACCATCCGCCTCGTTGCCGAACGCACCGTCAAGCTGCGCCTCGAACGCGGCGTCGAGGATCGGCGTGAATCCAGGCCCGGGCTTGAACCCCAGCGCGAGCAGATGGCGGCCGAGTAGAATGGGCCGGGGTGCGGTGTCCTCCAGATTGAGCTGATGGGCCTTCGCGCGCAGCTGGCCGATCAATGCCAGGGTCCCGGGCGATTGCAAGGGAGGGCGTCCGAGCGAGTCGGCAGTCATCACGAGCGCGAGGTCGTCGATCGTGGCCGGTGCCAGTCTGCGCGCGAGGCGCCGGACTTGGGTGTCGGTGAAATCACCCTGTTGGCCATGATGGTGCGCCAAGTGGTGGATCACGAGCGCCTGCACAGGCGGGTCAAGGTCGAGCGGCGCGCCGATCCGCCGGAGAAAGGCGGCGGACAGCGGAGCGCCCGCGGCTTCATGGCCCGGGCTGATCCAGCGCATGACACCGCGCCGCTCGGCCCGGACTGTCGTGACGGGTTTGCCAAAATCATGGGCGAGCACGCCGAAGCTGAGGAGACGACGGCGCACGTAATCGCTGTCCCTCCAGCCGTCGAGCTGCACCAGCGCATCGAGGCAGTACTGGGTGTGCGTGAATACGTCACCCTCGGGATGCCATTCGGGCTCCTGCAAGGTGCCGCGCAACGCCGCAACCTCGGGAAAATGGCGCAGCCAGCCGGTTTCCTCCAGCACTCGGAGTCCGCTGGAGGGCTTGGTGGATTTTGTCGCCCATTTTTCCCATTCGCCATACACCCGCTCCAAGGCCAGCTCGGCAAAGGTATCGCTGATCGATCGGCACAGAACGGCGGTTTCCGGTGCAAGCCGGTAATCGAAGCGCGCGGCGAACTGGAATGCGCGCAACACCCGCAGCGGATCCTCCACAAATGCGGGACTGGTATGCCGGAGCACACGGGCGCGCAGGTCGGATTGGCCGCCGTGCGGATCGATCAGCGTCCCGGTGAACGGGTCGTATGCGATCGCATTGATCGTGAAATCGCGGCGGGCCGACGCTTCGGCATCGCTGAGCTGGGGGTCGGGCGAGACCGCGAAGCCGCGGTGCCCCGCGCCGGTCTTCGACTCCCGGCGTGGTAGGCTGAAATCGTATTCCCCGGCGGCAAGGCGCAGCTTGATCACGCCGAAACTCCGGCCCACGACGTTCGTCGCGCCGAACGGCGCCAGCAACCGGTGGAGGGACTCGAAATCAATGCCGGCCACCTCAATGTCGAAGTCCTTCGGCTCCAGGCCGAGCAACCAGTCCCGCACGCAACCGCCCACAAGGCGGGGGCGGCCCGCCGGCCGGATTGCCGTCAGCACGGCACGCAGTTCCTCCGGCAGGCGCATCAGGATTTGGCGGAAGCGGCGGTTTGAATGAGCGCCTGCCTGAGCAGACAGGCCCAGCCGCAGAGAAAGGCCAGTCCACCCAAGGGAGTGACGGGCCCGAGAATTCCTGACGGACCTCCGAGCGCGAGCAGGTAGAGCGAACCGGAAAACAGCAGGATGCCGAGCGACCAGCACCGGGCGGCCCAGCCCAGCCAGTCGCGTGCCTTGCCGGGGTGATCCGATGGTTTGCCCTGCCATTGGGTCGCGGCGATGCCGAGCAAGGCGACGGAATGGACCAGTTGGTAGAAAACGGCGGTTTCCCAGACGTCGTGCATGCCGCGGGCCGCGAGCGAGGCCTTCAGCGCGTGGGCGCCAAAGGCACCGAGCAGCACGCCGGTGAATCCAAAAATCCCGGAAGCGAAAGCGGCATTGCGCATGAATTTCCCACCATGAATATTTTTTCTGGGAACGCGATTATGTTTGTGCAGTCAAGTGACGGTCCTGTGTCGGACTCGTCCGGCGCAGGACATCAAACCCAAACAAACAGAACATCATCCATGAAAAACAGTATCATCCTGGCCGCCGTCCTGGCAGCGGCGTCGAGTCTGAGGGCCGACGATCCCAAGCCGGCATATTCCATCACCTCGGACTTCACCTACGCCTCCGAGTACGTCTTCCGCGGCGTAAAGAACGCCGGCAATTCCTTCCAGCCTTCCGTCGAGGTCGCCGCCGGCGATTTCAATGTCGGGCTCTGGACGAATGAACCGCTCACCAAGCATCAGAACAACGAGGTCGACGTCTACGCGGGCTACGACTACAAGGTGAACAGCTCCCTCAAGCTTGAGGGTGTGGCCACCTCGTACAATTACTTCGAGGCCAAGGCCGGCCAGACGAAGGACACGTGGGAGCTCGGCGCCGGTGCCACGTACACCGTCGCGGGCTTCTCCCCGAGCCTCTATTACTACCATGATTTCCGCCTCCAAGCGGACACCGTGGTCGGAGCGGTCGGCTACAGCGTGCCGCTGGAGGCGATCGGTGCCTCGCTCGACACGAACCTGTTCGCCGGCTCGGTCAATTCGCGTGACACCGCGCCCGATGCCTTCGGTCCGTCGGTCCATGATGCCTACAGCTTCTATGGCCTCGACCTGACCATCCCGTACAAGTTGAACAAGAATGCCACGTTCACCGTGGGCGGACATTATGCCAGCAACCGCAACCTGGCTGGCGTGGGTGGTCCGTTCGGAGTGCTCAGCGACAAGAACTTCTGGTTCACGACCGGCATCCGGATCGGATTCTAAGCCTTGGTCCGGCGGCTTCCGGCCGCGGGGATTTCT
>Ga0265319_1000226_pt1 | contig 42304 bp, 61 predicted proteins | sample 4824metaG_FD_192443 | JGI IMG/M metagenome (GOLD analysis project Ga0265319, IMG submission 192443) | Rhizosphere microbial communities from Carex aquatilis grown in University of Washington, Seatle, WA, United States - 4-8-24 metaG | ecosystem: Host-associated > Plants > Roots > Rhizosphere >...
TCATCTGTATGGTCATGCACTGTTGACCGGGGGGCCGTATTGTATTGATTCCAGATGTTCGCCCTCATGCGGCCTCTCTTCCAGATTGGACATGTGGAAACGACTGGCCTAACAACCAAGCCAAAAAGGCCTCGTTCCCGTCGTTCCCGCGTAAAATTGTGTGGAAACACCTAAAAACAAGCCTAAACAGGGCGCAAAGCAGTCGTTCCCGACCCTCTCTCTCTAAAGAGAGAGAGAGGGTACGGAACGGGAACGACGCGTTGCTCCACCCCTGTTTGGTCGTTCCTGAGTATGATGGGAACGACGGGAACGACATGAATTTGGCTCTAAACATCGTTCCCGCCTTGCTCCGGGAACGACTCGGGAACGACTTTTGGTGCCTCGAAGGGCAAAGCTGACTGACCGTTCTGGATTACCAGTCTCACGCAGCCACGAGCTGAGCCAGTCCGGTCAATCGTTATCTCGTTGCTCTCAATCAAATGGTCGAACGCGTACCAGACGTCGGCTTTTCGGAATCCGGACAGATGCGTGTTGAACAGCCAATCCCGGGACTTCGCGGATCCTCCAATGTCGCGCAGCTTGAGCACGATGGCGTCGTGCAGGTTCGGTCGCTCAGTAGGGACATGGTCGTACTTCTTGGCCCTCTTGCCTCCACGCTGGCTGACCATCGCCTCACCGAGCGCAGCGGCCTCGGGCTCGGTAGCAAGCCTCAAAGTCCCGCCAAGGCCCTTCTCAGTCTGCTGAATCAGCCACCGGTCGCCAAAGTGGGGCGCCATGTTGTTTTTGACATTGCTCATCAAGATGCCTCGCAGCGTTTCGAACTGAAAAGCGGTCAGGCTCGTGTTCGAGCGAAAGCCGTCCTGAATGCCAGTCACACCGCGTGCGTCGCTCTTGCCGTTCTGCCCGCTGGTCTTGCTCGAGTGGTGGGCGTTGATGACGGTGGGCGTGCCCGGTAGCGCGCACAGCGTTTCGACTGCGGCTACGTAGGAGGTGGCTGCGCTGTTGTCCTTCTCGACGTCGGGCCCGGCGAATCGTGAGAGGGGATCCATCACGACGAGGGCAAAACCCGCCTTGCTCCTTTCTGAGACTTTAGTGAGTTCTTGCCGGAATTGAGTGAGAAACGGCATGCGTTGGAAATCGTTGCGCGTGCCGTTACCAATGACGTTGACGACCTGACCCATCAGCGGCTTGGTGTAGATGTTATGCGCGGCGTCGCGTCTTGCCTCGTCACTCAACCCAAACGAGTTGTAGGCGCGCCATAGGTGGATCTGCATCAGCTGCTTGTCGGACTCACCACAGCACAGAGCAACACAGCCTGGTGTTTGCACCTTGAAACCGCACCAAGGGAGTCCGAGTGCGACCGCAACCGCGAGCTGGCACAGCATCGTCGTTTTGCCGGTACCGCCACCAGCTGACAGCAGGGCAGCGCGTCCGAGCGGTATTGCACCGTGGTTGCCTTCGCACATATCGTCACGTAGCAACCACTCGATAGGAGGAGGCTCTTCGACTGGGTTGCACATCTCATCTGCCCATTCACCGATAGCGATTGCAGGGCTGGGTCGATAGAGCTCCACACGTTGCGCCGTGTTCTCAACGGCTGCGAACGCATCCTCGACCGAGTTGGTTTCGAGCGTTGCAACGAGCATGCGCGCTTCGTTGAGTAGTGCACGCTTTTGCCAGAGCTCACGCGTTTGCTCTGCCCACGAGATGGCACCCGAGAGCACGGCGGCAGGGGTTTCAAGTTCGAGCTCGAGCAGGAACTTAGAGCCACCGGACTCTTCCAGCTTGCCCATCTGCTTGAGCTTGCGACCGACGTTTGGGCCGTTGACCTCATCGTCACGGCTCACCAGCTGTATGGCTTGTGCGACAATCTGATGTTTCGCAAAGCCAAAGTGATTCGGTGCAGTAACCTCGAATATCGGCTCAGCGAACGTCGGATCGTAGAGCATGGCACCGAGCAACGCGCGCTCGATTCCTGCGTCGATGAGTAATTCGCGCGCAATGGGTCCGGGTTCGTCACTCATCGGGAAAGCCTCAGTTCGTCAACAACATCAGCAGGTGGCCTAAAGAATCGCTCTTGCCCACGACACTTCACGAAGGGGCACTTGCGTCGGTTCGCAAGCATGAATCCGAAGCGCTGCCCATCGCGCCAGGGCGAAGTGTAACCAGTGACGCAATCAACAATGTCAACGGCTCCGACGATGCCGCCCACCTGCATCGACTTGAACGGAGGCACGCGTATCAACTCAGTGCGTCCGAGTTCACGAGTCGCCTCATAGATGCTGAACACTGCTTGATTCTGGACGGCAGCAGGACACGAGCTCGACACATGGATCAGCACGGGCCCTCGGTATTCGGTGGACCATGAGCGGTTCTCGACGCACTTCCACCACGCTTCGGGGAGCTCGAATATTGCCCACGCCCACGGTGCTTTGACGGACAGGGCCAGAATGCTCATTCTTCGGGCTCCCATTCGCAGCCATCCCAGCCCAGCGCCGCGAGTTCTTCGGGCGACCACATAAATGCACCTTGCCAGTGCGCCATCGACCAGCACTCGTACTCAGCGCACTCGGCTGGTTTCACTTCGTGAACTTTGCAACCATCGATTGAACTGAAGAACACGCAAGGCGAATCGGCTGACCATGTCTCTTCGGCTATGAGCCACTTACCAGCAAATTCTTCGACTTGATGGTGACGCAACAATACCGGGTGATTCGTCCCTCGACCGTCAACCACTGCGCAGTACTTGAGAAAGAACTCATGAGGGCCGAGACCGAAGTGCACCGCAAGCCTAAGCAGGTCCGCTTGAGTCAATGCGCCCGGTCCCTTCAGGCAGCAGTTACCCGACTTGCAGCATTCGTTTTTGAGTTGCTTGAGCGCCGGCGGATGCTCTTCCTCGTACAGACGCAACCGACGTCGCTGATTCTCTCGCCAAAGCACCGACTGATACGCGCTCACGGTTTGACCCCCATCGTCTCGAGCAGACTCGGTGCCAGCCATCGTCGCGCATGCGCATCAATGACCCTGCCCAGTTCGTGTATTCCCTCATCCACGCCACCTGCATCGAGTCGTTCTGTCTCTCGACAGACGACATAGAGCCGGCTCCACGGTTGCGAAAACCGCTTTTGACGCATGAGTTGCTCTTGGCTCAACCTACCCCGCTTGGTCTTGTTCTCGATCTCGACACTCAGAGGACCAATAGAACCAATGAGATCTGGGCCACCTTTGCCGCCTACCGGCGCGTGATACGAATCGCTATAACCTGTCTTATTGTTCTCCCATTGACCCCACGGGTAATAACGATCCTGCAACCACAAGCGGACGTTTGCATCGAATGCGCGCTCGCTCATGGTGTCGGGTCCCAATCTCGAATCAGTTTGCAAACGTGGTTGATTGCAGCGACATTGCGAGCCCATACGGTTGACACTGGGGTATCGCAGAACAAGTCGTTTGGTTTTAGCTCCAAGTACCAGTAGTGCCCGACGGGTTCGATCTCCTTTTGGACGCGTGGTAAGTACCCAACCGCTAGGGGTCGCAGATACCGCAATAGGTGCTCGAGTTGCGCATCGGGAACGTTGCCGCTGACAATGACGTACGGATCGCAGCCGTGACCCGCACATGAGCCTTCCGTCGTGAAACCCTGGTCGTTCAGTACGTCGCAGAGCTCTATGATTTCAGGGTCGATCTTCTCTTCCCAGTTCGTATCGAACCGCACTGTTTTCCAGTCGCTCATAGCGTCCGCTCCACGTGGTAGCTGCAAAAGCTGGTTCCGTCTTGCTTTACCGTTCCGAGTCCGTGGATGCTATTACACACGTACTCACCGACAGGACGAATAAACTTATCGCACGTAATGCACACGGGTGGCTTCGGAGAGTAGGCCACATCAGTCTCACGCACGGCCCGCAACGTGAAGTACTGGCGCTGCATCATCATGTCGGGTCGAACGTAGATAACCGGTAATTGTCGCGGATTCATGATGGTGCTCCCTGTGCGTTCTTGCTTCCGCGCTTCTGCGATCGACGACAGCCATCGTTGAAAGGATGCGCGTCCCAAAATGGCGTTTCTTTCGCTTGCCCATAGATAGGCTCGAGTCCAAGGACGGCGCGAATTGCGTCAACCAATGCATGGTCGGAAGCAATGTAGCGGTCACTCATCTTCGCACCTGGCCCCACGACATACCGTCAGGCATGCACCCAAAACGCGCCTTGTACTGAGCCACGGCCCATCCAATTCGAAACCGCTTCACATTGGCAATCGCCTTGACTCGTGCCCACTCCGCACATTTCTCTTCGGGCGTTGCGTCGCGAACAATCGGATTGATGCCGAATTGCGACTTGTACGTTTTGACGAGCCACCAGAGCGGTTTGCCCTCGGCTACCTGTTGCGCGCGCATGCGAGCAAGGGCAGCATCTTTCGCGTGCTGAACCGTCTCGCGACCGTCGAACACCTGCTCGAGCTCCTCGTCGAACACCTGCACGGGTAGGCTACGTCGCTCTGTCACGAAGCCACAGATCGGACACTTGCCAACCCACGACTTGCAGACGCCGCCACATGCGATGCACTGGCGCAGCTTGAGCACGTTTGCGCGCCTGATTGCCTTGCCCTCGATAGAGTAGGCTCGGTCCTCGGTGGGCAGCCCAAACTTGCGATAAGCTCCCGCAAGGTCAATGAGCACGCAGTCGGTCTTGCTCCGATGCATGCGCAGGCCTCGACCGACGATCTGAAGGTAGAGCGCCATTGACTCGAGATTGCGCGCCAGCAAGAGGCACGACACCTGCGGAATGTCCACGCCCTCGGTCAACAGGTGGACGTTCCACAACACCGTAATATCTCCGCGCGCGAAGGCTTCGAGCTTGCCTCGTCGCACGGTGGGCTCGTCCTCGCCCGTGATGTAGTCGCATCGAATGCCGGCCGCTTGGAACTGCTCGGCCCAAATGCGCGCTTGCTCGATGCTTGGTGCATAGGCGAGCGTGAGTCTCTTGGTTCCGTGGTCCTTCCAGGCTTTGAGCGGATCGACTGCTAGTCCACCAGTATCGGGTCCACCGAACACCTTACACTGACAGATGTGACCCTGCTCTATCAGTTGCGAGTACTGCGCGGCCACCACGATGCGATCGAATAGGCCCTTGAGTGCCTTACCGTCTGCTCGTGCCGGTGTCGCAGTGAGCCCGATTCGACGCTTGTGCACAATGGTCTTTTGAATCTCGCTCCACTTGTCCGCGGCGTAGTGGTGACACTCATCTATGATCAACCAGTCGCAGTCGTAGGGCTTGAGTGACTGGATAGTAGTAACGACGATCTCCTGAAGGCCACCCCAGCCGTGCGCGTTGAATGCACGGTCCAGGGTGGCCTTCGCTTGCGCTACCAGCTCCTCACGATGCGCGACCCAGCAGATGCGCCCGCCGAGTCTTGCGGCGAGCTCGGCGCCCATGGTGGTTTTTCCAGAACCTGTCGGACTGACAAGGCACACGTTCAACTCGTCGGACAGAATATCAGTAACGGCCGCTATCTGGTAGTCGCGGAGCTGCATCGGTTATTCCTTGGTATCGGCAAACAACGGCAGTGAATCGGAAGAGCGGTGTTGCTTCGCGTTTGGGCAAGTCGCGAAGTGGGACGTGTACTTGCGACCACCTAGGCGCCGACATTGACTCGCGAGCTCTATAGGACTCTCCACGTGCACGGCTCTAGCGTCTTCCGTAACGTAGAATTTACCGTCAGAGTCCGGCACCGCATCGAACGGCATCGGCTTACCCGTGGACTGTATCGTGGCGAACACGATTGCCGCCTTGCAGCTGGTGCATTGAGTGACCTTCATAGCTCTGGCTCCTCGCCATCAGTATTCCGATCGTCCTCGCTGTCCGTGCTCTCAGGTAGCCCAATACCAATCGTTGAATAGTAGTGAGCCCATAGCCCACCGATGCGCGTGCGTACCTTATCTTCGGTCTCTTCGTGCAGCCCATAGAACGCACTGGGCGAGTAAAGATGCGTTTCCGCGTACAACTCAACGCCGTCAGCATCGGTCGACTTTTTCGGGTGCGGCACCTGCACCCGAATCATCTGCACGCCGGCAAATGACACCTCAGTTACGAGCCCATGGTGTTGTCGGTGCCCCATGAGCTCGATAGTTCCCCATGTCACGGCTCACCCCACGAGATGCCAACGAGCTTGCCGTCCTTGACCTCGACGGTGGTAGGTTTCTCGAGCGCGATCACGTGACCGGGCAGCACCCAGAGAGCGAACGCGTGACGACCAAATTCGGCAAACGCTTTGATGCGAGCTGCCTTGTCGTCTTCGACTTCGACGATGCCGATCTCAACTGGGAATAGGTAGAACGCCGTCCAGTCGGTGTCCCCGAGTGAGTCCCAGAGTGAGGCCCCGAGTGAGTCCCCGAGTGAGTCCCCGAGTGAGGCCCTGAGTGAGGCCCTGAGTGAGGCCCCGAGTGAGGCCCCGAGTGAGGCCCTGAGTGAGGCCCAGAGTGAGGCCCCGAGTGAGTCCCCGAGTGAGTCCCCGAGTGAGTCCCCGAGTGAGGCCCAGAGTGAGGCCCCGAGTGAGTCCCCGAGTGAGTCCCCGAGTGAGGCCCCGAGTGAGGCCGCCTCTTGAGGTGTCTTTACCCAATGGATCTCATACTTGACCAGTGCCGGGGCCACTATCACCGAGATCGCCGACTCCGCTACTGTCTTGTTAGTGACGGTACTAGTGGCCGCGTCGAACATCCGCTGACGGAACTGCTCGAGGGTAAGTTGCTGCTCGTCGGTTAGCTTATCGAGTTTGGCCATTACGCGAAGTCCTCGGGGCGCGTGTTGAGGTCTTGGTTTTTCTCGTTCGACGATCCGTAATTGTCATCGACGATGCCCGAGCCGTCGTCATCGACAGATTGTGGCTGAGCTACTGGGGCCACCTCTCGCTCACCGTCGGCCAACGTGTACCCTTCTTCACACTCGCGAGCCGTCATTGCCCGAGGCTCTTGCAGTTGCTTCGGGGGGCTAGTGTCCGTGCGTACTTCACGCACCTGCATCAGCTTGTAATCGAACACCCGCTGGCACCTAACATCGCGGTATTCAGCTTCGTCACCAATCTCGTCCGCTAGATTGTTGATGTCCGCACTTGCCCTCGCAATGTCGGTCTCGATCGACTTCTTCTTCTTGTCCCATTCCTCCTTTTCAGTCGTCAGCATCGCTTCACTGAACTTGACCGTGCGTCGCAATTCCTTCATTCGGCGACCGCGATCGGTGACTTGGGCATGCGTCAACGTGCAAGGCAGACGACGATCAAAGTTGATAACTTGAACCTCGTTTGCCGGTCGCGCTCCCTTGGCCATGAGGGCTTCACCGATGGTCGCCTGCAGTGGCTTCGGTGTGTCGTTCTCTTCGTTCGGCTCCTGCTCAGCGCTCGACTTCTTTTTGGCCTTGCTTGACTTGGCCCCGTGCGTGCCGTCTTTTTTGTTGCTGGGTGTGGTGGTCTTCGTTCGTGCCATTGGTGTTGGGTCTCCTCGTCAATCCGTTTTTGATGTTTTCAGCGAGTAACTTTGCAAAGTACGTCTCCGTAAACGTGAGCAGCGTGCTACCAACCGACGTGAGACAGTCGGCGAGCATTCCGTCGATCGTGAGTGTCTCAATGAGGTTGTTTCGCAGACACCACGCGCGCGCATCAGCGTCGAAACATGGGTCGGATTCGAGCACAGCCTCGAGCGTGCGAAGAATGCGCCGATTCGTCACGCGGATCACAACGCCACCGCCAATCGGGCACGCTCACTCACCTCACGCTTGCGCAGTCCGTGGGCGATGAATCCGATGATTGAGCGCCCTGTGGTGCGCGCGCATAGGCCGCACCGTGAGCAGTTGATACTCGAGTCGCGCTCGGCAGCACATACAACCACGCGCCTGCCTTCAGGCGTACGCAGCTCGTTCGGCGCATCAACGGGCAGCACCACCGCGACGGGCCCGTACTGCGAGAGGTCGTCAGCTTGCGCCAGATTGTCCGCGGATAGGTTGATCGTGAGACCGTATCGGGTCGCATCAAGAGCCGCGCAGAGACCTGCCCACGTCGGCCACTTGTGTGTAAAACCAAAACCGCGCTTGCCGTGATTCGCATCGACGAGAGCGCTCAGTGCAATTCGATCAACCTCGCCGGCAATGCCAGGCAGATCCCCAACTTCGGCGTATCTCCACAGTTGACCGTGCGGCAGCTGCGCAACGAAGCGACAGAGATCAGTCCAGCCAACTCCGACCCGCTCAACGTCACGCCACTTGTTGCGCAATATGTGTGACTCACCAAAGCACCCCGCGTTGAAGTGTGAGCAGCTCGGGGGGCAGGTGGACGCCGTGACGGCCACCGACGGAATCGGTCCGAGCTTCGAATTCTTCGACCGCTCGGCAATGGTGACTCGCAACGGGCTGGCTGTTGGCAGTCCCTTGCGATGGTCCGTGACCGGCGACTTGCCTTTGGCCCGACAGGTGGCGCAATCCTGATACAGGTGGCCGGGTATGCGCCCGGTGAACTCGACGATGGGCTGCTTGCGCCAGCACTGGTTGCAGCGCCTCACAGTTCCACCCCGCCGACCAATAAACTGGACCGTCCAGAATACTCAGTCCAAAGCAGTCCAATCGAGACCCCGGCGCTAGAACCGGCGCAGCATAAATGCCGCTTGAATTCACTGCATGAGAACCGGGTGCCGCATTCAGGTTCTAGTGGGCTAAAGCCCTTGGGGGTTCGATTCCCCCTCTTCGCACCACCCTGGAGACATTGTCCAGGAAACTTGTCCAGGAAAATCAGCCAGCGGCAGCGCGCTTGGCAGCAGCCTTGGCCATTGCCCTCGAGCCCGCCCGAGCACTGGTTCGCATGTAGCGAGCCGTGGTGGACATGTGCAGGTGCCCCAGTACGTACTGAACGCCCGTGATGTCCCCGTCGCTCTGCTCGAGCAGGTGGGTGCCTCCCGCAGAGCGCATGTGTTGCGGGCACAGCCGGTTGGCCTTGTGCCTCGGCATCTTGGCCTCGAGCGCAGCGGTCAACAGGACCCGCTTGTACCGGTGTCGACCAAAGATCAGACCATCGCCCTCGAGTTGCAGCGCCTCCAAGGCCTTCACACACTCCGGTGGCAGATCGATCATGCGTTCGATGCCAATCTTGTCGTGCTCCTTCGGAATCCACCAGTCGGTGCGACCTGGTGACCACGTGACACCGAGCTTGGCCACGTTGAGCACTTCGGGCCGCAGAGCGAGATAGTAGCCGAGCACAAATCGAGCTCGTATCGGGTAGCGATTGCCCAACGCGTCGCGCCTCGACCACTCGGGAAGCGCAGCAATCAACGCAAGGATGTCTTCGGGGCTGTGCTCGTCTGCAGCACAGCGACGAGCCTTCGAGTAGCGAGTGCCCTTCGCGCGCACCGGAACACTCGGCACAGCGAACGGTGCAGATATATGACCATGCTTGTGCGCATAGGCCACCAGCTGCCGGTAGCACGAGAATTCCTTGCGCACGGTCTTGGCCTGCACCTTTGCCAGTCGTTTCACAAGCAGTCGTTCGAAGGCTTCGACGGACCACATTGCAGTCGTCGGCATCTCGGTTTCGAGTGCGTAGATGTAGAGCTCGCACGTCTCGCGAGTGGTCGCGCGCAGCACGCCCACCGTTGACGCTAGCCATTGCGCACCAACCTTAGAGGTTGACTTGCCTTCAATGACTGGTGAGCGCCCTGCTTGGTGTTCGCGTTCTGGCTCAAGTGTGCCAGCGAGGGCTGCGAGGTATTTCTCGAGCGCTTTGCTTTGAGCCTCGCTTCTATCGTACGTGCCAAGTCCGAGGTCGAAATCCCGTCCGTCGTCGAGCGTGAAGAGCACCTCGTACGGTCTGTCTCGTCGTTGTCTGATGCGGTACGGCGTATCGCGTTTCGGGCGACCCATTGCTCAAGCTCCTCGACGGCAAACAGCAAACGACCGATCTGATACTCGGTCAAGTGACCGCGCACGAGTCGCTTGAAGGTGCGGACACTGACGCCGCACATGCTGGCAGCGTCCGTCTGATTGACCAGTTTCATAGCTTGGCAACCCTGCGCAGCTGAGCAGGGGTTGCTGGTTGTTCAAACCAGTCCGGATCGATCTGAAGGCGCTCTTCGTAAATCTTGCGCCACTGGTACACCGGAAGTCGGTTGCCACCGATATGGCGAGTAATTGTGCCCTGTTGCGATTGCTTGGCGATTCTACGAGCCAGCGCACGGATGCCACCGTAGCGCACCGCAATCAACAGCAGCTCAGTGGCGCCTCTGCTGGGGGTTGATGCCGTCATGGGTGGCGAGGCTGATACCAATTGGTAATCTTGTCAATTGGTAATTCGCAATTGGCGACTGGCGGTTGGCAATCTGCAATTGGGCCATGAGGTTCCCAACCCTTGACGCCGATACCAGCTGTCATCATGATTGCGCAACATGGTACGGGGCAAAACAGCTGCATTGGATTGCGCAGACGCGTTTGGGTCGAACCTTTCAGCCGCGCGACGCGCAAGAGGTATTAGCCAGCGCGATTTGTCCAGCATGTCTGGTATCAGCTCAGCCGCGATATCTCGATACGAAAGCCATGATCGAAAGTCGGCCATCTCGTTATCTGTCGTGTTGACGCTGGCGCGTGCATTACGCGTGCACATAGCGTGGTTGCTGCTCAACGAGGGTCCGCGCGATCTAGACGCACCCATGATCGCGATTCAGATCGACGCCACCACGCCCAAGAGACTCCGTGAGCTTGCCGATCAACTCGAGTCCGGTTTCGTTACCCCGAAGAGCGACGGCTGATAGCTCGTTAGCCGCCGCGGCGCAGTACTCGGCGGTACCGAGCACACAGAGTACGATCCGTTGTCGGATGGTAGCGGTGAGCAGGCTACCAGTCTGCAATTGTACAGTGGTCAGGGACAAGTCAGGGTTATCCATATGGCACTCCAGACGGCACGAGTCCGTCCAGCATAACCACTGATCAATCGATCGATCGATACCAGTTGACAACTTTACCAATTGGTATCACTGTGGCCTTCGGGACCTGGGCAGACCCCACGTTTCCGGAAAGGTCAACATGAGATCACCCGATAAACCCCCTTCACCGGTGCTCGTTATTGCATCGGACTTACTCGCGCAACGTGCCAAGAGGCTCTTAGACCAGCTCGCCTGCGGTACCTGGCAAGCCGGTGCCGACCTGCGCGCCGCACTCGACGCTTACTACGCGGTGCGCGAAAACGGCATTGTCACAGACGCCATCAACTCGTCAGACGAAGCGGCCCCAGAGACTATGCGGGGCGCATCATGACCGTGGCCACCTCACCGCTCACGGATCTAGAGCAACAACAGATGGGCGAAGAATTACGCGCAGCATGGCCGCAGGTATCAGCGCCCAATATCTCAGTACTCGCCGAGTCGAAGATCGCTGAACAGTTCGCTGTTGACACGGCCGCGATCGAATCGGCTAAGGCTCGTTACTCGACCGTCGATGCTAACACCAAAGACGGGTACGCTCTGGCCATTGAGGGGCGTGCACTTTTTCGTGACACGCGCATCGGCATCGACAAGCGACGGAAGGAACTCAACGCCGATGCGAACGCGTACACGAAGCGCGTCAACAGCGTAGCGAAGCAACTAATTGCACTCGTCGAGCCGACCGAAGAGCAGCTCAACGACAAGATCCACAAGGTGGACGAGGCCAAAGCCATGGCCAAGCAAGCCGAGCGCGAAGCTGCCGAAGCTGCCGAGCGCGCGCGTCTCAAGGCAGAGCAGGAAGCCGAGCGCGCCCGCATGGCAGAAGAGCGCGAAGCTATCGAGCTCGAAAAGAAGGCCCTCGCAGACCTACGCGCGAAGCAAGAAGCCGAGCAGCAGGCACGACGCGAAGCCGAGGAGCTCGAGCGCAAGGGCAGGGAAGAGGCCGAGCGCAAGCGCATGCAGGAATTTGCGGCGCGCATGGCACTACTGGCACGCTTGCACAATACCGGCATGCCGGGTTGTGCCTACGACGACACGTGCGCCACCACTGCCGAACTCACACGCGCACCGCTACCAGAGTTTGCGGACATGCCCCTGCAACGCCTCGAGTCGTTGACGGTGACTAAAGAGCTCGCCGCAAAGGAGCTGCGCGAAGCTCGAGTACGACGCGAGCAGGCCGAACGCGAGCAGGCCGAAGCCGAAGAGCTCCGCAAGGCACAGGCGCGAGACGAAGAGCAACGACGGCTCAACGCAGAGCGCGCCGAGCTCGACAAGCAGCGCACGCAGCTCGAAGCCGAGAAGCGAAGGCAGCGCGAGCACCGATTCGGCTTGCTCATTCGTCTGGTGAACCTCACGCCTGACTATCCAGCATCAGCACTGTGGACCGCCACGGGCAATAACGTCGAGGTTGACGACGAGGTTAAGGAGCCGTTCGCATCGATGGCAATCAGCGAACTCGAATCGCTTGTTCTGCAGCTTGAACTGGCGTGGAGGCAAGAGCTAGAAGCACGCAGGGAGTTCGAGGCCGAGGAGAAGCGAGTAGCCGAGCTCGAGCGCAAGGCAGCACTTGAAAAGCGCCGCGAAGCCCTACGCCCCGACTGCGAAAAGCTTCGCATCTACGCGGAGAGCATTCGCGCGGTGCCGATTCCCGAGTTCAGCGACGACGCGGACGTGACGGGCACTATCAACACAACGATCGACGCATTGCTCAACATCGCAGAGGCACTTGATAAGGCTGCCGACGCTATTGACGGGAGCTCGAGCAATGCCGCTAGCTGACGGCATCCACGAAGACGTCTCTTGGGACGAATACAACGCCGAAGAAGCGGTCAGAATCTCGTCACTGGTCAATATGTCGGTGTCCCCGAAATACTACCGGTGGTGCACGCTACACCCCAAGGACTCGGAGGCCCTGCGGTTCGGGCGCGCCGTGGATCTAGCCGTGTTCGAGCCTGAGTTGTTTGGCTCACAGTATGTGCGCTGGACCGGTCACGACGCGGCGGGAAATAAAGTCATCAAGCGCGGTCACTACTGGGAGGACTTGCAGGCGATTGCGGGCAACGACGGGCAAGAGATCATCGACGAAGACGACTATCAGTTGGCGCTCGAGATTCGCAAAGCCGTGTGGGGTGACCCGCTAGGCAAGACGTACCTGCATCAAGGGCACCAGCAAGTCTCACTCATCTGGCACGACCAAGAGACGGGCTATCGGTGCAAGGCGCGGCTCGACTGGCTATCACTACGGGCGGCATTGGTGGACCTCAAGACCGCGCGCAGTGTGTTGCCGCGCAAGTTCCAACGCGATGGATCCGAGCTCGAGTATCACGTGAAGATGGCGTGGTACTCGGACGCCCTCGACATCCTCGGTAGTCCAGCGTCCGAAGTTGTGCTGCTTGCGGTGGAGAAGACGGGCCCCCTCGACGTCGTATGCTTCGACCTCGACGACGAAACCCTCGCCGTCGGTCGGTTCGAGTATCGACGTTGGCTCGAGGAGTTGCGCGCCTGTATTGACACCGACACTTGGCCCGGCATTGCCCGCGGCAAAAAAGTGCCGTTTGAGATACCGAGGTACAAGCGCCACGACTTCGACAACCTCGACCTAAACCAGCTACACAGCGACGCACAAGGACTGGAGATGCTCACATGAAAACCCAACCGTGCCCACCCCCTGACCACGTGACGGCGGATAGGACGCTGGCCGCATTGCGGTCGCCTACGATGTCGCAACGGGCCGCGCTGGCCCCGCTGACGTTCGGGCAGGCTGACGCGTTTCCGCTCACCACCAACCACAAGACGACCATTGGTACACCGATTGCTGAGGAAACAGCACATGAGTGACCTCAAACTGAAACCGTGCCCCAAGGCCTTCGACGACTTCTACCGGTCGAAGTTCTTTACGGGCGACGACCTCGTGGGCAAGAAACCGATTTACACCATCGTGCAGTTCTACCAGACCGAGTTGAAGCCCGAAGAAGACGGGGAGGCGCAAACGGTCATCGTGGCGAAGCTGAAGGAAACGCCACTGATGCTCAAAATAAACTACACCAACGCGTGCTGCTTGAAGGCCATGTTCGGAGCCGAGTTCCGCATGTGCGAGGGCAAGCGCATTGTCATCACCGCAGAGCGTGAACGCGTAGGCAACGAGCAGCTGAACACCGTGCGCATCTACGGCAGTCCAGATCTGAAGGAAGACGTTCACGTTGAGATCAAGATGCCGTTTCGCAAGACCCCCGTGAAGCGCACGTTGAAGGCGCCGAATCAGCAGCAGGGTTCACAGCAACAGCCCGCGACGCAATCCTCACAGAAAGCGCCCACCACACGCAACGACGACCCTGACAACTACGACCGGAGCGCATAGCCTATGGAATCACCCAATCCGATTGAACACCCATCATTTCCGCCCACATTGCTCACGTTCGAAAAGTGGCGCGTCTTTGAAGACCTGTCGGTTTGCCACGACGGTGAGCTGATACTGGACCGTGAAGGCGAGCCACTCAGGCAGATAGTGGGACGCGGCAAGGTCATCTTCGCCGTGCACCTACGAGACGCAGCGATAGCCCTACACAGGGAATCGCAGACCGTTGATACCCGCACTATGGCGCAGTCAGCACCCAGCCCCCTCTGACAGCTGACTGCGCTCAACGCCCCGAGGTGAAACGACTTCGGGGCGTTGTTTTATCCGGCCTTGCGAACTATCGACACGTCGAATCAAATAGTTTATTGTTTTTCTAAAAAGTGTGCTATAACTATTGAGTCAGACAGGGAGACAAACGCCCCGCACCTCGAGAGAGGCCGGGGCTTTCGGGGTGTCAGCAAGGGAGAAACACAATGACAAATACAACACACGAGATTGACCAAATTGTGTCAGACGTTGCGATCGAATTGCAAGATGGCGACACGCTGGAATTCACTGGCGAAGCGCTCGCGGCCTACCGTGCCCTGTCACCGCTCGACCTAGAGCATTGTGATCACGTGGACACCGACAGCTGCAGCGGCACGATAGCAGTCCTGGAAAGCGTATTGCGGTCGTTGGGAGATGCAGACTGACGCGGTCAGCCGATACTGAACCGCCGAACCCACCCATTCCGCTCCCGCTCGCCTCTGAAACAAGGGCGGGCTTGGGGCGTTAGGAGGACCGTGACATGACCCTATTGACGCTCCACTGGATCGCTAGCACCCGCACTACCGCATATGCCACGTATTTTCGCTGGTTTTTCAAGCGCGAGCGAGGGCAGTACTACCGGGTGCGAATTGCGGACGCGCTAAATAAAACTGACGCGCCCTGGGAGCTCCTAGACCACGCTGGCGTGCCGTCCTCTGATCCGGTGTCACACGTCACCATGAGACACACTCAACACACCCTATTTATGAAAGCTGTGCCATGAACACTCACAACAACCAATTCGTGAGCGCTACCGCAATCGAAATCCGAAACAACTGCTGTCTCATCAAGTACGGGCTCGACCGGATCATCGAGCGACTAGATCGAGTCGCCAGTACCGATGACTTGGAGCTGTGCCTCGAGGCGACAAACGAGCTCCTGCAGGTCACGGTCATGGTCAAGGACAGCGTCGACCTGGCCAGTGGAGCGTCTGCTGTCACCTGCGCGAGCCCGACGTTGCGTCCAGAGGAAGCCCCATGAACATCCAATACATCCAGCCCGAAGCAGACATCACTGAACTGGAACGCAAGGAACGCGGTGCGCGCCTCGAATGTGATCGACTTGAATCTCAAATTTTTGCATCGATAGAGAGACTATTGTCGGTACTCGAGCAAAATACAGGTAACCATGCCGATCAAGACTAAGAACCACATCCCCCGGGCCATCAGTGCAGCCCTAGACTGCCCCCCCGGTCACATCCTACAGATAGACGCCGAGAATATCGTACGCTCATCCCTGGACCGACACTTCACGCGCCGCGCTGCAGCTATCGAGCTCGGGTTCAGCGACGCGACATTCAGCGAGCTGCTCAAACGCCACCCGGAACTGCTCAGTGAAGTAGAGTGACGAGCATCGGTCGCAACACGAGTGCGGCCGCTGCCATCATTCCGAGTAGCACCACGACAGCAGCAATCATGATCCCAGGACCTCGCACCGTGACCATGCCCGCGTGAACGCTGATTGGCCGCGTCACAACTGAGTTAGGCTCTTCATCGCTCATGCTGCCCAGCTTGTCCCGTCGCGAGTGAGGTGGGGGCATATCGGATAGCATTGCCGGGCAGTCCGGGTCAGTGTCAGCCTCTTTGTCGCCCGTCCCATCAATCATGCACGGCAGACGACGGACCTGCTGAGTGAGTGACATGACTTGAGTCGCAAGGTGCAGGTTCGCTTTTTTCAACTCATGAAACGAGTCTTGCAGGTCAGTGATCGCCCGCAGCATCTTGCCTAAATCCACCATTTCATCTTGCGTCATGTCAAACCTTTCATCAGCACCGAGCAGTCAATCACGTGTTGCAGCGGCCGCCCCCAATTCCACGACCACGGACCGCGCTTGCTCGTGATCTCGTTATCGTGAGCTCCACCGCCGGCAAGCTCGACTTGTCTCGTGTCGTCAGGGTCACTGATGCAAAACGCTACATGATCATTCGGCTTGCCGTCGTTAGCCCAATGCAGCAACGAGCCAGCAGCAGGAGCCGCACCGGACGCCGAGTAACGCACGAGGGCGCCCTTGTCGCGCGCAATCTGCAGCACCCAGGCAATTGCCATCCCGCTCTTGTACGGGCACCGCAGCAGCTCGTGATCGATCTGGCAGTGGCGCCAGACGCCGAGCGCGAACATGCCGCAGTTCGTCGTGATTCGAACGTCCTGCTCAGGATCATCGCCAGGAGCACATACGAGCTCGGCCAACTCATCACGACGGTTCGAGAGCGAGCACCCGACGTAATCGCGTACCGTTCCAATGACAAGGCGTTGGTTCTCGCTCCAGATTTCGGTAGATTCGGTCATGTGTCGACCGTGACTCTTACAGCATGGTTGGTTGAGTTTACGCGCACAATGGCTGTTTTGCCGGCTGCGACGGTAACGCCCGGATCACTTCCTGCGGTTGACACGATAAGCATTCCTGATGAATTTTCATTGGTCACGGTGAACTGAAGCCCAGGGAGTCCCGGTATTCCCATTACTGTTGCCGCTGTTCCGGAAGCAATTTCAATTGTTGAGTTGTAACACTCATTGAGTACCAGAAATCGATTGTTGCCACTGAATGCTAAAATCCCGCCCGTTTGCTGAAGGACAACTTTTCCGGAGCCGCTAATGGAAATCGGAGTTGTCACCCCGCTCAAATCGCATCCAGGGCCAACCGTAACCGTACCCGCTGAGCAGTTGATGCCTAGCCCGCCGACGAGGACTAAATTTGTTAGCCTAACGTTGGCGTTCGTCTCTACTAGCAAGCAATACCCAGTCGCGCAGGTCGCAATTTTGCCGCCGTCAATCACAACTGTACCTGTTGCTGCGATATGAATTCCATTTCCAGCGACCGTGTTGACGAGATCAACGTCCCGAAATATATTCGGGCCTGCCCCCGAAACGAATGCAAGTAGCGCGGAAGAGTCGTTTCTGGAACTATGATGTCTCCACTGCGACACGCTACATGACCCAGCTATCGTCATGCCTATTCGGTCGCCGTCGGTGTTGAGTTGCACGAACGAACTGCTCGTAGCTGCGGCGTCTATGTAGACACCAGTGTCCACGAAGGTATAACTGCAGCACGTGAACGAATTGGCGTCACTGTTCCGATCGACAACCAACCCATACTGTGAGTTTTTGGTTGACGAAAACCCTAGTGTCTTAGTTCTGTGAGCAGTCCACAGCCATTGCCCGACTGCGCTCCCGATGTCCGAGCATGCGACAAAGCTCATGTCGTAACATCCGTATGATGAGTCATCGAAGCTCTGTGCCACGTGGCCCCAAACACAATCGGATGTCGCGTTCGCTATTGCCATGGACGCGTAGCAGTCCATGAACGTGTAGCCCTGCAACCTAGCGTTTCTTACGCGGTTGTTGAACACTAGAGTCGTATCGTTCGACTGACAATAGAGAGCGTTGCTGCCAACGAAATATGGATTGTTGGGATATTCGAATGTTGAATTCGACAGGGTGCAGTCGCGACAAGCTACGTCGAATCCGACCGAGGCTGTACCGCCGGAATATGGAATCTGGTCGTTAGTTAGCCTGTAATTTAGCCCATTTACGGCAACGCGCTCTGACTGCGTGAACTCAAGCAGCTGATTAGAGAATCCGGTTACGTTGGCTCCCGTAAAGTCGAGCTGTATATCTTTGGGATGAATGCTAGAACATTCGACACTGTCACCAATTGCGTGGGACCAAAAAATAGACCGATTCAGCAACACGGCAACATATGTCGGAGTGCCAGCAGTTATCCCTAGAGCAGTGTTTGCGGTACCTGATCCAATCGTAAGCGAAGTTAAGGCCGAGATTAGAAGTTTGTTCGATGAAGTCCCGCCAATTCCAACCTGTATCAAAGTTGACCACTTTGCTACAATAGCTGCAATGAAAGCGGACAGTGACGCCGTGTTAGTCGTGCCGGACAAAGTGAGAGTTTGTGCCCCGGCACCGTCAACATTCAACACAAGCGTCAATCCGTTGAGCGTCCCGGCGCCGCCATAGAGAGCGCTCGCAGTTACGTCGGTAGTCCCTATAGTCGCAACACCTAGGCCGCGAATATCGTAAGAGCATCCGCTAACCTCTGGAGTGCTGCCGACATATTGTTCCACCCAAGCAACGTCGCCGACATGCGGAGTCAGTGACCATGGGTTCACTATGATCACGTTGTTGTTTGCCGCAAGGCTGGCGGGAGGCGAAGCGAGCGTGCTTCCTGGATTCAGTTCGGCGCAACCGTACAGACCAAACCGATAATGCATGTTGAATCGAATATTCGATCCTGGGGATACGCTCAGTTGTTGATTGCTGAATATATTTGGAGTGGAATTTGGAATAGCAGATGTGCCGCTTGTGTCGCTTGTATTTGGCGGGCTTTTTAGCTGAATCGCGTTACCTGCCGCAATGGTGATTGATCTACCGGAACTTGCTCCCGACAGCAGTGAGGAGGCTAAACCTGGTAAATCGTCCTGTGTGCCGTCAATCGCGACATAGGGCAATTTGAGCCCAGCTGTTGACACAACGCCCGTTGCCGTACGGAGGCCTGAGGAAACACGGTCGTCAGAGAGACGAGGGTCGTTTCCGTTAGTTCCTACGCCCGTCGGACCCGGCGGCCCCGGTGGCCCCATTGGACCCCTGAGACCTCGTATCCCCTGCGACCCGCGCTCGCCTCTTAGATTTGTCATTGCTGCTCGCCTTCCTAGTTACTGTGGTGGTTGTTTGGTTGCTTACTGAACGGGTTGAACGAAGTCAGCGTCGAGGTCTGGACTGAAGAGCTGCGCTGATGTGAGCAGGTGATAACTGCAATGTGTTCCAATGCAGACGCCCCAATGGTCCGGCAGTGCGTCCCAGTGATTCTGCACCAACCAAGTATCGGTCGGCACATTGTATCCAAATAATCCCTCGGCGTGTCCACCGTCAACAGGACCAGTGAGAGACATGTTTCCGCAACGGTCGGGAGTCATCATCCCGTCGAGCCAATTCATGCCAGCGATAACTGGACCCGATTGAATTGCAACCTTGATCGCCGCCATGCCGTTGAGCACTTGGCAGCCCTTGGCAAACCCGTTTTGCACAAGCCATTTGCAGCCGCTCAACGAATCGCTACCGGTATCCTCTTGTGGCCACGAGCCTGGAACGTCATCGTTGGCGGTGATCCACTTGTATGCATTGAGCCCGGCAGTGTTGAGCAGCGCCTGAGTTGCAAACGATAGCGTCCGAGGTTTTGCGCAAGCTATATCAAGCTGGGTAAAGGCCTCGCACGCTCCCACTCTCCCTTGGTTGCCGGCGAACGGGTTGTTCGACAGCCACCCAACACTCGATACTGCAGTAGTGTCCACGCCCCTGAATAGGCCAAACGTGGTCACCTTGTGCCGTGGTTTGAGTGACCGTCGAATCTCATCCAGTCGCTGCGGGTTAGGTCCCATCAATGTTGGCGGGTTACACGTGGGTTGCACAAATGGGTTAGTCGCCGCAGGTGCAGGCGGCGGTCCAGCATCAACGACAACGGTTGCCGTCGGAACTGGAGTCGGTATCGGTGTTGGTGCAGGGGTTGGTTTGCACGCACTCAGTGCACAGCCGAGCCACATGACCTTTGCGATTGAATTGGTAGCCACGGTGCCTTTGCCTTCTGCTGCCTTCTGGACGGCGCAACACGGGTCATTGTCAACGGACATTGTCATTGGCGTTCGTTGCTCGACCCAAAAAACAACGAACGTACAGAGCGCAATCACTGCCGCAACTACTGCCCCGATCACCCGCTTGTCACTCAGCGCGGTCAGTAAGTTTACCATCAAACCGCGTTCAGCGGCCTTGACGTCATCGTCTGAGATGTTCACTTGCGCACCTGTACAACTTGCATCGTTGCCTTGGGATAGAGCACTTGCAGTTGCTGCTGCTGCTCCTGAGCCGCAGACTCGGTCGTTGCGCAACCGAGGATTACCGCCTGCAACCCGAGAGGCGCCAGGGGCTGCTTGACCTTGATGCAAAACTGGTACACCTGACCCTCAGCGTCCGTTGCAGCGACTTGCTTGATTGACGCGCCGCACGCACTCAGCAGAGGGGCAAAGAGCAGCGCAAACAGGGTGACTTTTATACTATTCATGCTTCTATCTTCCTTTCAACTCGCATAATTGCCAGCGCCGATGATGTCCACAATGACCGCGCAGTCCGCGGGGATTCCGCTGCTGCTTATGTTGTAGACGGTTATTGTGATTGTTCCGTTGGCTGTACCGCTAAGACCAAACGCAACCGAGACGGTCGAGTTCGATCCGGAGCACATGCCTGTCAGTGCAGTGAGATCTACGGAAACTGCCCAGCTTCCACCAGCGCCAACGTCATAGATTCGTAAAATCGTGCCGCGATAGGTCCAATCAAAAGCCTGTCCTGTTGCGTTTGAGTCTCTACCAATGACTCGCACGGTGATTGAAGCGTCGGAACATCCCCGAACCCCAGTGTCGCCGGTCGGGGCCAGCACGTTGCCTTTCCACACCGACTCAGTGAACCCGAAACTACGAGTTGTATTGTACGGAACCACCCCCTCAAAGTGCTTGGAGTGCTGCTGGTGAGTCCCTTCGCTGTTGACAACCATTGTCCTGTCGCGCCACGTCAAATTACCGCTAGCGTCCGACTGCGCAATGAATCCAGCGGCGGCACCGGTTCGCACCCTCAGCGTAGGCGTATCGACATACGCGCTCGGATCTGTAATTCCGCCCCAGCCAGTGAACCCCGTGTAATCCATCCAGAAGCGCGGGTGGGTGGGGTCGGATTGATTCGCGAATACCAACGCGCCGCGGATTCCTCCTGTAGTGGAGAGGCTGTTGGCGTGGATATCCCAGCTAGAGTAAAAACTACCGCCGGCATCACTGAGCACAATACTCGTGTTCCCCGAAGTCCCGTTGATCGTCAGTGCCGGAGTTGCGCTAGCCGCGTTCACACTAACTGGCTCGGCAACGGTAACCAGTGAACCGTTATCCGTGATCGACGAGTTACCTAGACCTCCAGAGGTGAACACGGCAACCTTGCCCGCTGTGCCACTAATGGCGTCAAGCTTGGTCTTGTCTGCCGCTGACATTGAGCCTGCGGCAGAGTCGGTGGCTGGCGAAAGATCTATTTCTGTCCCTGTCTTCGTGAGTGGAGCGGCTACTGTTATTTCTGTAGCCCCAGAAAGTTGCGCGAAATGCAGAGTGTTGGTGCCCACCACATCGAATCCGCTGGTGTTGGTGCAGTACCAACCTGTACCGACCGTGCGCACCATGAAATACGCGCCGGCTGCAGCTATCCCCACAGCCATGTCACTGGCGAGAGTCCAGGCGCCAGAGCCCGTCAGATACAACCCGTTCCCAGTGCTCGTTAGCTGAGCCGTGGCCAACACGCGCATGTTGGGGTTGCTCAGAACAACACCGTCGGAGCTAGTCTTATCTAGGCCAGTTAGTGCAAAATTCGCAGTTAGTACGCCATCAATGACAGGGTGCGGCGCCAGCCCTTGACGGGAGGCATCGACGTACGCCTTATTGGTGGCAGCCGTCGGATCGGTAGGCGCACCGATCTGAGTAAGTACCTGACCATTCAAGCTCACCGATCCAGTCGCGCCAGCAAGCGCGCTGTGTACAGCGGAAAATGGCAATGCGTGTATATGATCCGCGCCAGCGAAGTCCGCGCTTGTCCCTGCCTCATTGGTTGTTCCGATGTCGGAAGGTGTGCCACGAGTGCAGGGGTGCAGATGGTTCGCCAGCGCCACACTATCACCGGACCCCGTGTCACCAGCACTGCCAACGACAATCGCCACCGGATCGCCAGCGGTGAATGTGACGTCGTCTAAATTGACGACCGCAGTCCCATATTTCTCCCCGCCTGCCGGAGGCTCGTACGTTGCTACCACGCTCCCGCCAAGCAAATTGATCTTGTCCACCGGAGCCGGCAGAGCCACGCCATTGCTCTCGACCTGTATCGCGCCGGCTCCGCCTTGCAGTAATCGATCGAGATATCCCGCGCCAGATGATTCGCTCATGTCCCTGCTCCAAAGTGGATGATGCTGCCCCACGCCTGGTTAGCCGTTCCCGTTGTTTCTTCGTTGGGCCAATTGTATTTAGGAGTCGGATCGACCAGTCCGTTGCATACGCTGTAGATTGACAGATTCGAAGTGGTATTCGCCGACCACGCCCACAGACTCATTGGGACATTGTGCGCGGCGGGCGCAGTGAACAGTAACGACGCCTGGAATTCGAACGGGACAGCGGTTCCTGACGTGTTGGCGATGGACTCAAAAACTCGAGTATAAGAGGCGCCTGCTATCCGCAGCTGCACGTACGTCAACGACAGGACCGTATCGACCGACACAAGATTGATAGGTCCGACATTTACCAGCAGTTGATCGCCGATCTCTACATTCGGACCAACGACGGCTAACGGCGAGCCACTCACGTCGAATATTTGGCGTGGGGTGTTGTTTACCGTCTGCGGAGACGGGCCCGTGTGAGTGTTGTCCGAGATGCTTTTGCTGAGCCCCGCATAGAAGCCCTTGGCCACTAACGCAGCGGTCAAGCGTGCATCAATATTAGCCGTTCGATCGGCGAGATCTTCGGTGGCTGCAGCAGAGTTCACTTCGCCGCGCACGTCACCGTCCTCAATCGCGCGAACGTTTGCGGGGTAGTTTGCTGGGTTGCCGGGTATATTGATCATTGGTAGACCCTGTCTCCCGCCAGGTACGCAGCGTGCGGGTTACGATGACTCATCACGTTCCACGTGCCGTCGGGCTGTTGCGCGTTCCACGTGGTTTCATTCCACACCACAATGGTGTGCATGTGCCGAATGTTGCCGGAGCCCTGCGAGCGAATCAGACTCGCGATGCCTTGCACCGTACCGTACACGGTACCCGTGAGAGCATCGCCAATCGGACCGATCCCCCACGTGCCGCCGTCTCCGCACCTTCCACCGGCGGAACCGAACACACCATCGTCGGTCCAGAACGGTGGCTCATAGATGATCAACCAGAACCGAGCCGGGAGGTTCAGACCATCCCAATTCCACGCCATTGAGCCAATCGTTACCGTGCCGGAGTTCCAGTCCCAGTAGCGGCCACCGTTGAACACGACCCGCATGTGCAGCGGGAAGGGTGTACAGTACGCCGCTACTTGCTGCATCTGTCCCAACGGGTGCCCGAGTAGTCGCTTAGAATCGAGCCACAGCAGCAGCCGGGCGACTATCTGATCGTCCGTCTCATTGGGACCGCGCAGCACGTCACGGTCACGGCACAGCTGCGGAATAGCGGTCGGATTGAACCCAGGGAAACGCGAGGTGAGCGCTTGCTTTGCTGCTTCGCCGAACGCGTCAGCCACCAGAATCATCGAGTAAATGAAGCGCGCGCCCCAAAACCCCTTGAGCCACCGAGGTAGGTCCTTGAAGATCGAATCGCGGAAGGTAAGGAGCTCCATTAAGTCCTCACCACAATATTGACCTGCGCAGTCACGTCACCGAGCACTGGGACCCCGTTGACAGGGCAAGACACATCGGCTGCAAGATTACTGATCACAGTGTGGAACGTGTCATCGGGAAACACCGTCTTGATAGTGCCGCGAATGTCGTCCACAAATACCCAGCCAACATCGGGAGCGCTCGGTAGACGGTCACCGCCAATTGTGCGAGTAGCAAACGACTCTTGAAGAGCCAGCAAGATGTCCGCCTGGCAATCGCGGCTAGACTTACCGACGCTCGAGTAAATCCAGACTTGGTATACGACATTGATCGCAATGTTGACCGTGCTGATGATGGCTATCGTGCCTCCTGGCGGAACAACGTGCGTATACAGGTAGTAGCTAAGCGCTCCGAGGTCGGTGCTCGTGTCGTTCACGTTGCCAGGGACATTCCCCGAATCGGTGGCGACATAGATATGACACGACGCATCCCCGGGACCCGCGACCACTCGAGTGCGGGTCACTCCGATGGGACTGCCATCAAGACGCGTTGCAGTCTTCGCGTAGTACGAATAGGCGCCGAATGGTCCGTTATCGGACAGCGTTGCCAGCTTCTCTTTGCAGCGTTGCTCGAGGGCCGTATCACTCTCAGCGTCGCTAGCCACGAGCGAACCGGCGTTGCTACAAGTGACCTTGAGCATCCTCGGACTGACAATCGTGTCGATTGCGCCCGGGCCCGAGTTTGATGCGCTGCCCGCCTCGAGCGCCTTGAAGTTCAGTGACTGTGAACCCGCGCCACTCAATGACAGCGGCTCCGTGTTCACGTACTGCTTGCCCGTCGTAGAATTCTTGACGGTCACCTTGCCGGCGGCAAACGAGTACACGCCGCCGCCAGCATTGGTGAGCGTGACGGGATTGCTCGCGAACGTCGCTGGGTTGCGGTCAACGTTGTAGACGTACAGAGCAACCGCGGTTTTCCACGAGCCTGAACTGAGCCCCAAGAACCCCAGGTTGCACAAGTTAGCAATCAGCATCGATAGCGGCGACAGGATGACAGCCACCGCAGCAACGATCGTTCGAACGACTGCGCCCGGCTTCCAGGTGGTCGTGTTGACTCCCACCCTTCCCATCAGGTTGTAGACGCACTGCTTGCACTGCGCGACCGTGAGACCCTGCGCTAGCTCGCTAAGAGGAATAAATGCACTCATGACGCCATGTCCTCCGCGAGCTGGCTCGCGCTCGTTAGTGTCTCGGTCAAACTGTAGGTCTTCCCGCTGTACAGCTCACCATCGATCGAAATGTCAAAGGCATCGGTTCCGGTGTCGTCCTTGCCGAGGTACGTGATCACGCACTGACAGGACTTTACTCGGTCGTCTTTCAAACACTCCGCAGCGAGCAAGTCTTGCTCGGCCATGATCTCCACCATGGTCATGTCAGCGCTTAGAAACGCCATCACGTCACGGCCATAGTCCGGATCCTCACCGAGGTAGCTCAATGTCCCATGTTGCGTAGTGATGCGACGTAGCAGCGCTTGCGATACGCCCTCCGGAGAATTCTCGTCAACCTCGTCGAAGTTCGCCGTCAGATCCGTGTCACACGACAGATCGCGACCGTAGCCGAGATCACCCGTGGGAGCAGCAACGATCACCGCTGGGACGCCATCAGGTTCGATGATGAGTCCCGCCTGCACGTCCGCGACGTACTGGTCAGTTGCCGCCTGGATGTCGTCGAGCAAAGTCATTTGACGAACACCTTTCCCATGGCGGTAAAAGTCCCAGGGTACCGCGTCGCGAACACGAGCGCGTTGATGTGGTCCGTCCCGCTCCCGCCTGGAAGACCAGCTCCAATTGCGCCGTTGAGTTCACCCGCGGCACTGGCGGCAGCGCCGTCGTACACGAAGGCCTCGACACCAGCCGCACCGAAAGCCGTTTGCAAGTCGAGAATGAGCTGCAACTGCGCCTGCAGCTGGGCAATGACGCTCGCGTTGGCCGCGACGTTGAACTTCACGCTGGGGGGCTGCAATGCGAGCGCCGCAGCAACGCGCCCCACAGCAGCAACGCGAGCGCCAAGACTTGGCAGCTTCACTGCCAGGGCACCGCTCACTCGCAGCGCGCCAGCAAGCTGACCTCGCAATCGTGGAATGACGCCTGCGAGCATCGATACCATGGTCGGCATCAGTCCACCAACAGAGTACGAGCCAAGGTAACGGACGGTCATTCGATCGCCCCCTTGTCCGAGGCTGACAGAATGTAACCAAGCAGCGGATCGGCCTTTGGCGGCAAGATGGTCGGAGGGGTCGGATCATCCACAATCGTCACGACGTCCGAGAATGAACACAAGTAAGGAACGCCAGCCATCACCACCGGAACCGTCCCCGTGGGTGACCCCAGTGCCAGCGCAGGAGCCGTGTACGCGCCCGCCATTGGCCCCAGACTCAACGTGATAACAGTCCCCGGTCCACCTGAAGTGATCAGATCGGACATGCGCGCGATACCCGAGACCTTATCCGGGTCACCCGCTGGCCACCCCGACACATATGGCATCGTACAGTCGCCCTCGTCGAACGCGACGCGAACGATCGTCCCCTCGTCAGGAGTGGACACGGCACTGGCAATGCCAGCGACTTGAGAGACAGGCAGCACATCCGGGAGTCCCGATATCGGACGCACCGCCTGAAGTTGTAACCGCTTATCCGAATCGACCGAAACGACTCGGTAGCGGTAGGTGCCGTAGAGTCGCTTTGACTCCCGCTGCGCCAGCAACGCAGCAACGGCACGGCCCAGGCGCGACTGTGACAACTCATCGCCACCAGTCCACGCAAAGACGCGGCACTTGCCGGAGCCAGTCTCTTTATCCACCTCGACCGTCAGTCGCATCTCACGGACCGTTTGAGGCTCGGTGAGCCGGTCCTTGAGAATCGCACCGACCCACAGACTTGCCGGGTCATCGACCGCCAGCTCAGCTATCCGAGTGAGAGGCGAGTAGTTCAGCAGGTTGTACGAACCCGCGGTCGGTTCAAAAGTAGTGCGCTGCCCCGCCTGCGTGACGCCCTGCGTGTCCACCCACCAGATACGACCATCGCCAAGGGCCTGTTCTAGAACACTGCTTGCCGTGGCAATGCGGCGGACGAAGTGGGTTTCTAGGGTGGGCTCGGCAGGATCGAAGGAACCCAAGGTCTCGCCGGCAATCTGAGCCGCGTCGAGCGCCACCGCTTCGGCACTGACACCAGCGTCGTCCGCGTAGTCCTGCGGCTCACACGGGTTGCCCCAGCCACCAGCGCCGCCCACGATGCGCAGGGAGCGCGCCAGGGCAAACGAGCCCGTGTACGATGGCAGCACGGTGCCGTGGAGCTCGAGGGAGCCCAGCCGCACCACCACAGCGCCCGACAGGTCGTCCGTCGTATCGTCGAGCACGGCATCAACGAACCACGCCCCGCCCCATGGCACGAACAGCTCAAGCCGCGTGCAGTGCTTCTCACCGATCGAAACGAAGAAGTCAGTCATCGCGGAGCCCCCGGTGCGCTGGGTGCGAGTTTTCCGACCTGGCCCGGGTCAAGTAACTGATCGGTCAAATCCTTGATGCGCTTGTCGAGCGGGTCGAGCGGGCTATCTTGCGAGGCCTCAAGCTTCGCAGACGCCGCACGAGGCTTAGTCACTATCTGCACGAACTCGATGGGCACGATGTAAACGCCCTTGGTACCCGCCGGCTCCTCTTGGGGTTCGTTCTCCACCATGCACGACGTAATGCCGAGCGGCACCAATTGCGGGTGCCAAATGGTCATCGCCAGCGCCGGATCGTAATTGGTGCTCGATGCACTATTGACCGCACCACGACGCGGTACCGTGTTGATCAAGACTCGCCACGTCTGCCAATCTTCCCAGTCCTGAACGCTGGCAAGAATCAAGTTCGTCTTGAAGTGAGCCAGCTTGCGACCAAAAAACACCACGAACGCAAAGTCGATTCCGTACCCGCGACGCTCATCAATTGCGCGAGCGATAGAGGCGCCCACCGGTCCGACACACACGCCCGGGCTCCAATTGTTGGCCAGCTTGAACTTGTTGACCGGGTTGCGGATAGGGTCCCAGCTCATGCCGCTGCTCCCTGCTGAATCGTGAGACCCTCGAGTGCTTGCGCAATCAGATCAGTAAGTTCACCGATCGACAGCGTCACCTTATCCGACTTGCTCAATCCGTGCAGGTGCAGCTGACCGATCGTCGGATGCGCTTGACCGCCACCGGATGACGCGCGTCCCCCACCTCCAAACGCGGCACCACGAGCGCCGAAGCCAGCAGCACCGCCAGCATCGAACGTAGCGCGCTGAATGTCGCGAGTCGTCCGCACGAGCTCCGGTTGACCCTTTTTCATGCCGATCCCCTGACCCGCAGTTAAGTTGAGCCCGAGACGTTCCCATTTCTTCGAAGGGGAATGACTCTCTTGCTCTTTCTTCGCTGCATCATTGGCGGCACGTTGGGCAGCACGGGCAGCTTCGATTAGCGCTGGCTTTCCTTTTTCGATTCCGTCAATGAGCCCCTGGATCATGTTGAATCCAACGCCCATGGTGTCGCTACCATGTACGAGCTGCTTATAGGCTGCGTCCGCTGCATCATCCGCGGCTTGCCAAGCCTTGTCCTGATTACCGATCCCGCCGTGGAACGTGACCGCCTGCATCAACTTGCCAGCGACCTGTGCAAAACGAATCACAGTCGTAAGACCGTCAGCAAGCACTAGCGTGGCCTGGCCAGCGCGAAGAATTCCCACCGCGAGGCTTGCTACACCGTTGATAGCCGTCTCGAGCAGCTGTCCAGCGTCCCCGAGTCCAAGGTTCTTGAATGACAGTACACCCTTGAGTGTCTTGAACTTGATCGCCGCCTCGAGGGCTACGATGGTCACGCCCTGCAGAAACCGCTTTACCGTTAGCGATCCCTTTTCAGCACTGGACGACAGCGGGTCGAAGAACGTGCCAAAGATTGCGCGCCACGCCTTCGATGTCTCGGTGCCCTTGCTGAACAGCCCGAGCACGTTGTGCAGTCCGCGCAGCAGCGGCTCAACCTTCAGACCCGTGAATAGCTGCGTGAACCCATAACGGGCTTTGGCGATCTGCACAGGCAGCGCCAACATTTGCTGCTGCACAATCGGTCCGAACTTGGACTTCATGATCGCCGCGGCACCCGTCACACTGCGCCCGAACATGGCAGCGCCCGCTACCATGTTGATGCCCATCTGCCGTCCCTCGTCACCCGCAGCGGCCTCGCCTAGTGCCACGGCCTCTAGCGATTGCTTGAGCGCGTTGCCACGCAGTCCGAATCGATAAAGCTCGGCATTGAGTGCGACGACACGATCGCGCGTGATTGGCACCGCATTCGAAACATCGTCGATCGCGGTCTGCATCTGCGCAGCGTTACCCGGCGCGCGCTGCATGATGCCGAAGAACCCGCGCCACACTTTGGTCATGCCCTCGATCGAGAGCCGTTCAGAGCGGTACGCGTCCGCCGATGAGACAGCCATCTTGGCGAGTCCGATAACACTCTTCGCAACCGCCAAGTCGAACACGACCAAAGCAGCAACAGCGGCCAGTGTCACGCCGATAAGTCCAGCCCTACCGAGAGTGCCGACAAGTGTTTGCGTCTTCGATGTCAGCCCAGAGACGGGACCACCAGCAATCGAAGCACCAGCTGCAAGTGCCGAGAGCCCCGACGACGCGCCTTTCGCGGCCGCCGTGGTTTTCTTCATCGCTTCGGTTGCAATGCCAAGTCCCCCCTTCATACCGAGCAAAGCAACTGTCTTCTGACCAATTACTTTCCTCTCTTCGAGCATGCGATTCTTCAGATCGACCCCCATCTTGGTCGTCTGCAGCCCGGCAGTCTTCAGGCCCTTGTAGGCCAGCTGCATCTTGTTGAGCGAGAGGAATTCCTTGTCGAGTTCACCGCGCAGCTTCTCAATGGTCTTAGCCTGAGCCTGCGTTTCAGGAACGCCCTCGGCTTTCAACTCCGTAACGAATACTGCGCGGTTCTCGTCAGCCATGCAGGCCCCCCACAGCAGACGCTAGGCCTTGCATGCCTTCAGCGACTTTATGCAGTGATTGGATTGCGTCTGCCACGATTAGAGCTCCGACCTGTTGCCGAACCCAACGCTCATCTTCTAACGACGGCTCGATGCCGAAGAATTCGAGCAGGTATTCGGCTGCTACCGCTGGGTTCTCAAACGCGTCCTGACGAGCCTCCGCTATTTTCCCAACAGGTTTGACTGGTCAACTGCAACGAGCAAACTCGCTGCGTTGATCACAGCGTCGCGAGCGTTGGGGAAGTCCAGATACATCTTCTCAGCTTCAACCGCAGTCGGGTACTCAACCGCCACCGCGCTGAATTCAGACTGTAGCTCTTCGGTCAAGTTTCGATTCGACGTTGCGGTCGAGATCTTGTTGTACACGACTGCCGGCGCCTTCTTCACTGCGATGAAACGCCCGTCAGGAAGGAACACAACTGCGAGGTTGATACCGAGCGTCTTGCCCGTGCTCTCCTCGATCTCGCCCAGCTTGATCTCGCTGTCGATGCGCGTTTCCTTCACGGCCGCGTCGTATGCCTCGACCTTGTTCTTCCGCTTCTGCCTAATCTCTGCCAGTTGCTCTTGCTTGTTCATCGGGGTCTCCTTTGTTCACACACGCTTCTGTCAGCCGCCCTCTTCGCTCGAGTCGTAGAGGGTAAATCCGTTCACCTTCTTGCGAAGGCACTGGAAGCCGATCTCTTCGTAAAGCCCAGCTGGACCGCGTTCCCACTGTCCAGATGGCCCTTTGACGGTAACGTCTTCCCACTCGTAGAACGCTTGCAAGGGTCCCTCGACCACTTGGACCGTCCAATACATGGTGACATTGCCGTAGCTGCGCTTGTCCGGAGCAGCGCGCCCTAGCATCGTGATGAGTGAGTCGAAACCGGCATTCACGCCAGCCGATGCAGCGTGTTGCAGAAACCGCACCTTGGGCTCACCGGGATTGTACTCGCCCGCCGAATACCCCATAGGCGCTTGTGCACGGTTCTGACCGTAAATCAGCTCCCGTTCGCGCTGCTCGTCGCCGGTCTGGAAGTTGTTGAAACCGAACATCCGTTGGCCACCGCCGCCAAACTCCGGATTGATCTCGATAATGAAGATGATCGAACCCCAACTAACTAGGTTCGAATTGAACCGCTGCTTATCCATTTGGCGCACCAATCTGCGAGACCATCGCAACTGTGAGGTTGATCGTCTTCACGTAGATCTTCGTGACGAACTCGGCCTCGACCGTCAGAGGCGGAGCCGTGCCAGTCACCGGATCGATCGACGTGAGGTTGTCGTCGGGCGAGATTGTTGTGAGTTGGTCACTCGCGTAACCCGGGCTCATGATCGCCCCGTTCGCTGCTTTATTCGCGCCCTTCTCGAGCGCGTTACGGTCCGAGTCCCGCATCTTGCCCGTGGCTGAATTCGCAAAGAAGTCAGCGCTAAGGCGCCGTCGGAAGTACGTCCGCAGCGAGCGAGCGAGTAGATTGCCCACCTCAAGATGCGGCATCATCGTCACGCCACTCGATCCGCCACCGTAAGCCGTGAACATGCGCGGGTTGTTGACATAGACGCCCGTCTCGTTCTCGTGCGTGCGCAGAACACCGGCGCGCAAATCATCGAGCCCCGGATCGTGCTGCTCGTCGTGGCAATCTGTGTTGCCGTTGTCGTCCTCGAGCGTGACTCCTGGAAGTGGCCCGAGCGTGACTTGCGCGATATCCGTTTGCGGATTGACGCTCGCCTCTCGAGGCGCCACCACAACCACCGGGCTCCACTTGTACGTGCGACCACTGACCGCCGAGAGTACCTTGCAGTCGAAGCCCCAGATTGACCCGAACTCGAGCGCAATCGAGTTCCACTCGGTCTTGAATGCTGCTTGGTAGTCCGCGTCAGACTCGGCAACGGACACCGTGGGACCGCCGACAATCGAGCGGCCCTGCATGCGCCAGCCGCCCATCCAGCCGCGCTCTTTGCCGGTAAGGAACGCTTGCACGAACGCACTGTCGATGATCTGCGCCAGGCTCGCGGTAACTACGCCGCACACTGCAGCCCACTCCCAAGCGCCCGAGTAACGGAACGCCGCATCGAGAGCCGCTGTGATTGACTCCGCCGTGAACATGGGAGCATTGAGCAGCACTGCCAACTCGGCACCGGGAGCGACGGTCTGTCCCGCACTGCCAAGCGTAACCGAGGCCCCACCAGAATCGGGGAACGTGATCTCGTGCGCCGTGCCCAAGTCCGTCACCTGTGACCAGGTTCGACCATCGTCGGTCGACGTCTGATAGGTGATGCCAGCCGTGCCAAGTGTGCCACCGTCCACACAGCGCCACCGCGCTTGATAGTCGCCGTCCGGGTAGGTTGTAGCGTCAACGGTCGCAACCGCCGTGCAGGTCGAGCCCGGGTACTGACTCGTGTCCAGCGTGCCGAAGCTGCCAGCCGCAACAACGTTGGCAAACAGGCTAATGATCTCGCTCGCAGCGAGAGTGCCAGCGGCAAGGGATAGGGTCAGGTTCTCGGTATCGCCCAAAGGAACCACGATCGAGTTCGCTGTGCCCAGCGGAGTGAGCGCGCCATAGTTGTCACCGCCGTCTGTAGATATTCGGTAGGTGATCCCCGCCGTGGCGACCGTGCCACCCGAGACGATCATCACGATCACCTCCGCGTTCTGGCTCGTGGTGCTGCCCGTATGCACGGTCACAACACTGCTGCCGTGCCCTGTCGTCCGAGTGACGTCAGAGAATGCTGACTCGCTCGACGAGTCCACTCGGACGCACACGACCTGCAGCCGGTAATTCTTGATCGCGTAGCAAGCGGCCTCAACAAGAGGACCGCTTGCGAACGTCGATATCACGTCACTGCCGCGAGTCTTAGCGATGGGAGTTGCAATTGGTCCTGCATCGGCTGGACCGATGATCATCAGCTGCTTGCCGGGCAATGCCTGTATCGACAGCCCGTTTCGACGGAACACATTGACCGACGGAATCATGTATCAGCCTCCACTGTGAAAGGGTTCGTATCGTTGACCGTGACTCTCGCGGTCGGATGAACCTGAACGAACTCCGCCAAATCATCGAACTGATCGACGATTGCGGATTGAACAGTTGCGGGGATTTGGTACTCGACGCCGTTCGGTAGCTGCTGCGAGGGCTTGAGCACCTTTGGCTCACCGAGTTCTACGGGTGAGGTGACCTGGTCGTCGCCGTAGTGGTGACAGGCCAGATACACGTTGCGCGCCAGTTCGTGCATCAGCGACTCAACGATGTGATCGTTAGCGCGAGCGCTACTAATGCGCGTTTCGTCCCGCCCGTAAACGAACCACTGAAATTTGCGGGGCTGACTGAACAGCGGCCTCGGATAACGTCCAGGCTGCTCGGCATCCTCGAACGCACCGACGGAACCGTCTGCAGCATTCGGCACCAACGCAATGCGTCCGTGAGTGCCAACGTTGGTTGCTTTCTGCGGCTCGAGTCGTCCCCACACGACGGTAACCGGAAACTTGACTGGAGCCCACGTAACCAGGTCGGTACCGAGCTGCCAACACGTGTCGAGGTTGTTGTCTGTCAGAACCACCACACACATGCCGGCGACTTTCGGCAGTGCGTCACGAGCTGCAGTACTGAGCACGCCCGTGAACGCGCCGAGCCAGTCCGTGTACGTGAGCCGTCGAATCTCGTCGAACAGACCCTCGAGAGCAAAAGTGGTCACTTGCCCCCCTTGATCTCGTTGAATCGCTTTTGCAGACGCTCACGGATGACGCCCTTGAACGGGCCTGGGAGTTTCGAAAATGGAATGATTGAACGACGGAAACCGCCGAGCTTTGCCGAGCCGCCTCGGTAACCGCGAGCACTGCCAACATGGTGGCGAACGTCCACGGCATTGTTCAACGAGGTTTCGATCGTCGTGCCCTTTGCAACGTTCGTCACGTGACTGGCCGCATTGATCAGAACGGGGCGCCCATCCTTACCAGGGGGCCATGCGTGCCCGTAGGGATCGACCTGATTCGCAACGTTCTCTTCGACCTTTTGCTGAAAACCCTCAGCGACGTCACGCGAGCAATCCTCGTTGATCGTCTGAACCTTTTCGAGAAGTTCGAGCTCCGCGTCGAGCGCGGCGAATGCGGCGGAGTTGTCAGCCATAGCGACGATTCCCCGCGACTGCATCGTACTGCTTGTGCCGCGATGTATAAGGACTCTGCTCGGAGTAACCAAGCGTTACCGGTGCAACGATGCCGCTTGAGTCATCGTTCGCACTCAGTGGTAGATCGTAGAGACCGTCTTTTGCGTCGGCGATCTCCTTGAGTTGCTCGTGAACGAACTCGAAATGCTTTTCTACTAGGGTCCACTGCTCGTCCGATGGCCGAATCCCCAGGGCCATAAACGCTTCGGGCTCCACGAGCCACGCCGTCAGCTTTCGGATAATGTCCGGGGGATTCGGTACCGGTCGCACGTAGCGTTTACCAATCCTCGAATCGACCCACCCGCTAGCAGCAGAGCACAAGGCTTGTAGCTTTCCGGGCCACTTCGCGTCTAGCTCCGCCGCGTTTTGCGGGTTGAAAGCACTGAAGTAACTCAGCGCTGTCTGGTCGGTGTCGAGGTAGTTCGATGACATTGGCTGTTCAGATTGGCTGCTCAGGTTACCGTTGCGCGCGGCGCTTCGAACTTGTCGATAAACGACGGTTCACCAACGCCGACAAAGATTCGAGTCTGCCCAACAGCAGCCACGGCATCTTTCCTCGCGAGCTCGTATTGCGGCGAACCACTGCCGGTTGCATCGCCGTAGATCTGGACCTGCCATGGCTCACGCATGCCGATGTTGATTGCGCCCAGCTCTGACTCTGCGTTGTCGCCCTCGCACTCGAGGTACCAGTCCCACGGCTCAATCGCTACTGTCCCACCCGTATAGGTGGCGAGGTCCTTTGCGGAGTCGAGCTCTTGAAGAATCACGGGACCCTTGAAGCCAAGACGCTTGATTGACCCTTCAATGTCCATCGAGCCGCCGCCGGTTGAACCGCTACCCGCATGAGCAGCAATCACCTTAGCGTCAAGGATTCGGTCGATTTGCTTCTGCAATCGCTTGCTAGCAACAATCGTTGTCGGATCCATGTAGCGAGGGGTTTCCCCGTCGGCCATAACCATCGTTGCCTTTTGGGCGATGGCGAGCCAAAGGTTATTCCAACCGTCTTCAATCGACACATCAGCACTAGCGCTGTATTGCCAGATCCCGTTACCGTCCTTCGCGAATGGTCCACCGAGAGGCAGGAACCCACAATCCGTCGTAGATGCCTTCCCCTTGTGGTAATTCGAGTAGGTACCGAGCCCCGTGTTTTTGTAGTTGTACGGATGCGCCGTGCTGAACAGGGCTTGACCGTCAAAGCACTTCAGTGGGTACGAGTTACCGTTGGTGGTGTTGAGTACCAACGTTGTACCTTGACGAAGTGCGCCGACTGCCAATTCTTGGGGTAAACGAGCAACTTTTGCCGTTGCCTGTGAGACTGCCTCACTCATCAGGTTGATCCCCTGAATGACGTTTCCTCCCGACTGCGTATCCTTGAATTTGCCTTCAGAAATCTCAATTCCCCACTTGTGAAAGTGGTTGACGAAGATACTTTCAGCCAACACAAGGTCACTCAGATCGACGCCGCCGCCATCGGGGCCCCAATCTCGCAGCTTCTGCGCCTCAAGCAGGTGGAAGAAGTGCTCCTCCAAAGTGTCGCTCTCAAGCACCTTGACGAAACGTTGATAGTTGAGATTGCGTGCAATCTTCGCGTACGTGTTGATCCGCTTGAAGTGGCAGGCGGTTCGAATCTTGTTGATTGTGATCTGCTCTAGCATTGCCCGATCCCTTTCAGCTCATCAAGTCCGCAGACTCGACTGCAGTCACTCGGACGCCTACGCCACGGGTCGAATCAACGGCCCAGATTACCCCGGCGAATGCGCGGTTGATTCCGCCGCTCGTCTTGGTTTTGCTCACAGTGTCGCCGTCAACGAGGTAACACTTTGCAAGAAAGTCCGTTGCAATGGCGATGTTCCCGTCATTGGCGAACCACTCTAGCTCGACAGGTCGATACAGCTGCGCTTGCACAGTCGTATCACCAGCGGTCTGGCTGTAGTCCTCGCATGCAGCACCAATGACGAACTCATTGGTCGCGCCGCTTGCAGGGCCAGCAGTGTACGTGCCTCGGATATTGGCGACGGCTTGATTTTGGCCACCAACCGCACCGGTCGCCAAGGCTAGCGTCATCGTGTAGATCGTCGAACGGTCTCGCGTTCTCGCGGTGCTCATTGCTTGCCCCCGCGCAGTGAAGCGACGCGCGCCTCGGTTGCGTTGACAATCGCGTTAGCTTGCTCTGGAGAGAGCAAACCAAGTTCCTTCTTGCCACCGCCGATATCGATAAGGCCCGTGCTCTTGTTTCCAAGATTTAGGGATTTCAGCTCGGACTCGCTGAAGATAGACAAGTCAGGAGTTTCAGCGCCCGGATTGATGTCAATCACCTTTGCGCCGGTGCCTTCGGTACGGCCGCGAGTGCCGGTTGCACCGATTGCCGCAACGCTGGGGTTCGGTGTGCCGAGCTTTGCAACTCGCCTGGACAGCGTATCGATGGCTTGCGCTTGCTGCACGATGACAGCGTTCTGCGCAGCTAGCCGGCGATACGACGTCGCCTCGCGACGAAGCCGAGCCGCGCTCGCACGAAGAGATCGCGCGTGCAACATGTGCGTCTTGGCAGTTTTCGCCGCGTCCTTGGCGCCGCTTGTGACAGCAGCGAGGGCCTTTGCATCCTCGTCACCGGCTTCAGCTTCCGCCTTCTTCGCATCGGTTTCGCACTTCTTCGCGTCCTCGTCGGACTCGGCAGAGCTCGAAGCGTCGTCGTCGGTCTCAGCCGCTGAAGCATCGTCGCCGCCTTCGTCTTCACCCTCGTCACCGTCGGGCTCTTCCTTAGGCTTGTCCTTTGGTTCGTCCTTAGGCTCGTCTTTGGGCTCGTCGTCGCCCTCGGCCGAGTCGTCCTCAGCCATCTTTTTGAGCATGCCAGCAGCGCGCGCAGCTTTCTTCGCGTCACTCCCTGATGCAATTTTCGCGAGCCCCTTTTTCACGGCGTCAAAGTCGCCGCCATCGTCGGCCCGACTAATCACGCTCGCTTGTGGAGCTGGCAAACCTAGCGCCGCTCGCGCGGACGCTGCCAATGTCTTTGGCTTCATGTCTGCGTCACTTTCCGCGCCTGTTGGCGCTTCGGTTAGTTCAGCTCCCGCCACCATGGCAAGCGCTGCAGATTCACCGGCTACTTCGTCAGCGAGGCCAATATCCACAGCCTGTTGCCCGTGGAAAATGCCAGCCTGCCAGCTGCGAATGGTTTCGACGTCAATGCCGCGCCGTTCCGAAACCCACTGAAAGAATATCTCTGACTCGTAGTCAACGGAGGCTTGTATGGCCGCCTCGGTCTCGTCACTGATCTCGTTGCACGGATGGCCGTCAGCTTTGCGCAAACCAGACGTAATGAGGCGAACATCCTCGCCCATAGCGTCGAGCATCTTCTTTACCGAGTGAACTTCAGCAATCACACCGATCGAACCGAAGCGACCCTCTTCGGGCACAACGATGATATCGGCAGCCACCGCTAGAGCGAGACCCGCCGAGCACGTCTGACCGTCGACGTACCAGACGAATAGCTTGCCACTCTCATCAGCAAGCCGTCGAAGTTCGCGCGCGGTGTCGAAGCAACCGGACACGTCGCCGCCAGGCGTGTCACCGGAAACAAACACAACCTTCGCCGAGCTCGCGAACGCCTCACGCATTCGGACAGTGATCTGGTCGTAAGACTCAAACCACCACTCATCGTGATGTGACAGCGGGCCACGAATCGCAACGTACGCTACGTCATCCGTAAACAGCTCCGCCTCTTGCTGTGGCTCGTCGGTGAACGCGTAGTCGATGCCGTAAGCGCCAGACGCACGAGGCTCGATTGCGACGGCGCCCTTGCGAATAAACTTCACGCCGCCACCTTCCCCTCAGCCAGCGCCTTGCCGAGCGTGTACAGAATGGCCTTAGCCTCTTGCGACTTCTGGCCATCGTTGTCGTTCGACTTCGCCGACTTGCCGATCTTCTCGATGGCCTCGAGAATCTTGCGGGATTCCTCTGGCGTGGCGGGCTCGGACGAAATTCCGAACTTGCGGAAGATCTCGCCCACCGGGAACTTGATGCCCATGACAGCGGCAACGCGCAGCATTGACTCGAGTCCGGACCCGAGCGCTGTGTAGATCGAAGCCTCGGCACTGAGGTCAGTCGGGCGCCGAACGTCGTAGCGGAACCCGGGCGAGTCTTCGATCTCGTCGGGGAACATCCACGCCGTAAACCAGGGGAGCACCTGCGTAGAAATTGTGTGCGCTAGCGGGACCGCACTGTCTTCGATCAGGTCGTAACGTACCGAGGCGTAAAGATCCTCGCTCGAGAACCCGGTGCCACCAGTGACGCTCACGAGTTGCCCCGCGAACTGAATCATGAACGCCTCGTTGCACTCTTTTATCGAGCTATCGAAGCCTTCCCAGCCGCGACCGTTGGACTCGACCAGCTTGACGTCCCACCCTGGTTTGACGCCGAATACGGTGTTGATTCCCCACGAGGCCACTTGCTGAAAGAAGCCGTTGGTCATCTTCTCGCTGGCACCCTGCGGACTGACCGCAACGCGTGCAGCGTTAGCCAGGTGATAAGACCAATTATCCTTGAGCGCCTGATTCGAGTCCTTGCGAACCCAACATCGACCAGCAGGGTGCCATTTGCCGTACTGCCACGGGGCCACACGAGGCCCCGTCAGATGTAACGCCCACCGCCCGTTACCTGGTTCAATCGGCACAATTCCGGCAGCAGTGCGCAAAATCCAGCAATTGAAAGGCCAGAGATAGAACAGGTCCTTTGGGTCTTTCCGCTCGAGTACGGGGTAGGGTCGGCCCTGAACGGGCACGAGCTCCCACAGTGCGACGTTCAGAAAGTCGGCATCGTCCGCGCCCTGGCGAAGTTCCTGGGGGGGGCAGAGCAGGTCGAACACGGTAAACGCGCCGTCTGCACGCTGCAGCTCTTCCTGCACCCGTTGCGAGCCTGACCAGACTTTGGGCAAGCGCATCATTCCGCCGTTCTTCGTCGTCTGCAGTCCCGAGATCACCGAGTCCCGGCGCATCGCACGGCAAAGGTGCGACACCATCGACAGGTCGCCCCAGTCGGCAGCCTGCGAGGCGATGTCCACATCTTCCAACATCCACTCGAGCCGCGTGCCCGAAAGTGTCTGTAAATTGCCGCCAAAAAGCTTTCGAATCGTTTCGACGACGCTTGTATCAACTCCAAAACCGGGGGGCGTTACGAAGCCTTCGTAGATCGTCTTGCCGATGAGTTGTGCTGCACGTGAAACAATGCTCACGGGTCAAGCAATGGCTCAATTCGGTTGCGCGCTTCAATGACTTCCGGGACACTACCTCCAGATCATCCGGAGTACTCCAGAACATCTAGCGAACATCAACCCAAGAACTCTACAAGTAGTAAGGAAGTACTTATGCCCAAAACAGCCGATGCCCAAGCAGTGCGAACGATAGCCGCCAAAGCAGCATGTGGGGAAGACAGTGTGCGCAACTTCTACGCCGGGCGCCGCATGCGATCAGTTACCGAGTTCCGCATTCGGAACGCCATCAACGAACTAGGCCCATCCGTGCCGCGTCCCGAGTCAATGGCAGTCTCCAGCGTACCCGGGAGCAAATCGTGAACCGCGATTACCCACCAGGTAGGGCACTCGAACCAGCGGAAACTACGGCATCAAACCGAGCTGACCGGCGGAAGACCTGGAGAGCGACTTCAGCCAAACGAAAACTTGAACAGCACAACGCCAGCCTAATATCACTCAACGACGTCGAAGAAATCATCTTTCAGCGAGCTGGCGAACTGCGAGAGGTTGGAAGGGAAACCGAGGCCGACCAGGTGCGCATGCTTGTGTTCATACTCAGGGATCACCTGAACCAAATGCGAACAAGCGCAGTCTCGAGCGTAGACCCGTGACGACTTGCGCGTTCTGTGGTGGCGCTGCTCATCCTGCTACCGGGTGCTACTACGGACCGCGCACACTGGTCTGTTACTCGTGCGTCGTGGAGTTCTGGCGGTGGTTCAAGTCGCAACTTGAAGGCAAGGGCATGCGGCGTGGAGTGAGCTTCTACTTGGCCGCTGGTAAGTGGCGTAGGTGAAATTGACAGAGCCCCGGCCTCCACTAGGGACAGTTCCGGGGCTCGGTAGGTTTCGACTCGCGCAATCGACCGTGACATTGCAGCGATCCGGGAGGTCCGTCTGTGTCTCCGTGGCAAGTACCGGGTCCCGTAGAATCACCAACACACACGCATGGCCCGTCGTGCCCCTCTCGCAAAAAGCAGCGACCACCGCACCCGAGCTGCACAGAGCATTCCCGGTTCTCCAGAGAGTCGTTAGATCCTCTGTACCAAAGATCCGCGTCACATTCCGGAATACACCACATTTTCACCAGTCGATCGGCAACGAAAACTGGAATTCCAATAGGGGTAGACGGGTTTCCAAACGCCTTAGTGAGTCGTTTGATGATCGCTGACTGTGGCCTCTTACCCATCTTCAACACCCGCACAGCATGAAAACTGACGCTGAATCGCTACCACCACACCCAAGCCCCCTCATACACCCGCGTAGCACACCGTCTGCCTGGTACCAGTGCGACGACTTCTTGGCTGCGCACGCCGACGGGCAGCAGTAAGCCTTCACGTCAGCCTGGAAGCATGTCGAGAGTATCAGCCACGAAGCTATAAGTGCGGCGTTCATGTTTTCGGCTCACACATGTTGCAGGCATCGCAGTACAGACCGGAAGTGCACGACGTCACCTGACTGGATGAGTTGAAGATGCAAGGGCAGTACAGCTCACCGAGCTGGGGACACGATGGCTTTGGTCCAATGTAATTGGCGCTGTACGTGGTGGACGTGGAGGTCACCACGCAAATTGCAGTCGCTACCGACGATCCGCCGGTTGCATTGGTGCCTCCCGTTGCAGCGACGCGCCCACCAGTCGCGAGCGCGCCTCCCGTCGCCTTCATTCCACCAGTTGCAAGTGCGCCACCGGTTGCCGCTCCACCCGTGGACGAGGCAGAGTCGCCACCCGTAGCGACACTGGACTGGACAACTTCCGCGTTCACCTCGCCACCGTCCACGATAATATTCGTGGTCGAAGTGCTCGAGCAAGCCACCAAACACAGTGCAAACGCCAGGAACCGCATAACTCAAGTATCCACGCCCAACTGCCGCGACACCAGCTCTTTTTGAACCATCCGCGTAACCATCTGGTATCACTCATTATCCAGCTTGCGCTCCTGCCGCTTGAGCATCTCGATTGTGGCCTTGGTTCCGTGGACTGCCTCATAGTACTTGAGCGAATCGGGCACCTTCACTTCGCCCGGCCTGTGGTGGTACCAAGGGGTTCTAGATGCGCGACGTCCTGCACGGTTTTGACGCTTAGCGCGCTCCAATAGCTCGTCCTCGTCGGGGAGCTTCTCTGGCTCTGCTGTTGCGGTGTCAATTGCACCGAGCACGTGAATGAGACCTCGACGCAGGGCGAGTAGCAGGGGGCGCGTGTTCATGGTGCCTCAACTGTTGCCGTAAGTTCTTCATACAGCAGTCGATAGTTCAGTGCACACTCGTTCATTGCAGAATGTCCCGCACTGAGTCGCAATGTTCGATCCCGAGCCTGTGTTATGAATTCCCCCAGTGCACACACCAGCGACCCGGAGTTGTCCCAATCGTACCATCCGACTCCCCCGGATACCCGTTCCTGCATCGTTGGCACTTTAGCCACCAGCACTGGACACATTGCCGCCAAGCACTCGTCCACCACCATTCCGTACGCCTCCTTTCTGGCCACTGCAGGCACAGCCACGTCAACGTTCTGCAGCAGCTGTGGCAACTCCTCGGGCGAATACCGTCCGTGGAACCTCACGTGTTCAAGCTTGCTACGATCCGCAAACTCCACCCACTCACCGAGCACAGAGAATTCGAACCGGTTATCGTATTTGAGTGCTCGGGCGGCATCAGCGAACGCGTTCCACCCCTTCTCGGGCAACACTCCACCAACCCACGCCACCCTAACCCTACCCGTTGGGCGGTATGTATCAGCAAACGGGTAGCTCGGTACACCGTGTGGGATCAACACTGTCTGAAGTTTTGCCCCGTCAATTCGATGACAACTCACATTTCGCTCGTAGCGCTCACGTAGAGATTCACTCGGGAACACGATGCGGTCGACGTAACCCAACATCGACCCCACCT
>Ga0265319_1000228_pt1 | contig 42152 bp, 36 predicted proteins | sample 4824metaG_FD_192443 | JGI IMG/M metagenome (GOLD analysis project Ga0265319, IMG submission 192443) | Rhizosphere microbial communities from Carex aquatilis grown in University of Washington, Seatle, WA, United States - 4-8-24 metaG | ecosystem: Host-associated > Plants > Roots > Rhizosphere >...
CGCGCGGATTACCACCGTCGCAGAATCGTCTCAGGAAATTGTCCGCGCAGGGCTGGAGCAATTCGTCTCGAACCTCCGTTCTTCGTTCCGTAACGAACGCGAAGTGGTTGTCGAATATTGCGACGGCATTCGCCCGGCGGAAAGTCCGCTAGCGGAAACCTTGCGTTCAATCGGCTTTTACAGAGACCGTGCGCAGACGATGAGGTACGAATTAGAATAAGAGATTTCCGAACAAACGCAAAAGTGCTTCTCGCGCAAATCCCGAAGGTCCCAAAGGGATTCCTTTGGAAGATGGCTTTGCCAGCCGCAAACGCTTCTAATAAAAGATCTTAGCGTCTTTGCGGCTTGGCGGGAGATATTTTTTTAGATGTCTCAATAATAAAACTTCGTGAAATATCCACAATTTAAAGGCACACCTTTGGCAAAGAGAAAAAGAACAACGCGGGTCCAAGCACAGGAAGACACTCAAGACCTTGGTTTAGGTTCAAAGGTCGTGGCACAGTCCCGCACACGGTTCCTGAACCGGGACGGAAGCTTCAACGTGGAGCGAACGGGACAATCGTTCTTTCGCTCGCTTAATCCATACCATGCACTGCTCACGATGTCGTGGGTGAAGTTTCACGCGATGGTTGTCTTGTCTTATTTCCTCGTTAATGTCTTCTTCGCACTCGCGTATTTGGCTTGCGGCCCCGGGTCCATTGAAGGGTCGGGCGCCACATCACTCGGAGGACGGTTCTTTGACGCTTTCTTTTTCAGCGTGCAGACACTTGCGACGATCGGTTACGGGAAAATAAGCCCGTCCGGATTTGGCGCGAACATCGTTGTTGCCTTCGAAGCGTTGACGGGGCTTTTCGGCTTCGCATTGGCAACCGGGCTGTTGTTCGCCCGGTTCTCGCGCCCGAACGCAAAAATTCAGTACAGCGAAAAGGCGGTCGTTGCCCCGTATCACGACATCACCGGTTTCATGTTCAGGGTCGTCAACGAACGGAAGAACCAATTGATCGAAGTTGCTGCGACACTCACGTTCAGCAGGATGGAAAAACACAACGACAGGCTGGTGAGAAAATTCTATTCCCTGCCGCTCGAAAGAGACAAAGTCATGTTCTTTCCGCTTCACTGGACTATTGTCCACCCGATCGATGAAAAGAGTCCGCTCTTCGGTGTAACGCAAAAAGAGCTGGAAGCATCCGATGCCGAGTTTGCCATCCTGCTGACGGGAATTGACGAAACCTTCTCGCAATCGGTACACAGCCGTTCTTCATACAAGTACGATGAAGTGGTGGTTGGAGCGAAATTCAGGGATATGTTCCTCCCAACGGAGAACGGCGTCGTCCGCGTCGACCTTGGGCGCTTAAGCGACATCGAGCAAGCATAAATTTTCGAGGGCATCCATGCTTCCCCATTATATCGTCGACGGTTACAACGTGATCCACGCCATCCCCTCACTCAAGAAGCTGTTGGCGCACGACGGATTCCAGGCACGCGAACACCTTGTCTTTCTTGTTTCACGGTTAACATTCCGAAAGAAATTCCGGTGCACAATCGTTTTCGACGGTGTGAAGCCGCATGAACCTCATCCCCCGCAGTCGCATTCTCCTCTTCACATCGTTTTTTCATCTCCGCTTTCAGCCGACGCAAAAATAAAATCGATGATCGAGCTGTCGAAGAACCGGACACTCCTCGTCATCATCTCTTCCGACAGGGAAATTCTGGATTATGCGAAGGTTTGTTCCTGCAATACATACTCGTCGAAATATTTCGCCAACCTCCTTTTCGATGAGCCGGACAAGGGGGAAGAAAAAGATTCCACCGCATTAACAAAAGGCCAGGTTGATGAGTGGCTGAAGATTTTTGGAGAGAAGAAATAAGAGAGGAGCGATTGTTTTTGAGATAAAAGGCAATTGATTTAGCATGTGCCGGTTACCTTACTATCTAGGCATCGTTACTTTCTTTCCGAGAAAGAAAGTAACCAAAGAAATCTCTCGAAATCGTAACGCGCGGATTCAATCCCTTCGATTGAATTCTTCCCCGCACGCACACCCGAAGATTTCGATGTAGAAATACACATGCTGAAATCTTAACTCGGAATCGGCGGCAATGAGCGAGGGGGCGATACGTGCGTTGGGAAAACGGCGAAGATGTGAGAGAGTCTCCGATGAGCCGTTTTCCCCGGCACATGCGTGGGAAGCATCGCGCTGGTTCCGATTCCGAGAAGCTCTTCCCGCTTTCCAAAAACATGAAAGGCGGGATCCCGTACGGCGGGACTTTGCTTCTTTCTCTGGCATCAGAGAACGAAGCACAAATCGAGCATGAGATTGGCCTACGAGCTAAGTCATTACTGGTGCGCGCCCAATCATCTTGGCGTCTGATTCATCCTCTTAAACATCTCATTCAACTCTTCGCGCGATGCCCGGCTCGAATGCGCAGCGAAACCGTACGGGATTTCCAGACTCCCTTTCTTTAGTTGATCCACAACGGCATCGGCGAACTCGTCCAGGGGAGTGCCTGTCGTATGGAGCCCCTTTCCGCCAAGGTCGGTATTCACTGCGGGGGGAATAATTTCGATGACGGAGATCGGTGTTGCAGAAAGCTGGTGCCGGAGCGATAGCGTAAATGAACGGAGCGCGGCTTTCGTCGCGCAATACACCGGCGCATTTGCCATCGGCGCAAACGCCAGTCCGGATGTAATGTTGAGAATTGCGGGATGTTCTTGCTTAAGTAGATGCGGAATAAAGAGCGTCGACAAATGGATTGGCGCGTCGAGATTGATCGCAAGTTCTTCTTCGATCTTTTCCCAACTCGAATCTTGTGCGATTTGAAAGCGCCTTTGAATTCCGGCATTGTTCACCAGAATATTCAGCTTGGGAAACTGACGCGTTACCCATTCGAACAGGGAGATCCGTTCTGCTGAGCGGGAAACATCGCAGACGCGAATATGCAGATTGGGATATTTGACTTGCGCTTCGCGCAGCTTCTCTTCGCGGCGGCCGCATACGATCACTTCGCTGCCGGCACTGAGAAAACGCTCGGCAAGGGCGAACCCGATTCCCGAAGCGCCCCCGGTAATAAGAACTGTGTTCGAATTCAGATCCACAAAAACCTCCCGTATTGTCCTTGAAATATCATTATCATGTTGTGGGTTGCAGCAGATAGTGAAAAATATTTCGTCATGAGGATTGAACTAACGTGACCGTGAAGTTGAACAACGAGGTACCGCCTGTTACTCGCCCTGACCGGCCTTCTTAAACGACGGCCGTTTTTTCTTTGGCTTTCGCCTCTGTTATTTCCATCAGTGCGATGAATTTTGCAAAGAGGTAGTCGCTGTCGTGAGGGCCGGGTGACGCTTCGGGATGATACTGAACGCAAAAGAGGGGCAATTGCCTGTGCTGGAATCCTTCGACGGTATTGTCGTTAAGATTGACGTGAGTCAGCTCGACCTTCGATTCATCCATCGATTTCCAGTCGACAGCAAAGCCGTGGTTTTGTGATGTAATCTCAATTTCATTGGTCTGAAGATTTTTCACAGGATGGTTGGCACCGCGATGGCCGAATTTCAGCTTGTAGGTCTTGCCCCCAAGTGCCAGGGCAAGCAATTGATGTCCGAGACAAATCCCGAACATCGGTTTCGTCCCGATAAGTTTTTTTAAATTCATTATTGCGTATTTTACAGCATCCGGATCGCCGGGGCCGTTGGAGAGAAAAATGCCGTCCGGCTTTAATGCGAGCACCTGCTCAGCAGAATAGGAAGCAGGAACGACGGTCAGGCTGCAGCCGTACCGCGTCAAGCGGCGGAGAATATTTTGTTTCACGCCGTAATCGTAGACCACCACTTTAAATCGTTCCCCGTTACGATGAACCTGCGGGCTTTGCGGAGCGAGGGCAAAAATTGTTCGGTCGATTTCGTCCCACGTATACGGCGAGCTGCACGTTACTTTTTTCGCCAGATCCAGCCCGTTCATATCCGGCGACGCTTTAGCTTTTTTCACCAGGCTCGCATCGTCGAGGTCCTTCGTTGACAGAACGCCGCGCAATGCGCCGAGAGTACGGATCATCTTCGTCAACATCCTGGTATCGATCCCCTGAATGGCGATAATGTTGTTTTTTTTCAGCCAGTCGCCAAGGCTCGAAGTCGCCCGCCAGTTGCTGTAAAAATCAAAATATTCACGCACGACAAAGCCGGAAACCTGCGGCTTGACGGACTCAACGTCGGCTGGATTGACGCCGTAGTTTCCGATCAGCGGATACGTCATGGTGACGATCTGTCCGGCATAGGACGGATCGGTGAGAATTTCCTGGTAGCCGGTGATGCTCGTATTGAAAACGACCTCGCCGGTAATTTCTCCTTCGGCGCCAAAATTCTCGCCGGTGAAAACTTTTCCGTTCTCGAGTGCAAGCTTAACGATCATTGATGGCAGACTTCCCTTTTTATTCTGGATTAAAAATACGAAAATAGCGGAGGAGAGTCAACGGATGAAGAGAAGAGAAATTTTTCCTCAGGGATAAGATTCTTGTATGCTCTATTGAAAACATTCCTTACTCTAATTATCTTGTCAAAGCAAACCGGATAACAATTGGCTTTGTTAACAGCGCCGCTTTCCGCGAATGAGAATAGTTCGAAAGCAATTTGGACAACCTGGAATTACGGGAGATGCACATCGAGGTCTATGTCTTTTTGTGATTTCATTCAAAATAGAGGAGTGATATGAAAACCGTCGGGCTGCTTACGATATCGAATATTTTCATGACATTTGCATGGTACGGTCATTTAAAATTCAGAGAAGTCTCCTTGTGGAAGGTGGTTCTCGTCAGCTGGCTCATTGCGTTCTTCGAGTACTGTTTTCAGGTGCCTGCGAACAGGATAGGCTCATACCAGTTTTCCGGCGCACAATTAAAAACAATCCAGGAAGTTATCACACTCGTTGTTTTCAGCGTCTTCTCCGTGGTGTATCTTAAGGAAGAATTACGGTGGAATTACGTTGTCGGTTTTCTTTTGCTCATCGCCGCGGCATTTTTTGTTTTCAAAAAATGGTAGGCCGTGTTCCCTCCCCTCATAGGGGAGGGTTAGGGTGGGGTTGGGAACAAGCGAACAAAGTAAAGTTATCTAGTAAATCAATTTCATGAAACCGCCTATTTCCATCATCGAGGGTGATATCACCCAGCAGAACGTCGACGCGATCGTCAATGCTGCGAACAGTTCACTCCTCGGCGGGGGCGGCGTCGACGGCGCCATCCATCGTGCGGCCGGGCCACAGCTTCTCGAAGAGTGCCGGAGATTGAACGGCTGCGAAACTGGCCAGGCGAAAATCACGAAAGGATACAATCTTCCAGCACACTGGATAATTCACACCGTCGGCCCCGTCTGGCACGGCGGAAACAATCGCGAAGACGAATTGCTGACGCAGTGCTACACCAACAGCCTTGCGCTGGCGACGGAACATCGAGTGGAGAGAATTGCTTTCCCTTCAATCAGCACCGGCGCGTACGGCTTTCCAGTTGAACGGGCATCACGAATTGCTTTGAAGGCTGTCGCGTCGTATCTTTCTACTGCTGTTTTTCCAAAAACAATGCTTATCGTTTGTTTTTCGCGCAGCGATTACCAAACATATACCGCCTCTCTAAAGGAATTGACCGATGCCAGTTGATGACCGAAGACCGCTCCATGTTGAACTGCCGTTTCAGCCAAAAACCTACGATATTGATTTCGCCGGGCATGTCAGTAACATCGTATATATCCGGTGGCTTGAAGACCTTCGCATGATGGTGCTCGATAGATATCTTCCCCTCACCATATTGATGGAAAGAGGAATTGTGCCGGTGGTGATGCGGACGACGATCGATTACAAGAAACCTGTGAAGCTGTTCGACTCAGTGAACGGAGCGATGTGGGCAAGCGAAATGGGAAATGTGAAAGGGATTCTTTCAGCCGAATTTACTGTTAATGGAAGTGTCGTCGCGGCGGCCGAGCAGGTTGGCCTCTTCGTGAAGATGAACAGCGGAAGACCGGTTGCTTTTCCCGAAGAGTTCAGGCGGCAGTTTGAAACATTCCGGAAATAGATCTTTACCAACAACAGCACGGAGAAAAGACCTTGAAAAAGATACTTCGGTGGATCGGAATATTTGTGCCGGCGGTTTTTATACTAATACAATTGGGCCAGCCCAACAGATCGAATCCTCCCGTCGATCAATCGATGACTGTCGAAGCCCAAACTGTATTCACACCCCCCGTATCCGCTTTAGTCAAAACGGCATGCTTTGACTGTCACTCGAACGAAACCCGCTGGCCCTGGTACAGCTATGTCGCTCCTGTTTCCTGGCTTGTTGCCGACGATGTAGAAAACGGACGCCGTCATCTTAATTTCTCCGAATGGGGAAAATATCCTAAGAGCAAACGCGTGTTGAAGCTGGGGCAGATCTACGAGCAGGTCTCAAAAGATGAAATGCCGATACAAAAATATCTTTATATGCACTCCGATGCAAGACTCACTGCCGCTGAAAGGGATTCAATAACGGACTGGACGGAACGGGAACGGGACAGGTTGATGGAGGAGAAGAATAATTAAGAATTAAGAATTAAGAATTACGAATTAAGAAATAAGAATTATGAATTTAAAGTGAAAGGCTAGAAGGGTTTGACCGAGCGATTTTAACTTTTAATTTTCATCGCTTTGAGCACTTCTATTGCATTCAAAACCGCCATCGCACGATGGCTAATCTTGTTTTTTTCTTCCATCGTCATTTCTGCGTACGTTTTCTTTAAGCCGCTCGGGATGAAAAGCGGGTCGTAACCGAATCCGCCGGAACCGCGCGGTGACTCCGCGATATCGCCTTCAACCTTCCCTTCAACCACTTTTTCAATGTCTTTGCCGACAATTGCTACGACGGTCCGAAAACGGGCATTGCGGCGGCGCGGGGGAACTCCTTTCAGATTGTTCAAAAGTTTTACATTATTCTCAGCGTAGGTGGCGTTCTCGCCGGAATAACGGGCGGAAACAACGCCCGGCTTCAATTCAAGATAATAACATTCCAGCCCAGTATCGTCGGCAAGCGAAAGCAAACCAGTGGCGTTAAACGCCTCGCGCGCTTTCTTCAAAGCGTTTCCTTCCAGCGTCGGCTGGTCTTCGATTGTTTTTGGAAGATCGGGAAAATCGATAAGGCTTCTTACCGTGAACCCCTGAGGAGCAACCAGGCTCGATATCTCTTCGACTTTATTTCGATTATTTGTAGCAATAAGAATATCCATCAGTTGAACGAAACCTCTAAGTGTGGATTAATAGTGAATTTTATCCTGCGACTTTTTCCATTCCTCGAAAGCGACAAACGCTTCTTCACGCATCATCTGAATCATCGGAATTTTTCGATCGGTGATTGGAAGTGCTATTTCCTTGTAGATAAAAAAATCGTCGAACCCAATGTTCGCGGCATCAATATGTGTATTTGCATAGTAGATTGTATCGGGGCGGGCCCAATAGATTGCGCCGAGACACATCGGGCACGGCTCGCACGATGTGTAAATGTCGCATCCGGTCAGTTGAAAGGTTTGCAGTGTGCGGCATGCTTCACGGATCGCAACAACTTCGGCGTGTGCCGTCGGGTCATTGGTCGATGTAACGAGATTGGTGCCGCGTGCAATGATTTTCTGTTCTCTCACGACAACCGCTGCAAACGGTCCTCCTTTCCCGTCGCGGATGTTTTTCCGCGAAAGCTCAATGGCTTCTTGCATGAAAGCGTTGCTTGCCATGAAGTGAACAATTAATAATTAAGAATTAAGAATTAATAATTTTAGTCGTGAAATTAAGAGGATTGTCCGTTTTTCCAAATTCTTAATTCTTAATTATTAATTTTTAATTTCTCTTCACCCTACCAATTCTTTTATCGCCTGAACGATGGTTTCCACCCCGACGATGGAAATCCCGTTCGCGTTCTTCAAATGTTTGAGGTTGTTTTTTGGAACGACAATTTTTTTAAACCCGAGTTTCGCCGCTTCCTGCACACGCTTCTCGCTGTGAGCGATCGTCCTGATTTCTCCCCCCAATCCGATTTCACCGATTGCGACAGCTTGCGAGTCTACCGGAACATCGCGGAGCGAGGACACGATGGACGATGCGATGCCAAGATCGGCGGCGGGCTCGTCAATACGAATTCCTCCTGCAACGTTGACGAAGACATCGTGCATACCGAGATTGAGGCCAACCCTTTTTTCGAGTACGGCCAGCAGCATTTGCAGACGGCGGAGGTCGAAACCGGTTGCCGTCCTCTGCGGCAGGCCGTAGCTTGTTGAACTGACTAATGCCTGGACTTCTATCAAGATCGGCCTCGTCCCTTCAAGGGTCGCAACGATCGTCGCACCGGACGCTCCGTACGTCCGTTCGGAGAGAAAGACTTCGGACGGATTCTTCACCTCGTGCATCCCGTCGTCATGCATCTCGAAAATTCCGATTTCGTTTGTCGAACCAAACCGGTTCTTTGTCGCACGAAGAATGCGGTACGAATAGTGCCGCTCTCCTTCAAATTGCAGCACCGTGTCGACCATATGCTCAATGACACGCGGACCGGCGAGAATCCCTTCTTTGGTGACGTGCCCGATAAGAATCAACGGAATGCTTTTCGCCTTGGCAATGCGGGTGAGCAATGCGGTGGCTTCGCGCACCTGCCCGACGCTTCCCGGTGCGCTTTCCAAGTCTGGCCGGAACATTGTCTGGATCGAATCGACGATCACGATATCCGGGTTGCCCCGTTCGATGACGTCGGCGATCAGTTCCAAATTTGTTTCGGGAAGAAGAAGAACGGAGTTCGATTCCGTCCCCAGCCGTTCAGCCCGCAGTTTGATCTGCTTCAGCGATTCTTCTCCGGTGACATACAAGATCACTTTGTCGCGGAGCTTGAGCGCCACCTGCATCATCAACGTCGACTTGCCGATGCCGGGGTCGCCGCCGAGCAGGACGACGGAACCGGAAACCAGTCCCCCTCCCAGAACCCGGTCGAACTCAGCGATGCCGGTTTTAAAACGAACATCCTCAAAACCGCTGACGTCGTTCAATGCAACAGGCTCGATCTTCGATGCGACGCCCCCCGACTTTCGGGCGATCTTCGCAGGCGTCGGTGCTTCCTCGACGAACGTGTTCCATTCGCTGCAGTTCGGACATTTCCCCGTCCACCGCGGAGACATGTAGCCGCACGATTGACAAACATATTTTGACATGATCTTCGACATTGATTAAATATAGAAGATTAGAGGGGGAGATTCAACGATGGAAGAAAATTGTCTTCGAATTCAGGCAACGCACAAGCTTGTTTTCTTAGAATCCGATCCTTCGTTTTGGTTTTTCTTCGGCGACCATGAGTTGATGGATAGCACCGAAGACAGTCCTGAATTGCTCATCATATTTCTTTTCAAGCTCCTGAAGTTTGCGGGCGAGGTCCTTGTGCGTCGCAAGAATTTCTCTCAGTTTCACAAATGCCTTTGGCGAAGCCATCCCTTCGGGACTTAATCTCAACATTCACTTGAACAGCGCGACTACTGCGGAGCACGCTGGATAGCATTGGGACGCCTTGTTCAGTGAACGCATAGGGTAAATATTTTGTGTGTTCTCCTCTTTTTAAGGTGCCAAAATGGTACCTTAAAGCCACATATTCTCGGCCGGTCAACTCAAACATGAAATCTCTTGAATAACGTTCTTGATTTCTTCGGACAGCTCTTCTTTTTTTTGAGCTTTTGTTTCGACCCAGTACAATTCGGCAAGGTTGACATCCAACATTACCTTTTGTCCGCGAATTAAGAAGATGTTTCGTTCAATGCGTCCGGACGGAAGAAGGTGAGTTTGTTTCATGGATTCCCCTAAGACATGGATGAAAAAGACGAGATCTATTTATTCCCCAAAACCCTGGTCACTAAACTTGTTACGAAATCCTTTATCTCCTTGCTTGCATCAGAAGTTATCAATACGCCCAATGAGATAACTTCGCCAAACCCGAATAAACTTCTTCTCTATTTCACCAGCCACAAGCTCAGCGCCGGAACGTACGTGATGATCAGAAGCCCGATGATAAGGACGAGGATGAACGGCAGCGTTGCAGACGTCACCTGTCCGATCGTTTTCTTGAAGCGAAAGCTCGACATAAAGAGATTCATTCCAACCGGCGGCATTAAGTACGCAATCTCAAGGTTGGCAAGAAAAATGATGCCGAGATGGATCGGGTCAACGCCGTACTGTTTCGCGATCGGGACGATGAGCGGAACAACGACGATTGCCGAAAAAATTTCCATCATCATTCCGATCACCAGCAAGAAGATGTTCAAGATCATCAGAAAAACGATTTTGCTCTCGACCACTTGCCGTATTAATTCAAAAAGCTTCTGCGGTATCTGCTGATCGATCAGGAAACTCGTCAATCCCATCGCCATGGCAAGGATCATCAGAATTGCGCCGACGAGGACCATGCTCTCTTTCATCACTCTGGGAACGTCGGTCGTCAGTTTCAAATCCCGATACACAAACACTTCGACGATGAAAACATAAAATGCGGTGACAGCAGCGGCTTCCGTTGCAGTAAAATATCCGCCGTAGATACCGCCGATAATGAAAAACGGGAGCGGAATTTCCCAGATAACGTTTTTCAATGCCGTCCATAATTTCTTCGCATCGAACGGATGGCGCTCGATCTTCGACGCTATGCCCTGCCGGACGCTGTAGATGGCCAATACCGTCACGAGCAAAATCCCCGGAACAATTCCGGCCCGAAACAATTGGTCGATCGAGACCTCCGCAACCGTACCGTATAAAATAATCGGAAGGCTTGGCGGGAAAAGCAGCCCAAGGCTTCCGGAGGTTGTTACCAGACCGAGCACAAACTTCTCGCTGTATTTTTCGGCGATCAGAATCGGAAAGACAAGTCCGCCGAGCGCAACGATGGTAATCCCCGATCCACCGGTGAACGCCGTGAACACTGCACAGCTTGCAAGAACGACGATCGCCAATCCTCCCGGCATCCATCCGATCAGCGCTTGAGCGAGTGCAACGATGCGCTGCGGCGCTTTGCTCTCTGCAAGAAAATAACCGGAAACGGTAAACAGCGGAATAGCGAGAAGAACCGGCTGGCTGGCAAGGCGGTACATTTCAACAATAATAGCCGCCGTATCGATGCCTTGAGAAGAAAATCCGAGCAGCGATATCGTACCAATGATCGAAAAAAGCGGCGCGCCGAAGAGAACAAGAACCGCCAGAGCAATGACGAAATAGATTACTGGCATCAGTGTTGCTCCTCAATATGCCAATCACCCTTGACAATCTCCGCGGCCCATGCGACGGAGCGGACGAGAAACCGGAACGCAATAATGCCGTAACCGACCGGGATGATAATGATGAAGTATGTCATGGAAAGATTGAGGATGAGTGTATCCGCAGACTCCCCTTCCATCTGCACGAACGCTATCGCCGCTTTCATCAAAAAGAAACAAACGACTGCGGCAAAAAGATTCGTGACGACGTAAATACCCTTTCTGTACCGTGCCGGCGCCAGCTTGTTAATGAATTCAATTTTTAAATGGCGGCCTTCGCCCGTGGCGATGATGGCTCCGAGGAATCCGAGCCAGAGCACTAAGTGACGGAGAAAAACATCCCCCCACTCAATGCTGGTATGAAAGAAATTTCTGAGCACAACCTGGCCGAATGCCATCACGATCATGACGCTGAGAAAAAAAATGATCAGCCATCCTGTAACGCGCGTCAGCCACCGGTCGACGAACAACAGCAGCTTCATTTCTTCTCCTTCGCACGGAAGTCCGCTACCGATTTTTCCACGCGATTCAGAAGGTCTTCAGAATAGAGTTTCCCAACCATCAACCGTCGTGCGTTTTTCCCTATCTCTTCGTAGCGGCCAATTTCACTCGCGTCGAGTTTTGTAAATGCAATTTTGCTTTTCTTGAGCACGTCGAGCGATTTCGTATTATCTTTGCGGCTGAGTTCGGTGAGTTTTCGCATCAACTGCTTCCCGTTCCGAAGAAGAATCTCCTGAATGTCCGGAGGCATTTTATCAAAATCCCTTTTCGCTATCACAACAGCCCCGGACGCGTTCGTCAAAGGATAATCGAGCATATATTTTGTAGCGGTGCACCATTGGAGTGATACGCCGGCAAGCGGCGATGTATACATACCGTTGATCAGGCCGGTCTGGAGCGATGTCAAAACATCTGTGATCGAAAGCGGGATCGCATTGATGCCGAATGCTTTGAACGTCGCCTCCGCGACAGGGTCCCCTTCCCATTGCCACATTTTCACGTTGCGTATATCTTCGACTTTGGTGACAGGCGTGTTGGTAAAGACATACACAAATCCGACCTCGGCCCATCCAAGAAGTACATAACCTCCTTTTTCAAATTCCTTTCGAAGCTCTGCATCGTATTGGTCAACGACGTAGTCCACCTCATCATGATTTTTGAAAAGAAACGGAGCGTCGAGAATTCGGGCAGACTTTGCGATCTCACCGATGCCGACGCCGGTGATTCCGGCACTCTGAAATTGTCCAAGGCGGATTTTACGAATAACGTCCTTTTCGTCGCCGGCTACTCCGCCGGCGTAAATTTTGAACCCAAGCCGCCCTCCGCTCTCTTTGCGAATCGCCTGGTCGTACTCCTTCATGACCGTGATCCATGTGCTCCCTTCGGGGGCGAGTGTGGCAAATTTGACCGTGAACTCTTGCGCGGACGCCTGAGTAATAAGAAAGAGAAGTGTAATAATGATATGTTTCATGAAGATATTCCTTTAGCGATAACGTGCTGTAGCCGCATTAAAGTTTGTCTAAAAAAACAGGTCGCTTTCTTTGGCCAGCAGCGCTTTTGCTTTTTGCTTGGCGATGGCGTTGACCAGCCGCTGTTCAGGCAGAATATCGATAGATGCGTCTTCAACCGTCTTCAGCGAGGATTCAAACAACGCCTTGTCCTGAACCTGAACAGCATAACTCTGCGCTAAGAAAACATACGGGAGAAGGAATTTCCCTTCTCCTATGCTGAGGCACTTGTCGAAATGAGCTTTTGCACTGTCTGGTTTGCCGCCGAGGTTTTTAGGCACTGTCGCCAGCATCGTTCCGAAATATAAATGAGCGCTGCCGTAGTAGAAGCTCTCGTCGTTCCGCAATACAAATTCCATCAGCGAGTTGACCTTGTGGAGGTCAACGATGACTGACGGGTCGGCAAGGCTCAGTTTGATGAGGTTTCCCCATGCATTCGCGGTCCAAAAGATCAGCGGCACGTCATCTTTGGCGAGTGCCGAAACACCTGCACTAAATTCTTCCGAACTGCCGTCAAGCGCGGCGGCGAATTGTTTGTTCTTTTTCAACACCGACAAGCCGTAATCCCGCGCCCGGATGTAGAGTGCTTTTGCACGTTCCGGGTCTTTATCTTCGACAAATCCGAGTGTATATCCGGCATACGCCTGTGTCAACAACAGCGCGAGGTGATCGTCGTCCTTATCCTTTGAACGGTAGAGAGCTTCGAGAAGCGTTATGTTTGCCGGGATTGACTGCTCCGCAAGTGTAAGGTCGGATTCTTCAAAAATAGCGTTGAGGCCGTTGTCGATGATACCCGTCGTTGAATTCACAGCGACCGTTTGCAGAAGACCGCACGACCAGCTGTAAAAACCGAGGAGGACAAAAATTGCGAGGGTGAATTTTTTCATAATTTCGTTGTTGAATATAGAGAAAACCGTCCACTTTTCCAAAAACAATATTTGCAAATCGATCCAAAGTGTTTTAATATGGTAGCGGACTACAGGCAAAAAAGGAAGTTGTGATGAAGATATTGGTTGTAGAAGACGAAAAAAAAGTCGGCGCGTTCATCAAGAAGGGATTGGAAGAAGACCGTTACAGTGTGGAGGTAGCATTCGACGGGGAGAAGGGAGAAGAGCTTGCATCTCAGGGGTCGTTTGACCTTATCATTCTCGATATCCTGATGCCCAAGAAAGACGGGCTGACGATGCTCAAAGATTTGCGCGCGAAACAAATTTCCACTCCGGTACTGATGATAACGGCAAAGGGTTCGGTGGAAGACAAAGTGAAGGGGCTTGATACGGGAGCCGACGACTATCTGGTAAAGCCGTTTGCGATCGCAGAATTGCTCGCCCGCGTTCGCTCGCTGCTGCGGCGGGGCGGGCCGGAAAAAACAACCGCGCTTACCGTTGCCGACCTGACGCTCGATCTTGTTTCACACAAAGCGACGCGGGGCAAAAAGCTTATTGAACTGACCGGGAAAGAATACACGCTCCTCGAATATTTCATGCGGAACACGAACAAAGTTTTGAGCCGCACGATCATTTCCGAACATATTTGGAACTATAACTTCGATACCGGCACCAATATCATCGACGTCTATATTAATCATTTGCGCAACAAGATAGACGGCGAATCCGAAAAAAAACTCATCCATACTGTCCGGGGCGTCGGGTACATGATGAAAGCATCCTGAGATGAAATTCCTTCATTCAATACGGCTGAAACTGACGGCGTGGTACACACTCATTCTGATCGTCACGTTGTTCGGTTTCGGCACGACGGCGTACTTCTACACGCAGGAAAATCTTCTGGCCAGCCTTGACTACTCGTTACGCAACGAAGTTGTCTGGCTGAAGAATTTCATCGAACCACAAGCGCGGAAAGTGAAGCTGAAACAGCAGCGGGTGAAACCGTTGTCGCAGTCAAAGAAACAAGAGAAGAAGGTCAAGCGTTCTCATGAAGTGGAAGTCACTGAAGAAGACTCTACCTCGTTCGATCAAATTTGGAATCAAATTTATGAGCACACGCTGCTGAGTCCGAAAAAACAGATTATCCAGATCCGGGACCGCAACGGGGATATCCTCTATAAATCATACAGCCTGGGGAAAGAAGATATTATCTTCGAAGATATCCCGTTCAACACAACGAAGCTCGTGACGATCTACGACGTACAGGGACAGCCCCTGCGGCTCGCAGTAACGCAGAATGCTTTCGCGAAGATCTATGTTGCATATCCGGAAGTCGAGATCGGCGAAGTGCTGGGGAACCTCTTTTCAATATTTATCATCCTCGTCCCGGCGGCAATCATCCTTTCTATCCTTGGAGGATGGTTTCTTGCAAACAAATCACTCAAGCCGGTCGATAAGATCACAAAAACGGCGCGCGATATCACCGCCCAAAATCTTGACCAGCGCATCCTCTCGGTGGATGTGGACGACGAAATCGGACGGCTTATTTCCACCTTCAACGATATGATCGGCCGCCTTCAGAGCTCCTTCGATCAAATAAAGCAGTTCTCAGTCGACGCTTCCCACGAACTTCGGACACCGCTGACGATCATGCGGGGGGAACTTGAGCTTGCCCTCCGTTCGAAACAAACCAACGAAGGATACCGGCGAATTCTTTCAAGCACACTCGATGAGATTCTTCGCATGTCGTCTATTATTGAGAGCCTCTTGATGCTCGCGAAAGGCGACGTCGGGAACTCGACATTTTCGTTCGAAGGGGTGGCTCTGGCGCCGATCATACGGGAATTGCACGAAGACAGCGAGATGCTTGCCGAAAAAAAACACATCCGCGTCAACCTCGAAACAGTGGAAAACCTCACTGTCTCGGGAGACACAGTCCGGCTTCGACAGCTTGTGCTTAATCTCTTGGACAATGCCATCAAGTACACGCCAAAAAACGGCACCATCGGACTATCGCTCGTTCGGGAGAACGGTTCTGCAAAAATAATTGTCAGCGACAACGGTATCGGCATTCCCGCCGAAGAGCAATCAAAGATTTTCGACAGGTTTTACCGCGTCGATAAAGGGCGCTCCCGCGAAATGGGGGGAACCGGACTCGGGCTTTCAATAGCACGGTGGATAACAGAGGTCCACGGGGGCAAAATATTCGTTCAAAGCGAAGTCAATAAGGGAAGCAGGTTTACGGTCGTGCTCCCTCTTTTACACAACTAACTGGTTTTCACTTGACAATGAAAAGACAAAATCCTAAGTTATGCCTCAGTGAAATCTAGCCTAAGCACATAAACCCACTGTCCCACTCTTCCATAACATTTTTTGAAAGGAGCGTTAATTAATGAAACGTCTGTGTAGCTTGTTGCTGGCTGTTGCCTTCGCCTTCTCGTTGTCGCTTGCCCAGGATGCGGCGAAACCGCAGGATACGCAAACTCCGCCGCCAGCGAAGAAAGAAATGAAGATGGATAAGAAGAAGATGGCAAAAGACAAGAAGAAGATGGCGATGGATAAGAAGAAAAAGGCAGATGCCAAGAAAAAGGTGGCAAAGGATAAGAAGAAGATGGCAAAAGATAAGAAGAAGATGGCAAAAGATAAGAAGAAAAGCAGCATGATGAAAGCAGACTCCACCAAGTGATTTATTAAAACCTATCTCAAAAATGGTCTTGCGTTAGCCCTTCGACGCTCCCGTTCCGCAGAAGCGGAACGGGATTGCTCAGGGTGAACAAATGGCCTGCTCATCCTGAGTAAGCGACCGGAGTGAGCGCATCGAAGGATCAAGAGAGATGTTTTTGAGATGGCCTCTCGTTATTTGCATTCACAGCGAAAAACCCCGTTTCGATAAGATGCGGGGTTTTTTGTTAGTTTCAATTGCCGGACACCTTATCCGAAAGATTGCGGCATGTTGAAATATTCGGCAAAGTAAATAACGAAGGTGTCCGACAGCTCCCTGATCTAACATGCTGCCTTTCGTTGCATGTCGCACTGGTTCTTTTTATATTTTTCAAACACAAAATCAACACATGGCATTTATCCGGCATCTTCAATCCCTAAAATTGTCGCCGTTTATCTCACAACTTCTCCGCTTTCAAAAGAAACCTCCTGTCGGATTATATAACCTTCATGTTATCTCGTTGAAGGAAGAGCTGGAATTTCCTCGGCGTCTTCCGAAAGAACTCCGTTATGCCCTGCAAAAAGACCCGTCGCTGATAAACCGCATAGAGAGAATCTTCAAGAGCGGCAAGGCAATCGGCATTCGAACAATAGAAAAAACTCCCGAACGCGTCTTGAACGCAATCAACAACATTGCAATACTCAGCCAACACCAGACCATTATCACATGGCTTCCCCGGTTGCTCTTGACTCAAACGAGGCCGGTGTTTCTTCCTTACGACCATGAACGTTCGGAAAAAAGCGGCGTCGACCTTGACGAAGAAGTCGCGGTGATTCTTGCGCACCGGCTGGACTTCAAGAAATTCATCCTGGTCGACGACGGAAACCTTGGCGCTACCGAAGTTGACAATAAACTGATTGGCGAACTGAATGAAGCCATTTCGCCGATCATTCTCCGCCACGTGACAAGCCGCATGATTTTCGATAATGCCGACACGCGGACAGCGACGGGACAAGCGATCATTAAAGCGCTGCTGCTTGTCGGGCCGATTACGCATGTCCTCGAGCTCTACACGCGCGGTTTCGGAAAGCTTGTCGCGGCATCGACGGACGACGTTCTCGCAGAAACGGCCGAATTGTTCGCGCTGCGCGGTTCCGGGTTTACATGGAAACAGCTCATCGTCCGTTCACGCCTTCTCATTCCCGTGTTTGCACTTGCCACATACGGCGCCTTTCAAGTCGACCATTTAATTGACAAAGGAGATCTTTCATGGGCAGGATTTCTCTTTGGAGTTACATCCGTTGCGCTCTCGCTGACAACCGCGGTTCAGAGCATTCGCATGTACGAACAGTGTGTGAACGATTTGGTGAAAGAAGGGAAACTCTCGCTGCCAAACAATTTCCGCCATTGGATTGTCGCCGTGAAACAAGATTTCACAAATCCGGCACGCCTGGGCTTGTTCATCGGAGGAATATTATCTCCGATCATTTCAATGACCGTTTTCGCGTGGTTCCCGCAGTTCGTGCACAACGGGTGGATCCTCGCAATGCTCGGTACCGCGGAAACAGTGACAGCAGGAACCGTGGTGATTCTCGCACGGCGGTTGAATGCGCTCAAATTCCAGCTCGATGTAAACCGATTCCTTCGAGAACAAGTTCGTGAGCATCGCCGCGGTGGAGAAGAATAACACCGTTCACTTTATATAGACCGGGTGCTTCCCCCGTCAACGTGCGCCACGAACAACCATAATATTTCACATTTCCCGAGAACGTATGACACTGCAGGACACTGAACCAACATTAGCCCGGCGGCTGGGACTGACATCGGCCATTATGGTTGTCATCGGTTCCGTTATCGGCTCAGGAATTTTTCTTACACCGCAGAGCATTGCGGCGACAGTTCAGATTCCCGGCATTATGATTTTTGTCTGGATTCTCACAGGATTGCTGACGCTTGCCGGTGCGTTGACGAACGCAGAGATTGCCGGAATGATTCCGGAAGCCGGCGGCCAGTATGTATTCTTCCGGGTCACGTACGGAGACCTGACGGCATTTCTTTATGGATGGACAACATTTATCGTATATCAGACAGGTTCCATTGCCGCGATCGCCGTTGCATTCGCCCGTTACTTCGGGTACTTCGTTGACCTCCCGCACTTGAGCCCCGCTTTGGAAGCGTGGAAGCTGCCATTCATCGGAAATATCTATCCATTAAGAGACATCGGCGTAAGCCTTGTCGCAATTTCCGCAATCGTATTGCTCGCCGTGGTGAATTATTTTGGCGTTCACATCGGCGGATTCGTCCAGGACATTTTTACATTTCTGAAAATTCTTGCCATCGGGGGAATTATCGTGCTCGCATTCACCATGGGGCATGGAAGCACGGCGCATTTCTTTCCGCTATGGGGAGTGCCCGCATCCGGCGCATTGTTGAGCGCTATCGGCGTGGCAATGATCGCAACACTCTGGTCGTACGACGGGTGGAACAGCCTCACGTACTTGGCGGGCGAGGTGAAAGAGCCGAAGAAAAACATTCCGCTGGCGCTGGTTCTCGGTACCCTGATCGTGATCGTTATTTATGTCGCGACCAATCTCGCCTATCTGTTTATTCTCCCGATCGAAGAAATCGCAGGATCAAAACTCGTTGCGGCGGACGTGATGGAACGAATTTTTCACGGCTACGGCGGCGCAATCATTTCGGCGATGGTGATGGTCTCCACTTTTGGAACAGTCAATGCTACCTCAATGACGACGGCGCGCGTATATTTCGCAATGGCCAAGGATAGACTCTTCTTCAGAAGCCTGGGAAAAATTCATCCGAAGTACCGGACGCCGGGAACCTCGCTTCTCGTTCAAGGAGTCTGGGCATCTATTCTGACCCTCACGGGAACGTATGACCAGATTTTTACCTACGTTATTTTTGCCGGTTGGATTTTTTATGCCCTCGGGGCATCAGCAGTGTTTGTGTTGAGGAAAAAAATGCCGGATACTCCCCGACCGTACAAGGTGCCCGGCTATCCGTATATCCCGGCAGCATTTATTATCGTGGCGACGTGGTTTGTGTACAATACGGTAGTGCAGCAAACAGCCGACTCTATGGTGGGATTATTTCTGCTCCTGGCGGGAATCCCGTTCTATCTTTACTGGAGTAGTCAAATCAAGAAAACGGCTGCCTAACCGCATCCCAAAAAAAATGTCCGGCACTTTCAACGTGCCGGACCTCCGGGTCGAAAAATCACACGGCACGAATTCTAGTGCCTATTCCAAAAATAAATTTTGTATTTTAATGTGTATGATTATCCTTCGACGCAGCCGCGACGACTCATCCTGAGCAAGCGGAGCGCGTCGAAGGGGGGCCGTCGCGGCTTTGCTCAGGATGAACATCCTTTTACAAATACAATCTTATTTATTTGAAACGGCACTAGAAATCTCCCCCAAGTGAAATATAATACATGGGGATAGAAAATGCCTGCCCGTTAAACGCCCACGCCACGTCAAACTTCAACGGTAACCCGAACAAAATAACGCGCGCGCCGAACCCGGTGCCCATCAGCAAATCCTCCGCTGTATAATTACCCTGGTCGTCCTTTGTAAAGAATCTATACGCCCTATTATCCGTCCACGACGAGCCGATATCAACGAACATTGCGCCGGTGATGTTTTGGGCCGCGATGGGTAACCCGCCTGTTACAAGATAGCGAATGAGCGGGAAGCGAAGCTCGTAATTCATCAACGCGTACTTTGTGCCGTTCTTGTCGTTGTAGTCAAAACCGCGCATCGGAAGCGCCGGCGATAAAAAGGCGTAATCTTCGACGTTTTGAATCGGAATTCCACCGTTCGCAAATTCACGGTTAATCCATCCGTCCGTTCCGCCGATAAAGAAATGCTGCGCATTCCTGCCCACGCTCGCTCCCCCCGCCCAGCGAATAACGAACGAATAATCCTTCCAAAATTTCTCATACGTACGATAATCAAGAGTGTAGGTTTGAAAATCAAGCGAGTGGTCGCCGGCGGTGAGCGCGGGGCTGAACATTGCGGTGAAATTATACCGTGTTCCGTTATTCGGTGCCGTAAACCCCCACAGCGAGGTATCGTGAATGTAACTGATCGAGGGCATCAGCAGATTTCTCTCATCCGTCGGCTGGTCCAGTGTTGGGTTGTCGAGATTTTCCCTGGAGAGATTCAGCCACGCCAAACCGAAATCGAAGCGATTAAATTTATCCAGCGGATAGGACGCCGACACACCGATACCCCATGTCTGAAAACGGTACAGGGAAACGTTTCCCGTCTCGTCGTACAGGTACAGAAAACGCGCGCTGTGAAAGCCCTCGATTCCGTAATCGATTTTCGTCGGCAAATAATTGTAAGCGATGACGTAGTCGCTGTTCTTCAAATCCAACAAAAGATTCGTGAGGAAATAGATCTGGTGGTTTCCCAGCATGTCGCTGAAAGCCATTTCAGTCGTTCCCTGCACGCCGTAGAACGTGCTGTAGCCGGCGTTGCCGTAAATGATATCGGGTGAAAAATTAAGCTTGTATTTGTTGACTTTATAGTTGCCTTGTTCGTCCACGTTATCGCTTGGTTCAATTTGTTTTCCTGCTGTTTCCGCCTCCGACGAAGAAATCTTTTCTTTCGGCTGCTCGTCGGAGAAAACGTAGTTCTGAAAATCGATGCGCACACGGTCGCCGTATACCCCGGCGGTGTCTTTCGGCGGAACGGCAGCCGCAACACTCGAAGAGTCTTTCGTTCCCTGAACGCCGGGCGTCGTTGTTGTTTTCTGGGCTAATCGCATTCTGCGCTTGAAGTATTCCGTCGGTTCAAGTTCCGTCACCGCCAGTTTTTTGTCGAATGGAGCCTTCATAAGGTAAATGTCGAACCCCGCTTCGTTCAATGCCGCGAACGAAAGCTTGTTTCCATCGGCAGATAACGAAAGCTGGAAGACGCCGGTCAGCGAATTGGTTATGGGACGGTCCGCGCCGGTCTGAAGATTGCGTTCATAAATGTTCCCGATGCCGTTCCGGTCGGAGACGTAGAGCATTTTTTCTCCATCCGGCGATATCACCGGCGAACTCGCATCGCTGCCGGGATAACTGATGATGCGCTTCATTTCCATCGTTTCAATGTTCAAGGAATAAATATCCGCTTCCGAGTAATCATACTTTGCCATTTTGAAGTTTGGGGACAAAGGAGTACGATGAACATTGTCTTTTCTGTCCGAAACAAAATAAAGCGTCTTCCCATCGGGGGACCAGTGCGGGTCTGAATCCGAGAAAATATCGTCGGTCAGATTTGTGAGATTTTTCGAAGCCATGTCATAGAGATAAATATCCGATTGTTTCGCGTCGTCTCCGACGAATGCCAGTTTGTCCCCTTTTGGCGACCAATCCACGGAAAAGATTCCCTCCAACTGAAATTGGATTTTTTCCTGATCGCCGGTCGCCGCATCGACAATGAATATTGCGTCGCTCTCCCCGCTCTTCACCGCAAGGGCAATTTTTTTTCCGTCGGGGGACCAGGTAATGCCCGGTGTCAGAAGGTGCAATTCCTCAAAATTCTTGGTCCGCTGACCGTCAACGACCTTGGTGATCTTATTGTCAATCGTAGACATGATGTACACGTCGAAGTAGTCGTCGCGGTCGGAGATGAAGGCCACCTTGTCGCCCTGAGGGGAGATCGACGGACTCGTATTGTAAAAATCGGATTCTTTCACGTGATTCGTGAGCCGTGTCGCAAAATCCGCAGGGTCTTCCCGTTTCGCAATGTCGGGCCAGTACAATACTTTCTGTTCTTTCTGCCATCGCTCGTTGAGTTCGGAAACGCTCAAACCGAGTGCGCTCTTGAATCCCTGATCGATGCTTCGCGACCCCTTAATGCGGTTCAAAATTTCGGAAATCTTTTGATCGCCGTACTTGTTCGCGATATAATACCACACCGACTGCCCTCCCCGATACGCAAAATAGCCGCCGAGATATTCGATCGGGGGAAGATACGTGTGGATGGTGGCGTCCCGCATGAACATGTCGGAGTTCGTATCCCATCGCAGCGATTGATACTCGGCCATGCCCTCGTTGAACCACATCGGCAATTGGAGGCGGATGTTGTTAGAGATGATGGACTGTATCGAGCCGCCGTAGAACATGTCGTTGAAAACGGCATGGACCAGCTCATGGTGAATAACGTGGCGAAACATTTTGTAATTCCCCTCGAACGGCACCACCATCCTGTTCTTGAAAAGCTCCGTTACGCCGCCGATCCCTTCTTCCATGTATTCCGACAAGACATTCGTCTGCTGAAAATCATTATGAGAATTGTACACCATGATAGGAATTCGATTGTTAATCTCGTACCGGAAGCTTTTGCTGATTAGAGTATACGCAGATTCAGCGGCAGCTGCGGTAAACGTCGCCAGGTATTCGCCGTTATCGCTGAAGTAAATATCGAAGTGGTTTGTTTGAATGTACCACCACTCGAACTTCTTATACTTGACTTTGTTTTTGCCAAAGACAGCTTCCTGGGCGGTCGAGGAGAATACTCCGGCAGCCAACAAGAATCCAATCGTCAAAAGGCGCAATCTCATAGATTCCTCAGTGAGTGTGGAGATAGCTTCTTTGTTGCAGCATCATATGCTGCGTTCTACTTCCTACAACGTAGCGGGCTGGAAGAAGATTCCTACCTGTTTCTTCGTCTCTTCTTCCCTGCTGAAGGAAGTTCCGGCTCTATGCAGGCGAAATCAATTTCCCTGTTTTCGACGTTCACTTTGATCACTTTAACTGCGATACTGTCCCCGAGACGAAACGTGCGTCCGGTTCGCCTGCCGACGAGAGAATAGTGCTTTTCGTCATGCTCATAATAATCATCCCCGATGTTGCGGACATGAATCATCCCCTCCACAAGCAAATCATTAATCTCAACGTACATCCCGTAATTCGTTACGCCCGATATCACTCCTTCGAATTCATCGCCAAGATGTTGTTTCATGTATTCTGCCTGCATCACTTTCACCGAGGCACGCTCGGCCTCCATCGCCACCCGTTCCCGGTCAGAAGACCATTTGCAGACTTGGGCAAGCGTATCGATGAAATGTTTCCGGCGAGCGTGAGTCATCCCTTTCGAATATTCATCCAGCATTCTGTGCACGATCAGGTCGGGGTAACGGCGAATTGGGGACGTGAAGTGCGTGTAATAGTCGAACGCTAAGCCGAAATGCCCGATATTCCTTTCAGAGTAAACCGCTTTCGCCATTGCGCGGAGCGAGACTTTGTTAATGACATTTTCTTCCGGGGTGCCTTTCACTTCATTCAGCAGCTTCTGTAAATCCTTTGACGAAACAGAGGCGCTGACGTTTAATTTATGGCCGAACTTTTCAACAAAAACAGCTAATTCCCTTATTTTGTCGTGGTCGGGGGAATCGTGAATGCGGTACACAAACGGATGAACATCAGCCTCTTTTTTTGACTTGCCGATATGCCAGGCAACCGTTTGGTTGGCGAGCAGCATACATTCTTCCACCAATTGATTGCTTTTCAATCGGCTCTTAATCCGAACTTCAACAGGCTTGCCGTGCTCGTCATACCGGAACTTGGCCTCGGGGGAATCGAAATCGATGCTGCCGTTCTTCATCCGCTTCTCTTTCAACAAACGGGCAAGCGACCAGAGCATGGACAACGCCCCCGCGTGCTCTCCTTTACCCGCGTCCAAAATACTTTCGACCTCTTCGTACGTGAACCGGCGTTTTGAGTTGATAACGCTCCTCACAATTTCATAATTCTTGATTTTCCCTTTCTCGGTCAGGTCCATGATGCACGAATAGGCCAAACGGTCGACGTTGGGCTTAAGGCTGCACAGATCGTTGGAAAGCTTCTCCGGCAGCATCGGCACAACTTGGTTCGCAAGATAAACACTCGTTCCCCTGTTAAACGCCTCGGCATCGAGCACTGTGCCTTCCTTCACGTATGCGCTCACATCGGCAATATGAACTCCGAGCCTGAAGGTGGCGCTGTCTAGCATCTCAATAGAGACGGCATCGTCAAAGTCTTTCGCATCTTCGGGGTCAATAGTAAAACAGATAATCGAGCGCAGGTCCCGCCGGCGCTTGATTTCCTCCGGAGAAATTGTTTCGGGAATATTCTTGACATAGGATTCGACATCGCGCGGGAAAGAGGTCGGAAGGCGAAACGCTTTAATGACCGACGCGACCTCTGCGCTCGAGTCCCCCGAGCGGCCGATGATTTCGGCAATTTTTCCTTCCGGGTTAAGCTGCTCATTGTCCCACGATTCAAACGCGACGACAACTTTGTCTCCGGGCTGCGCCCCGTTCAGTGCTTCGCGCGGCACGTAAATATCACGAGGAATTTTTCGGTCGTCGACAACGACAAAAAAGAAATTCTTGCTTTGTTCAAGCGTACCGACAAATTCGTCGTGAGCGCGCGACACCACGCGCACAATTTCGCCCTCGCTCTTTCTTTCTGCCCCCTTTTTCTCGTGATGCGACGCAAACGGAGCGACTTCAACCGTATCGCCGTCGAGCGCTGTACCGAGCGACTTTGGCCCGATGTAAATTTCCCCGAACTCCGAGCCGGGGACGGTAACGTACCCGTACCCCTGTTTGCTCATCGACAGCACTCCTTCGATGCCGTGTTCCAGCGTCTTGCGCGAATATCCCTTCCCTCGGGAATGGGCCAAAACGTTACGCTCCACCATTGCATGGAGCACTTCCCTCAGAGCCTGGAATTCTTCATCGTCCCGTATGCTCAATCGTCGCGCCACCTGGCGCGATTTGAAAGGCTCATGCGGGTGTGCATTGAAAAAATCTACAACATGTTGTTCTAAAATATTTTTCATAACTCGCTCACCCTGGTTTAAAAAGCAAATTTATAGTAGACGCGCGCTCCGTTTGTCGGCCGGCGTAAATCAACCGTTTCCAGCGGATCCGTTTTTCGATCGACTTCGAACATGAAATTCCGCAGATTATCATTTTGGATGATAGAGCCAAGCGACCATTGTACGCTGACGTTGGCGTTGTTGATATCGTTGAACACTTTTCCTCCGAATGTCCAGTATGCGTTGCCGATGACACCGCTCAAACGGAGGTCCGGCGATGTACCCGAATACAAAATCTCGAAATTATTCACCGCGCTGATGTTGTTTGCGCGGAGAAAATCCAGCATCATTCCTGAAAGAAGCGTGTTTGTGAAACCGGAAATCAATGACCCTCCGATAGAGCCTCCCAGCGAGTTTGCGATGCCCTGCTTATCGTTTGAGGTCAAATCGTCGCGGAATTTTCCTGGACTTCCCGGCGTCGATGTCAGAAGGAAAGAGATAGCATCCGACTCAATGTCGCCGGTGCGTTCTGTTTCATTGCCGTTATCGTCGAATGTCGAGAGGCCGATCTTTATTTTTGGATCGTATCGCGTACCGGTAATCGACAGCGTGACTACCACTTTTTCCGTCAACGGCGATGCCGTTTCTTTCTGAGTTGGATCCTGTGTTTTCAGTACCGCGGTTTCCGGCTTCACGTGATTGCCGGTATACGTCGCTTTAATGTCCAATTCCGGATTATCGGGCCTTCCGGTGAACTTCAGCGTTCCCGAAGCGTCGAATTGTTTGTAGAATTTATAGTTGGACTTTTCCGAAACAGTAATCGTTCCTGTCAGCCGGACATTGTTTTTTTCCTTACTCAGTTCCAATTTCCCGTTTAAATCTGCAAAAAGTTCTTCATTCGTCGCCGGGTTGAATATCATTCGGATTTGAACAATCCCTTGGGTCTGAATGGTCAGATTGTAGCCGAGTCCGTCCAGAAAAGAAGGATCATTCGACGTCCGTACATCTTTCTTCGAATGCAAAAAGGCAAACAGACTTGGTCCGAGAAGCGTATCCGGGGTTTGCTTTGAGGTATCGTCAACACTGACAACATTCACATAACGCGCTGAGACAAGGTTCGACGTTTCGCGCGTTGATGGAAACGTAAGCGATGCCTGTTTGATGTACAAGGATCCTGTCAAGCGCGAGTCGGCGGAGGTTCCGTCAAACGAGAGCCCGTCCTCTCCGGTTGACGCAATCAGATCGCCGTACACTCCCCGGTCGCTATTGCGCGACGATTCCTGCAGCACCTTCAATTCGCCTTTCGCGCGCAAATGGTATTCATCCGGAACAAACCCGCGGAGCGTGAGATAGCCGCCAAAAGTCGTTTTGCCGGAGGAATAGTTTTCATCCAAATTTTTCACTGCAAACGTTGAGAACGATACACGGTTTCCTTGAAAATCAATCTTTCCAGCAGTTTGATATTTCATATTGTTCATTGGAAACAAAAATTCTGCATTTTGCAATTCCATCCCTCCGTCGAACGACGGCGTTTCCAATGACCCGGTACAGTGAATGGAGCCTTCCAATGTCCCTTTCATTTCGTCAAGTTCTTCAATGAACGGGTCGATAATGCTGATGTCAAAGTTTTGCGCCTTCAAATAGAAGTCCATGCCGGAGAGAGAAAAGCGGTTGTCGACGGACTCAAATGCAAGGTCCATCGGTATCGAGCCGCCGCAGAAAAGCTCGTAGTTGTCGTTCGATTGCAGGGTCTTGGAGAGTTGAACGGCAAAATCGGCGGCTCTTTTGCTGTAGTTTATCTTGCTGGTCACAAACCCGAATTCCGTCCCGCGGTAAGCAAAATTTGATATTCCCAGTTCGCACGAGATCACTGGTTCTGCCATCGTACCTTTCACCAGGCCGTCCGCATTGACCGTCCCGCCGAATGAGAGGGCGCTCGACTTGAAATTTTGAGATTTTCCAAAATGGTAGATATTTGATAGAGCGAAATTCTGCAGCCGTACAAACGCGGCAATCTCGCCGACATAGCCGACAGAACCGCCGAACATGACCTGTTCATCCTGATGTGTAAATGTTGTCGAGTCAATAGTGATCCCGGATCTGCTTAATCGAGCCGAGAATTGTTTTGCGTTGTCGAGTTCGTACCCCTCGTAGTTAAAAGAAAATGTGTCAAAGGTAAGGTCGTACAGTTCGGGGGATAGGCGGGCTCGCCCCTCAAAGCCAAGTTTGATCGTGCTGTCTGCCTCGCATTGCACGGAGTATTCTGCATGCCGGTTACGGAGGCTGAAATCAATCGCCGCGTTTCGGAAATACGAATTGCCCGCGAAGATATTAGCTGCACTCACCCGTACCTGCATCGTCGAGCTGTTTGCAGCCGCTACCAGATTATCCCGCGCCATGTTCTGAACGTTGTATTCCACCGACCCGTTTTCAACAACGACGAAACTGCTGTCCATTGAATACTTCGCCGATGTAACCGAGATCGTGCCTTCAGCGGAAAGGGTATCGCCGTTGCCATGGAGCGATCCTCCGATGTCGCCGATTGCGTTAAAAGTTTTCGTCCTAAAAAAAATTGCTATCGGCTCCAAATTCCTCATATGGACTGAATACTGGAGATTGTTTTGCGGGGAAGGGACTCTGCCGGCCGTTGTATCTTCTCCCGTGTTCACGTTCTCCGCTGCATGGGCAAATGAAGAATCAAAAATAGCGCGCTGTTTGTAGACCGCCTGCCGAACCTCTGCTATATGCGATTTCACCATACTGATAACGCCGGCATAAGTGAAGTTGCCCGTCAATGAAACATCGGCGATAGGCGAAACAAGGCCGACTGTTTTGTCGCCGAGCGAATCGGCGGCGACATGGAGTTCCGCTCGAGCGCTGTCGAAGGTGTAAGTTTCAAATCGAGAGCCTGAAAATTCCACACGCAGGTCGCCGTTCATGTCTTCACGGAGAAAATCCCTGCCGCTCGCGCTCAACGAGAACGAGCAATCGGACGCATAATGGTCATCATTGAATATCGTCGCAAAATCAAAATGAGAAAATGTTCCGCCGAATGAGAACGACGGTGCCCCGGCGGAGCTATAATCCAGCGATGACTGGAGGCTGACGCCGCCTTTGGGAAACTGAAGTTTTGCATCACACGAAATTTCTTTATTGCCTCCAACGATGTCAGCATGGAGGTGTGAGATCGGAATTTCATTGAACGATGAAGAATCTACAGTGAGCGCGGCTTTGGAATTCAGTTCCTCAATCGATGTTCCTTCTCCTTCAATCGTTCCGGAAAAATTAAGGCGGGAACGAAGCGACGGGTTCGAAAAGAATTCCGCCATATTCACGCCAATCCCGCCGAAGACAGCTTTGTATTTCATCATCTCGCCGGTAAGGTCCAGTCCCCCGTTCACCGAAAGGTCTCCTGCCGGCAGCGAAGCATTCGCCGTCACTTGGAAGTCAAGCGGTTTACCTACATAATGAAAGTCGAGGCTGAGAAGTCCTGCACTCCCAAAATCCGGAATATGGAACAACGGAAGAAGCTCGGGAACGTCCGAAGGATGAATAACCGTCCCTTTCGATTCGATGTTCAACGTTAAATCGTTTGGACGATGAAGATTAAAGACGCCCCCTTCGAGATTGATTATTGAGCGATTGAAGCCGGCATGAAGCTTTTTCACTTTTATGCTGCCGAATTCGCCTTCTGTTCTGCATTCCAATTGAACCGATCCGCGAAGAAAATTTAGAGAAGGGAGAAATCGCTGCAAGTCCTCCGCAGCGACGGTGCTCGGCAACAAGGAACACTCAACCGGAGCAAATTGGAGGGCGCCGATGTCTTTGATCTTCAGCGCGTCGACGGAAGCAATTTTCGCAGAGAATTCAATGCGGGACTTGGGTGTTACGATAAGGAGGTTCTTTATTTCAGACGCCGCAGCAGCGTGGCGGATATCGCCGGAAAAATGCGTGAGCGTAAAGCCTTCGCGTGAGGAAACAAAAGAAATATTCTTAATTGAGACGCTTTGCTGCTGCTCGGAAATCGTTGCCGAGAGTTCGACATTAAGGTTATCCATGGCAAGATCGGAAAAATTGAACGTCCGCCTGGCAGCTGAATCTGGAAGTTCATGAGTCGATTGAGAAGTTGAGTCGATAAGGCGGAAATGTCCGTTGGTAATGTGCAGGCTTTTCAATGTGACGACCCATGGCGACGGAGTTGAATCGGGCTCGGATTTCTTTTTTGAGAGCCGGTCCACATTCCAGGTACCGTCGGTAAAACGGATGAGGGAAACGGAAGGGTTATCAATCTCCACATTCCCCAGCGCAAAATGTTTATTCCAGAGAGGAAGCGGGTCGTAGCGAACGACGGCATTGCGCGCTTCAAGAAACGGCGCGTTGTTTACGTAAATAGCAATTGTGTCGATGGAAATGCCGGTGAAGAGGTTTCCCTTAATCTCGCCGAGAAACACCGATGCGTTGAGGTTGGCTTCCACCACTTTGTAGATCGTCGACCGAAGTGTCTTCTTAAAGAGCGCCGTCTGCGTAAAGCCCGTAACCGCAACCAGCACTAGCAGCGCGGAGAGGCAGACGTACACTAATATTTTCGAGATTTTCCTGACCATCTATTCTTTCTCTTGGCCGAAGTACAACTCCTTTATTTTTTCGATAATCGATGTCGTCGAATGCAGCGGGACGAACGGGAGTGTGAGGACTTTTCCGCCAAAACGCTCGACGACGTCTTTTCCAACAACGTCGTCCACTTTCCAGTCAGCCCCTTTCACGAGGACGTCCGGAATGAGGACGCTGATGATATCATACGGTGTTTCCTGTTCGAAGATGCAAACAGCATCAACGGGAACTAACTGTGACACCAGGAACGCCCGGTCGCTTTCGCCGACGACGGGGCGGCGTGGGCCCTTGATCTTTTTTACGGAAGCATCGCTGTTGATTCCCACAATCAACTCATCACCCATTGATTTCGCACCGGCAAGGTACTCGACATGTCCGCGGTGCAAAATATCGAATACGCCGTTCGTAAAGACAACCTTCCTTCGTTCTAATTTCCAGCGATGGCGCACTTCAATCAATTCAGAAAGTGAGAATACTTTTCCCATGGCGATTCCGATAATTTGTTACGAGCGTTAGGATTGGAAGGAAAGAACCCTTGAGAGTAATGCGTCCGGCATAATGGGGACGATGCCAACTTCTCCGCAAACGACGCCGCCGGCAAAATTGGCAAGGCTCGCCGACTCATGAATTGATGCGCCCGACGCTAAGGCCATCGTGAGCGTTGCAATCACCGTGTCGCCGGCTCCGGAGACATCAGCAACATGGCGCGCCTGGGTCGGCAAGTGCAAGAGCGAATTCTGGTTGTCCAGCAAACTCATTCCCTGTTCGCCAAGCGTGATGAGAACATTTTCTGCGTTCAACTTTTTTTTCAACAATACCGCTGCTTCATGAACACTCTCATCGGAAGTCAATTTCATCCCTAAGGCTTCTTCAACTTCTTTTCTATTCGGTTTGAATACCGAAGCGTTCTTATATTCGAAAAAATTCTGGAACTTCGGATCTACAGTGACAATCTTCCCATGCTCCCGCGCCATCTCAATAATCTGATGAATCAGCGGCGCGACGATAACTCCCTTGTTGTAGTCTTCGAGGATGATACCGTCCAGGGAGGCGATAGTACTGCGGAGAACAGAGAGTATTTGTTCTTGCACCGCGGGCGAGATTTCGCGTTTTTGTTCGTTGTCTATTCGAACGACATGCTGGTTATGAGCAATGACACGGGTTTTGATCGTCGTAGGCCTCGAGGCATCTCTGACAATCCCGTCTATTGGACACCCTTGCCCCGAAAGAAGTTTTGTGAGCAAAGTACCGTTGGCATCATCGCCTACAACGCCAATCAGCAGCGGCCATCCTCCGAGAGATTTGACATTATTTGCAACGTTTGCGGCACCGCCGAGCCGCTCGGTCTCCTTCTCGACTTCAACAATAGGGACGGGCGCTTCGGGAGATATGCGAGCTACGCTTCCCCAAAGATATTTGTCGACCATGACATCGCCAACAACCGCGATGCGCTTGCTCCTGAATTTTAAGAGGAGTTCCTTGAGCCTATTCTCGGAAAATGCCATGTATCAGATTTTGCGCAAGTATTTGATAGATAAGAAAATATAGCTATTTGCGCGCCGACAATCAATAAAAAGGTAGCGGCCCGCCTTGAGACGTCGTTCGGAGGCTTTTTTACTGCCATTTTTAAATGGCTTTTGATTGAATCACCTATCAAAGATCTTCTTAGGAAGGTCTATCTTCCAACTTTGAACTTGGTCACCTGCCAATAAAAAAGGGCTGTTGTGGATGACCACAACAGCCCTTCCCTGCTTCATTTGCATGAAACTGAGATTACTTCATCATCAACATTTTCTTTGTGACGACGTAATTTTCCGCTCCTTGAGACTCAGCGACCAATCGATAGAAGTAGATGCCGCTTGCAACCGATACTCCATGGTTGTTGGTTCCATTCCAGGTCACTTTGTAGTTGCCCGAAACAATGTCGCCGTTGACAAGTGTCTTCACCAACTCGCCAAGAATATTGTAGACGTTCAACTGTATCGTCGCCGAACGCGGAATTGAGAATTCAATATTCGTCGTTGGGTTGAACGGGTTCGGATAGTTCTGGGTCAGATTATACGTCGACGGAGTTTTCTGACTCAAAACACTGACGCCCGTCGGATAGAACCCAAGAGCCTTCTGCAGGAGGGCAACAGTGTATTTTGCGTTGTGCATACCGCCGCTTCCGTCGTTGGCCACAAAGAAGTACGTATAGAGGTTTTGGACAAGATCCGGCCTGTTATAGACCGAGAGGCTGTCTGCACTGTTCGAGTCCGTTATCGGCTGGCCAGTCGTAGGATCGATAGGCAATTTGGCTTTCAGTTGAGCCAGCAACCCGGCGACCTCTGTCTGCACTCCTTCGATTCTTCCGTTGCGATCGTAATCGTAGCTCGCCTTGATGTCATCAAATTTTTGGATTTGAGGTCCATGGCAAGTCTTGCAAGCATCGACGCGGTCGTGCATGACACCTGTTCCAGCCGTGTCCTGCATTGTTAGCGTATGGTCGCCTCCCGGCATGTGGCAGGTGACGCAGGCGTCTGGAACGCCGGCATGAGTTGCTAACCCGGTAAGGCTGCTGTCTCCGAACTGGTACGCGTTCTGACCCAAGAGCATGTCGGTCTGCGGGTTGCCATGCGGGCCGTAGTGACTTGAAAAGCCATAGTAAGGAGCTTTTGTTGTAACTTTCGTGGCAACATTATTTCGTGACCGATGGCAATTCATGCAAAGCTGGCCTAGGCCGCCCACGCCGACCGGGATATGGTACCCGTTCTTTAGCGTATCCACGGAAACAGTCCTCAGCTGATTTGGATTTGTTGTACCCATCGGATCATGACACACAGAGCAGGTAATCGGATAACTGGCATCGGCGGCGGCATTCCAATTTGGATCTGTTGCAGGCTTGCTGTCTTTAACCCATTTCACGAATGCGCTGCCGCTATGACATGGGAAGCAGCTCGCCGAAGTCGCATCTTTGCCGGCTAGCGGCATCGTAGCATGATCTGACAAAGCCCAATACGTCCCCGAGACATGGTGGGGGGGCGCATCGTGGCATGACTGGCACACTCCAGCATCAAGAGAAACGGCTATTTTCGTTGCATCGCCGAGGTGGCCCGCTCCTGGACCATGGCAGCTTTCGCAACCTATGCTTGCCAATGGAACAAGCGCTGAATAGTTTGTTACCAAGTTCTTATAGATCGATGAGTCGCCGTTAGCGATTAAATAGCTGCTACCGGATTTTGCCTTTCCCTTGAAAGCCGTGGTATCCCATCCAGTTTTATGCGAGAGATACCCAAAATTTCCGTTGTTCGCTGAGAGATCATAGCCCGTCGTATGGCATTTCCAGCAACTTGAGGAATACATCCCTAGGCCGTATGTATTCACTTCCAGTTGTCCCATAATCCCTTGTGTATAAATATTGGCATGGCCTGTAGATTGCCATCCCGTCATGATTTGAGGAGTCGAGCCAGCATGGCATGAAGCGCAGGCGGGAAATCCGCCAGTCGATCCTGCATACGTGCTAACCCAGAATGTATCTTGGTCTGTGGCGCCGCCGGATATCGAGACGCTTACTATATACTGTCCAGCAGAGTCTGCCGTGAAGCTTTGTTTTGGATTGTTCCCCGTGCTATCAAAAACTGCATTAGATGCGGTCGGCCTAGAAACAAACGACCAGGTGAAAGAGGTCGCCACGGATGAACCGGATCCGGTCGTATCCGCCAAAAGGAAAGCTCGCGCCCCTTTCCCAATAACTTTCAGCCCAGTTGTTGCCATGAGGCTGCTCTTTCCTATCGCTGCCAGTTTTCCGGGGGACATCGGTACAACCTTTAGCTTTACTACTTGTCCGAATGTCGGCATCGTCAGAAAAACGAGACAACATATCGCCAAAAGCAGTCTAGAAATATTAGCAATTCTTTTCATAGTATTCTCCACGTTTCGAAGTTTTTGAAATCCTCTCGCCACTAACGGCCCCAAACCATGCCTTTTTGTTCGCTACGAAGGATCTAGTGATATCCAACAGTTACAATATTTGTGCCATCGCGTGGAGGTGGATATTCGTCAGTCAGCTGTTAAGAAACGTTGAAAATGACTTAAAAATCAACGTTTATATATTCAACAATTCGATTTTTCCCAGAAATAGAGTCACAGATTTCCAACAAAGTGGAAAAAAAATGGTCTGGAACCATCGAAATGGACTAAGAAGGTCCTTTGGGGGAAACGATAGGTTTCTCGAAGTTCGCATTAAGCAAGAGGCCGATAAAACAAAAGGCGTGAAAAAAATTCACGCCTTGCTCTTCTCGTTGCTGAACAGAAAATCTATTCCTGCAAAACCCTTCGGTCGGGTTCGCAGCTTGCTGCTAAAATCTGTACGCGACAGTGAAATCTATGTTAGTAGTGGAAATGTTCTCATCGGTACGAGACAGGTTTAGCGCTGCATCGCCGTAATTATTATGGAATGTTTTAAACGAACCAAACATAGCTGCAACGTCGAACATGACATTGTCCTGCAAAAGAACCCCTGCGCCCGCAGTAAATGTTGTTTGGCCGAACGAAGTCGGGTCGCCGGCAAACGCCGATGGTTTAAACGAATATCCTGCCCTCACGCGAAAATCGGTTTTTGGAATTTCAAATTCTCCGCCGACAGCGTAATTGAGCGTCGAGCGAAATTCCTGCTTCAACGATATATTTTGGCTTTCAAGATAGCTGTTGTCGGTCCACTGAAGTTGCGTCCAATCGGTATATTCAATCTGTCCGGACAACAAAAGTCCTTCGATTGGCGAGTACGAGGCCCCGGCCCCAAAAACCCACGGGCTTTGGACTCCGTAGTCGTTGTACGAATCGTTCGATTGTGCGTAACTCACTCCGTCATCAAACACACTTTGACCGGCATTGGAATACGTTTCATGAATTGTGATTGAGGTAGGAGTTTTCATCGTAAGACCTATACGCAAGATGTCCTCATACCTGTACATGATGCCGACCATCAGGTTGATACCGCTCAACTCGCTCGTAATCGTATTATCATAATAGAGTTTATTGAAGCGCAGGTACAAAGAATCGAGCGGAAGGTTTGGGTCTGTGTTTTGATAAAGATTGCGCGAATCTGCTTCAATATAATTCCTTACATAATTATACGTTCCGTTCATGATATTTATAGATAATCCGAACGATAAATTTTTCTGAACGTCAATTGCGCCGGAGAACACCCAATTGCCGATGCTTCCTCTCTCGCTGACAGTCCCTTGTTGGTTGAGATTGTTTTGAAGAACGGTGTAGCCGTTTGAATTTCTCAGATATGTCTGGAAAGGAATATCGTACTGATCGTAGGTTGTGTCTATCGATTGGATGATCGAACTCTTGTTATTGAACCCGCTGAACGCAAGCCCCGTGGTAAAATTGTTCACCCTGTTGTATCCCGCGGCAAATACCAAGCTCCCGCGTGATGTAGGGACCGGGAAGACGAAACCGATATTATCCAGCGCGGTGCTGCTGTTTGTCGAAGAAGTTGTGTTTCCAAAAAAGGTTGCGTCGTTTGAATAGTTCGTATTGATAATACCGCCCGTAAATTCAAGCCTCCGCATTTGTGCCAAACCCGCAGGATTCCAGAACGTAGCGCTGTAGTCGTCCGCCACGCCGATATACGCGCCGCCCATGCTTTGCGCTCGTGAACCAACACCATACCCCGTGGATGAAAAACGCAACGCATCATCCGCAAACTGCGCACGGGCCGTAGAGAAACTGAGAGCTGCTAAACCGAGAAAAGCAATCGTTGAAAATACAAAGTGATTTGTTTTCATAGGTATCCTTCGCTTCCTAATCCTTGTCGCCTCCGCGATTTGAACCAGTTTTTCGTGTGGTTGATGCCGGTGGAACTGAATTGTTACTTGTTGTCCTGCTGCGGTCGGTTGTCGTGCCGTTCGATGTGGCAGCATCGGCAGTTGGAGGAGGAGGCGCAGTTGTTGTGGTTGTTGTGATTGTGGGTGCCGATGTTGATGCATGTATGTCGGGACGCGATTGGTCGCCTCCGCGAGTGGAGCCGGTTGTTCGCTGGCGAGGTCCGCTTTCCGACGCGGGCGATGAAGATGATGACATCGCCGTCGGCGGAACTGGCGCAATCGCTCCGGACCACCACGGCAAACTTGTCGATGGAGCCCGCCATCCGTACGGGTCGATACTCATTCCGTGGGCGGCGATCAATCTACCATTTTGCGAGCCATAGTAACTGTTGTCCAATTCCGCCTGACTATGACATGATAGACAATTTTGATTATAAGAGATGTCGGACGTATAGTCATCCTGAGAGGAAGTCGGCGCCGAAGATTCGTCCGACATCGATGTCATCCTGGATGGATCCATCAATACTGTATAGCATCCGCCAATAGTGAATAAAATTAGCACAAAAAAGTGAGTGACGATCTTATTTGCCGTGTTGATCCTCATAACTACCTGCTCCTGCTTCTTCCCCCTCCGCCACCGCCTCCACTGCGACTTCCGCCGCCACTACTAGCACTTCCACCGCTTGAATGCTGCGGAGAAGAATAATGAGGAGATTGTTGACGCGCCGCCGGTCTCGACTGGGTGCCGGTTCCTCTAACTTGCGCAGGCTGCGAACGACCATTATGTTGCCTTACCTGCCGCGGGTTCGCATTATTCCTCGAAGGATTGCCCGCATTTCTGGCTCGGGCAACAATCGACGGATTTCTACCTGCAGCTTGTGAACGCTCTGCCGTCGGCGTTTTCGCTCTTTGCCACCAAGGAACTTCTTCGCGAGAATGTGTTCGAGAATTATTTGTTGCCGCAAGTTCCGGCACACCTGGAGTCCGTGTTCTGGATGAAGCAACTCCACTGGCCGGAGAAAATGCTCCGGGAGTCCCTGTTCCACCCCGTGCGCGCATAAAGCCGTCTCCGCCCCGCGTGTTGCCTGTTGTTCTTGGTCTACCGGCGAAGAAATTTCTCCCGCGCCCGCCGCGATATCCGGAACCGTAATACGCCCAATAGCCGTAATCCCGACCATAATAAGGGTAGTGTCCATACCAGTACGGATAGGGGTACGCTAATGTAGGATACCATCCACCCCACGGATAACCATAATCGCCGTACCAGGGATCAAACCAAACGCCTGTTCCCCATACGTAACTCGGAGGACAATAATAATCAAACGACATCCGGTATTGCGACTCACGGTAGCCATCGTCGTTAAAATAAGTAGTGCTGGAGGTATCGCTTAATGCAGCCGTGGAGTCGTTGTACGTGTAATCACCTGTGCCTGATTCTTCATCGTTCACCGTTTCCATACGAGTGTAACATCCGGCAAATACAAATCCAGTAATCAGGAAAAACAATATACTGTTGAACAAGCTTCGAAGTGTTTTCATAACTAATTCCTTCCTCCGTATCGGGTCAATGCAAAGAACAACACCCTCAAGGATCGTATCATTCCCTTATTCCAGTTTTACAGTGTCCGCACATATTCTACTTTGATCGTTCTATTTCCAATCGTCACGTTGTTTTGATTCCTTACAAGATTTTTCAGGTCAAATCCGAGCGTAAACCCGTTTCCCCATGACCAGCGCAGACCGGCGTTCAAATAGCCCCTCCCTTTACCGACGATGCCGATGTTATCATTCAACCCAAAATCATATTCGGAGAGCAGAGAAATGTCGGAACCCAGCGATTTTTCCGCGCCGGCAAAAAAATCCAGGTTGTTGTTGCCGTCTTTGTTCTCAAGGCTGTAATTCGCTCCGCCGTGAATGCTTAAATTCCCCAAAAAAGAATAATTCTTGCTGGCGGCGGCAAAAAAACCCCGTGACTTGATCGTGAAACGTTCAACGCTGTCAATGTACGTTTCCTTTCCCTGTGAATCAAACCCAAGCGCGATCGCCGGCATCGCCATCGTTTCATCGAACAAGCGGAATTTGACATTGACGCCGGGCAGCTTCTGCATCGTGATAACATCGTGTCCGATAATTCCTGTCCCGCCGTATGAAATGCCGAAACTCAACCGATCAAGCGCACCCGCTGAAAGCCCTACCGTCATTCCGCCGTTCTGGAAGAAATCGACATCCATCGCAAACGCTCCGCGTTTTAAAAGTCCTGCTGTCGGTGCATCTATGACATATCGCGGTTCGATGTTCGCCGCGTCGCCGGCCGAATTCTGTGCCATCAGTGAACATTGAACCATCAACAATGAACAGGTGAATAGCAGTCGCTTCACTTGTATTCCTTCCAATAGGTTAGACGAGCCATTGTGCAAGAAGTTTACTCGAAAGGCAGCTTAATGTTGGTGCAATGTATGAAGAATTCACTCCTTTTTCCACGTCGTTCCGTCCTTGGTGTCTTCGAGAACAATGCCGAGGGCCTTGACGGAATCTCGAATCTTGTCCGATAACCCCCATAATTTCTGCTTTCTAATCTCCTTCCGGACTTCGATGATCAAGGTCATCAAGCCTGCCTCCGCAGAACCGCTGCCCGAAACAACAGTGGATGATCCGCGCAAAGGAAGTCCAAGAATCTGCGAACCAAATTCATCAAAGAAATTTTCGATCTCACGAAGCGTCGACTCCGTCGGCAGCATCCCGGGCATCAACCAATCATTTACTTTTGACACGAGGTCGAACAGTACGGCAATCGCTTTCGGCGTGTTGAAATCGTCGTTCATCGCATCGATGAATTCATTCCGGAACGGCTTTAGGTCTCTTTCAAAAGGCCCGAACGAAGATGAACGCTTAGCAAAATCAATTGCTTCGTGCAGTCTCCTCACTGTGTTCTGTAATTTTGCGAAACCTGTCTTCGATGCTTCCAGCGCCTGTTCGCTAAAATCCAATGTACTTCGGTAATGGCTTTGGAGGATGAAAAAACGGATGACTGCAGGGTCAAATTTTTTGAAGATGTCTTTAAGCGTGACAAAATTGCCGAGAGACTTCGACATTTTCTGGCCGTTGACCGTCACCAGATTATTGTGGATCCAGTATTTTACGAATGGTTTGCCGGTCGCAGATTCGCTCTGCGCAATTTCGCACTCATGATGAGGAAATTGGTTGTCCAATCCCCCGCCGTGAATATCGAACGTCTCGCCAAGATATTTCATCGACATCGCCGAACACTCGATGTGCCATCCGGGGAACCCTTCACCCCACGGACTCTGCCATCGCATGATATGCTCCGGTTCCGCTTTCTTCCAGAGCGCAAAATCTTCGGGATTTCGTTTCTCGCTTTTCAACTCAACCCGAGTCCCCTCTTTCATATCATCGATAGTTCTCCCGGAAAGTTTCCCGTAGTTCTTGAATTTCCGCACATCAAAATAGACTGAGCCGTTCACTTCATACGCATGTCCGTTCGCAAGCAGCTTCTTCACAATCTCGATCTGCTCGATGATATGCCCCGATGCCCGCGGTGAAATATCCGGGCGAGTAACATTAAGAGCATCCATGTCTTCGAAATAACTGCGCGTGATTGTTTCTGCAACCTGCATCGGATGAACTTTATTGATGCGAGATTGCTTCAGCATCCTATCCTCGCCGTCGTCCAGCAAATGCCCCACGTCGGTAATATTCTGAATATACAATACTTTATTGCCGAGATGCCGGAGATAGCGGACGATCACGTCGAACGAAACGTAGCTCTTTCCGTGGCCGATGTGTGAGTCGCTGTAAACAGTCGGCCCGCAGACGTACATGCCGACATATCCTTCGTGAAGGGGTTTGAACTCTTCTTTTTGACGTGAAAGGGTATTATAGATTGTTAATGGCATTTTCTTGAGGCGCTGGGATTTAGGTGTTAGGTTTTGGGTGCTGGGTGTTGGCTTTTCTGATTTTAATTGTTGAGATGAAGCTGTTGATCATTTTTTGTTCTTCCGACAACATTAGCAGAAGCGGTTTGACCTTATCCATAGGGATCAAGTTGAGTTGTTGGGAGATTGTTAATTGTGTTTCAAGTTCGAATGCAGAGCCGATAGCGATATGCAAAAACCATTTAAAATCCCGTTCGGTGTCTCTGCTGCACCCTTCCGCAATGTTGGATGGAATCGATACCGCCGCTCGTTGAAGTTGAGATTTGAGTCCATATTTTTCTACATTTGGCAACAGAGGCGTTAGCATATACACCTCTCGGACAATCTCCATCCCTTTTTGCCAAATGCGTAGCTCCCGAAAATTTCTCATCCTCTCCCCCTAACAGCGAAATTCTAATTCCTTATTTTTTTTCCATCAACTCCCGCGCACTCTTCAACCCCGCCTCCGTCACCTTCTCCCCACTCATTAGTTTTGCGACTTCATGAACTCGTTCTTCCACGTCCAGCCTGCGTAAACGTGTTGTCGTCCGTTTTCCATCTTCAATTTTTTCGACCGCAAAATGCGTATCCGCCAATCCGGCAATTTGCGGAAGATGAGTGATCGCAATGACCTGGTGAAGTGCGGCAAGCTTTTTTAGACTCAGTCCTACGGCCTGGCCGAGGCGTCCGCTGACGCCGACATCAATCTCATCGAAAATAAGAAGCGGGACTTTGTCCGATGCTGCGAGGGCCGATTTCAACGCAAGCATCACGCGGGAAATTTCGCCCCCCGACGCTACTTTCGCCAAGGGCTTCACATCCTCGCCGACATTCGTCGAGATAAAAAATTCCACGACGTCGATTCCTTTTACCGTAGCCTCGAAGCAATCTTTTCCAATCTTGACAAACGTATCAGCAGCAGCGTTTCCGTTGTTCGCGCCTGCTGAGAGCGGTACGTTGGAAATGCTGGCTGAAAATTTCGCATTCGTGATTCCGAGGTCCGCAAGCGAGGCAATAATCGACTTCTCAATCTTTTTTGCCGTCCCGCGGCGCTTGTCTGTTAGTTGCTGTGCCAAAGCGGAACAAACCTTGCGCTCTTCCGAAATTGCGGACTCAATCGCGGCAAGCTCTTTTTCAAAATTTTCAGCGAGCGAAAATTCATTGCCGATCTTCAAACGGTGCTCAAGAAGAGATTCTAGCGTTCCGCCGTATTTCTTTTTCAGCAGGGATAATTGGCCTAGCCGTTCGCGGATCTGTTCGAGCTTTTCAGGGTTGAATTCAATTTTCGCATTGTACGAATGAATGAACTTCGACAATTCTTCCACAATAATCTCGGCAGATTTTGCTTCGCCCGAGGCATTGGCAAAAACCGAATCAATCTCCCGCAGCGTTTCGATCTGTTTCCACGCCAAAACGAGATTGTCGTGGACCGAAGGTTCTCCTTCGTAGAGGAGCTGGCTCAGTTGTGATGTCAGTTCGAATAGTTTTTCCGCATTTTCCAGCAGTTTTAATTCTGATTCGAGCGTTTCTTCTTCTCCAAGCTGAGGATTGACCGAATCAATCTCCTTCATCTGGAACTCGTAGAGATCCTTTTTCTCTTTCAGACGGTGCTCTTGTTCCCGTAAATCGTGTTTTCTTGAAAAAAGATCGGAGAGCTTCTTGTAGGATTGGCGATAGTCGGAGAGAAGGCGCTCATCTCCGCCGAAATCGTCGAGAAAATCGATATGAGTCTCCGGCCGGAGCAATGCCTGGTGGTCGTGCTGGCCGTGAAGGTCTACAAGCACATCCCCCGCTTCTTTGAGCAGCGCGAGCGGAACAGGTGAATCATTAATAAAACAGCGGCTTTGTCCTTTAGCCGAAATTTCCCGGCGGACGATCATTTCTTCCGACGGCTCGATGTCGTTGTCTTTCAGGAGTGATTGAATCTTCGGCATGCCTGCAGCGTCAAACTTCCCTTCAACGATCGCTTTCTCCGCTCCTTTGCGGACAACGTCGGCGCTGGCGCGTTCACCGAGAAGCAAACTCAACGCGTCGATGAGGATTGACTTCCCGGCACCCGTTTCACCGGTGATGATGTTGAGGCCGCGCTCGAATTCAACGCTTATTTCCTCTATCAGCGCATAATTTTTAATGTACAGAGAATGCAGCATGGAATGAAGTTACGCTGAATTTGGGAGAGTTTCAACCTGTTGAGAGTGATGCCATGCCTCTGAGACATGGCATCAATTGGCAGTGAATTCAAAATCCAATCGGTCGTTTTGGCTTCTCCGGTGGAGCCATCAATTGGTGTATCGCCTCGAAGATCGCCTGAATCTCTTCGTCGTGTCTTTCAACCTTTGTTTCAAGTTGCTTCAGTTTGAAGGCTAGTTCCTTGTGAGTGGAAATAATTTCCCTCAGCTTCACAAATGTACGAATAATCTGGATATTGACCTGAACGACACGCTGGCTACGCAACACGCTTGATAACATTGCCACGCCTTGTTCGGTGAATGCATACGGAGGGTATCGTCTTCCACCCCAGCTTGAGGTGCCAAATTGGCTCCTCAAGACATCATACTCTTCATTGGTCAACTCAAACATAAAATCATGAGGAAACCGATCTACGTTTCTGCGGACAGCACGCTTGAGGAACTTCACTTCAA
>Ga0265319_1000233_pt1 | contig 41778 bp, 64 predicted proteins | sample 4824metaG_FD_192443 | JGI IMG/M metagenome (GOLD analysis project Ga0265319, IMG submission 192443) | Rhizosphere microbial communities from Carex aquatilis grown in University of Washington, Seatle, WA, United States - 4-8-24 metaG | ecosystem: Host-associated > Plants > Roots > Rhizosphere >...
GGCTGTAGAGCTGGCTGCGGAGCTGGCTGTCGAGCTGGCTGTAGAGCTGGCTGCGGAGCTGGCTGTCGAGCTGGCTGCGGAGCTGGCTGCGGAGCTGGCTGTAGAGCTGGCTGTAGAGCTGGCTGTAGAGCTGGCTGTAGAGCTGGCTGTAGAGCTGGCTGCGGAGCTGGCTGTAGAGCTGGCTGCGGAGCTGGCTGTAGAGCTGGTCTTTTTTCTTATTTTTCTCCGGTCCGTTTTTCAGCAACAAAAAGACAAAATTGACCGCCAATTCACACATTGCTGGCGAAGAAAAATGCAGGATAAGCGGGCTCTCTTTTCCAAGCCTCTTGTAGAAACCACGAATGACTTCGTCGCCAGCCCCAAAATCAGCGGGCTCGCAGGAAAGCCCTACCTGAAGCCATTCGTCTCGAAATGAAACAAGCCGTGCTTCCTGCTCTGAAGTCAGCTTTGTAATCTTGCCCATAGCCGCAAATTCTCCCCTGATTCAACTTCAAACATACGCAGCTTCCGTAATCCGGAATTACCTCAAATTCCGTAATGTGCCGCCACCGACCGCACGGGCGGCTTGTAGGCGTTCTCATCTTCCAAGGCCGCACTGGCCTCGTCGCCCCGAATCAGGAGGCCGTTCTCCCGAGACCAGGACAGAAACTGAGTCACGGTATCGTGCAAGTCGTCATGAGGCGCTTTCGGAAAGCTCTGGCTCTCCTGAATGACCAGGTCTGACCACCGCGTATCCGGAGCCCAGACGCAGCCGTCCGTAAACAGCGGCACCACAGAGTGCGTCCGCGAGACCTTATCGCCTATAGGCTGGAGCAACTCTGGAGCCCAGTTCTCCCGAGCGTAAAGCCGCGTGATTTCCTGAGCCACGTCACGCCCCCTCGTCTTATCCTCAATCAGAAGCCGCTTTACCTTGTAGCGCCTGCACGTGTCAGCAACCCATTCCACCAAGCCCCAGGCCTCTTTCTGACGGTGGTCAAAGTTCAGCTTTGGTTCATTGGGTAGCGCAGACGTGAGCTTGCCATGAAGCGGGAGCCGCTTACGCCAGGCAAACATCAACATGGCGCGGCGGTTCTTGTTGCGGTCCTGCCAGATGCCCCAGACCGTCAAGGCGTTGTAGTCGTTCTCCTGCTTCTCGCCGTAAGACGTATCAAGGCTGGCAACGACGAGTTCGCATTGTGGAAATTCCTTACGCTCGCCTGACCACTCCAGACCGTAACGCTGAGCCTCCTGAGCGTCCCAGGTCTGCCACCAATCCCGCTTGATGATACCACCGCCCTTAGGGACCGGGGCCTGCTGTAAGCGTCCAGCGGCCATGTAAGGACCAAGGCGGGACTCAATGCGCTTGACCTCGACCTCGCCGAAGCGCTCTGGCCACATAAGCTCGTCTTCTTCAACACGAGGATCTTCCCAAGGCTCCTCATCTGAATACTGCGGGAGCTTGACCGTAACGTTGTGACGTGCAACGTCGTGCCGCATTGGGATCATCAGGTGAACCCAGTCCTCGTCATCGCTGTCAAGGATGACCCCGGAGAGGTCCTGCTCGTGCAGACGCTGCATCACGACAACGATGGCGCTTTCCTTGGGGCTGTTAAGGCGAGTGGATGAGAGCTCTTTCCACCAACTGGCAACTTTGTTGCGGTCGGCGTCTGTCTCAACAACCTTTTCAGTCTCTGTGTTGTGTGGATCGTCGCAGTTGTGGACTAGAATTCCTTCAGCAAAGTAGTTGTGGCAAGGCTCCACCCGGAGGTTGTAGGTCTGTTCTTCCCAACCAACTTCCTTAACAGACGTGACAACTTTTTTGTCTAAGTCAGACCCATAGAGCAAGTCATCTTCATCGATAGTTTCTGCGGGGACGTAGCCACGCCCCCAAACAAAAACGTGGTGGTCTGCTGTACACCGAAGAGAGCCCCCCTTCCAAGTAATTTCTACAATCCGGTTGCCAGGGTTCTTTTCGTATTTCTCAATCGTTTGCCAACAAATTGTTCCCAACTCAGAAAGACCGGCAATCTTGACTTGAAGCCTCTCTGTAACAATTTCTCCAATAGGCAACAATCCGCGATCTGTTAAGACCCGCTCCTTGTAAGGAAGGCAAATGATGATGTCACCACCCAACCCTAGCAAGCTGCCGCCAACCGATGTTGACTGCCTTGCACCACCCTTATCGTTGTCGAAGTCCGACTTGGTATTTTGATCTTGCGTCAAATTAAACCGCCCACCCCAATGCCCTTGATACCAAGGACTAAGCGTAAGGCGACGCATCTTATTTGCACTACCAAGCGCGAGCGGGGCGTTGTAACTGCCACAGAGAAACTTTACCTTAGGTCCAGACCAAAATGTTTGAATGCTCCGAGCCCACACCCAGGCAGGCCAGCAAATGGATGCTACCGTCGTCTTGGAACAGCGGGGTGGGATGTTGATAAGAAGGCGTGGGATCTGGCCTAGAGTAACCGCCTCTAGGTGATCGCACATTGCGTCGAGTGCCCAGCTAGGCTGGAACGTTGAAGAATCAACCGACGTCCAAGCAGTCTGAACAAACTCAGTAAGGCTCTCTTCGCACCGCTCACGCTCCTCGACCTTAGAGTACAGCGCAAGCTTGCGATGCAACGATGCTAACTTTTCCTGATTGATTTGTGGAGCAACTTGCACGCATTACCGCACTTGCAGAAGCTTGATGTTTTCTGCTTTCGGCCCCGGCTTACCATCAGCGACAATAGCGTCGTAAGCCACCTTGTCGCCCGTCGTCACGGTGCCTTCAATACCTGAGCGCTTCAGCGCCTTGGCGTGCAGAAACACATCAGGACCGCCGCCATTAGGCTTGATAAAGCCGAAGCCCTTCTCACCATTGAAAAACTTGACCGTACCCTCGGAACGCTCACCATCGCTAGTCATTTTCGCTGCACCTTCTGGTTCTGTCTCGTAATCGCTGACGAATTGCCTGGCTGCGTAACGTGTGGCTCTCTTGTCCACAGAAGACCACCGCACTTACCAACACCCCTTAAGAAAATAGACATACCGCTCAATGCGTCGTCTTACCGTTGCTACCCTTTGGCGCTACACCAATCGGCAACTGTGCAACAATATCCGTAATCCCGAGCTCAGCAGCTTCCTTGCGAATTTCATCCAGCAACTGCGCCGCCGTCAAGTTGGCAACGTCCACCTTGCCTGTGTGGCGGTAATCCTGAACGTCGCGCCACTTCTCCGGGTTGCGGTTCTTGAGCCAGAAGATGCAAGCGGTGGTGTCAGGTGGGAAGTGCTTACGAACTGGATAACGAATGATGGCGCCATTAGCCAGAATCTTGACCTCTTCGGTGTCAACCGTGTAGCCTAAGGCGCGCTGGGCTAAGGAGCGCTCCACCTTGGGGTCGAAAACCGCATTCTTGCCCTCACGGACAGCCGTGCCAAATTCCGGATGAGCAGAGTACCACCCCTTAATCGCAGAGGTACTGACACTAAAGGCGTCAGCCAGAATATCATCGGTTGCGCCTTGCTCAGCAAGAATACGCGCCATCTTGGCAAACTCAGACTTGTACTTGGACTTATCCAGCTGGGGAACGCCGGGCTTACGACCACGGGTCTTGCCACCGAGATTGCGACGGGGCTTTTTTGTTAGTCTTACACGTTCCATTACACTGCTTCCAGTAGGTCTTCGCCAATAAGTATGCGCGTTTGCCGACCGAGTAATTGCAACAATACCTTAACACGATCAGAAGGGCCTATGCCGTCCCATATGCCGTTAAAACCAACAAAAGGACCAGAACTAACCCGCACTGCATCCCCTTGAGCAAAGCGGCTGGCATTGGGTTTAGGAAGGACAATGACACCGTTAGAGTTTTCACGAGCGCGAAGTTGTTCAATTGCAGAATCTGGCATAATAGCCGGAGACTGGCCTTGCATCACGATGCTGGCAACTCCAAAGGTTCCAGTGATACACCGCCAGCGGCCATCAGTACGTACAAAGAGATAGCTAGGAAAAAGAGGCTGTAGCTTCTGACGCTTCTGGCCCCGAACAACCTCTTCCGTCATAGTCATTGGCGTATACGGCTCAAAGCCCTGACGGGCAATGTTCTCAGCCGCCCAGCGTTCCCGCTGAGCCTTTGTCTTTGCAACGAACCACGATTGTCCCACCGACATGTGGCAAGTATAAAACGCTGGGACGGTAAGATAAAGGCTTGCGTTAAAACGCGCTAAGAGCGACTCGCACGAAGTTTTTCTTTGCCCTTACCTGTCAGACGCATAATACGACCAATTGGCCAAAAGCAGCCATCCGACTTGCGACCGTACCACTGCACAAAATCAGTTCCGTTGAGCATTGCTAGATGCGCGGCGTCCACTCGGTCCTTCCGGCTAGGCGAATTACGCCGAGCTACAGGATCGGAGTGAAAAATCTCAAGGCCGCTACCAGCGCTACCGAGCGCAAGCCAGCCTTCGCCAACTTCCTCCAGGTGCTCGCCGCGCTCCAGCTTTCTCATGTCGGTTCCGCTAATACTACAAAATGGTCGGAGAGGCAGGATTTGAACCTGCGACACCCCTGCTCCAAGACAGGTTCATACTCTCGAATTGGTGCCCCGACGGCACTAGCCTAGACCGTCGGGGCGACGCCGCGACTTCATCCAGTCCTCGGCATTTAATGCACAGCGTAATATTCAGGATGAGCGCTTTTCCACTAAGCTACCCGCGCATAAGAGTTGGCGCGCGGGGTTGGATTTGAACCAACGTCTCTCAAGCTTTTTGCTGCACACGTCGATAGGACCAGCACGGCAATGCTCAGCTTGGGGTGAAGAATCTGAACTTGAGCGCGAGCAAGGCCTTCGCCTTCCGTGTGCCGTTCCGGGATCCCCCGGTTGGTCGGGGGAGGAGGATTCGAACCTCCAGCTCGCATGTTCAGTTTCACATTCAGGCTGAGATTCTCGGTTACTCCTTGAGCAAGTAGTTGAAGACAGCTGCGCCAACGTTCGGCGACTCAATCTCGTCGTTCATATTGGCAGCTTCGCGCGCGTCCTTGATTGCACGCAAAAGCTTATCGACACGAGCCAGAAGCGCCTGCTTTTCCGTTGCAGGAAGCGCACCACTCTGCTTCACGCTAGACCAGTACCCAGCCAGAACATCATCAGTAATCATCTGAGTCTGAGCAGGGTGCTCAGGCGTTGCCGCGTAAAGCACGATAGGCCGCTGCACCTTCTTAGTCCGGTGCGTCTGTGTAACGTTGCTCTTGTAGATACCAGCGTTGGCGTCCAGCGTCCAATCCTCGGCGCTATCCAGAACTGGGAGACAAGCGACAAACGTACGAATGTCGGTCAGCTGCTTCTCCATAAAAAGCAGGTAGCTGACCGGAGCATTGGAAACGATGACGCTATCGTCAACCGTAACGGTGCCGTGCGCAATGCAATTCGTCCAGTCCTTGCGTGCCGTTACAGTCATAAGCTCAGTTGTGAGCCGCTCAACATTCTTCAGAATGTGAGTGGCGACAAACTGGACCCGCTTGCTTTCGCCGGGGAGCTTCTCGCCTTCCTCATCAACGGGCTGGTAAGTTTTGGAAAAGCCGTTGAACAGCTCCGGCTTCTGCGCCGCCTTGTGCAGCTCTGAAATTTCGCTGTAAGTGCGGGACTTGATGCCCTTCTCAACAGCAATGATCTGATTCAACTTAGCCATGAAACTCTGTCTCCTTCAAGCCTTCTGATTCACAACCAACACATACGCGCGTGATTCTTATCCGTATTTCCGACGTCTCGGTGCAAAACGCTTCTCCACGTCCGCCCAAGCCGCTACAGTTGCAGCCGTGACCAAAGCCTCCTTAGCGTGGCGTTCAGCGCCGCTAAGCCCCTCAATCTGCTCCAGATAAGCGTCGATCCCCGCTTCCTTGAGCGACAGCCGATCAAGGGCCTTGACCTCCGTCAAAAAGTCTAATGATGCCTCAATGTCAGCCACACCATATCCGAAGATAAGACTGAACTCACACTCGCGGGACGTCAGTCCAATCTTGTTTTTCTTACATCGGGCCTTGATACGAACACCTACTGCCCGTTTGACCCCGCCCTCGGTCCGCTTGATCGTCTCCATATGGCTAAGCCAAAGCGCGTGGGTAGCGTAGAAATCTAGAGCCTTGCCGCCACTCCGCTTATGCTTTTCGCCGAATGTTACCCCGATGTTATCTCGCACCTGCGAAATCACCATAAGCGCCACATTGGTCTGCTTCAAGCGACGTATAAGCTGGCGGAACAGCTTGCCGAGCATCTTCTGCTTCTCTAAGCCGAACGTACCCTTAGAGGGGTCTCGCTCCAGCTCAGCGCGAGAGGTGAGGGCGTCCAAAGAGTCAATGATGTAGAGCCCTGGAACCTTTTGCTTTTCGCAGACCGCGAGGCACGCATCCAAGTCCTCGAAGATATCCTCGATCGTGTCCCAAATCGTGCCTATGCCTTCAGAGCCGAAATCAACCCGTTTAAGGGGCAGACCAAGGTCTTCAGCGTAGGCCTCATCAAAGGCCGCCTCTGCCTCACGATACCAAATTTTTCCCTTTGGGTACTTTTGAGCGAAATTGGCGCAGGCTTCAATAGCAAGGAGAGTTTTTCCGACAGCTTTATCGCCGATTACATTGGCTACCCTCCCTAAGGCCCAACCATCCCCCAGGACACAGTCCAGCAGCGTACACCCCGTCGGGATGAACTGAATAGTCTTGGGTTTGGGGAAATACAGCCCCAAACCCTCCTTTGCAGGCCCGTTTAACCGGACACGCTCCATTTAGCCCCCTCAGCGCTGCGAGCGCGTCTTCAGGCGCTCCAGGCTACGTCGGGCGCTAGCCACTGGCGAAACGTCCTCCACGGGCTCCGCTGGCTCGCTACGGCCCCTTCTAGCGGGGGTCGGCTCAGGGTCTGCACCACCTTCATCCAAAAGGGCGCGACGACGGGCTGAACGGGGGTCGGGTTCAGGCTCTGCCCGCCCACCCCGACCGTTCCGGACTACAGGCTCGTCAACTACGCCATCTTCCATAGGATCGGCAGCAATAACCCGACGCGAGGCCCCCCGGACCGGCTGTTCGGTAATCACGCCGTCCTCGTCAACGACTTCCTCTGTATCCTTAGCCACAGCCTTACCGAAAAGCACCTTCTCGATATGCGCGGCGTCGTAGTAATTCAGAACCTCAGGCAGCGCATGCTCTTGAATGTAGGACAACCAGCGTTGCTCCAGCTTCTGATCGTCATTCAACGGAGTGGCGTCGCGCGAGACCTCAACCCCTGTGTACTTCGTGTTGGTCATCGTGGTACCTGCACGATGGAAAACAACGTCGTAACCCTCCTCAGGGTCATCGATCAGAATAGGCGTGTCGTTCTTCTTGTCTACAGAACGAGTGTTGATCTCACGGTAGAGCGTCTTCGGAATGAACCAGACCTGAGGGCCAGCCTTCTCATTATCGCGGTCAATGACCCAGCAGAGGTTGACGCCACGGGGACGGAGCTGATCAGACTCTTCCTTATCAGCCGCCTTCAGCCGAGCCTCACAAACCGGGCAAGGCTCATTCTTCATCTTGTCCAGGCAGAGATAGCGAGAATTGTCAGGACCGACACCGTAATGCAGATAGACCTCAATGTCCCAGCCATCACCCCAGCGCTCAGTGTCTTCCCACCCTGGAGGAAGAATTCGAACACAGGACTCGCCTTCCTTGACCTTGAAGGAGGGGATATCGGGGACAACGACACTGTCGTACATTCCACCGCCGCCCTTGGAGCGCCTGACAACTGATTCCACCGTACGGTCTGCGCCACGATAAACAAACTTAGCCACTGTGATCATCCTCCGTTGATTTTATGCAGCACACGCCGCAGGTATTCGAACTTGGTGCGAAAATAGGCAAAGCTACCCGCGCGTACGACAACATACGCAAGGCCAACTATCCAAAATGAGATAAGCACGAGGTAAAGGACTTCCTGCATTCCTTAAGCCTGCTCTACAAGACGGCGGCGCTTGCGCTCATTGTTGGCAGCTACACGATTCTGCTCAGAAAGCGAAGCACGAGCCTGACCAGCGCCGCCCTCCATTGCGGAGTCATGCCGCTGAGCGATGTAGAGCGCCACAAGCTCCCGAAGCATGAACGAGCGCTGTGAGAACGCCTCCTTCAGCGCAAGCCATTCATCAGCCGCTTGGCGAGCCTCAAGGTAAGTGCGCTGGGAGTCCTGAACAGCGGGCAGCGTGCGCAGCTTGTTCTGAAGCGCGCTCTCAGTCATCTTCTCTTCAGCTGCAATAGCCTTAGCCCGAAGGTCTTGGTCGAGCTTAGCCTGGAGCTCCTCGAACGCCAACTTGGCCGCGTCGCGGTCTGAAGACGCTAACACTAAGGAACGAGCAACATGGTAAAAACACTCTGGCTGCTCAATCAGGCAGTCATCAAGTGCATCCTTATCAATTGCCAAAAATTCCTTGTAGCGATCAAGCGTTTCACCACTGCTCTTAGATTTCACTTCAGCGACCTTCGGCTGCACTGTAACTACGCCCTTCATTTCAATCTCCATTCTTATCGTCTAGAGCCTTCAAAGCCAGCTCGCAAAACTTAATGTTTAACGAAACGGTGATTTCCCAAGCTTCCTCTGACATCTTATCAAGCTTCATTGGCCCAACAATTTCGGCTAGCGCTACCTGCGCATCCAAAATTCCGCGAGCGTATTCCAAGCGTCTAACCATTACCTACACATACTCGCTAGCTTAGGACCGCACGCCCACAAGCCAGAACCAACGGGGAAGCGCCGTCAGCCGGGTTGAAAGGCGTGTCGAAGCAAGACAGCAATTCCAATCCACGGCCAGCTGCCGCCTCATTCTTGGAGCCTAGAATAGTCTTCGTAAGATACCCGCGAATCAGGTGCCGCACCGATTCAGGGCTGGTGTCTTGAAGCCCGTTCAAGAGCCGCTGAACCTCAGCCCAGTTGCTGCCTTTGACCAAAGCGCGAGCCAAGTCAATTGCCTCAGCCGCCGCGCTTGCAGACCGCAGAAGCTCCTGAGCCTCCTTCACGTTCTTGACGCCAGAGCAGACCGCAAGGTTAGCTAAGGCTTGTCGCGGAGAACCCTGAGCTTCCTCAGCGCAAAGGTCTACAACTTCTTCGGCAACCGCAAGCTTCTCCTTAGCCACAACGCTGTCAAGCAGCGTCAGCAATTCCGTTACCGGAACAGGCTTGAGATCGTAGCAGGTGCACCGCGTGCGAATGTTGGCGGGAACACGCTGGGGTTCTGTGGTACAGAGTATCCAGAAAATCCAAGCTGCGGGTTCTTCCAAAGCCATCAACAAGCTGTTCCAAGCCTGCTTCGAGAGCATATGCGCCTCATTACAGATAATGACTTTGACAGTGCCTTCACCTAAGGGTCGGTAGCGCAGCCCCTCAATAACAGCGCGCATATCATCTACGCCCGTTTGAGAAGCCACGTCGATTTCAATGAGGTCCATTCCACCAGCGCACCCAACCTCTTTGGCAACGATGCGAGCAAGCGTGGTCTTGCCAGTACCCGAAGGGCCAGTGAATAGGAAGGTCTTGCTACCGCCCTTCTTGAGAAGGGCCTGGAGCGAACGCACCACAGCAGCTTGTCCGACAATCTCTGAGAACTTCGTGGGACGATATTTTGTGATGAACGCTGTATCAACCACCGTGACACCCATCGCATGCAATAAGCGGCTGGACCGGACGCTCTGGGTCTAAGACGCTCCACAAGTCTCCCTGCTGACGACTGTCCACGACACAGCTTTCAATCTTGTACCGCCAGACCTTGAAGCCGTGACCGTTCAGCTCTTGGACAAGCTCTTGGGTACGCTTGGCAAGATCATCAATGTTCTTGCTATGGCCTGTCATGAACGTATCACGCTGCGAAGGCTTTTCTGGCCCTTGGTCCTTAAGCATAACAAGGTGTGCCAGCTTGAACCCAAAAATCTTGGCAAGGCCACTGGCCCGTTCACGCTCCTCTCCCAAGATTGGAGAAATCGTGATGTGCGCTTCTAGATAAAGATTAGTCATTTCATTTCTTCCATTGGTCTGAACTGAAAACGCCAAACTCACTCATTTCCGCCCAGTTCGTTCCGATAGCGCCTTCGACCGTAATCGGCACATTGATCCAATCGAACTTAGGAAACAGCATGATGTCTAAGATCTTCTCAGCAACGATGTCCACACGCTTCTCTGGAACACGAACGAATGTAAGATCGTCGTGAATATTGATTTCGCACTGAAGCTCAGGGTCTCCTGTTTCACTTAAGTCGCACATGACTGAAAGTACAATTTCTGCGGCCGTCCCTTGGATCGGTGCATTGAATATCTGGTTCGTTGACAAGGGTCCATGTCGCCTACGTCCCGTCAGGCACTCAGTGTAACCATACTGGCGGTAGAACTCTAACTGGCGTTCCTGCCATTCCTTGACACCAGAAAACTGTTTCCAGAACTCCTCATACAACGGCTTGATGACATGCTCTGGGATCTGTAAGTACCCAGCCGCCGAACTAAGCCGAGCACCGAAGAAAAGCGGAAATACCCACTGGTTTTTCACGTCAGTGCGGAAGTCCTTCATCGTCTTCTTGTCAGTCAGATTCTTCTTACCCCCAACGCGCGTTGGATATGCTCGCGCTAGGCGCTCCGCCCATTCAGCATGAACATCATAACGTTCCCAAAGCGCTTTGCTAAATCTCTTATCCTTTGTGAACATGCATATCACACGGGCCTCAATCTGGCCTTCGTCGAAGGCTAAAATCACGCACTCCTTCTCAGCTACAACTGGCTTGCGAACCTCCTTAGCATCACTGTCCCGCTTGGGAAAATTTTGCAGGCTCGGACCGTCTACTGACAAACGTCCTGCTTCTGAAAACACCGTATTGAACACCGCATGAAGCTGCCCATCTGGGTAGAGCGTTGGAGCTCCAACTGCAAGGGGGTCCACGTAAGTTGACTTCAGTCGGTTAACACCCCGTAGCTCAATCAGAAGCTTGGATAAGGGGTGGTTGATCTGCTCCAGCACGCTTTCATCTGCGGAGTAGCGTTTCTTCTTGGTGTATTTGTCCTCAACCAGAATTTCTGAACGGTTGAGCATATCCTTGAAAACGTAGATCACATCGGGATTGGACAGCGGCTTGAAATCTGTGTTCTTCCTACGCTTGAAGTCAGCAATAATCGGAAGCGCTGAAATCTGCGCAAGAATCTTCTTAAGCTGGGCGGAGTACTTGTCCTGGAGCCGCTTGACCTCGACCTGATCAACAGGGAGACCTCTGATTTGGGTGAGGACACAAGTCGGAACCCGGCGAAGTGCTAACCCATAAGCCTCCTCTAGTCCTTCTTCCTTGATCCGTTCCGCCTGCTTTTCCCAGAGCAGCGCATGGTAGCGCGCATCTGGTGCATTGTACTGAAGAACAGCCTCAATCGGCGTCTCCGCTAAATTAGCCCGGTCCACACCTGACATCTTCTTCAGATTGAAGCCAAAGTACTGCTGGATCAGGAACTCAAGGCTGAACGGTCCGGCCTTCTTGTTGCCCTTACGCTCATCCAGGATACACGCCTGCGCCTGGGTGTCTTCCCAGATACCAGCACGAACGTACTCCAACCCAAAGACGACCCCGGACCACTCAAGCTCGAACGCCAAGTTGTGGACAGCCTTGACGCCTTTGGCTGTCTTCAGGAAATGCTTCCAAGCTGCAACAACTTCTTCACGCTCGAAGGGAGTCCAAGGCGCTTCTGGGTGGTCTAAGGGGAAGGCGATGGCACGGGTGGCGGTGGCCACAGCTATCGTCAGAATCTTAGCGCCTGCTGACATAGCACGAAGGCACGACGTTTCGTAGTCCACCCCAATAACAGGCTGCTGAGCCGCCCACTTGAGCGCCTGCTTGACCGCTAGGACGCCCATAGCGCCGCCCTGAGTGATGGTCTCTACGCCCCGCCTGACGTCAGCGGCTGTGTGAACCACCGCCTCAGGGAGCGTCTCAACCTCGCTGAAGGCCCGTTTGAGATCGAACGCAAACATGCGCTCTTCTTCGCTGCCAACAGCGTTATCCCCGCGCCGCTGCTTCAGCAAATACTCAGGATGCTGAAACGGATAATACCAGCAGGTATGCGCGCCCACCTTCACCGGCATTCTACGGCCACGCCAGAGCGTGATGCCATTGAAACTGGAGACCCAATCTAATGGTGTACTTCCAAATCCGAAGATCGCCTTTGGGCGAGAGCGCTCTATGTCAGACGCTACACTCGGACGACAACATTCCAACTCTGTGCGTTCAGGTGTAGCATCCTGCGGAGGCCTGCACCGCACTGTGTTATTGAACCGGACCTTGTCCTTGAAGCGGCGAGGGATATGAGCGTGGAGGAGTTGACCAGCCTCACCAGAAAACTGTTCCTGCTCCGCAATGTCTGGTGTCGCCGCAGCATCACCCAAAATATACACCAAAGGATGTTCAGTGCCTGTGGGCTTAAGTTTCCCATTCTTTGTAGAAGTTAAGGGGCACGCACGACATTCCAACTGATGCAGGAGCGCGATGTCACTTGCGCTCCTGAGGTTGACGGTTGGCTGGGACGATAGGAGTGAGGACACCAATTACCGCACGTCAATGGTCGGCACAATCACCGACGGGTTGAACGTCACCCGATAGTGATAGACGCTAACCTTAGCGGGCTCCATCTGCTCAGAAAAGTATGTGACGTTGTCGGACAAGCCGAGGAAGTGCTTCTTGTAGTCGTTTGGCCCTACCTTGCAAGTGACCGTAAGTTTCTTCGGCTCGTGAAGCTGCGAACACAGCCCCTCAATCACCAACATGTACTTGTCTGTAATGCCGTTGTAGAAAACAATTCTGCGATTGACCCCAAAGTTGTCGGCCACTTGAGACAAATTATAGGATGCCACGTCGGCCTCTCTAGAACACGCAGCCAATCCAGCTGCAAGACACAAAACCGCAACAGATTTCAACATAGCAATTCTCCTCGGGTTTCTGATTCAGATTAAAGACTTGCAGCAATGTACGTGAAGTTAGGTTCACCATACAGAACCAATGAACCTTCCGTCAGCGAGAAGCTCTCAGCGTAAGCCAAGGCCCGGCGCACCAGCGCAGCCCGCAACCTAGCCTTAGCGGCAGGATGCTTACCCTCCAGCGGCAGCTTCTCCGAAAGCGCGCCAAGAGCGTAGTCGCCGGTCAGGATTAGCGTATCCTTTTCCACAGCGACTGTGACCTCAGCGTCCTTATTCCCAGCCAGAATCTCAGCCCGCTCCAAGGCGCTGGCCAACCCAGCAGGAAGCGCAACCGACTTCGAGTGCTTAGTGAGGCTGCGATCCACAATCTTGGAAAGGTCGTCCGCTGCTGACAGGTCCAGCACATTGGAGTAGAAGCTGATGCCTTCGCCTTCAGCAATCGTGCAGTCCTTCGCCAAGGTCAGGCTCACGCCTTCAGGCGCTTGCGCTACGATCTCAGCTGCGAAGTCACGTGGCAACAGAACCTTGACGCCACTAGCCGCCTTACCCTCAACCAACACCCGCGCCATGGTGGCTGAGTCCGTGCTGTAAAGCTCCAGACCGTCCTCACCACTTTGCAGCATGACGCCGTGATGCTCCACCCGCGTAGCAGGCGTAGCCTTGATGAAGAGCGTCTTACGCAAGCCTTCGATGAAGTCTTCACCCAAAGAGAGCGTGGTTACGCCCTTAGGGTATTTGGCTGGGAACGGCCACACCTTGCGCGCTGCTTCAAGGGTAGCCAGCTTGCTGGAAGATTTGCCGAGCTTGACCGCGAGAGCTGTACCGTTGGGCTCCAGCGATGCCTCCTTCAAGGCAGATGTGCCTAAGAGGCCGATCAGCTGCGAACCAGGAACGCCACAATCCAGTTCTGTCTTGAGCACCAGCTTGATGCCGAAGCCGCCGTCGTAAGCGTAGGCTGCGCCCTTGTCAAACCAGAAGTGGCTCAACTCTTGCACAACGCCGCCTGCACTCAAGGCAGGCTTCAGCTTGACCAGCTCTGCAACGAACTCTTCTCTGTCAACCAACATCAGAACTTTCCTCTACTCGGTTTGGTAAGTAACAATTTCTGCTTCCGTTTTGGCGTGGGCTTTTGAAAAAGATCTGGTTCCGTCAAAGCCTTTTCGATGCGCTTACACGCCCCATCAAAGTACGGTTCCGACTGTTCAATCCCAGTAAACTTACGGCCCAACTTGACGGCGGCCACGCCAACACTACCGCTGCCCATATAAGGGTCTAAGAACGTCTCACATCTTGGCAAATAATTTATACACCAGACATACAATTCAACGGGACGCTCACAAGGATGGTCAGATTCCGCTTTCTGGGCAACCGTAAAATTGGTCCACGGAATTTCAACGACCTCAGTCTTTTGATAATGAGTACAACTCGCGATATCCGCCTTACTAAAGTTAGGCATCTTTTGTCGCTTAACCCAAACGATTGCGCCACCACGATCCTCAAAGCAGTTGAAGAAGTTAGCGCCCCATATGATCCGATGAGTTGACATACGCTTGAGCGTCTCAAAAACGTCTGAAGGGGGGGGGCAGATCGTTCCATTCAACAGCTCTTCCATAACCAACGCCCCGCCCCATTATTCGCCCAGTTGTTTGCACAAAATTACCAACGCCAAAAGGGGGATCCGTTACAACAGCATCAAACTCCCCAAGTGTAGGTAGTATTTCCCGACAGTCGCCAAGATAGAGCGTGACCCCTTCAGATAGGGTTTCAATGCGGCTCATGCCCTCTCAGCATGTTTGTTTGAATCTGTCAGAGGCACGGGCTTAGCGTCTGCCAGCGCCTCAGCCTCGTCCATCAACAGGAACAGCAACGCCCGCGCCGCCTCAAGGTCTTGAACCTCAGTCCAAGTGCATAGCGCCAGAATGTAGGCGCGCTCAAGGTCTGTGAGATTGTTAGCGGTGCTGAACTCGGCAACGGCTTGTACTCTATCATCAAAGGACAATATACCGCCTAACGCCAAAGCCTGCGATCCACCAACCTCAATGCGCTTGTTCAGGTACGACAGTGACTTTTGCAGGTCCAGAAGTCCACCCTTCTCACGCCAGCGAACTGGGTACTTTGTCGCCTGACCGAGCAAATAATCAAGGTTGAGAAGGATCGTCAAATCCCAATGGGCAAATCCTTTCTCATTGTGGTAATGTGAACCGCCGACCTGCATATCGTTTGCTGAAGTCATGCTACCAACCTTATCTTCTTTTCTGCCATTGCAACCGTACGCTCTGGAGCGCCGTAAAGAACTTCCTGCCAAGGGTCTGTCACAACCGCTGTCAAGCGTGACGCCAGCGCCGTAAACGCCTTAGGCCGTACTCGCCGGAGCAAATCAGCATTCGTAACGAACAAACGGAATATCTCTGCAAACCACTCAGCCGCATTTGGAGCATAGCCTGTCAAAGCGGGCTCACCCGTTGCCGTCATCACACTGACACTGTAATCACCAAAGTACGAACCTTTGCTCTTACTGAACGTGTAGTCCACGCAATGCCCAAGCTCGTGTTGGATTACACCATAGGGCGTCCTATCAATAACATACCCAGGCCAAGACCACGCACGGTTCGCTCTTCCCTCCGAAGCACACTTCTCAACACAGATAGCGATGTAATTTGGCCGGTAGTATGCACAAGCCTGAAACCGCCAGTCCGCTTTCGAAACAATGCGAACCTCAGGCATTTCAAGTTTGTTGCTCGCACAGAAGCGCTCAGCCAGCTTAATACCGCTCTTAAGAAGATCGTCTTTGGTAAAAGTAGCCATTTAGGCTGTCTTCAGCTTTGCCATACGCCTGTCCATCCAGTCCCAAGCCCCCTGCCGCCAATCCGGAGCCATTGTGTCCGCTTCAATCAGCGTTCGTACCGCACGCTTCCGCTCTCCAAGTTTCCAGCGCTCGTGCGCCAACAGAAGCGGAACAGCAGTTGTCTCAAACCACGAATTTCGAAACACAACCGAACCAGCGGGCCTGCCGTCAGCCCACGCCATGAATGTCTCCAGATCGTCATCCCAGTGACCCCAGTCATTACCCATTGGATGCGTCCCAGGGTACGTTGGCGGTTCAAGAAGTTGCTCACCAACCTTAGCAAGAACATCAAGATACGCGTGAAAATTGAAACTCACTTGTGAATAAGTACCAACCTTGACCCCAATGCGGCCTGCGAGGTACTCAAGGAGCATGCTGAAATGCACGGCATTCGCGCCGTAACAGCCGTAGATTGCGTCATTGCTGCGGCACGTTACCATCATGTCTAGGTAAGGCACGAGCTCTTGGTGAGCACCCCCCATTCCATTGGCATAACTCATCCCAACGGTTTCAATTTCTGAGCGAACTCGCAAACAGATATTGAGATTGCATGGGACATCCTTCTTCTTGACGTCCAAATCGGAACACGGGTCCCACATCTGAATGACTGCGCGGCGCTCATCATGATTCTCTTTCAGCAACCTTACAGCCACGTCAAGCTGGTCTGGAAGAACGTCGTGCCCGCTCCACTCCAGATCAAAGTGCTTGCGCCAGCGGTAGCCGTAAGCTCCGTGCTGATTCCCGTCGTCCTCAGCAAACCGCTTTGAGAAGTCGGAGACAAAGCGGTCTAGCCACGTTGCGTCCCGCCGTCCAGAAAGCATCCAAAGTGCCTCAAAAACATGGAATACAGGATTTGCGTCACGCTTAGGATCGAACAGCACGCGCTCCCAAGGCTTGGAATAGACTGTTGTAACAGGTGTAGGCGCAACGAGCACTCGCCCGGCGCGTGAGTCCTGCTCAACACCGACTTGCCTCAGGTAGCGTAGGCCCTGAATGTAGGCATCGTTTACTCCTTGGCAATGCAGAACGTGCATTTACTCAACTCTCCAACAAAGCGTGAACACCCTTAACATACTTAGCGATTGCAATCTGGTCCTCAGGCGGAAGCTTTGGTGTCAAGGCTTCGAGTGCCTTGCTGATGTCGTCAACAATTGGCGCTCCAAACTTGTTTCCTAAGGCAAGTTCCATTGCTCCAAACTCCAACATTTCTAGAAGATCACAGCAGCGGCACCTTACCTTCAACAAGCCCTCAAGCTCTAAGTCTGGACCGCCCATTTCTCTGACAGCGTCTTTCTCGACACGGTCGCAAACCGCTTTCAGGTCTGAGTTACGCGCCTTAACCGGGAACGGAAGGTCTCCTAGAACAAGTTCGCCCAGATCGTGCCAAATAAAATACATCGTAACTTTAGGCGAGGGAGGACCGAACACACTCGCCCAAATTCTGATACAATGATAGCTGTGCTCAGCGACCGTTTGACGTTGAAGCGTTACCCACGCATGATATCGTATTGTGCCTCCAGCAAGGCGCGGATTGGTTAGGACTTGTGCGCGTGAAATCATCAGTATGAAGTTTCCGGTTTATAGCGAGAGCGAGGGCGTCCTTCACCTGATTTTACTCTGAGATACTTGTCTGTTTCGCATAATGCCGATTGGCACGATTGCAAATCCAAATCTTCATACTCTGATCCAAGCTCTTGGATCAAAACCTTACGCCAACCCTGAAGCATCTCACACCAAGCCTCCATGCTCGCGGGCTTCTGCTTCAATGGAAGACCTAGCAATCGGTTGTGCCCTCGAATTGATCCTGGCCCCATCGGGGTCCAAGTATACAAGTCTGTAGCGTTGCACAGAAGAGGCGTGTACGTCCAGTCCGAAATTACCTGACCAGACATGAACCCGCCCATATACCGCGCTGTCTTTAGAACTTCCCACACTCTCTGAACAGACTGTGTCTCAAATGACGCCAGCAGCGGCTTCTTGATCAGAGTCAAATTCTTATCAATGACCACTGTAGAAATAGCGAGTCCCTTATTCAGCCCGGTGTCTTTCGGAGGGACAACCGTATAAGCCCCCGTCCAGGCCTTCTGAGTTTCTCTGCGCTCCTCAATGGCTAGACCTACATTGATCAAAGACAAAGTCTTTCGCGGCCAAAGCTTCTCATCCCTAAGAGCCTGGAGCGTTGGCGGCCAATTGACCCACCGACACAGCGCAGTGAACTGGATGAAGCTCCAAGGGCTGAAGGCCTCTTGCTGCGAGAACACGTTCTTGATCAACCACTGACTGACACGGTCGTCTTTTCTGCGAAGATTACAGAAACGAAATGTGCGAAAAATTGGGTCTTGCGTCCACTCCCATTGCGGAAGCCCAGCCGCCTTACGCTTGCGAATCTGCTCGCGCTCCTTCGCCCAATAGATCAGCGGCTCCAGGTTCACTTTGCGCTCCGAAGCAGCGCTACCAACTGCTGGCTATCTCGCGCAGGCTGTAGGTTAACAACGCGAGCTTTCCGCTCTAGCAACTTTGCCTTGTGCCGAACCACATTCTGGTGTTTCTTAATCACATTCTTTGGGTCAAACTCGCGAGCGTCTGCACGTTTGGCCCTACGCGACTTAACGTTCTTGATGCAGTCCTCTAGGGAAGTGGTCATAAATGCATAGACTGGTTCGCAGTTGAGCTTATCCATCAGCGCACCAACGCGCCCGTGGCCTGAACTGATAATCACACCTTCAAACACAATGTGACCCTTCTTGGCGTACCGCTCGATAAGCTCCAGCAAAACTTCGTATGGCTGAATTTGGTCACATCCGCCCGTCGGGGTGTGATAGGGACCGAGAACGTAGGTGGGCTTCTTGACGCCCTTGATTTTGCACTCATACGCCTCTGGGTAACGCGGCCCCAGAATCCCGTAGATTGGAACGCCCTTGAAGTCGTCGATAAGAGACCTGACCAGCGTCGATTTGGCCGATCCGTTTGTGCCACGCACCGAAATTTGCACCGCTAAGCTCCCAACAGTTCTAGGAGCTTCGGCAGCGCAGCTTGCCGATCAACCTTGACCACGCGAGCACCAGCGTCGCGCATCTTGGCACAGTAATTCGTAGCACGGCCGTAGTTTCCAACCGTATTGGTCTTTGTCTGAAGCTTGCCTTCGCCACGCTCAGCGCGGCGCTCGTCAATGGAGGCAATGCAAGCTGCTAGCGGCGTCGTAAGCTGTAGCACGTAGAACGGAACGTCAAGTTCCTGGACCAGCCTAGGACCGCGCGTCATGTTCATCACGAAGAGACCTTCGTAGAGAACATGAACCCCCTGAGCGCTCATATTCTTAACCAACTCAAACACCTGCTCAACGTCGTGAATCGTATCACAACCGCCCGTTGGGGCCTCATAATGACCCGGTATGAAGACGTTGTGCTTCAGCTTCTTCTTGAGGTCAAACAGATAGCCAATCGGTGCTTCGCGACCGTCTACGTGCTGAACCTCTTCGGTTCCATTCTTACGCGCCCAAGCTAGGAAAGAGCGCATTAGATAGCTCTTTCCCGCTCCGGATGTTCCTGCTACTGTAATAATCACAACTCAACCCTTACAATTGGGTCAGGGTTTTCGATGAACCGAATATTGAGCTTTGCCTGCTTCCTCGCGAACAAAAGGAAGGCGGTGTCTCGAAAGTAAGCCACTTCAACCAACCACCAGCCCCCGTGCTTCTTGTGAAAGAGCTTCGCCAGCGCCTTAAAGTACTCGGTTGGATCGTGAATCTCTGTCCCAACGTACTTCAAATACGTTCGATAAGAAGACTCGCCATACCGGAAGTAGAATACTGAGCAATCGTTCAGAATTACAAACTTCTCAGCGGTGTCAAAAGCCCGGTCAACAGCTTCAGTGTAAGGGCCTTGCAGGTAGCGCTTCAGCGTCAGATTATTGAAATCCAAAAAGATAGTGTCTGCTGTCGGAAGCGGCATTTCAAGTACATCAAGGCCCGTCGGGGTCCCATAAAAATTGAGCTTAAGAATCTTCTGACAGCTTTCGTCAGCGTCGTTCAAGTAAAACTTACTACTATTTGCTAGAATCCGAACGCTAAGGCCTACCCCTGCCATTGGCTCCGCCAGAGAACTGTAACCACCCAGCTTCAACATTCGCGTCTTGAGGGCTTCAAGGCAGAGCAGCTTGGCGGGAAGCTTGTTCGCCAGATAGCCTTTCTTCTTCAGCCGCGAGACCAGCTTAGCAACGTAGGGTGTGTTGCCGTCAAACGCTCCAGTCTCGACCAAAGCGAGCTCTGGCGGAATAACAATTGGTGCGTAACCCCGGACACAGACTTTCACGACCAAATATTCCGATCAAATGGGTTGTCAAACTCAGGCCAGCGCTTCGACATCATGATCACGTGGCCGGTCTCTCGATAGTAATTCTGCTTTGCAGGAACAAGGCCGGGGTCCTTAGGGCAGTATTCCAAGAGTAGATGCTCAGGCTGACAATCCGCTCGGCATTCCCAGAACTGCTCGACAGCCTCTTTACCCCAACGTTCTTCCGCCAGCTTGATGCGATCGTGGAACATGTCCTGATAGCAATTAGGAAAGCGCCTGTTCTTTCTATGCCAACTTTTGAACGTGCACAGAGCGCTCTCTAGGGTGAAATACCCTACATCCCTAGGGTCAACCCGCTTATTGGATTTGACGCGCTCTCGGGCCTCCTCAAGGAGGCTGAGGGCCTCCTCCTCTAGCCATACAAACTCGGCTTCAGTGTAGTCACCCTTGAAACCTGTCTCTTTGTACCAGTCCATATCGTCGCGACCCAGAACCTTAGCCAAACCGTTGCGATGCGAGCGCGAACCAGGGAGGTCTCTCAGAAAAAGAGTGCTACAGGCGATATCCACCCCCATGATGCGAAGGTACTCTGAGTAGGAGAACGCCGATAAGCGCCCGAACGTGTAGAAGTCTGCGCGTAGTGCAGCCCACAAAGCTGAAAACGAAGATTCTCCAGCTAGCCTTCCAAACTTTGCAAAGTAGGCTTTCTGCGAAGACTGCACCAGCTTTGTGTAACACTCAACTGCCTTGACAAAGTCCTTCTTGTGGTAGCGACGGTCTGTGTCCCAAGCGAGACGATCGTAGTGCTTGTCAAACCAGGGCTTCAGTTTGGAAGTTTTGACTTCTGCAAGGGTTGGGAAAGCCTCAAAAATCAACCAACTGGTTACAATATTCTGCGTGTTGCCGTTAAGGTAAGCTAGCCAAAGCCTCTGTTCAACATCCAGCTTATGGCGCTTCGCCAACCAGGGCATAACGTAGTAAACGCACCCTGGATGCGAGCGGTTCTCTAGGTGAAACTCATAGAAGCGGAGAAAGACTTCTCGACGGTACTCCAGCTTCCGGAAGTCAGCACCTAGCGGGAGAACCTTCTGTTCCTCAGAACAGCCTCGACCCGGCAGGCGCGGGCCTTGCGCCTGAGGACGCTGGGGCTCTGACAAGAGCATGAAAGGTATGGTCAGCCAACCGTGATATTGCCAAGGGTTTTATCCCAGCGAATGTGGTGGCGCGGCACCCCCGCCTCAATGGCGTCCTGCACCGTCATTCCAGCCTTGTACTTGTCAAACCAGTCAGCGCTCTTGGAGCCCTTACGGAAGGGGTTCTCCTTGGCAACGATCTTGATCTTGTCGCTGGAAACGAACAAGCCACGAGGGCCAGGAGCGGTCTTGGAACCGTTAGCCGCCTTGGCCTTCTTCTCGGCCTTTGGGGGCTTTGCGGCTTTGGCGGGTTTGGCAACTTTCGGAACCTTCTCCTTGCCCTTCTTCGGCTTCTTGGGAGCAGCTTCGATAGCGTCTTCCAACTCAGCTTGCTTCGGCTCACCACTCAAGTCCAGGTCTTCAATTCCAGACGGAAGGGGGAGCTCAGTCTTTTCCTCTATAGCGGAAAGGGCGGAATTCACCCAAGCCTGAGTCGGCTCAGAAAGGCCCTGCCACTCGTCGTCCTTGACGTTATTGGCCGCCCTAGCCAGCCGATTGGCAAAAGCCTGGGGCGTGTCGCCGCTCTTGGTCTCAACATCAACCACAGCGGACAGTTCCGCCACCACCGAATTCACCGCCATCTGGCACTTCTCCCTGAAGCCTTATTTCAGACTACACATACGCGATCAACGCTCTTCCGTCAGACCAGGGCGAATTTCCTGCTCTTCCGCCCCAAGATCTTCATGCCACAAACCGGGGCGAATCTCTTGAGCCCGCTCAAGCCTTTCAAGTTCAGCTTCAGAACGCTCAGGCGCAAGCCCTGATCGAATATTTCGGTCGATTTTAGTTTTCATTGCCAAACTCCTACCGAACCATAAGCGGCGGTCGGGTCGTAATAATAGTGCGAAGAACCTTGTCATCCTCACGCACGTCTTTAACCCATTCAATGTGACCATCTGCCATCTGAACGAGCGAGACCTTCACAGCGTCAGAGCGGGTTGGGTCGCAGAGCTCCTGCTCAATGATTTTGCCTTTGGTAGGCTGAAAAGATGCAGCGCGCTGCATGTAAACCTCACGGTTCGAAGGGTCTTGCTTTGAAACGTCTCTAGCAACCTCGCCAGCAATTTTCATCATCGAAAACGCTATCGTTGCATCAACTTTGCTTTGCCAATCCAGCACCTTTTCGCGCAACTCAGCAGAGATTGCACCGTCAAGCGGCTTGTTGAGGTCGCTCATTGGTTCACCCAAAGTGGGCCTTCAGCTTGCCCACAATGTCCGTATCTTCCGAGACGCCCAGCACCCGAGCATAGAACTCGTTGGTCGTCTCCCGCACCATGAAGTGCTTGGCGCGCTTACGGTCAAATTTGAGCAGGTCGGCACCGTCCTGAACCAGAAGCTGGATCAGCTGCTTGAGTTCAGCCGGAGCGGAAGCCAGCAGCGTCATGAACGTGCCTTCTTCAGGCTGTGAGGGCAACAGCGCATCCCAAGCCGCGTTCGTCCCAGCCGCCTCAAACTTAGGGAACTGGGACACAGCGCGCTCATGAACCGCCATGCGCTTGGAGGCTAAGGTCGAGATGTGGTTGAAGAAGGCGCGCTTGACGAGCGCCATGAGCCACTTTTTCTGACCCGCGAGGGTTGGTTCGTGCTTCTGGATTCTTGGTAGGTACCGAGTTCGACAGCGGTAGTAACAGAGATAGCCGTCGGCAATTAAATCGTCGAGTTCGTACCACTCCGCCATTTTCCAGAACTCGCGCTTGGCGGTGTTGACGATATAGCCGCGAGCGCCTTCATCCAGAAAGGGATCATCTTTGGCGGCTGCGAGGAACGGATCTTGCTTAGTCATAGTCAAACCCCTGTTTCTGACGCCCGCAAAGGCGTTGCCAAATTTTGCGTCCAGACCAGCAGGCGAACTCTGCTGGACGCCCCAGAGTTTTGCGGATGGTGATCTTAGGGCCGAAGGGAACGCGATACCGGGGAAGCCCGCGTGAGCCGAAAGTCACCAACTCGCCTACCGTTACACAAGACATACTGTAGCAAATCGCATCAAGCAAAAATAGCTTGCCTGAATTCCGAGAGGAAGTAAAGGACCACCTATTCGTCAAGGATTTCAAGGGCTAAGCGCGTAGCCGCCTCGCCACTCAGCGCGCCTGGGTCGTCGGTTCCCTGTGGCATTTTCAGGACCTGACACCGCACCCCTGAAAGCGCACTCAGAATGCGTAGGCGCTGAAACTCAGCGTCCTCATCCAGAAGCAGATAGACCTTGCCGAAGCGGGAGGCGAGCTCCTGAGCCTCCGCCACTTGAGACGGGTAGACGTTCAAGCCAAACAGCGCCGTAGCGTAGACCCCGAACGGGTAGCCGAAAGCCGTGAGCTTGAGCGCGTCGAAGGGGCCTTCCACAAGAACCAACGCCCTAGGGTTCTCGACTGACCAAAGCAGCGGTAGGCCGAACAGCGTGTTGTTAGCCGCCACTTTAGCAACCGGCGCTTCGCCTTGCATCCTTAATGTGCGGTAACGCGGCTGAACGTCAGCCCGTATCGTTCTCGCCGTCCAGCTCAGCAAGTCGCCATAGCGATCATAAATCGGGATAACGATACGCTGAGCATAGAGGCCCTTGAGCGCGTAATGAAGGCTGTAGTTCTTCGCCAGCCAGCGGATTTGAGCGTCTCTGTAGCCCCGTTCGCGCAAATAAGCCCAAAATGGGGCGGCTAGAGGGCTATCGTTCAACAGAGGCTTGAACTCAGGGAGCAGCCGTAAGGCCGTTTGGAGGGGTGCTGAAGCGGTTTTGGAGTCCAACCCCCGTAGGGCTAGGGCGGAGGCCTCAAACGCGCTCAGCGAGGGCGCTAGGGGCGCTGTACCACCAACAAGGCGTTGGGCCTCCTGCACCGAACAATGCAGAAGCTGGCGGATCAGCCGAATTGGCGACTTACCCCGATGAGCGGAATTACGGAGACATCCCCACCCCGCGCCATTAAGCGATACCCCCAGGTGCTGCGAGGGATCGTTTTCGCCACAAAATGGGCATTTGACATTCAGATTGCCCGAAGACGTGTTGGGGCCGGACGTGACATACTCAATCCGGTGTTGGCGTAGGAAGCGTGGCCAATCAAAGCTTGGCATACTTTTCAATGATTGCCAACTGTTGCTTAGACATAACAATTCCTGCCTGCTTAGCGTAACTCATCAACTCACCACAAACGTGCTTATGCCCCTCCCGCTTTTTCTTTTTGTCGTATGCCGCTTCAAGTTTCTTGTATTCAGTCTTCTTCATCTTCCCAAGACGCCAAAGCTTTTCGGCAACATGAACCTCAGCTCGGCTCCCTTGACCGTAATAACGACGAAAGAAATCAACATCATTGGTTCCAACGCGACCATCAGGCAGCAGCGCCCACACGGCCCTACCCCCAGTAATAATGCTGACAGCCTTCCTAGCAATATGATCACGAATGTAGATAACTTCAACTCCAAACAATTGACGAGGCCAACGAACGCCCATTTTCCCTCCTTATGCCAGCTTCTGTGTAGCTAGCACCGGCAACAGATCGCCAATGAGCGCGCTGTGCTTTTCCTTGCAGTCATCACAATACATACACAGCGTAAGGCTGTCATATTTTCGGAGCAAGCTGCGCGGAGCGGCAAAACCAACGCTCACGAGCCGCCCGGTTTTGGGGCAGAGACAGCCCCACTCCTGGTCCTGGTCGAAGGCAACGACGTTCATGACAGAAGCACCTTTTCTGGGTTTCGGAGGAGCGCCTTCATCAAATCTTCTCCGTCCAAGTGAAAATCGAGAACCTTCTCATCAACCGTACCCTCACAAATCAAGTCATACAAAAACACGGTTTTCTCCTGACCGTCCCGGACGAGACGGCGCTCAGCCTGTTCTCTGTCGATCACGCCCACAGCCGACTCATAGAAAAAGCAATAATTCGCGTGATGCTGCAATCCGTCGATTGACATGCTTCCAATCTGATTTTGCAAAACTGCTATGGGGCGCTCTGACTTCGCAAATCGCGCTAGCTCTGCCTTACTATCCTTCGTCCCTGACCAAAGCCAAATAGGCTTATGCCCTAGCGCCTTCAACTCTTTGACAATCCGCCTACCACTATGTGTGTAAGCGTAAAATACGCACGCCCCGGAGCCCTCAGGTACTTCCTCAACCAATTCCAGCAGCCGCTCCAACTTCGGGTTCTCCTGGAACTCAATTTCAACACGCTCTGAATTCTCATCATCTGTCTTGAACCCCACAAAACCAGAGCTGATCTGCCGCATCCGCAGGAAGGCGTTCTTCATCTCACGCAGATTGCCCCGTGCCGCGATGACCTGCTTAACCACACGCTCGTAATATTGCTGAGCCTCACCACTGAACGCCACGACCTCCCGGATTGGAACCACCTTCGGCATATCGATGCACTCAGCCGCCGCGTAGGTAATGGAGCGGTGGCGGATCATCTGTGCCAGTTGGGGCTTCAGCTTGTCCTTGAATGTGTACTCCTTGGAATAAGGCCCGCCCCAGAAGCTCGGCTTCTCAGTGAAGAACGCAGCGCGGAATAGCCCTAGTGTTTCACCTAGGGTTTCACCACCGTCAATCAGGTAGTGCTGCGCCCAAAGCATTGTGGGGTCACGCCCAAACGGTCTTCCTGCTAAAGCGTAGCGCACCTTGGCACGGTCCCGCAACCACTCCACCATTTTGAATGAAGCGCTATTGTGCGAACCCACGCGCGTACTTTCATCGAGGACAATGGCGTTGCCCCACTGTGAGAGCTTCTCCAGCTTCTTGCGGTTGAGCTTGAACTTCTGCTTACCTTTGGACTGAACACGATCGCAGACCATCGCAAGAGCACCAGGATAGGGAACCAACACCAAGCCGTCTTCAGCCTCCTCAAGCTGTTTCCATTTCTGCTCAGAAGAGCCCGCTAGCGCCACAAGCGGTAGGTCGATCTCAAAGCGCTTGAGCTGCTTCTCCCAAGTATCGAACGCCTTGTCGCTTGTCACGAAGATCAAAGCGCGCTTGATGACCCCACACTGAAACCAATACCGCAGCAACTCTAGAGACAAAATTGTCTTGCCGACACCCATATCTAGCCAATAGCAGAATTGGGGGCGGGCCACGCCAATAAGGAAGCAAGCTCGTTGATGGACCCGAAGTTTTGGGTTCAGGTTGGGTCTGGGAACAAGGCTGGCAATCTCAACGTCTAGCTGCTCTGCACTAAGCTCCTTGACCCAAAGATGATCATCTAAGGATCGCTTCAGGTAAGCCTTGACCGCCGCCTCTGGGATCATCCTGAAGCCGACTTTGCCTCTTGCACTGCCTGCGCAGGCAACTTGCGCCACATACCCCTGAGACCGTTCTCGACGTGTCCTGTCTTCTTGAGGTAATTTAAGGATTGGCTGACGTGCTGACCCGACATTCCGGACAGCTTTGCAAGCTCGCCCAACGAGGTCCAAACTCCGGGCCTCAATGCATTCAGCAAAAGGTCTTTACGCTTCCCGCGATTGCCTGAAGCTTTCTGTGGTTCAAGTTGCGGGAAGGATACAGTAACCGCCTCTTCTTGATGAGCCTCAATCTTTTGCGGAAGCTCAAAACTCACCGCCATGGACACCTTGGCGTTTGCCAGCCGAGCCAGAACCTCGTTCAGCTTAGCGTCTAGGTCACCAACCCAATCCAGCAGCCCTGCGAAGTCCTCTTCCAACTTCTTAAGACGAACAGCGCCTAGGTCGTCAGGACGAGGCAGGGACATCGCCCTCTGGAACTGAACCACCTGCGGCGGGGGTGGCTGAACGCCGTCCTCTCTCAGAAGACGCCGCGTATCGCTACGACAATTCAGAGCGCCACGATGATCAGACGGTGTTTTTGGAACAATGATGAAGCGCTCTTTCCCATTTGCGTAGCGCCACCGCACCTCCATGTGCTTACCGCGCTCACCCAGCACGCCTTGAATACCGAAGCGTGAGAGCTCAGAAATCACCGCGTCTATGTGGTCGTTCTTGATTCCCATGCTTAATTCTCCCCATCTAACGCAACGCTGCCGCCAGCAGCGCTCTCCAAGCCCTCCCAGTAGTCGTTACTGAGAGCGGCTGACGATAAGACATACGCGCCGGTTGCATACGACTGCGAAATCACGACCTGGGTCCCTTTTGGGGCATTGCGCGCGTGTTCAACCGTCAGGCGGGCTAAGCCCCGCTTCGCCTCCTCGTCAGTCTGACTATACGTCAAAACCGTGTCAGCCGTAAAAACCTTGCTGATGTCCTCTGTCACGTCAGTACTGCTGACCCGCTTGGCACCAATGCTGGACCGGCCTGATTGTGTGGGAGTTACTAAAGCGAGATTACGCTCGACCGCTAAGCCCCGCAGCTCCACAAAGATGCGCCCCAAAGCCAAGCGGAAGTCGGTAGTTCCTATGCGAAAAAGGTCCGGGTAGTCTACGATTAACACGGTAGGAATGAACTTCTGCGTAAGCTCCAGGTAGTCCAAGTACCCCTTGAGCTGGGAAACTGTCAGCGTACCTGAAGGAAATGCCTTGATCACAAGGCGGCCAAACCTTGCGCCCCAGAGCTTAACCTTGTTCCTGAGAATCTTTCGGATTGAGGGGTCACCAAAATCAAGGCGGGGGCGGACTCTTCGAGACTTGAAGCTGATCAATCGCCCAAGGTCATCCAACTCCAAGGTAGTCTTGACAAATTGGTCGTCTCTTGTCGCAATCCCAAAGAAGCTCTGGTAGTATCTTCCGAGTACCTCTTCCTCTGACATCTCAAGGCTGACGTGAACCACACGCTGCTTTTGCAGCAACGCCTGCTTTCCAACGTGAATGCAGTACCAAGATTTTCCTGAGTTATGTACGAAAACCCCGTTTGCCACGAAGTTGTTCGTGCGAATGACACTTAAGTCATAAACGTCACGAGCCCCAATCTTTTCAATTGAGACTACTCCATGGTTCTGGATAAAATGCCCTTTCTCGTTTCTGAGCCTTTTCTTAGCAACCTCAGAGCACGCTTTCGATATCTTCCGTCGCACCTTCTTGCTGTGGTTTTTACCCTTCATCCCTTTAGGGTGAATACCCGTAATCCTCCAACCCGCCGTGCCCTCCTTATTGCGCTCGCCCAGATGGTAGCTTGCATGCTCCCGCGCCTCCATCCACTCAAGATTATCTGTGTTACTGTTATTCCGATTATGGTCTTTGTGGTGAGCAAAATCTCCCTCACGAGGAGGGCCGTAAAGCTGCTCACATATAAAACGATGCTCTCCTTCTCCCAAAGAGGGAGAACCAGTCCAACTTATGTTTGAATAGGCAAAAGCTGGCTTACCCGAAGATCGACGATAGAGAGACTTAAGAGAATCTCCTGGCTTAAGCTCTCCAAGCTTTCTCCAAGTACCATCAGAAAGAAGAACAAGATGTTCATAAGTGCCAACAAGCTCCAATGGGGGTAGGTATTTTGCACGTACTGTTCCTCCCCCACGACGACCCGTCTTTTGACGCAACTTAGCATCAAGTCGAATACGATAAACAGGAGCGCGTCCTACCTTCCAGACCTCAGACACCCAAGACAAACACGGACGGTCTTTTTCAAAATCCCAACTGTAGGTCCAAAATTGCTTGCCCACCAAATCTTTAATCGGAATCCCTTGCGGGTAGTCCGTCAGATTACGAGGGCAGTCAATGAGAGTGTCTTCAACAAGACAGTTTTTCGGAGCAATGTAAAGCAATTGACGCTTGGCCACTGGGCCTATTCCGAGATGATCCAGCTCTGGAATATTTAAGGTAATATTGCCTTCTTCACGCTCCTGGAAAACCGAGGACTTCTCAACATCCTTGAGGAACGTACCTGCATCCAGCGTATGCTGACGGAACCGCAAGGCATTGTTGAGAATACCCTCAACCTCTGAGACCGCCTCCTCACCGCCTTGCAGGTAGCGCTCATTGGCCTCTAGAAGAGCGGTCTTGAGCTGTTGTGCCCTGACAAAGTCTTGCGTACGGGAGACAACGTACTCAGCATTGACCGCCTCCGCCTGTGCAGAGAGGTTGACCAACGTTCGCCTAAGCAGGTGCGTCTTGCGGTCGCTGGGGTCTAGCTTGGCCCGGGAGAAGAGCTGCTCCAGGTGGGCAGCGCCGGGAGGCTTACCAAACTTGCGGCGGTACTCAATGACCGGAGCGGCGATCTCATGATAGACGCCTGAGAAGTGCTCTGGCTGGACCTGTGCAGCCACCAGCGCGCCGTGCTGGGCGTTGAACGCCAACACCGCCAGGACAGACTCTTGCAGCGCTTCGGTGAGGGGTTCTGACGCCACGCCTTAAGCCTGGTTATCTTTAGCGCTTTTCTGAGCAGCCTTATACTCCTCTAAAACACACAGTGCAGGCCAAACGTCGGACATAACCTTAACCGGGTCTGAGCCGCTTAGAATCAGACCTATATACGTATCTGAAGTAACGCGCAACCCACCGTCCGGACGACGCGCCAACGTAAGTCCTATGAGTTCCTGACCGCCTATTTTCATCGCTTTACCTCTAAGACCGGAACGCCAGCCGCCATAGCTTTACGCACCATGTCGGCCGTGCCACGCCCACCGGGGAACTTCACCACCAAGTCTGGCTTGCCCTCAACCAACATACGCTGATTTCTAATTGGACCCGCTGCATTGCCGTCACGCTTCCAATACGCTGCATAAACCTTGTACGGAACGCCGCGCTCTCTTGCCCAAGCGCCCGCCAGAGAGTCAGCGCCGTTAGCGCCGCCATGTATGAGCAACCCGATTGGGTTGATGGCATGAACTTGATCCAGAGTGCGGAACAACGTTCGCTTGTTGTCGTAGTCACGCCCGCCAGTGACGAGAACGGTTTGCATTGTTCTCAGTAAACGTCGAGCGGCTTTTCCGCACCGTAGCCAAACTGGGTGTATACGTGCTCATCGCACCGAGAACAATTCCAAAACCGAAACCAGCGCGGTTTGACATTTGGCAAATTGTGCGTTGGTTCCCACTTAGTCGCCACCAGCTTATGCCCAATTAGAAAACAAACCAGCCGTTTCATCACAGTTTTAACCTCCAATCAAACCTTACACGCTCTCGCGCGTTAGGCTGGTTATGATCAACACACTCATATCAATCGTCATCTACCTGCTTATCGCCGGATTGATCTGGTGGGCTGTAACCACCATACTCGGTGTGATCCCCGTACCAGAGCCGATCAAGACGGTCATCAACGTGATCATGATCGTGATTCTCTGCCTGATTGTGATCTACGCCCTGTTGCCGCTGATTCCCGGAGTGGGAGGCCACCCCCTCGGACTCTCGCGGTGTTGAGGCAAGACCCCAGCAAACCACTCTCCCAGTAGCCGGGGAAACTCTCCTCTAAAGCTACTGGGATTTTGTCTATGTTGATGAGCACGGTCTTGGGGCCAACGGGGACACGTATTTTCTTAAGGTAGCTGATCAGAACGCTAGCGCCAAGAGCGCCAAGCGAGCGTAATTCATTGAAGGTGGTTAGCTTAGCCTTACTAGCCCCAAGCAACAAGTGTTGGCACAACAAACCAGACTGCGCTGCATAGCCTGCTGGAATAAGCGCCTTAGGCAAAGGGTAGTTCTTCAGCCATAAGCCCTGACGCCTCAACTCATGCGTCAAACCCTCCAACAACCAATCATGATCAGAGCGCTGAGGAGCTGCGCTGGCTTCACCTGCCAAGCCCAGCAGGAAGTTGGCGCGGTCACGTATCTGTGTCAGCTCTCTATGGTTCAACTGCGGCAGGTGGGCTAGAAGTTGCGCCAACGGTTTGGTCATTTCGAACGGCCCCAACCTGATTTAAGAATTCATCCTGAACTTCTGGTGTCAGGCTCTCCCACAAAGACTTCAGCGCAAAGAGCTGGCGCTGAATAGATTCTTCGTGCTGCCGCAATAAAGTTTCACGTCTGCGGTCTAGCCGCTCAAGCTCTTCTTGTATCGAAGTTTTTCGTGGTCTCCCTACCGTCAGTTGTCTCACACGCTCTCGCGTAATTCCGTGCTGGTTGCCAACAAACTGTAACGTTGCACCCGCTATCCGCTTTGCGATCATTTTCTCATTCCGAGAAAGCGCCAAGGAAGCATCAATCTCTGCACAGGTAGCAGCAATTTCAGTAAAACGCCGCTCGCCCTCTTCCTTGCTGAGAAGCCGACAACTCTCATGCTGCTTCTCGCGCCAAGCGTGACATTCCTCAAGAAACTCATTGGCAGATAGCGTTGAAACTCGCTCACGTATATGCGGCGGAGCCCAGCCCAAAGCCCGCGAAACGTATTTAGAACGCCGCAAACCTAGGTGCAGCACTTTCTGACGAACTGTACCTTCATCACGACCTAACACCCGCGCAATTTCTATCGTCGGTGCATATTCCAAATACATTTTTGTGAGAAGAGCAACTTCTTCAGGCGTGAAGCGCCGAATCGTTCTATGTGGAGGCAATTTCTGATCCATGACCTAAACATACTCCCTCTAAGAGAGGCACAGAAGACCTACGGTTCTTGTTGTTTTCCTGTACCGTAGCCCAACGCAGGTTCTTTCTGCGACAGTCCAGCTCATTGCCATTCTCGTGATCAACCAGCGTGTGGAATAAGCTCGGCGGAATTGAGCCAGTACGTTTGTGTATCGCAACATGTAAGTATTCTGGAGCCTTGTAACGAGCTCCGTTGCTGAGAGACCGCCTTGCATAGACCTTCTTGCCAAAGCGGCGCTTGTGCGGCTTGTTGGCGTGCCATTTCCATTGACTGAAGTACCAGTAGTCCTCTGCGTCAACGAGTGCCCAGGTCTGTGCACGGTCGTCAAGGTAGATGCGGTATTCGTGCGTGTCTTCTAAGGACCAAGTGTTGGGGTCGAAGAAGTCCACAGACCCCTTAGCGCTTCGGGCGGAACAGTCGAACACCGTCTATCACGCTTGGGTAGCTGCGCGCCTCAAACGCGAACGCAGCGCCTTTGTCATAGAATATTTTGGCGCTGTCATCGTCTGCATCTATTGCACTAAGTGTAAGCTGGGCAAAGTAGCGGCTGATGTCTGGGTAATTGAATCCGCCTTCGCCATCGATTTCTCTAAGTCGGCTGTAGTAAGTATCGAAGGTTTCAACGATGCGCTTATTGCGCAGGGTTAATGGGCGAAACCTATCAGCCAACATTCCTGACGTTTCAAAGAAGCCCTCAGAAAAGGATGCAAAGCCATCTGACAGCTCCTTGATCTGACCAATCGACAGGTCGAAAACCACCCAGTCCCCAACCTTCCAAACACCAGCTTCAGCCATTGAATCCACCCCTAGCATAATCCACTGAGCGCTCTTGGCGCTCAATGTCTTGGTCAGCTCTGACACACCGCCGCCCATGCACTGGATCATAAGGGTCTAGGCAGCGGAGGTCGAACACCGGACCCGACAGGCTTAGTAAGCAGGCCTCACAGCGGCAGTTACGTAGTTCAGGATCAATCGCGAGCATTGCGCCGCCCCTTTGGCATTGGTAGCGCGCTGGACGGAACATCAACGCACACAGCTGTTTTGCTGCAAATCTCGCAAGGACCGCGCGACTGACTCATGTAGAACTCATAAGGCCAATCGTTTTTGTTGGCGCAAGGCTCACAGTAGAACATGTGTTAAACTCCCCTTGTCAGATCTTTCAATACACGCACAACATACGCATGATAGGCGGGGCGGTCCTCAAACGACACCACCTTGAACGGCGGGTAGTCGTTACGCTCATGATAGCCGCCAGAAATCGCGCGTTCAATATAGCGCGCTTGCTCTAGCGTGATAATCTTGTTGTAGGTGGGGTTCGGAGCGGGCATATCACAGGTTCTTCTGAACCCAATCCGCAATCTGCTTGAAAGACTTTCGGCTTTCTGGCAGAAAACCTCCAAAGCGGTGCTCCCCGTCGTTCATAAACACCAGCTTCTCAAATGTGGGCTTACGCAATCCTGCTTTGAAGCCGCGAGGAGGCTGATTTTCGTCAGCTACATCTTTCAGAGCTTCAGTAGAACAGCCCTGGATACGCGCAAGCACGCCCAAGCAGCAGTACTTACCGTCCTTGTATAATGATCCACGCCCTTGGCGAAATTTGCCTGAACGCAACGCCTTTATCCAAGCTGCTTTCAGTTTCGGTTTCAGTGCCATCTAACGCTCCTTTAAGGCTTGATCTTGCTCAGTTCAACACAGAAGTACACCGGCCGTGCCGAGACCACACGTTTGGGCGCGAAGAACGCCTTCTCCACAGCCATACTTTCGCAAGCACCCTCGTCTGGATAAGCACTCATGAATTGCGTCTTGCTGATCGTAGCAACGCCCAGCGGGGGCCAAGCCATGAGCATGTAGAGAAGGGCGTATTTCATACGTAACCTTTACTCCGAAGTGATTCCAGGAGAAGCCTTTTCAAGGACCTCTCGAACCTTGGCGTGATCATGCGTAGTCGTGTAGCCGTACTTGTACAGTTCGAGTAGGAGTGCCAACATTTCCGAAGGTTCTGGTATCTCGATTTCAGTCTCGAAGGGTACGTCAAGCCCCATTCCAATGTAAGGGCCAAACTCTCGCATCAAAGCCCAAAGCTGCCACTCCGACCAGCCCTCTTTATCCTCGACCGGCGCGTGGTACTCTTTATCCTCGACCGGCGCGTGGTACTCTGGAAGTTCAATAGAAGTACCTTTAGCAAAACTGTAAAGCTCATCGTGGTTCTTGCGGAGCGCAGCGCGGCCTTCGTTCGTAAGCCGCACCTTGACCTTATTATTGATATTGAAACGCACGCTTCAGGTTCCGATCTTCTTTGCCACGAGCTTACACGCAGCAATGACATCGCTGGCTGCATTACCGCTGATTACGTTGCGTATGCCGTCAGTGCCAAGCCGTGCAAACTGAGTGATAGCCTCTTCCAGCTTGCGCGCCTCTGAGGTCTCCTCGTCGTGGATTTTATGGGCGAGCACACAGATGCGGTCCCATCTGGTGGCGATCAGCTTGCGGAGTTGTAAAGGAGACATAGTTCCCGAACACGCTGCGTTAAGGACCAGCGCAAGCGCGTAAGCTACATCTTCCTCATTTTTAGCGGAGTAGCCAAAAGTACACATTCAAACATTCTCCTGTTCGGCCACAGCTAAGGCAGCTTGTAGACCAATTCTGAGGCACTCCATCTCGCACCGCTCTGCCCGGGCCTCATCAGTCATTTCAGACACCATACAGCGAAAGATCTCCTGAGACCCGTAAGGCTTGAACACGTCACGAATGACATGAACGGGGTTGGTTGTGTCTCTACCGTAGGTGAACCCCTGAATACGGTCAGGCTTCATTGCTTCGAGAGCAGCGCGGAGCTGGGCGTCTGTGATTAAGAGAGGTCTAGAGGTCACTTATGAGAACCTTCCGAACGCCAAATACGCTCAAGGACCGCTATATATTCTTCCATGGAGTCGGTGCTCAGGTATTTCAGGATAGCCCGAGCAAAGACTTCAGGGTCTTCCGCCATAAGGTCAACAGCGTCCCGAAGCTTCATCGAACCAGCTTCAAGGTGAGGCTCAACCAGTTCCAGGCATTCCCGGAGCTTGTCAGCGATTTCCTCAGCGTCTTCAGATTCGATCTTAGTCATTGCTGTAATTGTCCCCTATTTCGAATCAAACATACGCTTCAGGCTTTTTCCCGTGCCTGTCCCACAGATGCTGGACAGCGCCCGCTCGCGAAAAGAATAGTTTTGCGCACACCGCGCACGGAAACTTTTTGGAGGTCTTATTCGGGGCCTTACGGTTATCTCTCATGGCACGAGCACGTCTCGCTGGCGTAACCGCAACAGGTTCAGGTTCCGGAGCTGGCTGATTCCAAGGCAAATCCTCGGTCAGCTTTTTCTGCATGATCTTGCGCCACTCTTTAGTTGCTTCCGCAAATGAGAGGTCATGCTTATTAGCGAACGCATGCAGGTCTTCGTGACAAGGACGACAGACAAGGCACAAGTCAGAAAGCCTTTCCACGCCCAGCCGTGCGTAAGTTCTATGGTGAACGTCAAACGGCCCTCGCGGCGTTGAACAGCAGTAGCAAATCTTCCTAGGCAAGCTTTCAAGAAAACGCCACTTTGTCCGTTTCCAGGCCCAAGAACTCATGTATTCATGGTATTGAGCACGGGTAAGACGAACGCGCGGCTCAGGCTTTTGTGGCGGCAAATAGCCCTCCTGACGCAGTCGTTCTTCAATAACCGCTGCCTCAGCTTTCGATAGAGTTCTACCAGCGTTAGCAGCGCCTAGTGTAATTCCCTTCAACCCTCTTTGGTTGTCCAATTGCTTATGAGACAGCCCCCGCAGCTCAGGGCGGTATCTAGCCTTCACCTTCCTGTTGTAATACGCTTTACTGCTCATTAGATTCTATCCTTTTACCCAGCTACTACACTTGTCTACTACCCTCAGCCCACACCTCCCCCTCCGCTACCCTCCCCTCCCACTTGCCCCAGGCCGGTCGGCCGCCTAGGCAAATAAAAACGCGGGGAACGCGGATCATAAGGCAGTGATATCCAGCCCCTATAGCCGGTGCTTTATTAGCCTGGAGCCTCAACCAGGTCCCCTGTGCGGGAGTTGGACCCGACACGAGCAGGAGGGTATAGGTTTTACTCAGTTCGCTGTCAGCTTATTCACAATCCACTGACACGGTCGGATAACCCTACGGTATGCCCCGCTTCTGTGTCGGAGTCCACCGGGGTAGAGAACCGGGGGCTTTGCTGGTGTCCTATAAGTCAGAACCAGCTTTCTGAGAGCAGAAAAGCGTCCGCTACTACCGTGGGGCTCACTGATCTAAAAGCCTCCGCCGCCAGACGCCCCTTATTTCTTAAGGGCCGGAATGGGAGGTCACAGCATAGGGGAACAGGAACCGGTAGGAGACCCGCTGTGACGCCTATCAGAACGCCTGAGTTTTATCCCAAGCGCTGACGGACCAGCGGAAACTTTTTAAAGGGGGCTAGCGTTACCAAGCGAGAAGGGGTATATGAACCCTTATTACTTGGTGACCGTCCAGCCCCTAAGCTTTCGTGGTCATCAGCTCCCGCCAGGCTTCAGCACCTGAGCGGGAGCAGCCTTTATAGGCCCTAGTCATACGCCTAGTAAAGCCCCCGTCGCAGCCACAGTTTTAACCTTGTACCTCAATGGTGCGCCGCGCGTATGTTGTTCTTGGATAACACGTCCGAGATCGCTGATGGCCCGCCCTCTCCGCAAAACCTACTCACCAACCGGAGCGTCACGATCAGGAGGACGGCTCGATTACCTACGAGGTCTGGGATCTGCGGCCTGACAGCTATCGGCGCTTGTGTTCGCTGAACGAATGGAATGATGGTGGTTCTGAAGATGATGAGGAGCGCGAGATCAGTACCGCTAAGGAAGACGCTGAGCTGATCGCCTGCGCGCTGAATTTGATGAACGAGAGCTTACTGTGAAAATCTGGTTTACCGCCGATCACCACTTTGGGCACAAACGTATCATCGAGCTTGCCCAGCGCCCTTTTGCGTCCGTTGAAGAAATGGATGAGGAGATGATCAAGCGCTGGAATTTGCTGGTAGCCCCTGAGGACTTAGTCTATCATCTAGGTGATTTTGCCTTTGCAGACCACCAGCCCTACCTTGACCGGCTGAATGGCCAGAAGAGCCTAATTCTAGGCAACCACGACCACTCTAACCGCGTCAAGAAGGCTAAGGGCTGGTCAACCATTGACAGCCTACTACACGTTGATGTTCTCGGTGAGGAAGCGCCTATCGTGCTTTGTCACTACGGAATGCGCGTCTGGAACCGCTCTCACCACGGAGCGTTGCATTTTTACGGGCACAGCCACGGCACACTTCCAGGTGATAGCCAAAGCTGTGACGTTGGAGTGGATTGCTGGGCCTACGCCCCGGTAGTCCTTGAGGAGATTAAGGCGCGGCTCCTGACCCTACCGAAACGGGGGTTGCCCGACCACCACACCCCAAAAACGGCCCTCTAGAGGGGCCTCTCCAGGGCGTGTTTTAGCTCCTGAGCCCCTAGCCAAGCCGCCCCAACCCGTTTCAGGCGCTCCAGGGCCGATTTCCAGCCGATTGCAGGGCCTTCTAGACTAGGGTCGGTTTAGAGGGGCTGTCTTGTAAGTTATTAACCGGCCATAAAAAGAATTCCAGATAGGGCTTTACAAGACTTCCGAATTAGGGCATAAGAGGGTCAAGAGCAAGAAACCCTGGGACCAGCCCTAAGCACGCTTAAAGGATCTGACTTGTGCGCTGTTACAGCGAGTAGGCACAAAGGCCCTTAAGGGCCGCGCCGAAGCGGGCTGTAAGTGTAGCGCGGTTTCAAGCAGGTAAACCGGGGTCTTGAGAGCGGATTTCTCAAGAGGCCCTTCGGTTCAGGCGCATCTCAGACCGCCGCATCTCAGACCGCGCCGTTCTATCAAACACCCAAACTTCCAACGTATGAGTTTAAGGCGAAACGGCGCTAGTTTTTGAGCGCCGTCTCCGGCTGTTTAGGCAATCCGGATTGATAAGCCAGCCTAACCCATAGGAGAGCATGACTATGACCTTAGAGCCGAAAATCTTTGCAGCCGCCGATGCCAAGCTTCGCATCAGAGGCAGCTTCACCTACAATGATATTGAAGAAGTGCTCGGTGAAATCTACAAAGTTGGCGACGACAAGCCAACCATTGAAGACGATGAAATGCATGAAATGGTGAGCGAACTTCACCAGCACTACGTGGATTTGAAGCTCGTCAAAGAGGGCGAGTAAACTAGTCAAGGCGAAACGGCTTCACACTTACTTTGAAGCCGTCGCAGCGTAACCGCGCTGCCTGATGAGCCTAATCCATAGGAGATACAGCGATGCGCCTTCCCAAAGGTTTCAAAAAGAGGCCAATCACCAACGAGAACCTAGAGCTTCTCAAGAAGGCTTGGGAGCTCCCCGACGATGAGTTCGCAACTGACGCTGAAGCTTGGAAGTCCATCCCGGAAGAGGAAGGCTGGACCCGCCAAGCCACAATGGGCACCGTTATGGACTGGATGGCTGGCCCTCCTTGAGGTTCAAAATCATGCTTAAATCCTTCCTCTACGGCCTGTGCGAGTTCGCCTCAATCTCGCTTAGCCTCGCCGCGTTGTTTGTGTTCCTTGCACTTTACGCCACCTGAAACTGCCGAAACGCCGCTTGACCTGAGAGCGGCGTCGTTGCTTCGCCTAGTCCACGAGCAGCCTGATGATGGCACGGACTGAACCTGAATCCATAGGAGACTACAAATGGCTACTCGCTTATGTCCTTGCGGCTCAGGCAAAGAGTCGTTTTGGCAAAATGATGCTCGTGGCATTCCACTCTGCCGAACATGCACCAAATGTCACCGCGAAAAGATGAAGCGTTACCGACCGGAGGTTCTGACCAATCCCAATTACTATGCTGATGAACCCATTGAGGACGCGTCATGAAAGAAACCTATCCAGCCCCCAAAGCGGGGCGCACACGCCACCTGAGCGTTGTCGCTAGCAACGCCGCGCGCACAGCGGAGTATGGTGACTCGCTGGCTGCATTCGAAGAGCGCATTTTCCGAGGCGCGATCTGCTTCAACGTCGTGCGATTCGGAGTTCCTGCCGGATCGGAATGCCAGACCACCGATAGCTTTCCACGCGCTCTGTGGTTGGCACACCAACAGCCAAGAACGCTGATCTATGTTGTGTCTAGCGACGGACGGGCGTTCTGCATGTCGCACAAGGACTACGGCAAGTTCGCCCTCATTTGGCAGGAGACGCACAAATGACTGACGACAACGAAGCTTGGTCGCCAACAGCGCTAGTCGTATGTAAAGTTTGCCAATTGTTTTGGCTAGTTTTCGTGCTTAGTGGATGCACCTACATCGTGTTTTGGATGAATCAGCACGGTGCTTGGTACGTACTTGCAGTTCTACTTTGTTGTAGCGATTGTAAAGCATACCGCTCCCCAGCACAGATCCGAGAGTGGGCCAAACTACCCAAAGACAGCCAATAATCTGCGCAAGGCCGAAATGGCCGGGCAATCCCCGGCCATCCGAGCGTGATGCGCTCGCTGATGAGGTCCAGTCCTGCACCTTATGCTTCCATAGGAGACTGACAATGCACAATATCGACATGACCCACAACCGCGCCAACATTGCCTTCCTGGGTTCGCGCAACGACGTCTGGCATCGCCTGGGTCAGGAAATGCTGTCCGGAATGGACTCCGCTGCTTGGGCTAAGGCGGCTGGCCTGGAATGGGAAGCCGTGAAGGTCCCCGCTATCGCTTCCCTGGAAGGTGCGCAGTGGGACCACATTCCGGCTGCGAAGCGCTTCGCTCATGTTGCGGACCGCTTCTTCATCGCGCGGAATGACACCGCTCAGATTCTCTCGCCCGGTACGGTGTCGGACGTCTACCAGCCGCACCAGCCCAAAGCCGTGTTGGATTGGTTCGACCGCTACATTGCGGTAGATGACCGCTTCCAGCTCGACGTTGCCGGTTCGCTCAAGGGCGGTGCGATCATCTGGGCGACGGCCACCTTCCGCGAGCCGCTGAGCGTGGCTGGCGACAAGCACGTTGCGAGACTTCTGATGACCACGACGTTCGATGGTTCTGGGGCGACGATCAACCAAGGAACCATGACCCGCACCGTGTGCAACAACACGCTGAACGTTGCCTTGATGGATAAGCGCGCTGTGATCCGCACTCGACACAATACGAAGTTCGATGCCAAGCGGGTTGGCAATGAGCTGGCTACGGTGGCGCAAGGCTTTGCTGAGTACAAAGCGGTGGGCGACGCCTTGGCTGCGAACAGCATGGCGAAGGAGGAGGTCTCTGACTTCTTCAAGCGGTGTCTGGATATTCCGCTGGAGGCGAAGGCGGAAGAGCTCTCGACCCGTAAGCTGAACCAGTTCGAAGCACTGGGCTCGGCTTACCGTACCACAGCAGCTGAAGGTGCCTCTGGCAACGCCTGGGCGGCTCTGAACGCCATTACGCGCTACGTGGATCACGACCGCGCGGTGCAGAACGGCGACAAGACCAAGGATGAAGCGCGCTTCACGTCGGCCCAGTTTGGGTCGGGAGCTTCTCTGAAGTCCAAGGCGATGGAGCTCCTGATGCCGCGTATCAAGGACAAGGTCCTGGTCGCTGCGTAAATTCCGACAATGACTGAGGCGCGTATGGTTGAGCTGTACGCGCCTCAAGCTTTGCTTTCTACAGAAACCCCATAGGAGAGAACGACAATGGAAATCCAGATTACGGAACCGATGGTTACCAAGTTGCTGACAGTTGTGGACGCAGGCCTTGTGAAAGGCGTTGGCATTCCACAGCCCGGCCAGATGTGTGTCGAAGCGGCAGTGTGCTACGCGCTTGATTTGCCTCACGGCGACGACCCCGGCTGCGTTGCGCAATCACTGCGTAACCTCAAAATCCGCCTGAACGACTCCAACTGGTCGTCCAATGAAGCCCGTGCTAAGGGGCTGCGGCGGCTGGCGGTTGTCCAGCTTGGTAGTCTTGGTCATCTTGACGAGAAGGCGTTTGTCGCAAAGCTGGTTGACTACGCTATTCGCGTTTCCACACCACAGGCTTTGAGAGCCGCTGCGTCTGTCCATAAGGACGAGAAGCATAAGGCAGCTTTGTACGAAGCAGCGAACCGTTGTGAGAAGGAAGGAACGCGAGAAGCCGCTAAGGCAGCGAAGACTGCTGCTGCTTATGCTTATGCTTATGTTGCTGATGCTGCTTATGCTGCTGATGCTGCTGCTGATGCTGCTGCTGCTGCTGATGCTGCTGCTGCTTATGCTGCTGCTGCTGCTGCTGATGCTTATGCTGCTGATGCTTATGATGCTGCTGCTGCTGCTTATGCTGCTGCTGCTGCTGCTGATGCTTATGCTGCTGATGCTTATGATGCTGCTGCTGCTGCTGATGCTTATGCTGCTGATGCTGATGCTTATGCTGCTGATGCTTATGATGCTGCTGCTGCTAGAAATGCGGCCCGCGACAAAGCTCTTTCCGACTACGCGGAGGTCGTTGTTCAAATGCTGATCGAGCTGAAGGCCCCTGGCTGTGCGTGGCTTTGGATGACTGAGCAGACGACTGCATAGGCTATAACTTGAACACTGAGTACGGCGGTCGAGTGGGACAGCGTTTTAACCTTTCGCGTTTTCCCCTCTCCTATGGAAGGAGCCGCCCGGACCCTTTCCGTGCATCCGGGCATTTGATTTTGGAGAACTAAAGCTATGACCAAGATAAACACTATGAAGGACCTCTGGCGGCCGATTGCAGAACTTAAAGACAAGTACGCTTCTGGGTTGCTGTTGTGTGCGCCAGAACTTATCGACCTCGACTGCAACCCAGAAGGTATCGGTATGGGTTATTGGCAAGACGGCGGTGGCGTTGATGGGGGTAACGCTTGGCTGTGCGCCAAGTGGAGCATGACCAACGACGAATGGTATGAGAAGGAGTGTAACCCAACGCACTTTATCCAAATGACAGGGCCGTAATGAAACTCTGGCTAAACCCTGACCGCTGCCTGCCTCCCCACAAGGTAACGCACCCAAATAAGCTGGAGGAACTCAAGGCAGACATGCTCGCCAACGGCTGGCGCTTGGGCGAACCAATTCTCTTAGGGTATTGGGATGAGCAAGCCCGCAAGGTCCAGCTTGTCTCTGGTTCACACCGTTGGGCTGA
>Ga0265319_1000238_pt1 | contig 41396 bp, 41 predicted proteins | sample 4824metaG_FD_192443 | JGI IMG/M metagenome (GOLD analysis project Ga0265319, IMG submission 192443) | Rhizosphere microbial communities from Carex aquatilis grown in University of Washington, Seatle, WA, United States - 4-8-24 metaG | ecosystem: Host-associated > Plants > Roots > Rhizosphere >...
TGAGGCGTTCTGAGCGCTCGACCAGGCCCTCCTCGTCGATCACGGTCAGCGTCGCCAGCGCCGCAGCGGCGGCAAGGTCGTTGCCGCCGAATGTCGAGCCGTGGCGGACGCCGCGCTCCATGCGGTCGAAGACACGGTCGCGCACCTGGCGCGAGACGAGGACTCCGCCGATCGGAACGAAACCGCCGGACAGAGCCTTCGCGACGCAGATCATGTCCGGGTCCAGACCCCATCGCTCCAGGGCGAAGAAACGCCCGGTGCGGCCGATTCCCGTCTGAACCTCGTCGCATACGAACAGAGTCTCCGTGGCGCGGCACAGCGCCTGGGCGTCCTCGAGGTACCCGGGCGGGGGAAGGTTGACCCCCTTGCCCTGCACGGGTTCGACGATGAACGCAGCGACGTCCCCGCGTTCGAGCTCGCGGCGCAGCGCATCGGCGTCGCCGAAGGGCACCGCCGCGGTGTCGGCGAGCAGGGGCCCAAAGCCCTCGCGGAATTCGTCGTTGCCGTTGAGCGAGAGCGATCCGAGTGTCAGCCCGTGAAACGCGTGCTCCGCGTAGACGATCCGCGGCCGGCCGGTTGTCGCGCGAGCGAGCTTGATCGCCGCCTCGACGGACTCCGTGCCGCTGTTGGCCGCCACGAATGCTTCGATCCGCTTGGGGGATCGCGCGACGAGTTGCTCGGCGAGCACTCCTGGAAGCACCGTGACGCCCAGCTGCGGAAGGTTCGCCGTGTTCGCGTCGATCACGTCACGCAATGCGCCGACGACCGTCGGGTGGCCGCGACCGACCGCAAAGACCCCGTAGCCGCAGAGCAGGTCGAGATACCGATCTCCGTCAGCGTCGATCAGGTACGCGCCCTCGCCCGTCTGCCAGTCGCGATCGAACCCCAGGGTCCGGACGATTCGCCCGAGCTGGCGGTTCATGTAGCGGTCGTTGAGGCTGAGCGCCTCACCGCCGCGCTGCTCGAGAATCGACGCGATTGTCGGTGGCGCCTGTGCCATGGCAGAAAGCCTAGTGGCCGAGCGCCGCGCTGCTGTCCGCCCGGCGGTAGTGGTGCTACACTTACTTCTCCTTCGTAAGCAAGTATGGAGTTGATACGTATGACGAAGCTTCGCCTGGTTCCGCTCGACGACATGGTCGTATTCCCGGGAATGAGCATCACGCTGACCGCTGAGGTCGGCAAGGACGAGCGCGTCGTGCTCGTTCCGCGTCACGACCAGGATTTCGCCGAAGTTGGCGTCGTCGCGACGGTGACCGAGCGCATCAAGCTGCCAGGGGGAGGCACGGCGGTGAGCGTCGATGCTGAGCACCGCGGGCTCGTCGGCGCGGCAGAGACCGGGTCTGACGGCGATCTTTTCGTCGAGGTTGACGAACGACCGGACGCAACGCCAACCGACGACCGCACCCGTGAGTTGCAGCGCGAGTATCGGGCCGTCGTCGAGGAGATCCTCGAGCTACGCGGCGCCGACCACCGGATCGCGGAATGGTTGCGCGCGATCAGCGAACCAGGTTCGCTGGCCGACTCGTGCGGCTACAGCCCGGATCTGGACTACGAAAGCCGTCTGTCGTTGCTGCGCACTCTCGACGTGGGAGAGCGGCTCGAGCTGGCGGTGAGGCTTCAGCGCGAGCGCCTGGCAGAGCTTCAGATTCGCAAGCGGATCCGAGACGACGTACAGGAGGGCGCCGACAAGCAGCAGCGCGAGTATTTCCTGCGTAAGCAGATGGACTCGATCCGCAAGGAGCTCGGCGAGGACGAGGGCTCGGTGGCCGACGAGTACCGCAAGAAGATCGAGGAAGCCGAGATGCCCGAGTCCGTCCAGGCGCAGGCGCTGAAGGAGTTGGCGCGGCTCGAACGGATGGGGGAGTCGACCGGCGAGTCGAGCATGATCCGAAGCTACCTCGACTGGCTGATCGCCGTGCCGTGGAACAAGCGCTCCGAGGAGAAGCTCGACCCGGTAGCTGCACGCGAGGTGCTCGATGCCGACCACGCCGGGCTCGAGGACGTGAAGGACCGGATCACCGAGTACCTGGCGGTGCGCAAGCTCCGCAAGGACCGCGGGATCAAGGCCGATCCACGCTCGGGCGCGATCCTGACGCTGATCGGACCACCCGGCACCGGCAAGACATCGATCGGCGAGTCGATCGCCCGTGCGACGGGCCGAGAGTTTGTGCGCATGTCGCTCGGCGGCCTGCGCGACGAGGCTGAGATTCGTGGTCATCGCCGTACCTACATCGGCGCGCTGCCGGGCCGGCTCGTTCGCGCCCTGCGCGACGCCGGGACGATGAACCCGGTGATCCTGCTCGACGAGGTCGACAAGGTGGGCGCGGACTGGCGTGGAGATCCGAGCGCCGCCCTGCTCGAGGTGCTCGACCCCGCCCAGAACCACAGCTTCCGCGACCACTATCTGGACGTCGAGCTCGACCTGAGCCAGGTGCTGTTCATCGCGACCGCCAACCAGGCCGACACGATCCCGGGGCCGTTGCTGGACCGCATGGAGGTGATCACCTTCGACGGTTATACGAGCGAGGAGAAGCTCGCGATCGCGAAGGGTTACCTGCTACCGCGCCAGAGCGAGCGCAACGGACTACACGACGGCGAGGTCAGCGTCCCGGACGACGTGCTTGCGCTGATCGTCTCCGAGTACACGCGCGAGGCCGGTGTGCGAAACCTCGAGCGTGAGCTCGGCAAGGTGTTGCGCAAGACCGCCACGCGGATCGCGTCCGGCCAGCGCAAGCCGCCGGTGACGATCGACATCGAGACCGTGCGTGATGCCCTGGGACGCCAGAAGTTCTTCCAGGAATCGGCGGCGAGAACGGCCGTGCCCGGCGTTGCGACGGGCCTGGCGGTGACCGGCGCCGGTGGCGATGTCCTGTTCGTCGAAGCGACGACGATGAAGGGCCACAGCCAGGGGGGTGGACTCGAGCTGACCGGACAGCTGGGCGATGTCATGAAGGAATCGGCGCGGATCGCGCTCTCTTACGTGCGCGCTCACGCAGCTGAGCTCGGGATCGCGGACGAGGCGTTTGAGAACCGGCTGGTTCACATCCATGTTCCCGCCGGCGCGACGCCGAAGGACGGTCCGAGCGCCGGTGTGACGATGCTCACCGCTCTGGTCTCGCTACTCACCGGGCGTCCGGTCAAGCACACGGTCGGCATGACCGGCGAAATAACGCTGCAGGGGCGTGTGCTTCCGATCGGGGGCCTCAAGCAGAAGGCGCTCGCGGCGCACGCCGCGGGACTGACCGACGTGATCCTGCCTGAGCGCAACCGCGGAGACCTCGAGAAGATCCCGCAGGACGTCCGCAACCAGATGAGCTTCCACCCGGTCATGACGGTCGGCGAGGTGCTTGATCTGGCGCTTGAGCCTGCGCGGGACGTGTCCCTGTCGGGGAGCTGATCCGATCAAGATGTCTCGATGCAGCAGGGGTGAGCCGGTGCCCGAGGATGTCCGCCGTGTGGCGGGCCTCCTCGAGCGGCGCTGGCTCCTATCAATCGTCGTCGCTGCCCATAGCGGCGAGGTGCGCTTCAACGCGTTCATCGACACCGTCCCCGGCATATCGCCGAGGATGCTCGCTGAGCGGTTGCGTGACCTCGAACACGCGGGGTTGATCGAGCGGCGGGTATCGCCCCAGGCCAACCCGCCGTCGGTCGAATACCACCTGACCGAACGCGGTCGCGCGCTGGAGCCGCTGGTCGCCGCGCTGCGAAGTTACGCAGCAGCTGAGTCCGTGGTCACTCGCCGTCCCGCGCCAGCGTCGGCTCCTCGATGATCTCGAGGACACCGAGCAGCTCACCGACGCGGCAGACCAGCAGTCGCTCCTCCTCGACGTCCACCCAGACGCCGGCTGAGAACGGGAAGACGACATGGTCGCCGGGACGTACCGGCATCTCGACCCCCGCCTGACCCCACCAGTCCCGCCCGGCGCCGACGGCGAGCACGATGCCGTGCTGGGGTGGCGGCTCGTGTGATCCTGGAGGCACCACCAGTCCCGACTGACGGATACGGTCCGGCTCGAGTTCCTTGATTACGACGCGGTCGAACAGTGGCCGCAGGTGCTGGCGCATCCACGGAAGGTTAGAGCGAGCAGCCATCCGCGTCGTGCTGGGCGAAGCGCTAGCGTGCCTTGGGTCAGCGAGCCGCTCGAGCGCTTAGCGGCCGGCCGGCCGCGACGATCGAGCAAGCGAAGGAGCCGGAGATGCGTCAGCCGACCGCGCCACACCTGCCCGCCGACGTCTTCGTCGTCTTCGGCATCAGCGGGGACCTCGCGCGGAAGATGACGCTCCGCTCGCTCTATCGTCTCGAGCGGCGCGGTCTGCTGAAGTGCCCGATCGTGGGCGTGGCGGTGGATCACTGGACCGCGGATGACCTGCGCGACCATGCCCGCCAGGCGATCGTCGCCGGCGGTGAGAAGATCGACGAAAAGGTGTTTCGACGCTTCGCCCGGCGGCTCTCCTATGTCGCAGGCGACTTCGCGCAGCCGAGCACGTTCGCGGCCGTCGCGAAGGCGATCGGTCCGGTACAGGCTCCTGTCTACTACCTCGAGATTCCGCCCGCGCTCTTCGCGCAGGTCGTCGACTCGCTCGCGGTGGCGCAGATCCTGCCCGAAAGCGCGCGCGTTGTGGTCGAGAAGCCGTTTGGCCGCGACCTCAGCTCGGCGCGCCTGCTGGCAGCCGCGCTCCACGCCCACCTGCGGGAGGAGCAGATCTACCGGATCGATCACTTCCTGGGGAAGATGGGCCTCGAGGAGTTCCTCTACCTCAGGTTCGCAAACACGGTTCTCGAGCCGCTGTGGAACCGCTATTACGTCGGCTCGGTACAGATCACCATGGCTGAGCAGTTCGGCGTCGAGGATCGCGGGCACTTCTATGACCCGGTTGGCGCGCTGCGCGATGTCGTTGTCAACCATCTGCTTCAACTGCTGGCGGCCGTCGCCCAGGACCCGCCGGCCGCGGGCGACGCATCGGCGCTCGCAGACGCGAAGTACGCGGTCCTGCGATCGGTTGGCGACGCCGATCCGGCGCATTACGTTCGCGGGCAATACGAGGGCTACCGCTCGATCGAGGGGGTGGCGCGCACGTCGACGACCGAGACCTACGCCGCGCTGCGGCTCGAGATCGACAACTGGCGCTGGTCTGGCGTCCCGTTTTTCATCAGGACGGGCAAGCAGCTGCCGCTCACGCAGACCGAGGTCCGCCTCGTGTTCCGCCACGCTCCACGCCTTCCGTTCGCGACGCCAGGTCACCGTCGACCAATGCCCGATCAGCTGATCGTTCGCATCGATCCGAGCACCGGGATTAACTTCCAGCTTGACGCGCTGCGTGCCGACCACAGCGGCCCGGCGGAGATCGAGCTGCCGATGCGCTTCAAGGATGAGGGCGGCGAGGCGCCGACCCCGTACGAGGTGTTGTTGTGTGCTGCGATGTCCGGCGACGCCACTCGCTTCGCGCGCCAGGACGCGATCGAGGAGTGCTGGCGAATCTGCGGCCCGCTCCTCACCGACCCACCGAAGGTCGAGCGCTACACAAAGAACTCCTGGGGCCCGCCCTCGGCCGAGCGTATGCTGCGCGGCGTCGGCCGCTGGCACGAGCCCTGGTGCGACAGCTGAGCACGCCGCCACCCTCGGGTGCCCAGTATGAGCTGCGCAACGGTGAGCAACGCGCGGTCGTTGTCGAGGTCGGCGGCGGCCTTCGCTCCTACGAGGTCGGCGGCCGGCGAATCCTCGACGGCTACGGCTCGGACGAGATCTGCGGCGGCGGGCGCGGGCAGCCGCTCCTGCCATGGCCGAACCGGATCTACGACGGCCGATACGAGTGGCAGGGGAAGTCGCTACAGCTCGACATCAGCGAGTTCGCGGCCGGGAACGCCATCCACGGACTCACCCGCTGGCGCAACTGGACGGGCGTAATGCACGATCCTCGGCGGGTATCGCTCACGCACGCCCTGCATCCGTCACCCGGCTACCCGTTCTCGCTCGATCTCGAGATCTCATACGAGCTCGTTGCTGACGGGCTTGTGGTGCAGACACGGGCACGAAACCGCAGCACGGAAGCCTGTCCGTACGGCATCGGATTCCATCCGTACCTGAGCCCGCCGCGTGCCGAGGTGGTCGATGACTGCTTTCTGGAGCTACCAGCCAGTGTGCGGTTGATCACCGATCAGCGCGGGATCCCCTACTCGTCGGAGCCGGTCGACGGCACGCCCTACGACTTCCGCGCGCCGCGTGAGCTCGGGAATCTCGTGCTCGATACCTGCTTCACCAACCTCGCTCGTGGCGCGGACGGCAACGCCGTGGTTGCTATCGTCGGCCCAGGCCGGGGGGGAGTCACCCGCCTTTGGTTCGACGGCGCGTACCCCTACGTGATGGTCTACAGCGGCGACACGCTTCCGCAGCGCCAGCGCCGGCGTGGTCTCGCCGTCGAGCCGATGTCGTGCGCGCCCAACGCGTTTGCGAGCGGCGCCGGCCTGGTGGCGCTCGAGCCGGGCGAGGAGCACCTCGCCCGGTGGGGCATCAGCCCGGCGTGACCCTCAGCGGCGGCCGCCGAAGATGCGCAGCAGCGAGATGAAGAGGTTGATGAAGTCGAGATAGAGCCAGAGGGCGCCGAGGATCGCGAGCTTCTCAGTGCTTGCTCCGTCAGTCAGGGAGAGCCCCGCGCCGCCGGATCCGCCGCGCCGCCCGAAGCCGCCGAACCCTCTGGTCACGGCACCGCCCGAGCGCAGCGTCTTGAGCCTCTGGATGTCGTATGCGGTCAGGCCCGAGAAGATCACCACTCCGGCGTAGCCGATGATCAGGTTCAGCGTCTGGCCGCCGGTGAAGATGAAAACGAACGACGCCGCGACGACGCCGATCAGGGCTCCGAACAGAATCGGTCCGAAGCGGGAGAGGTCCATGTGGGTCGTGTAGCCGAGGATCGCCATCCCGGCGAAGACCCCGCACGCGCCTGCGAACGCCCCGACCACCGAGTTGGTCGTGTAGACCTCGAGCAGGATCGAGAAGACGGCCCCGGTCAGGGCTGCGTAGAGGAAGAACATGAATGCGACGGCCTGAGCCGAGATGCGCTGCGAGAAGGCGAGAAACTGGATCGCGATCACGAAGCCGAGCTGCGCGAACAGCGCGATGTAGAACAACGTCGGGTGATTTGCGACCCAGACGAGCGTGGCGTGGCTGTGGAACCAGATCGCGACTCCCGTCGTGAGGGCGAGGGCGAGGAACATCCACGCGAAAACCTGGCGCAGGAAGGTGCGCTCGACCTGTGCGTCGGCCCCAAATGCTGTGGTTGCGTCGAACTGTGACACCTCGGCCTATTCCTCTCTCTCGGTGGACATGCGCGGATAATCTAGCGCGCACGGCGGAATCGTTGGACGCCTGTTCGCAGAGCGCACGCTGTGCGCCCGAGCCGAACTTTTCGCCTGACCCGCCAATGCGACCGCAGGCGCCCAATACGATCCGCCGGTGCAGACGCAGGTTGGAATCGTAGGCGCCGGGCCGGCCGGTTTGACACTCGCCCTCCTGCTCGCGCGCGAGGGAATCGAATCGGTGATCCTTGAGAGCCGCACCCGTCAGTACGTCGAACAGCGCGTGCGCGCGGGGCTGCTCGAACAGAACACGGTCGACCTGATGCACGACCTCGGTGTGGGTGAGCGGCTGGCGCGAGAGGGGCTCGAGCATCGCGGCATATACCTTCGCCACCGCGGCGAGACCCTCCACATCCCGATCACCGAGCTGACCGGGCGCAAGGTCACGATCTACGGGCAGCAGGAGATCGTCAAAGACCTCGTCGCCGCGAGGCTCGAGGAGGGAGGCGAACTGCACTTCGAGGTCGCCGAGCTCGCGATCCACGACTTGACCGGAACCCGGCCTCGGATCAGCTACACACGAGCGGGGGCCGAAGAGGAGCTCGAATGCGATTTCATCGCCGGTTGCGACGGCTTCCACGGAGTGTGTCGCGCTTCGATCCCGGCAGACGCACTCACCGAGCACGAGCTTGTCTACCCCTTTAGCTGGCTCGGCATTCTCGCCGAGGCGGCGCCGTCGACCGATGAGCTCATCTACGCCTGGCACGACGACGGCTTCGCGCTCTACTCGATGCGCTCGCCGACGGTCAGCCGGCTCTACCTCCAGGTTGCAAACGACACGCCGATCGAGGACTGGCCCGACGAGAGGATCTGGGCCGAGCTGCAGCGGCGCCTTGCCGCGGAGAACTGGTCGGTGACCGAGGGCGAGATATTTGAGAAGGGCGTGACGCCGATGCGCAGTTTCGTCGCGGAGCCGATGCGCTACGGCAGTCTCTTCCTAGCTGGGGATGCCGCCCACATCGTTCCACCGACCGGAGCGAAGGGCCTGAACCTCGCTGTGAACGACGTGCGGCTTCTGGCGGGCGCATTTGGCGCGTGGTACTCCAGAGAAGACGACCGCGGCCTCGAGAACTACTCGCGTGCGGCGCTGCGGCGGATCTGGCGCGCGCAGGACTTCTCGAACTACATGACCCAGCTGTTGCACCAGCTCGGCCGTGGCGCGTTCGAAGCCCAAATGCAGCTTGCGCGCCTCGACTATCTCGCTCGCTCGAGCGCCGCGGCAACGAGTCTGGCCGAGAACTACGCCGGGCTTCCGGCGACGAGCGAGTTCTGATCGGCCGGGACGCGCTAGCCTGAAGGTCCGGCAGATCGCCTACTCGGCCAGGGTGAAAGCCCAACCGGGCCACGCACCGGCTCGCGCCGGTGGCCAGTCCCGGCGGTCGGGAGTGTCACGCCACCCAGGCAAGACACAAAGTCCTGGGACGTAGTTGTTCAGCGGCGATCTATGACCGGGCGGAACCGGGCGAGCCATTGGCTCGCCCGGCCGCATTGTGGGAGCTAACCGGTGGCTCGCTCGCCGGTGCTAGCCTCGCTGGCGAGAATGTCGGCATCGGCCAAGGGGAGAGTCATGCGGTGGATCAGGTTTTCAGCCGTGGCAGTGTCCGCCGGCGCCATCGCGCTCGCAAGTGTCGGCGCGGCGTCAGCGAGTTCGTTGCCGAGCCTCCTGGTAAACACGAAGTGCGGACCGCATCACTGCAGGACGCTCGTCGGGATATTCAAGGTCAGACCGCTCAAGATCGAGCTCTCCGAAGCAGCAGGCGGCGAGGTCACCGTCAGTTCCTGGTCGTCCTGGACCGGCGCGTCGGCAGCGGGCACCGGCACAGCCGTCTCCTCGGGCATGGGCCACACGACGACCCTCCACGTCGATCTCAGCGCCTCACGCGCCCGGAACGGCAGGTTCACCCGCCTGACGCTCACTGCGACCACCGCCAGCGGTTCCCCCGACATCGAGAAGCTACATCTCACGCTCGGCAGCACGCCGGCGTGGGTTCCGGTGGGCTAGGACTACATAAGCTAGGTTATCGAGCATTGTGAACGCCACGCCGGTCTGGTGCTGGTCGCGCCCAGCGGCGCAATCAACCCGCCGCTGCGTCGGGGTAGCGTCGACGGATCATGTCCTCGTGGGCACGGTGGATGAGAGCGAGAGCTTCTTGATGAATGCTCTCGGCCCGCGTGACGTGCTTCGCCACAGCGGGAACGGGCGGCACAACGGGGCGGTCCGGCGCTTTGCTGGTGGTGTGGGTGAGCATGTCGAGCACCGTAGCGCCGGCGCCCAATGCCACCTTCGGTAGAAGCAGGCACTCGCTGCTCGGCGAAGTACAGATCCCGTGTTCCGGTTTTCCACCGCTGCCAGCCTCGCCCGCCCCGCTCACTCACTCGCCGAAGTCCGCGCCCGACGGCTCTGCGATACTCGGCGGCCTTATGAAACTCTTCAGCCAATTCATCCGGGCCAGGATGGCGCCGGCCGTTGCGCTCCTGGTGCTGGCGGCGCTCGCTGCCCCGGCGTCGGCCGCCGCTGCGACGCGTTACGCGAGCCCATCCGGCACGAACTTGGATGACTGCCTGACCGTGATGACCGCGTGTGATCTGGCGAGCGCCCTCACCGCCGCGTCGAACGGCGACGAGATCGTCGTCGAAACCGGGACCTACGCGATCGCTAGCAACATCACCGCCGGCGCCGGCAATCTCAACGTGCATGGCGTTGCCGGCCAGCCGCGGCCGGTCCTCAACGTCGGCGCAAGCATGGAACTCGCGGTCGGCACCGCGAACCTGTCTTACCTCGATATTGAGCGCTCCGGGGGTAGCGGCGATCTGATCAACGACGACGGCGGGAACATCAACCGCGTCCTGATGTCGGGCGACGCGAGCGGCGGGATCCTCTGCCAGTGCTACGACGGCACGATCACCAACAGCGTCATGGTGGACACCGGCGCGAGCGGCGCGGCCGCGGGGCTCAACTCGAACGGCGGGTCCGGCACCGAGGCCTACTACAACGACACGTTTTACGCGACGCAGGCAGGTGGCGCGGCGATCGAGTTGCTTGAACAGAACGCGTCCACGATGTTGCCCGCGGTGGAGACCTACAGCGGGACGAACGTGATCGCCTTCAACGCCGCCGGAGGCCACGACGTAGCGATCCACTCCGATCAGTTGGCGATGAACGCCGTGAGCACGGCGACTCTAACGCTCACCCACTCTGCCTACCAGAACCCGCTGGTCGATCCGATAGGCGGTGGGACCGCAACAGTGATCGATGGCGGCGGGAACACCTCGGCGTCCCCCGTCTTCGTCAATCCTGGCGCCGGCGACTTCCACGAGCTTGCGAGTTCGCCGACGGTTGGCACCGGTACGACCAACGCGTCGACTGACGGGACCGCTGACTTCAACGGGCTCGCTCGGAGTGTTCTTGGGCTGACCGACATCGGCGCGTTCCAGTACCAGCCCCTGACCGCGTCGGCCGCCGCGTCCGCGCCAACGCCGCTAGTCGGGTCGGCGGTGACCTTCACAGCCACCGTGACCGATCCGAACCCCGGCCCCAGTGTGCTCGCCTACCACTGGCACTTCGACGACGGCGGGCAGGCGAGCGGTTCGGTCGTCAACCATACGTTTACGACGCCGGGCGTCCATCACGCGTCGCTTACCGTCAGCGACGCAAGCCCGTACGCCGCTGCCACCGCGTCCGCGACGGTCACGGCGGAGCCAGGAATCTCGGGCGCCAGCGTGTCGGTGAGCAAGCTGCCGAGCGCCAAGCACAAGAAGCACGCGAAGAAGAAGCCCGCGCAGTACCAGGCGAAGCTGTCGTTCGTGCTGACAAACGCTGCGACCGTCAGCGGAACGCTGGTCCGAACGCCACTGGGCAAACGAGTCAACGGGCGGTGCGCGTCAGCGCTGCACCTCGCTGCCACCAGGAAGCGACGCTGTTCGGTGACGCCGATCTCCAGCGCGATATCGCTGCCCGGTGTTGCGGGCAGCAACGCGGTAGCGCTAGCCGCCGGCGCCGCCCTGCCCGCAGGCCACTACAGCATCACGCTCACCGCCGTCAACGGCGCTGAGCGCTCGACGCCCGTCACTGTGACGTTCATCGTTCCCTAGCGTCCTGGACGACGGCGCCCACGGGCCTCGCACGCCCCACCGGGCTGCGTCAGGCCAGTGCCTGCTCCGCGACGGTCAACTCGGCCCACGGCTCAATCTCGAGGCGGCCGTCTGGAATCGGCTCGCCGCTCAGGACAGAGAGGCCGTAGCTGCCGTCGAGCAGGCGTGCCTCAGCGCGCTCGATGGCGGCAAGGCGGTGCTCGAGCAGCTCTTCGAGCGCCTCATCGGTCTCGGTTGCGACCACGCCGTCGGCAGCCGCCGAGGCGTCGGACTGTTCGTCGCCCGGCGCGCCGGGCGTGCTGCGAAGTCGGCGCAGCTGGGTCTCGGCTTCGTGGCGTGCCTGGCCCAGAAGCTCTGCAGCGCGCCTGCTTTCCACACCGCGAACGATAGTACTCAGCGGCGCCGGCGCAGCTCGCGGTCGCGCCGACCACTCGGAGGACTGCTCCACCGCGGGCTCACGCCGAGACTTTCGTGCGCTTTGAGGTTGTGCGCTCCACCCCGGCCACGCCGGCCGGTCCGCCCGCGTCCGGCGTGGGCGGCGGCGGAGTGAGCCGCGCCTTCGGTCGCGGTCGGCCGCCCGTTTCATCAGCCCCGAGCCAGCGGTAGATCTGGATGAACACGAAAAGCGTCATCGCGAGCGAGCCGGGAAGTAACATCATTCCGCCTGCGAGCTGCTGATCCACCAGCGCCGAAATTCCTCCGGGGCGGTGGCGGAGGTGGGCGTAGAGCGGGTAGAGCGGCCCGGTCGAGAAGATCAGAACCAGCGCGATCACCCAGCCGACCACCGATGCGGCGACGATGTAGTACACGCGGTGAATCTGGCTGAGCCGGGCGCGCAACGGCGGTGAGTCGATCACCTGCGCCCACAGCAGGACCCCGAACAGTAGAAACGTCGTGTGCTCAAGGTCATGGATCGCCCGATCCCCGACCGCCGCGTCGTAGGCGAACGGGATATGCCAGATGACGAGGTTCACGTTGAACGCTATCCACGCGGGAATCGGCCGCGCGAGGAGCACTCCGATCGCGCGTACCGGCGCCCACCAGTGGGATCTACCGACTGTCTTGGCAAGCGATCGACGCAGTCCGAGCGGCAGCGGTCGCCACACGGAGTTCCACGGCGCGCCGAGCACGATGAGCGGAGCCGCAACCGACAACAGTAGGACGTGCTGGATCATGTGGACCCAGAACAGCTTGTCGGCAAGGCTGTCGATCGGCGACGCCAGAGCGATCAGAATCGCGACCAGCCCGGAGTAGAAGTAGAGCGACCGTGTTCTCTCGCGACGGCTTCGCGGCCGACCGAGCAGCCGTGTCGCCCGGCTCTCTCCGAGCACATGAAGCGCGCCGAACAGCGAGATCAGGGCTAGCGGTACGTCTACCGCGACGGGCATCCGCTAGCTTCGCGCGCGAAACAAGGCGATTGCGACGCCCCGCTGAACTGCGTTAGCTGCGCCAACAGAGAGCACCTAGCGCGACGCTCCCTTCTTCTTCCCCGCGGCCTTAGCAGCCTTAGCAGATTTCGCCGGGCGTGTGGGCGTGACCGTCTCCGCGATACTCTCGCCGGCCCCGCGTCGCCACGCGGACCGCCACCACACGACGATGAGTGCGAGCACGACGAGCGGACCGATGAGCGTGAGCCAGCCGATGCCGGTGTAGTCCGTGCCGAAGTCGGCGATTTGTACCAGCGCGCTCATTTGACGAGGTACAGCAGGACGAAGGCGAAGATCTCGGTGATCACGAGCACAGCGAGGTACACGACGCACCCGTCGGCATTCGGCCGCAGAAGCGCGTTCGTGTCCTTGATGTCGCTCTCCCCCGCGCGCTCGCCGCGCAGCGATTGCGCCCAGATCGTCTCCATCCAGTACACGGCGGCGAGCCAGAAGAGAAGGAACGCGGCGGTGAACCCCACGAACACGCTCGCGAGACCGCCGTCGGTCGCGCCGAACGAGAGGTTGTAGTACTCGATGAACTGCAATGCGATCACGGCGAGCCCCAACACGAGCGCACCGAGCGACATAGCGCGCCAGCGGCTGGCGGTGCCGTCGCCCAGGCTCGTGCGACCGAACGCGAACAGCGCCGTTGACACGACGACGCAGGCGAGAATCGCGACGCCCCAGCCGAGCGGCGGGGTGACGTGAGGCTCCCGGAACGAGTGGGCCGTGTTGAGCGCCTTCAGGTAGAGGAACGCGAAGACGAACGACATGAAGAAGAAGGCGGCGGCGCTCGTCCACAGCCTCGCACCGACGCGGATGTTGGCCGCAAGGGTCTCAGGTGACTCGCGATCGATCGCTTCCGCAGCCACGGTCAAGCACCGGCCTTTCCGGCCGCGACGGCCGGACGACGACGACCGAAGTCGACCACCGGTCCCTCGGGCAGCCCGTAGCCGTACGGGTCGCCTGTGATCGTCGGGATCTCCTCGAAGTTGTAGGAGGGCACGGGTGTCGGGATTTGCCACTCGAGCGACTTCGAGTGCCACGGGTTCTCGGCCGCGCGCTCGCGCTTGAAGACCATCGACCACACAAGGTTCACGATGAAGATGATCATCGAGAGGCCGAGGCAGAAGGCCATGATCGAGACGAAGACGTTGAGCGTGTGCAGGTCGGCGTTGTAGGTCGAGACCCGTCGTGGCATTCCGAGCATCCCGGCGGCGAAGAGCGGGAAGAACGTCAGGTTGAAGAACACGAACATCGTCCAGAAGTGGATCTTGCCCAGCGTCTGGTTGAGGTTGAAGCCCGTCATCTTCGGTAGCCAGTAGTAGATGCCGCCCATCAGCGCGAACACCAGGCCGCCCATGATCGTGTAGTGGAAGTGCGCCATCACGAAGAAGCTCCCGTGCGTGACGACATCGCTCGTCACGTCGGACAGGAAGACGCCCGAGAGGCCGCCGATCAGGAAGTTGAAGAAGAACGCGGTGCAGAACAGCATCGGCACGGTGAACCGGATCTTCGCTTTCCACAGGGTCCCGAAGCCGTTGAGGAAGATCACGCCTGTGGGGATCGAGATCAGCTCGGTCGTGAACATGTAGAACGGGCGGAGGTTCGCGTTGATGCCGCTCATGAAGAGATGGTGTTGCCAGACCATGAAGCTCATCAGCGCAACGCCGAACATGCCGGCGACGGCAAGCCTGTAGCCCCAGAGCGGCTTGCGCGCAAAGACCGGCAGGATCTCCAGGACGATCCCGAAGCCGGGCAGCGCAAGGATGTAGACCTCGGGATGCCCGAAGAACCAGAACAGCTCGTCCCACAGCAGCGGGCTGCCGCCGGAACTCGACACGAAGAACGTGCTTTCGATGCTGCGATCACACATCACCATGAACAGGGCAGCTGCCAGGACCGGTGCCGCGAGGACCGCCAGGATCGAGGTTGTGACCATCCCCCACACGAAGATCGGGAGTCGGTTCCACGACATGCCGGGCGCCCGCAGCGTGACGACCGTGACGATGATGTTGAGCCCGACGAGCACGAGCGAGATACCGATCAAGAGGAACGAAACGAGGTAGGAGTCGATACCCGCGCGCGCCTGATCGGCCAGCGGTGCGTAACCGGTCCAACCGGTCGGGAACCCGCCGAGCAGCGTCGCCGAGAGCAGGACGAAGCCGGCCAGGACGGTCAGCCACATCGTCAGCGACTCGATCCGCGGGAACGCCATGCGCCGGGCACCGATCATGATCGGTACGAGCCAGTTGCCGAGCGGCCCGATCACGCCGGCCGACATCATCGTCAGCATCATCGTGCCGTGCAGCCCCACGAGGGTCAGGTAGTTACCCGACGGGAAGAGCGTCGCGTTGTGGCTCGTCAGCTCGGTCCTGATGAACATCGCGTTCAGGCCCGCGACGAAGAAGAAGAACAGCGTCGCAACGAGGTACTGCATAGCGACCACCTTGTGGTCGGTGCAGAGGCGGAAATACCGCCAGGCGCCGGACTCGCCGCCCTCGTGGAGTGACGGTGGGCGACCAAGCATGCGCTTCAGCGGGTAGTTGAAGAACCCAAGCCCGAGCATCCAGCCCACGATCGAGCCGAAAAGCCCGAGCAGGATCGCGATGTCCGCCTGGTCGGTGCCGCCCGGGTTCTGTTCCGCCGCGATGTTCCCCGCGATCTTGCCGCCAAGCCAGTGCGCGACGATGTAGCCGACGATCGCGAGAACGACCGCCCAGATGACGTTTGTCTTGAGGAGACCCCCCCAGGCCGACGCGTTGCTCCTGCGAGGCTGCACTGAGACCGTGGCTGATTCCATGTCAGGTCGCGTTTCGGGTCGGGGGTGGGTAGTAGGTCAACGAGTACGGCGGAAGAACCTTCGTGACGCCCGCGTAACGCTTCGCTGTGGCGCCGATCCAGCTCTGGAACTGTGCGCTGCTGACAACGCGGCCGGTCGTTGACATCTGGCCGTGCCAGAGGCCGCAGAGCTCGTCGCAGCGCACCTGGAAGCTGCCGGTCCGAAGGGCGCGGACGAACGCGACGTTGTCGGCCCCGGGAACCGCGTCGGCCTTGACGCCGAGCTCGATCGCCCAAAAGCTGTGGACGACGTCGAGCGAGGTCACGTGGAACTCGACATCGCGTCCCATCGGCAACTCGAGTGTCTGCGTTTCGACCCCGCCGTACCCGGGGTAGCGGAACGTCCACATCCACTGCTGCCCGATCACCTGGATCTGCAGTGCCCCCTTGGCGTCGGCGGGCTTGGCGAGCGGGTTCGATCCCTGGCCGCCTCCGACCCCGTGCTCCACGAACAGGTCGATCGTTCCGTAAGCCGCAAGGCCGACGACCAGAACCGCCGAGACGATCAGCCAGGTCGCCTGGATCCGAGCGTTTCCCTTGATCGGCGGGCCGTCCACGATCGCCTCGCTGGTCTTGTCGGCGCGGAAGTTCTTGATCGCGTAGGCGAGAAACACCCAAACCAGCATCAGCACCGGCATCGCGAGCGCGGTGAGCGCGACATCGACATCGTGCTGCGCCCGGGTGTTGTCGCTCATCGATCCCGGCGGGATGTGCGGCCCCACCACCCAGATGATGATCGGGACCATGATCGCCGTCGCGACGGCCCACAGGATCGCGAAGTTACGCCCGTGCCTGGGCTCGACGGTGCCGCTCGTCTTGGCTGCGGTCGGGCTCATGTGACGTCCAGCAACCCGTCCATGTAGCCAACCGTCTGCATCGGGCCGCCAAAGCCGTAGAGGAAGGCGAAGGCGCACGGGACGAAGCACTGCCAGCGATAGCTGCCGGCCCCGGGCGTCCTGAAACTGAACGCGATCGTGGTGTGTGCGTACTTCATCGAGCACGGAGCGACTCCGCAGACGTTCTCGGTGGCGTTGCTGATCCCGACGAGTGGCACGCTCAGATCGATGCCGGGCACCGTGAACGTGTGCGCCGGCTCCGCCGGCGGCAGCACGCTCAGCGCGGTGTTGTTGTAGACGGGAAGGCCGCTGCCCTTACCGGTGTTGCCGGTGTCGGTGTAGGTGGCCGTACCGCCGACCGTGCCGCGGACCTGCGCGAGGAAGTTGTTACGAAGGCCGGTCTGACTGTCGAACTGGTAGACGGTGACGTGCACCAGCGTGTGTGCGGGCAGCTTCCAGATCGTCGTGTGCCGCCACTCGCCGCTGGTGTCCTTGACGAGGTAGCTGACCCAGTCTGGGAACGGATGCTTGCCGTAGGCGCCCACCACCTGGAGCGTCAGGTTGGCGCTCCCGTCGCTGTTCATCACCGCGGTCGAAACCGTCGCCGGCGACGCTTCGAGGAAATACACGACGTAGACGGCCACCAGCGCCACCAGAGCGGCCAGCGTCGCGGCAACGCCAAGGATCCTCACCCTCACCCGCCGTGTTGTATCCGGCCCGCCAGACGAATGCAAGGCCCGCTCATGAAGAATTTCTCACAAACGCCTGCGCGGCGGACCGGTGCGACCTAGGGTGCCAGCACGAGTGACGACCACACGCCCCCGCGCAGGCGCTGCGCGGACGCGGTCACCGTTCGACGGAGAGGATCGAACGACGAGCCGACCGCCTCGCACCCCCACTTGGGCGCGCACGAGACGCCGGCCGGCAGCACCGTGCTCGCGCGGCTCGAGGGCGGGACCAGCTTCCAGCCTGTCGGCCACAGGCGCTCCGCGAACGGGATCCCGAGTCCGCTCCGGCTCACCTTGACCCCGATTGCGATGCAGTGCTCCACGGCCACGCAGTTCACGCCGGCGAGCGAGGTGCCGGCGCCCGGGAGCGGCGCCAGCGCCGTGACGGCCGTTCCCGCGATCGCCACAGCCAGCGGGCGGCGGGTTGCTCCGCTCCCGATCGATCCGACCGCAAGGCACCAGCTGGCGTGCCTCGGCGTCGCGACGCACGAGATGCCTCGGAGCGTTCCGCCAGTGGTCGCCGCCGGAACGGTGAGCCGGCTCCATGCGTGATCGCGGTAGACATCGATGACCGGTGACTGCGATGCCTGCGAGTAGGTGGTCCCGACAGCGATGCAGACGTTCGCAAATGAGCACGACACGCCCCGCAGCGGCTCGACCACCTCGGCGTTCCAATCAGGTGTTTCGGTGCGTAGCCACGAGGTGCCGTTCCAGCGTTCGCCGAGGGAGTGCTCGAGTTTTGTCGCGCCGACCGCAAGGCAGAACCGCGGTCTCAGGCACGACACGCCGTCGAGGACCGGCGCTCCGCCGGGCACCGCGACACGCTGCCGCATCCAGCCGGCGCCGCGCCAGATCTCCGAGAGCGCCCCCCCGCGCGGCTGCCCACCCACCGCCATGCAGAAGCTCGCCCCTGAGCAGGACACGGCCGTCAGCTCGGACGACCGTCCGGCGGGCGCTACCGGTACCGGCTGCCATGCGCTGGCGGCCAGTCGCTCGGCGAGCGGCTCGACACGGTAGCCCGAGGTCTTCTGTCCTACGGCGGTGCAACTACCGGCAGCCGGGCAAGACACCGCGTCCAGGACGCTCTGCACCTCCGGGCCGCTCTGTCCTCGGTGCGCCGCTCCGTTCGAGTTGCCGAGCGTGAGCAGAAGCCCGGCCACAGCACCGGTGATGAGCGCCGCCGAGGCGATGGTGATTGCCAACCGCCTGTGGTCTCGCATGACCGCCAAGGTAGCGGGCGCGGCGCCGGTACTGGCGAGGCCCTACGCTGAAGCCCATGGCTGCTCATGGGGCTGCGCCGGTGTTTTCGGAGCGGAGCACGTGAGCGAGCCCTCGGACGCCGGCGAGGCGCTCGACCTGGCATCGGCCGGCTTGCGCGCCGACAGCGAAGACGTGGAGGCGCTCGTCGCGGCGCTCGCCGTGCGTCTGGAGGCGGCTCTGCCCGGCATGGTGGCCGTCAAGCGGCGGCGGGTCGGCGGCCTGCGCTCCAAGGAGTCGGCGATCCAAGCGATCTTGCTGTCCACGGGCGATGCTCGTTTCGAACTCACGCGTGCGCCTGCCGGCTTCGAGTGCACACATCACACGGTGGTTCGCGGGATCACCGTGAGACGCGAACAACTCGACCTGCCCGATTGGATCGACGAAGTCGTTGCCGCGGTGATCCGCACGGCCTCGGTTCGCGAGCAGGCGCGAGCAGCGCTCGAAGCGCTGATCCGTTGATCCGCCGCTTGCAGGACGGCCGCAGCGGACCGGGCCGGCTTGCCGAGGTGGGCGCGGCGGTGCGCAGCGTTCTGTCACTGTGATCAGCGTGCCGGCCGCCGCAGGAACACCGCGAAAGGAGCGCCGCTGATGGCCTACGACCCGACGAGTACAGAGGGCCTTCCGCAAGCGGGTCGCGCCCGGCTCGAGCAGAACCGCGGGGGTCTGTTCACGAGCGATCTATCGGTGAACGAGTTCCTGCTCGTGCGCGAGGCCGGTTTCCAGCCGCTTGGTCTCGTGATCGGATCGAGCATTTACCACATCGGAATCCAGCTCGCGAACTACCGACAGAACCAGGAGCTGACGGTCCTCTCTCAGGCTATGTACGAGGCGCGCGAGCTCGCGATGACGCGGATGGAGGAGGAGGCCGATCAGCTGGGCGCGGACGGTGTCGTCGGGGTCCGGCTCAACATCGGGCGCTACGACTGGGGCGAGAACATGGCTGAGTTCATCGCGGTTGGGACCGCCGTGAGGCACCGCGGCGGCGAGCTTCACCGAGCCCCGTCCGGACGTCCCTTCACGAGCGACCTGACGGGCCAGGAGTTCTGGACCCTCCTGCAGACCGGCCACCGGCCCGTCGGCATGGTGATGGGCTCCTGCGTCTACCACGTCGCCCATCAGACGATGCGGCAGTCGCTGCGCAACGCGGGTCAAAACGTCGAGCTCCCGAATTACACGCAGGCGCTCTACGACGCGCGGGAGCTGGCGATGGAGCGCATGCAGGCCGAGGCGCTCGCGGCGAAGGCCGAGGGCATCGTCGGAGTCGACATCCACGAGCGCTCACACGGTTGGGGCAGCCACGTCATCGAGTTCTTCGCCATCGGGACCGCGATCATCCCGGCCGAGGGCGGCGACGACCACGTGATACCCGCACCGCAGGTGGTGCTCAACCTCTCCTGAGGACCGCCCGCGGGTCTACAGCTGGAACTGGCCGCCCGAGTAGATCACGAGTTCGCTGCCGTCTCGGAGTGTTGCCGTGACCGTGCGGTCCGTTGTCGAGACGATGTCCGTGTGGACGGTTGAGTCGTTGAAGCCGAGACGTTCGACCTCGGCTGAGTCGATGCTGCTCGGGTCGCCCGCATAGCAGTCGAGGTATGACTTGCCGAGCGCCAGATGGGTGTTTCCGTAAGGGCCGCCGACGTTCTCGTCATACAGAGTCTCAGCCATGAACCTCGTGATGCGCGAGAACCGGGCGTCGGTCAGGGAGAACTCCCCCACCTTGTCGGCGTTCTCGGTGGCGACCATTTCCCTGATCAGCTCCTCCCCCTGCTCAGCGCTCGCCTCGACCACGCGGCCTGCTTCGAAGCGCAGCCTGATTCCCTTGGCCAGGTTGCCGTAGCGGTAGAGAGGCTGGTTGAAGTAGATCCAGCCCTCGGTTCCGCGCCAGTCGGGGCTCGTGAAGATCTCGAAGCTCGGAATGTTCCGGCCGCTTCCGCCAACCCATCTGCGTGACTCGCCGAGCGTGATACGCAGGTCGACGTCCTCGCCCTCGACGTGCAGGCGCTCGACGTGCAGCGCATTCAGGCGCTCGCGGTATTCGTTGATCTGCGCGCTCGTCTCGCGCCAGCGTTTGATCGGCTCCGGATCATCCAGAAAGCAGGCCCGGACAATCTGCTCCCAGTAGTCGGACTCGCTCATTCCCGCCTCCGCGGCCATCGCCGGCGTGCCGTACAGGCCAAGCGTCCAGGTGAAGAGGCCCGCGTTCTCCTTTTCGCTCCGCCATTCCATCCACGGCTTCATCGAAGCTCCGCGACGCATGATCTTGCCCGGCGGCACGCCCTCGAGCGCGTGCATGTCGGCGTCGCTGATGACGGCGACCATGTGGTCGATCTGGTCGACAAGGCCGCGCCGGTACCGGGCAGGGAAGAAGTCGATCTGCTCGTCGCTTGCCAGCTCGAAAAAGTCGCGGGACAGGTTGAATGCTGCGTCGTCGTCGGGTGCGTACTGCCCGATCACGTGGCAGCCGGCCCGCAGGACGGTGCGCGCCAACTCGACGTAGAGCGGCTTCGCCGCCTCGTTCGCCACGACCAGGACCACATCACCCTGCTTGACTCCCTCGCCACCGCCAAGCGCAAAATTGACGAGAACGTCCGCGTAGCGCTCGAGGGTGCTCTGATCGGGGCTGTAGCTCACGGATGAGACCTTAGCCGATGGCACCGGCGCGCCAGACGGGGGCGCTGAGCGACAATTCCACGGAAGTTGGGCGATGAATTATCGGCCTGCTCTTGCACCGCAGACGGACGGGCCGTATGTTCGGCCCAGACGCGGAACGAGCCGCAAAGAGCGAGGCCACCGAGGTGTGAGGCCGCGCCACCAGGAGACCGGCGCTGCGCTTTCGGGAGCGGAGCCGGAGGAGGGTTCCTCAGTCGGCTCGCTTCCGCGTCTTACTCGTTCTCGGCGCCAGCCACCGCGCGGGGCCGCCCGGCCAGCACACGCGCTGCGATCACGCCGCCGACCGCGCCGGAGGCGTGGGCCTCCCAGGAGATCCCGGAGTGCGGCACGAGGCTCGCTACCAGAGCCGCCCCGAACAGGACCGCGACAAGCACGCCGACGGCGATCTGAACGCCGTCGCGGGCAAAAAACCCGCGCGAGACGAGAAACGTCGCGAACCCGAAGACGACGCCGCTGGCGCCGATCGTGTCGGTTCCGGCGGCGCTGAGTGACCACGCCCCAAGGCCGCTGATGATCGCAACGATCACCGTGACCGCGACGACCTGCGTCGCGCCACTGAGCGCGATCAGCAGCCCGAGAATCACGAATGGGATCGTGTTCTCAATCAGGTGCCCGAACCCAGCGTGCAGAAACGGGGCGCTCAGAATCCCAGGGAGGCCCGACAGCGTGCGAGCGATGATCCCGTCCGAGTCCAGGCGCTGGCCGTCGATCGCGTTCACGACCTCGACGATCCACATCGCAGCGACGAGCACACCGATCACCAGCGCGCCCGTGTAGGCGGCGTGCTCACGCGGGCGCTGCCCCTGCGGCGGATGCTCCATCGCGACAGTGTGCCGGATGCCACGGGCGGTGCCACCTGTCGGCCCGGACCGACGCGCTACGCTCTGTCGCGCGCGCCATGGCGAGTGAGAAAGAGGAGAACGTTCCCGTGAGCACCGCTCCGGGGCAGCGCCACGGTGGCTTTCGGCGCCGCGACGCTCTGCTTCTTATTGCGATGCTCGTCGTCGCCGGCGGACTCCTCGCTGTCCTGATTCACGGGCCCGCCAAGCAAACGGCGCTAGGGGAGCCGCTGACGAGCGCCCACCGAGGCAGATACGACGGGCTCACGATCGGCGCGAAGGCGGAGCCACCGCTCGTTCTGCGCAACTACCTCGGCAACACCGTCGACATCCACGCGCTTCGCGGTAAGGCGGTCCTCGTGACCTTCCTCTACACGCACTGCCCGGACATCTGCCCGCTGATCACTTCGCACCTCCACACGGCCCTGGCGGAGATGGCGCCCGCACAGCGGCGCGACGTTCGGATCGTCGCCGTCTCGGTGGACCCGAAGGGCGACACCGCCAACACGGTGCGCGACTTCGTCGCGGCCCACGGAATGACAGGGAAGATGGACTACCTGATCGGCGACGCTGCTGCGCTGGCGCGGGTCTGGTCCGCTTGGAGCGTCGGATCGCAGCGGCAGGCCGGCAACCCTGCGCTCCTCACGCACAGCGCCCTCATCTACGGGATCACCGGCAAGGGCAAGGTCGTCGTCATCTACCCCGAGGACTTCGCGCCGTCGGAGATCGTGCACGACGTGCCGCGCCTCGCCGCGGCGTGAAGCTGCTGCGACATCGGCTCGCTCTCCGGGTCGCTCTCGCCGCGCTGGCACTGGCGCTTCTCGGCTACGGGCTCGCCGCGCAAGCAAGTAAGGTCAACCCGGCTCCGAGTCTTCCGACTGGCGCGCTCCAGGGGAACCCGGTCACGGTCGGATCGCTACGTGGCCACGCTGAGGCGATTGTGTTCTTTGCGAGCTGGTGCGGTCCCTGCCGCAAGGAGGCGTCTGCGGCGGAGCGCTTCGCCACCTCTCGCGCCGGACGCGGGCGCGTGCTGGGCGTCGACGACAGCGACTTCGGGAGCGGGCCGCGCAACTTTCTTCGCACCTACAGCTGGACGTTCCCCGTGCTGCGGGATCCCGACGGAACGGTCTCGGACTCATACGGGGTGGCCAGCGGCCTGCCGACGTGGGTGTTCATCAACCCCCGCGGCAACATTGTCGAGCGGATCAGCGGCCCGCAATCGTTCGGGTCCCTGACGCGGTACCTGCGGCACGCCGCATAGCCTCTCCACGGGACCCGACCGGCGGACTGTCTGTTCAATGCCTATCGCTAGGGCACGACCGCGCCGGCGCCGGCGCCATGGTCCAGGCGCATCAGGTCGGGGATCACCGTGTCGCTGGCGATCGCAAAGCCGATACCCGTGTTCCCGTTCTGCCCCCCGCCCCCGGCGATCTGCGAGTTCACGCCAACCACCTGACCTTGGGCGTTCAGCAGCGGGCCGCCCGAGTTCCCCGGGTTGAGCGCAGCGTCGGTCTGGATTGCGCCCGCGATCGAGTGCCCGTCGGGCGCCGTGATCGTGCGGCCGAGCGCGGAGACCACGCCGGCGGTCAGGGTCTGGTCGAGTCCGTAGGGGTTGCCGATCGCATAGGCAGGATCGCCGATGCGGAGCCCGTTTGAGCGGACGAATCGAAGCGTATGGAGTGTCAACCCGCCGGGCGCGATCCGCAGGAGTGCCAGATCGTGCGGCGCATCCGCGCCCACGAGGCTAGCCTTGCGCAGCGGGCCGCCGCTCCCGCCGATCTGCACCGAGATCTCGCTGGCGCCCGCGACCACGTGGTAGTTCGTGAGGATCAGTCCGCCTTTGGTCACCACGATCCCGGTGCCGGTATCCGCGGTCTGCTGCGCGCCGAAGAAACTGTTTGTGATGCTCGTCGCCGAGATTGCAACGACGGCCGGTGCCGAGTGCTCATAGACCGTGTGAGCGACCGTCTGATGCATCCGCTGATCTGACGCGAGAATGTCAGCTCGCGCGGTCCCGCCGGCAAGCACCGTGCGTGTCCGAGTCGCACCTGGAGAGAACGCGACGACGCACGCTGCGGCGATCGCCGCGCCGACGGCGGCCGAGACGATCGTTGTCGGTGTGCCGGTTCGCATCCTCGCTCATGATCAAGCGGATGCCTGAATCGCTACTAAACGCGTGTTCAGGCCTGCGCGCCGCGGATCCGTTCGCGCTCGGCGAGTCGTCCGGCACGTCGAATCTGTGCGTCACGCTCGCGCCGTTCGCTCTCCTCGTCGAGGAGCTCGAGGGGTGGGATCGCAACTGGCCGCCCGTCCTCGTCAACCGCCACAAGCGTCAGGAACGCGCTGCCTGTGTGGCGTCGATCGCCGGTCAGCGGGTTCTCGGCCTCGACCCTGACCCCGACCTCCATCGACGTCCGCCACGTCGCGTTGACGGTCGACGCGAACGTCACGAGCTCACCGATGTGGATCGGCACCAGAAAGGTCATCCGGTCGATCGCCGCTGTCACGACGCGTTGACGGGAGTAGCGGACCGCGGCAAGTCCGGCGGCGTCGTCGCACAGCTTCATCACCGTTCCGCCGTGAACAAAACCCGCGAGGTTCGCGTCAGCCGGCTCCATCCAGCGAGTCAGAAGGGCCACCCGCTCGCCCCGATCTTGCACGCTCATCACCGGATCCTACGGGCCTTCAAGTTCGGCGAGTCGCCGGCCGATTAGTTGCCATGGTGCGCAAACACGTGTGCGCGCGCCCTGGAACGAGCTTCACTCGAGTGATCAATGTCCCTACGCCTGATAACTGACGCCTCGTCGCCCGCGGCAGGCGCGCAGGGCGAGCCCGACGCGACGGCGTTCGAAGCGCTCTTCGAGCACGCGGGAGGCCTCTTGGCCATCCTCGACGCCGAAGGTCGGTTCCTGACGGTCAATCCCGCTTGTGTGCGGGTTCTGGGTATCGAGCCCGCCATGCTGATCGGTCGTTCGCTCCTGGACTTCGCCCGTTCGGAGGCGCCGCCGCCGGCGCTGAGCCCGGGCGTTGTCGACGGCGACACGGGCACGCGCCGCCAGGGCTTCGATCTGCTCGCTCGTCATCGGCATGCCGACGGGACCTGGCGCTGGCTGATGTGGAGCGGCGCGATTCACGGTGACCGCTGGTACGCCTCGGCGCGCGACGTGACGGACTGGATCAAGCTCGAGGACCGTGTCGGCCGCGACCCTCTGACGCGTCTGCCCAACCGCGAGGTCTTCACCGAGGAGGTCAGCCAGGCGCTCGCCCGCCAGGAACGATCGGGCCGGCGGCTCGCCGTGCTGTTCGTCGATATCGATTCGCTCAAGCAGATCAACGACAGCATCGGTCACGAGGCCGGCGATCGGCTCGTCGCGGAGGTGGCCGAGCGGCTGCGATTCGCGATCCGCGCCGGGGACGTGGTCGCGCGCCTGGGCGGTGACGAGTTCGGGATTCTCGTCGAGTCGCTGGTCGATGACCTCGAGGCGGTCACGGTCGCCGGCCGCGCGCTGGCTGCGCTTGACGAGCCGATCGAGCTGGGCGCCGGCGGGCCCATTTCGGTGTCTGCGAGCATCGGGGTTGCCATCGGCAACGGCCCGCGGGACTCCGCGAGCACCCTGATCCACGAGGCCGACATCGCGATGTACCAGGCGAAAGCCGGCGGTCGCAACCGCTTTGCGATCTTCGACTCCGAGCTGCGAGCTGAGGTCGAGCGCCGCCACGCGCTTGCACAGTCGCTGCGTTCGGCGCTCGAGCACGACGAGCTCGAGCTGCGCTACAAGCCGATCGTCTCGCTCGAGGACGGCCAGATCGTCGGCTGCGAGGCGCTGGTCCACTGGAACGACGCGCAGCGCGGCGTTGTGCCGCCAGCCGAGCTGATGGAGCTCGCCGAGCAGACCGGTCTCATCGTACCCCTCGGATACTGGGCCCGGCGCGTGGCCGCCGAGCAGGCCGCAAACTGGGATGCGGCTGGACGCAGCTGGTTCGTCGCCGTAAACGTCACCCCCCGCCAGCTGGCTGACGAGGGGTTCTTCTCGAGCGTTCAATCCGTCTTCTCCTCCATCGCCCTCCCCCAGGGAGCGCTTGCGGTCGAGGTCGCCGAGGCGGCGGTGCTGCGCGACCCCGAGCGCGCGGCCAAGAGCCTGGGGGCGCTCAGCGCGCTGGGCGTGAGGATCACCCTGGACGAGTTCGGCTCCGGCTTCGCGCCGCTTCGCCACCTGACAGATCTTCCGCTCGACGCGATCAAACTCGCTCCCGCGTTCATCGGCGATCTCGCGTCCGCCGGTTCACGGGCGAGCCGTGCCGGACTCGCGGCGGTTCTCGCTGCGGCACGCGAGCTCGACATCTGCGTGATCGCTGCGGGCATCGAGAGCGCCGAGCAGCTCGACGAGCTCGTCAGGGCAGGGTGCACGGCCGGACAGGGGTTATTGTTCAGTGGGCCGCGCCCGGCCGCCGAGCTGACGGTCGAGGGCTACGGAATACCATCGGAGCGCCGCGCCGCGGGCTGACCGCACCGCCGGCCGACGCCGGTATTGAGGCGCGCCTAATCGCAGCTTCATGTTTATAGCGGACCATCCGGTGCTCCTGCGACGGTGGATCAGCCACCGGCCGTGGCCCGCAGACGCCAGCGCCGCGCTCACCGACCGATGTGGAGCAACCGCACGCCGTGACCCACAGACATCCGCACCGCCCTCACCTTCCGCACCTCTCGATGGAGAGCTTCCACGCTCGGGCCCTTGCACGTTCACGCCTGCGCGAACGTCGCGACCGCGTTCGTCACATACGGACTCGCGTCTATCTCGCGACCGCGATCGTGTTCGTCGCTTCGTGGGCCACGATCGGCGTGCAGCTCGCGCTCGGCAACGACCCTGCGCTGACGGCGTACGCAAAGCTCCGGGCGATCCGCGTCGCGGCGGTCCAAGCCGCGGACCGGCGGGCTGCGCAGCATGCAGCGCTAGTGCGAAAGCGCGAACGCGAGTACAGGCGCCGGCTGGCTGCCGCGCGAGCGTCAGCGACCTCCTCCACCAGCTCGCTCGCGCCATCGCCCGCAACGACCCCGAGCACGGCTCAGTCCACCGCGACGCCGGCTGCCGTCACGCCGAGCACCACTCCCACTCCCACTCCCACTCCCACTCCCACTCCGACTCCGACCGTCGCCGTGGCGCCCGCACCTGCGCCCACACCGGTCGTTACCAGCGTGAGCTGAGCGCGGAGCCAGCCGGCGCGCGTTGACGGCGCCCCGGATTGCGGCGGCGCGAGACTCCTCAGACGTTCAGGAAGTTGATGCCGAGGTCCGAAAGTCCGTTCTGCGCCTGGTGGTTCAGGACCGCCAGCTCGTTGGTCCAGATCAGGATGCCCATGGCTATCAGGACGGCGCCGCCCGCGAATACGACGACGGCATAGTGTCTCTTGACCGCCGCGAACACGGTGGTCATGCGATCGAACGCGAGCGCAGTGACGAGAAACGGGATCGCCAGCCCGGCCGAGTAGAAAGCCAGCAGGAAGGCTCCATGACCTTCGGAGCCGCTTGCTGCGGCGGCGCTCAGAATCGCCCCCAGGGTCGGCCCGACGCACGGCGTCCACGCGAGCGCGAATGCAGCACCGGCGACGAGCGGGCCTCCCCGCCCGGCGCGCTCGAGCAGGCGCTCCGGGTGCCACTCCCGACCCAGTCGAGGCACGATGGCGGCTGCGATGTAGAGCACTCCGAGCGCGACGATCACGCCGGCGGCGACGCGGTCGAGGATCGCCTTGTTGTCGGCGAGCAGCGATCCGATCGCGGTAGCACTCAGACCGAACAGGATGAAGATCGTCGAGAAGCTCGCGATGAAGAGGAGGCTCGGGGCCAGTACACGCCGCGCGCGGCTGCGCCCGAGCTCTCCCGGTGCGATCCCGACCACCGTCGAGAGGTATCCAGGCACCAGCGGCAGGACACATGGCGAGAGGAACGACACGGTGCCGGCCGCGCCGGCGGCGAGGACGCCGACGCCTGAGGCGGGATCAGACACGGCTAGATGGTAGCCCTACCGACGGTTCATGCATCCACCCGCGCCGCCAGCTCGGCGATGGCGCGCGAGAGCTGGCCTCCCTGCCAGGCGATCGGTGAGCGCCCGGCCTCCTCGACGAGAAGCCGCGATGAGGGAATCGCGGAGGCGTAGCGCTCCGCAAGCGAGAACGGGTGCTCGGGGTCGGCTTCGTCGCGGCTCCCAACCACGACCGTCGGGACGCGAAGCGCCGCCAGTTCCCTCAGCGAATCGAACGGGCGTGAACGTGGAACCGCCGAGAGCGCATCGGCGACGGCGCGCAGATCCCTATGCAGCGAAAGTCGCTGAGCGATGACCGTTCTCACGGTGTCACGCCACGCCTCCGGCACACGATGGAAGTCGTAGGCGTCCAGAAACCCCTCGATCCCGCGCTCGCGCAGACCCCCGGCAAGAGCGTCCCAGCGTGCAAGGCCCGACTCGAACCGGTCCGGGTCGTAGCCGGGAGTGATGAGCACGAGCGCACTGACCCGGTGCGGGTGGGCGAGCGCAAGGCGCGCTGCCGTGTGTGCTCCCATTGACGCACCGGCGAGGACCGCGCGTTCGATCCCGAGTTCGTCGATGACGGCGAGGAGGTCCGCTGCGAGGGATTCGTATGAATAGTCGCGGCCGGTCGACCCGTCCGAGGCGCCGTGCCCGCGGGCGTCGTAGAGGATGACGCGGTGCCCGCCGCGCTCGAGCGTGCGCGACCCCATGACGACGTACCGGTGCGTGGCGCTGAGTCCGTGTAGGCCCACCACAGCGCGGCCCTCTCCGAGGTCCTCAACGTGGAGCTTGCCGGCGAGACCGTCGATTTCTCGTTCCACCACTCCGGATCGTAGGCTGTAGGCGTGACTGTGATCGACGTCAGCGAGGCCGACTTTGAGCGTGAGGTGCTCGAGCGCTCGCGCACGACGCCGGTCGTGGTCGACTTCTGGGCCGCGTGGTGCGGTCCCTGCCGCCAACTTGGTCCGCTGCTCGAATCCGCGACCGCGGCACGCGAGGGCGACGTGATCCTCGCCAAGCTCGACACCGACGCAAACCCCGGGCTCGCCGCCTCATTCCAGATCCAGGGGATTCCAGCGGTGAAGGCGTTCCGCGACGGCGTGGTCGTTGCCGAATTCGTCGGTGCGCAGCCGAGGCAAAGCGTCGAAGCGTTCTTCGACACGATCGTTCCGTCGGAGGTCGATCGCTTGATCGAAGCTGGCGATGAGGCATCGCTGCGTCAAGCGGTCGGGTTGGCACCGGGCCGTCCGGACGCCGCCGTGCCGCTCGCGCGCTTACTGGTCAGCCGCGGGCAGCTCGACGACGCTCGCTCACTGCTCGCCGATGTGCCGGTTGGGTTCGAAGCAGACGGCCTGCGGGCGCGCATCGAGCTCCAGGAGCGAGGCGAGCAGCTCGAAGCGTTTGCGGCGATCGACGCCGGCGAGAGGGCTCAGGCGTTCGATCTGCTGCTCGCAGCGATGGCCGAGCCTCATTCGCGCCACGAGGATGTGCGACTCGTCATTGTCGGTGAGCTTGCTCGAGTGGACGCCGGCGACGAGCTCGCCCGCGACACGCGCCGACGGCTCGCGACCGCGTTGTTCTGAGCCGCACGCCGCCGGTTGCGCTCGCGCGGTGACGAACGCCCGAGCCACTGCACCGTCCTCGCCGGCCAGGACAATCGGCCGATGAACGCTCCACGTCGCGTGATCGCGCATCTCGATATCGATGCTTTCTATGCCTCGGTCGAGCTGGCGCGCCACCCGCAGGCACGCGGACGACCCCTCGTGGTCGCGGGCTCCGGTCCTCGCGCGGTCGTCACCACGGCCAGCTACGAGGCACGGCGCTACGGCATCGACTCGGCGATGCCCGCTGCGCGCGCTCGTGCTCTGTGCCCGGACGCGATCTTCATCGAGCCGGACTTCGCCACCTACGCGGCACGGAGCCGCGAGGTCTGGGCGCTTGTCAGGTCGCGGTTCACGATCGTCGGGCAGGTGGGTATTGACGAGGCCTACGTGGACGTGACCTCGGTGCAGCGGCCCTTGCCGGCCCTGAGGGCGGCTGTTGCGCTTGTTCTGGAACACACCGGCCTACAGATATCCGTCGGTGTCGGGCCGTCACGGCTCGTGGCCAAGACTGTCAGCGCCGCCTTCAAACCCGCCGCTTTCGCCGCGATGGGCCGCGAGCAGGCTGCGACGCATTTCGCGGGCCACGCGGTGCGTGTTCTGCAGGGGATCGGTCCAAAGACCGCCGAGCGTCTCGCCGCGATCGGCGTGCGAACGGTTGCCGATCTCCAGCGCGTGGACATCGACGTTCTCGCTCGCCGATTCGGCGAGCGTTACGGATCGGCGCTCAAGGCCCGCGCGGAGTTCATCGACGACAGCGCGATCGTGACCGAGCGCATCGCCAAGTCGCGGTCGGGCGAGATCACATTTCCGGCCGACGTGTCAGACCGCGGGCGCCTCGAGCGGACGCTGGCCGGGCTTGCACGTGATCTCGGCGACGCCCTCGCGGCGCACGGGCGCAGCGCGCGCACGATCGGCGTCAAGGTGCGGCTCGATGACTGGACGACCGTCACGCGCGCGCGCACGCTCGACCACTACACCGACCAGGGCGACACGATCGCGTCTGTGGCGCTCGAGTTGCTCCGCGCTTATGCGCCCGCGCGCCCGGTTCGGTTGCTCGGCGTGCGGGTCGCCGCGTTCGCCGACGAACTGGAGAAAGCGCCAGCGGCCGAGGCGACCGGCCAGCTGGCGCTTCCGATTTGAATCAGTGGTTTGCCCAGACCTCTGTCAGGTCACCGGCTCCAAGCGCACGCTTGGTCGCGTACGTGAGGTCGTAGGCACGGCCCGCGACGTAGGGGCCGCGGTCGATGACCGGCACCTGGAGCCACCGGTGGCGGTAGTGGAGAGTCACCCTGGTTCCGCAGGGCAGCGTCTTGTTGGCGACGCCGAGGGTGCCGGTCGTGAGCTCCTGACCGCACGCGGTACGCCCGCCGAGCCCGTACCACGATGCGAGCACCTTGTGGAAGACGTCGACGCTGGGGGTGGACACCGTGGCAACGCCGGTCGCGCCCACAATTCGCAGACGCATTGCGTGTAACCCGAGCACGTTCGGGCGGAAGCGCAGCAAGAAGCCGCCGATCACGTCCGGCGTCTCCCCGACGGTGCGCCAACCCGCGGCGGTGCGCTCCTGCAGGACCACCGTGTCGAGCCCCTGGCTCGGCTCGAGCGTGCCGCTCACGGCGACCGAGTGGTCGAGCAGCACGTTGCGGGAGCTCACCTGGCTCGCGAGGACCGTGGCGCCACCCGGAGCAGTCGCGCCCGTGACGCCACCTGGAGCGCTCGATCCGCTCGGCGGGGTCGCTCCACTCGACGGCGGGGTGACGCCGAACGCGAGCGCACACGACACTACAGCCGCGCCCACAGCGGGCGCGATCAGCTTTACACCGATCAATTGAACTCCTTACGTCACCGCCTACGGGGTTAGCTGTCGGGCTCGCGGCCGCGGTCACAGCTCACTGCTGAGCCGTGATCCAAGGTCGCTACAGCCGCGGAAGTGCGGCCGATTCGCCCCAGCCGGCTCTCGCGTCTTTACGCGGTCCGGCAATGGGTCCCCCGCTCGCCCTCGCTGGATGCAGGGCGACTCGGCGATCTTATGAAGCGCCACAAACCCTAGCGGACGTCACGGTCGTACCGAACCGGTCCCCGCCAACCGGCCGGCGCGCTCAGCGATAATCGAAGTCGATGGGCGCCGATACGCGGCTGCGGCTCGCACTTTGCCAGGTCAATCCAACGGTCGGCGACATCGGGGGCAACGAGGCGATGCTCGCGCACGGAATTGCAGCGGCACGCGACGGCGGAGCGCAGATCGTGGTGTTTGGCGAATTGGCGCTGACCGGGTATCCGCCGGAGGACCTGTTGTACAAGGAGCATTTCCTGCGCGACGCCAACTCTGCGCTCGAACGCCTTGCCGCTCAGTCCACAGGCATCGTCGCCGTTGTCGGCTTTCCCGAGCGCGGCAAGCGCACCGCCAACGCGGCGGCGATCCTCGCGGACGGCGGCGTGGCGGCGGTCTACCGCAAGATCCACCTGCCGAACTACGGCGTTTTCGACGAGCAGCGCTACTTCGCACCGGGCAAGCGCGCCGGATTGATCGAGGTCAACGGGCTGCCGATCGGCATCACCATCTGCGAGGACATCTGGTTTCCCGGGGCTCCTTGCACAGATCTGGCCGCTGCGGGAGCAAGGCTCATCCTCAATATCTCGGCTTCGCCCTATCACGCCGGTAAGGGCCCCGAGCGCGAGCAGGCGGTCGTTGGCGCTCGTGTCGCCGAGACCGGTCTCGCGGCAGCGTTCTGTGCGCTCGTCGGGGGGCAGGACGAGCTCGTCTTCGATGGGCACTCGTTTGTGCTCGCCGCCGACGGAAAGCTCCTCGCGCGCGCCGGCCAGTTCACTGAGGAGCTGCTGCTGTGCGAGATCGACCTCGGCAAGGCCGCCGAATCCCCGGCACCATCCAGGGCGCAGCTGCTTGCGCGAATCGAGCTCGCAGGCGGCGCCAGGTTCGCAGGCCGGCCGGCGCGAGTCGCCCCGTTGCTCGAGCCGCGCGAGGCTGAGATCTACGCTGCGCTTGAGTGCGGGCTGCGCGACTACGTTCGCAAGAACGGGTTTCATCACGTGGTGCTCGGCCTCTCGGGCGGGATCGACTCGGCCCTCGTCGCCGCGATCGCGCGCGACGCGCTCGGAGAGGCTCGCGTGACCGCGGTGGTGATGCCGTCCGCGTTCTCCTCGGTGGAGACCCAGAGCGATGCGCGGGCGCTTGCCACGAGCCTCGGGATCGACGCGCTCGAACTCGAGATCGGCGACGTCCTGGGCTCCTACGAGCGCCTGCTGGCCCGCGCCTTCGACGGCCGCGACAGCGACATCACGGAGGAGAACCTGCAGGCGCGAATCCGCGGCAACCTCCTGATGGCGCTGTCCAACAAGTTCGGCTGGCTCGTCCTCACGACCGGCAACAAGTCGGAGATGGCAGTTGGGTATTCGACGCTCTACGGCGATTCGGCGGGCGGGTTCGCCGTCATCAAGGACATCGAAAAGACACTCGTCTACTCGCTTGCGCGGTGGCGAAACGAGCGCCAAGCCGTGATTCCGCCATCGATCCTCGAACGGGCGCCGTCCGCCGAGCTTCGCCCCGATCAGCGCGACGAGGACTCGCTCCCTCCCTACGACGTGTTGGACGCGATTCTCCGCGGCTATGTCGAGCGCAACGTCGGGCGCGACGAGCTCGTGGCCGAGGGGCTCCCGGCGCCGGCCGTGGACCGCGTCGTCGCGCTCGTGGACCGGTCCGAGTACAAGCGCCGCCAGGCGCCGCCCGGGATCAAGATCACCGAGCGCGCCTTCGGGCGTGACCGCCGAATGCCGATCACGAACCGCTACCGGGGCTGATTGCGGATTCTCGCGCCTGGCGACCGGCGCAGCGCCGTGCCATCAACCGTTGTGACTCGGATCCGGCCGGCGCACGGCGATCGTGACACGTGAGACCGCGCACAGCCGCCCTTCGCCGTCACTGATCTCCACGTCCCACACCCAGGTGGTCCTGCCGCTGTGACGTGGAAGGGCGCGCGCGTCGAGCACGCCGTCGGTTGCGGGTCGCAGGAAGCTCGTGTTGTTGGAGAGCCCGAGGACCATCGCGCCCTCCCGCACAACCGCCGCCATCGTTCCGCGCGAGGCCAGCGATTCCGCGATCGCTGCATAGGCGCCGCCATGGACCATCCCGAACGGCTGCAGGATGCCCGGATGGATCTCGACTCGTCCGCTCGCCAGTGCCGGCGTGATCTCTGTCAGCTCGAGGCCGATGACGCCGTCGAACCCCTGGCTGGAGGCGAGCGCCCGCTCGATCGGGTCCTCCTCAACGTCCATCGGCGCGGAGCGCTAGTTCGCGATCCTACGCAGGTCGCGCACGAGCAGCAGGTGCTTGAGGTGCGTGGACACGGTCGCGAGGTTCTCGAGCGCTTCGAGCGCCTCCTTGCGTCGCTGCGGGTTGCGGGAGCGCAGCGCGGGAGCGAGGATCTGCTGGAGCAGGTTGGCCTCGCGATCTACTGACGAGCGGAAGACGCGGAGGTTGCGTCCACCCACCCCGTAGCGCGCCAGCTCTCTGACCGCACGGACAATCTCGCGATCGGTCTCGTCGTAGTAGCGAGTGCCGTCCCGCGCCTCCCCCTCGATCACGCCGTACTCCTCGAGCTCGGAAACGAGGCTCGCCTCGGCGCCGGTGTCCGCGATCACGTCGTCGAGGCTGAAGTACGCGGGTGCCTCGCCGACGCCGACCTGGGCGCGCCAGCGCCTGCCGCCGCCCGTGGCCTGGTCGGCAGCCGGCATCTCGGCCGCTGTCGCCCGGCCATTCGCGAGCTCCTGGCGAATCACGCGGAGCGGCAGGAACTCGTCGCGCTGCAGGCGCAGGATCGTCCGCAGCCGTGCGACGTCCTCGGCGCTGTACTTCCGGTAGCCACCCGAGCTGCGCTGAGGCGCAAGAAGACGCTGATCCTCGAGGTAGCGGATCTTCGAGATCGAGATGTCCGGGAACTCGGGCGACAGTGCTTTGCAGACGGCGCCGATCGTCATCGACTTCGTGCTCGCCCGCGGCGGATCAGCAGGCTCTGTTTCAGGGACCGTGCTCATGTCGTCCTGAAGGTCAGCTTGTACTTGCCGATCTGCAATTCGTCACCGTCGTCGAGGCGCTGGGACTCGATCCGTCGGCGGTTGACATAGGTGCCGTTCAACGAACCGCAGTCGTCGAGGAACCACTCGCTGCCGCGCGCCACCAGCAGTGCGTGATCGCGCGACACGGTGATGTCGTCGAGGAACACAGCGGAGTCGGGCCGACGGCCGATGGTCATCTGCTCGCCCTTGACGGCGAAGCTCTCGCCGGCGCGTCCACCGCCCGTCCGTATCACGAGCGCCGCGCCGTGGTCGGTCATCTCTTCGATGTCGACCGGAATGAAGTCGCCGGTCTCGCCGACCCGATAGGTCGCGGTCGTGGGCTCACCGGCGCCATCCGGCGCCAGCAGGGAACCACATTTCTGGCAGTAGTTGGAGCCCTCGGGGTTGACGAAGCCGCATTCGGCGCAGTGGAGTGCCACGACGGTCAGCACCTCACGGCGATTCCGGCGCCGGATCAGCGGTCGCCCGCCCTGAGAGGATCTCGGTCAGGCGCTCAACGTCCGCGCCACTGATGATGTCCTCGCCACCGTCGTGCTTGCGGCGCAGCCGGTTGACGAGCTCGGCTCGGAGGATGTCGATCTTGCCATGGAGCAGTCTGCGCTGGTAGGAGATCTCCATCTCCTCGCCGCTCAGTTGCGCGATCAGATCCTTGAGCTCCTTGTCGCTGAGCGCGCCGAGATCGGGAAACGTTTCGTCCATCGTGTCCTTCCGGGCCGGGGGTGCAGGGGCGAGTATAGAGCCGAGCGACGTAAGGGTCAAGCTGAAGTTGAGCCTGATGTTTCACGCAGGCCGTCGCGAATGTAGACGCCCGCCGCGATCCACGCGAGCGCAAGGCCGACGAAGAAGAACCCCTCGCCCACTCTGTGCACGCCAAGCAGCTCGAGCCAGATCCCGAACATCGTCGGCGCGACAGCGATGCGCCCGGGCCAGTTGATGGTGATCGGCCGCCCGCGTCGCACCCACTGCTGGCCGGCGAGCAGCATCAGGATTTCGCGCGCAAGCAGCACGGCGAGCGCCCAGCGTGGGAGCAGCTCGAACGACCAGCACGCGGCAGCGCCGGCCAGCACCAGTAGACGGTCTACCAGCGGATCGAGCGCCGCGCCGAGCCGGCTGTACTGGCCGGTGATGCGGGCGGTGATGCCGTCGAGGTAGTCGCCGGCGCCGGCGAGGAAGAAGCAGACAGCGGGCGCCGTCGCGACCCCGTCGCGTGACGCGTACTCGAACGCGAGGAAGAGCGGGATCAGGCCGAGCCGTGCGTACCCGATCGCGTTCGGGATCGTCCAAGGACGCCATGGCTCTCCCGGCCGTGTCTGTGACGGCGGCGGGCCAGAGCGATCGAACCCGAGGAGCCTCCGTCCGCTCCGGCGGGCTGCGTCGGACGCGGCTCGCTCCGGCGGCGGGTTCGGGGGCTCCGCGCCCCGGCTAGGCAACCTCCGCCACCCCGACCGGGCTCAGCTGAGCGTGCGGCAAAGCTCCTCCACGCCGGCCAGGGCCTGCTCGAGGGCCACGCCCGGGCGTGCTTCGCGCCCGCGACGAGCTTGCACCTCTATCTCGCCGCTCTCGACCGCGCGCCGCCCCACGGTCAGGCGCAGCGGACAGCCGAGCAGTTCAGCATCCGCGAACTTCTCGCCGGCCCCGATTTCGCGGTCGTCGTAACAGACCTCGACGCCGCCGCGGGCGAGCGTCTCATACAGCGAGTCGGCCAGCTCGCGCTCGGGACTCCGTGGTTTCCCGAGCGCCACAAGGTGAACGGTGAACGGTGCGATGCTCGCCGGCCAGGAGATGCCGGCCTCGTCGGCATACTGCTCGACCGCTGCGGCGGCGATGCGCGCCGGGCCGATTCCGTAGGAGCCCATCCAGATCAGCTGCTCCTTGCCGTGCTCGTCGAGGTAGGTCGCGCCAAGCGCTTTCGCGAACCGCGTCCCGAGCTGGAAGATGTTGCCGACCTCGATCGCCGGCTCGATCGTGATCGGGTTGCCCTCGACGAGATCGCCCTCCTCGACGCTGCGGATGTCCGCGCGCTCGAACGCGAAGTCGCGACCGGGCTCGACGCCTCGGAGGTGATACCCGGCGCGGTTCGCGCCTGCCACGTAGCCGCCGTCGGCCACCCCCCCGTCGAGCAGGACCGCAATCGCGCCGTCGAGGCTGACCGGACCGATGAATCCCGCGGGCCCGATCCTTGACGCGATCTCCTCCTCGCTCGCCGGACGCCACGGCTCTCCGAGCGCGGCTGTCAGCTTGATCTCGTTCACACGATGATCGCCGCGCAGCAGAGCCAGCACGAGGCCGCGTTTCTCCCCGACGATCGGAAAGGCCTTCAGCAACGCGCCGGCCGGCAGTCCCAGCTGACCGGCGACCGCGGCGATCGTTCGCGCGTCCGGCGTCTGCACCTCAACAGGCGCGTCCAGGGCCGCCGGCAGCGCAACCGCTTGCGCGTCGGCGCTCGCCACCTCGACATTCGCCGCGTAGCCGGGCGCGAGCGCGACATCGTTCTCTCCCGCCGGGCACGGCGCCATGTACTCGTGCGCGCCCGTCCCCCCCATGATTCCGACATCGCCCGCGACTCGGTACCAGCGCAGGCCGACGCGGTCGAAGATCCGGTCGTAGGCCTCGATGTGCTTTGCGTAGCTCTCCTGCAGCCCCGCCTGGTCGCGGTCGAAGCTGTAGGCGTCCTTCATCACGAACTCGCGCGTGCGCAACACGCCGGCTCGCGGGCGCGGCTCGTCGCGGCCCTTGGTCTGCAGGTGGTAGAGGATCAGGGGCAGGTCGCGGTAGGAGCGCACGACCTGGGCGACGTGCGAGGTCATCGCCTCCTCGTGGGTCATCGCGAGGACGAGCTCCGCGCCCTTGCGATCCGAGAGCTTGAACAGCTCGTCGATCCCGTAGCGGCCGCTGCGCTTCCACAGCTCCGCCGGGTTGATCACGGGGATCAGCATCTCCTGCCCGCCGATTCTGTTCATCTCCTCGCGCAGAATCCGGTAGATGGCTGTTTGGACCCGCCAGCCGGCAGGCAGCCACGTCCACAACCCGGCGCCCATCTGGCGCACGAGTCCGCCGCGAACGAGGAGCTTGTGCGAGAGCGCCTCGGCGTCGGCCGGCGCTTCCTTCTCGGTGGGCAGGAAGTAGCTCGACAGGCGCGTCACGCCGCCTAGCCTACGCAAGTGGGGCCGCCGGAGCGCAGTAGTTATTGTCCGCTGACAAGCGATTTTCAAGGAGATCCCCTCGATGGCCTACACGCTCCCCGCCCTGCCCTACGCGAACGACGCGCTCGAGCCGCACATCGACGCCCGGACGATGGAGATCCACCACGACAAGCACCACGCCACCTACGTCACCAACGTCAACAACGCGCTCGAGGGCAACCCGCTGGGCGATCTGCCGATCGAGGAGCTCCTGACGAAGCTCGACGAGGTTCCCGACGACAAGCGAAACGCTGTCCGCAACAACGGCGGCGGCCACTACAACCACAGCCTCTTCTGGGAGAGCATGAGCCCCTCGGGTGGCGGCGAGCCGGCCGGCGATCTGGCGGGCGCGATCGACGCGGCCTTCGGCTCGTTCGCCGACTTCAAGGACAAGTTCAAGGCCGGCGGTCTCGGCCAGTTCGGCTCCGGCTGGTCCTGGCTCGTCCACGACGGATCGGGGCTCGCGCTGGTCGCGACGCCCAACCAGGACAACCCGATCTCCACCGGCAAGACGCCGCTGCTCGGCGTCGACGTCTGGGAGCACGCGTACTACCTGCTCTACCAGAACCGCCGTCCCGACTACATCGACGCCTGGTGGAACGTCGTCAACTGGGACAAGGTCGGGGAGCGCTTGGCCGCCGTATAGCGCCGGCGAAGTGGGATAGAGTCGCCGTCGTGCTGAGCGAGCGGCGGCATCGGCGCAGGCGGGCGGTTGCCGCGGGTGCGGCAACCGTGGCGCTGGCGCTCACGCTCGCTCCATCGGCCCTCGCCGGCACCACCTATTACGCAAGCCCGTCAGGCGGCGCGACCGACTGCTCGCAGGCGACCCCATGCTCGCTCGCGCAGGCGGCGACGACGTTGTTCGGGGGCAACACCCTCATACTCGAGCCGGGCCAGTACTCGTTCGCGGGACCCAGCCCGATCACGTTCGCGCCCAACCTGACGGTCGAGGGCCAACCGGGCGCCCCGGCGCCCGTGATCACCTCAACCGCGGCCACCAACAGCATCGACTTTCCAGGCGGCAACACCTTGTCCTACGTCGACTTCGAGTCGGCCGGCGGCTTCTCACTCACGCTGGGCCACGACTCCAACGTGAGCCAGGTCTCGGTGCAGGCGGCTGCGGATCCCGGAAGCGTTCCCGTCTGCGACATGCATGCCAACGGCACGATGATGGACAGCGTGTGCATCGACACCGGCAGCACGGGCAGCGCCTGGGGCGCGACAGACACCGGTGCGGCAACCGTCACGCTCTACAACGACACGTTCTACGCCGCGCAGAGCGGTGCGTATGCGATGTGGCTGGATCAGACGGCGTCCGGTGGCGCCGACGACGTGACCGCGACCAACGTCATCGCCCTCAACGGGGCCGGGGCAACCGACGTCGACGCCGCATCCGACGGGAGCGACGCGACGATCACGATGATGGGCTCCGACTACCGCGCGCCGTTCGACGGCAGCAACGGGGGCGCGATGCACGGAAACGTGGTCGCCGCAGGCGGCAATTTCGCCGCTGCACCGGACTTCGTGAACGCCGCTGCCGGAGACCTGCACGAGCTCGCAAACGATCCGACGATCGGTGCGGGCCTGCTCGGCCTCTCGAGCGACGGGCCCCTCGACGTCGCCGGCAACCCGCGAACCGTCGCCGGTACCGTCGACATGGGGGCGTTCGAGTACCAGCCGCCCGCGACGCCGACGCTCACGGCACCCGCCACCGACACCGCCGGGCAGGCGATCAGCTTCAGCGGCGCCGAGACCGACCCCAACCCCGGAGCCGGGACGATCACCTACAGCTGGAAGTTCGACGATGGCGCGACCGCGACCGGGGCCGCGGTCGTCCACGCGTTCGCCACCGCGGGCCCCCACACTGCCACGCTGACGGTCGGTGACGGCTCCCCCTACACCGCCTCCGCCACCGCGCAGCTCGCGATCGTCCCACCGGCGCCACACATATCGGCCGCCGCTGCACACCCCGCCAAGCGCAAGCACGGCTACGGTGCGAAGCTGACGTTCTCGCTCAACTTCGCCGCGAGCGCACAGGTGACCGTTGCCGAGCGACTCCACGGCAAGCGCGTCGGCGGTCGCTGCCAAGGCGCGCTCGCGCGGGCCGCGAGGACTCATCGTTGCCCGAGTTCCAAGCAGCTCACGAGCACCTCCATCGCCGCGACGGCCGGCAGGAACACAGTCGTGCTGGGGCGCCGCTACCCGCCCGGGCGCTACACAGCGACCATCACCGCAACAAACGCGACCGGATCCACCCGGCCTGTCACGCTGAACTTCCGCGTCCCGTGAAGAGGCTCGTACGAGATGACGCCGTGCGGCGCACTGGCACGAGAAACCCACCCCCTCGTGTCGCCGCCGCGGTCGCTGTGCTCTCGCTCGCGCTCGTGTTCGCGGTACAGGCGCACGCAACGTCGCCCAATACCTGGTACGCCAGCCCAACGGGCACCGGGGACTGCACAACGCCGGCGAACGCCTGCTCTCTGTCAACCGCGCTGGTCACCAAGCCGTTCACCGGAGACACGGTCATGATCGAGCCGGGCACCTACACGGTCAGCTCGAGCATCACTGTCTCGGTCGGCAGCCTGCTGATCGAGGGCGTTCCCGGGGACGCTCGGCCGGTCATCAACTTCGCTGGAGGAGGAACGCACTTCTATCCGGGATCGAACTCGAGCACCCGCGGCCTCGACCTCGAATCCACCGGCACGTTCTACTTCAACCCGGAGAGCGGCAGTGCCAGCCAGATGCTCGTCGTGGGTGCGCAGGGCGCCGACCAGGAGCCGGTCTGCTACGCCGCGGACACAACGCTGATCGACAGCGTCTGCGTTGACACGGGCGTCGGCGGCGCGGCGTGGGGCTATCCGAATCCACCCGGCGTAACCCATGTGACAAACCTCTACAACGACACCTTCTACTCGACTCAGTCCAGCGCCCCGGCGATCGACGTCGAAGAGGGAACGATGGGTGGCACTGACACCGTCAACGCCACCAACGTCATCGCGCTCAACGGCGCCGGCGGTGTCGCCGTCGTGGCCCACGCATACGGAACGGGTCATGCGACGATCACGCTGACCCACTCCGACTACGGCACGGCCGAGCCGATCAACGACAGCGGCGGCACCGCCTCGATCACCAACGGCGGCGGATCCATCGGAGCCGGCCCGACCTTCGTCAACGCGTCGGCCAACGACTTCCGCGTGCTGCCGAACCTCGCGACGATCGGAACCGGGCTCCTGAACGCCGGCAACGACGGGGCCGTCGACTTCGCCGGCAACCCCCGCAGCGTAAACGGTACGGTCGACATGGGTGCGTTCGAGTACCTGCCGCTTCCGGCGCCGACCGCAACCCCCTCCACTCCGACCGCGAACGAGGGTCAGTCGATCACGTTCACCGGCTCCGGTAGCGACCCGAACGCCGGCGCCACGCTCACCTACGCCTGGAGGTTCGACGACGGC
>Ga0265319_1000239_pt1 | contig 41373 bp, 60 predicted proteins | sample 4824metaG_FD_192443 | JGI IMG/M metagenome (GOLD analysis project Ga0265319, IMG submission 192443) | Rhizosphere microbial communities from Carex aquatilis grown in University of Washington, Seatle, WA, United States - 4-8-24 metaG | ecosystem: Host-associated > Plants > Roots > Rhizosphere >...
GTCTAGGCCGCCGCCAACCCTATGTTTTTGCCCCCCCGGGGGGTAGGCATGCCCCTGTGACCGCGCCTCAAGCCACAGGAGCGCATTGCAGAACGGCGATAGGGGCACGGGCCTACCCTACCGGCCATCCGCCGTCATCACAGCCGCGTATCTGCTTGCCCCCGCGCTCAAGCCTGGCTTGGTCGGAGTTGTGGCAGTCAGCGCACAGGCTGTTGAACGGGCCTTCCCAGAACTGCTGCTCGGTCTCGCCGGCAGGGTGGCCATTGACGTGGTTGCACACGGTTGCCAGCACCACCAGCCCGCGCCGGTCGCAGAACTTGCACATCGGCTCGCGGTCCAGCTGGGCCTTGCGGGTGCGCTGCCATCTGGCGGTGCCGTACAGTTGCGCGAAGGCGCTACCGCCACGCTGTCTTATTGCTCCAGCTTTGCCATGCACGGGCACCGCTCCATCGATTCAAAGCGTTCGCGCAGATTGTGGTGTAGCGCCCGCGCGACTGACTCGGGTAGGTCAGCAGTCCCAACCACCACGCGGGCGTCATCCAACGCTATCCGTACATCAGGTAGCCCCAGGGTCAGGTCCAGCGTGGGTAGTTCGTGCAAGGCAAAGCGCACGTTGACACCAAACAGATTCCGAATCGGCACGCCGTCCACTTCTACGCTAACGCGTGTGCCTGTTTGAGATATGACGTAGCCCGGCTTTTGCCGCGGCCCTGGGGGTGGGCCTGGTGGTTTGCTGTCGGGAACTCGTGCCATGTTTCACCTCGTGAATTTGTGCCGGGTGCCACCAACTGCACACCGCCCGGCGCGATGATCCCTTCCCCGCGCGGCATGCCCAGCGCGCGGCCCTCGGTGGCAAAGGGGAACTCCGAAACTTGGCGGTCAGCCCAGCCGGATATGATTGGCATTCCTCAACATCAACCGCCACCAAATAGGGCTGACCATGGAAAACTTGCAGCAGGTCACCGAGAACATTTGCCGATTGAAGGGCGAGCTTTTCGCCATGCATGCGTTGCTGGACGCCATGTTTCAAACCATCCCGATGGATCAGCTGCGTGCCTTAGCTCAAGCGCACTCCCATTCGACGGAAGCTGCCCGTGTGGTGCTGCTCAATAGTGCCACCACAGGTGAGTACGTCATCTCAGCCTTCGATGAGCAGTCGGAGAATATGTCTTCCAGGCTGGGGAATCTCGCCGGCCTATAGCCGCTTCGAAAAAGCGCTTCCGGTCTCCGGCATCAATAGTCAATTCCAGCTTTCCAGCCGCAAGACCGTTGTGGCGCATCAGCGCCGGACGAATCAGCCAGAGAATGAATCGTGCGTAGAGATTGCGCATATGGACACCTAAATGAAAAGCCCCGACCGGAACATCCGTATCGGGGCTTTCGTTTATCTGGAGCGGGCTGCGGGAATCGAACCCACATGGGCGGCTTGGAAGGCCGCAGCCTCACCACTCGGCCAAGCCCGCAAATGAAAAAGCCCGCCGGCTTTCGCTAGGCGGGTTTTGCTGGACGGAATTCTGAGGAAATCCGTTACGGCTGATTATGGCGGTCGTTTCCGCATAAGTCAACGGTCAAGGGATAAAGCCCCCATCCTGTAGCAGTTTCTCAGCCGCGGCATGGGCGGCCTGCTCGACTCCATAGATCGGCTCGGCGCCCTTCTTCTCGCGCGTACCGCGTAGCCAGTCCCCCGCCCTGGCGCTGGCGCGCTCGACGCTGCGCGCTTTGCACCCGTACTCGTCGGCCAGAGACTGGAGCGTCCGCATGCTGCCCGTGTCGTAATGACGGCGCACCAAGGCATACAGCAACGCGCTGTGGGCGGTGCGCATCGACAGATACGCGCCCAGCGCCCCCGCCACCCGATGCAGCGCCCCCGACCAATCCATATGGTCGCCTTCGCTGCCGCAGCACTTGCAATGCGTCTTGCGCTGGCCATAGCGGGCGTACAGCACCGCTAGGTGCAGCGGCTCTAGGCCGCGCTCCAGGAATTGCCGGAGCTTGGCAATCTCGGCGGCGCCGTCCATGCCCGACAGTGGCCCAGGATCGCCCAGCCGCGCGTCCGCAGCGCGGGCCATGGCTGGGCGGTTGGCGGTGTGCCGCTCGTCGCTGAACGCGTAGGCCAGCGCCACCGCAAGGCGGGGAAATGGCGTCGTCCGTTCAGTCATGCCGCCCCCGGGGCCATGTAGACCGGATACGTCGGCGCTGGCTCGACGCTGCCACTCACGATGCGCAGCCATGCGTTCAGCTGCTCGCGGTCGGCCGCGCGGTGCTTCGGCTGTGCCGCCCAGTCTGCCAGCCATTCGCTGCGGGCGGACTCACTCATCCGCATCAGGTGCTTGGCCAGGATTTTGTCCAACACCGGCCGATCGGCCAGCGCAATCCAGCCCCCCTGGCACCGCCAGCATTGGCATCCGTAGGCCGCCGGCCGCCCCTCGTCCATGGTCCGCGGCCGCTCGAAGCGAGCGATTGCATGCGCTGCAGCGGGCTGCTGGTGAGAAAGTTCAATCCAGGCGTCTTCCATTTGTTGATCGAGCATGATCCATCCTTCAAACGATTCCAGGGTTGTAGGGAGGGACGCGCAGCAAGCGCGCCACAAGCTCAACCGCGGAACCGTCAAGGACGGCCCCCTCGGTAAAGCGCAACACCTTCCAGCCCGCGAGGGTGGCGGCGTTGTACTTCTCGCAATCAGCGACGAAACCGGATCCACGGGTGTGACGCCCGTTCGTCCATACGCCGCCTTCAATCTCAACCGCCACTTTCTCGGCGGGCCATGCAAAATCGATGCGCCACATGCGCGGGGGCGCGAAGCGGTACTCCCGTTCCGGCGGCAGCACCTTCAGCGCGCGCAGGTCGCGGGCAAATCGCTCTTCCAACTTGCTCGGGGCCTTGGGGGCGCGCTTGACGGTGGCCTTGGCCGCTGGCAATCGAACGGGCCGGGTCGCCATTACGCCGCCCCCCGGTTCTGCATCGAATAAATGGGCGCGCGGGTGAAATGCGCGTAGTCCTGATACCGGCCGGTCACGCGGTCATAGTGCAGTTCGACCATGCCCACCCGGCCGACAAACTTCTTGCGGATCTTCTGGACGTGGATCTCCACCGGCTTGTTATCGTCCTTGACGTGCCGGTAGACCGTGATGCAGTTGTCGGCCTTGTTGCGCCAGTGCGCCGAACCCGAAACGTCGTAAGGCGTCGGAATGGGGTAATCACCCGAGTCCTTGTCCTTGTAGAGCTTGGCGGGATGCGCCACCACCCAGGCGTGTACGTCGTGCGACCGGCAGAACTTGCGGATCTGCGACAGGGCCAGGGAGATGTACTCCGTCTCCGTCTGGCCGGCTGCGCGCCCGTGTTCGATCTCGTTCCATGGATCCATGATCAAGCCGCGAATGCCCTTGCGGGTGACAAGGCGGCTCGCCTGCTCCAGCAGCGCGTCCAGGCTGGGGGCCTCGGGCATCATGAAGGTGAAGTGGTCCTCCAGAAAATCCATGGCGCGGTCAAGATCGGCCACGCTCATGCGCTCGCTCGGCCCCGGGGCGAACGGCTTGCCGATGAACTTTTCCATCAGCTTTTCGCTGTGGTAGTCGGCGGGGAAGTTCTCGGGAGAGAAGACCCCGAAATTCCACCCGTGTTTGTCCGCCAGTTGCACCGCCAGGGCGTCCAGCCACTCAGACTTGCCGTGCCCGGGAATGCCGGTCACAAGGGTCCACTCGCCAGGCAAGACGGTGTAGTGCCCATCCATGCAACCCCACCCGGTTGGGGTGCCTCGCGTCGTTTCGCCTTCGTAGCGGCGCAGGATTTGCGAGCGGAAGTCCGTCACCGAGAAGGTGCCCTCGATCGGCACCGGCTTCGCGTCTTCGATGCACTTTTGCAACACGTCCGGGCCGTGCTTGACCAGTACGTCGTTGGAATCCTTGCAGCCCTCCGGCCAGGTCACGATCTGGCACTTGTCGCGGCCCAGGCGGCGCACGAGTTCTTCCTGCAGGCGGCGGCCTGGCGCGTCGTTGTCCACGGCGATGATGTGTTCTCGCACATTGGCAAGCCGCTCGCTGTCCAGGAAGTCGAACTTGCTGTCGTAGTTCTTGGTGTCCGGGGTCGGGGCGCCATCGGGTACAGAGACGCAGTTCTTGAAGCCGCCCTCCTCCACCGACAGCTTGTCCATCTCGCCTTCGACCCAGACCAGAACCGCGTCCACGTCATTCAGACCGTACAGCACGCGCTGCGCCCCCGAAGCGAGGCGAAACAGCTTGTCGCCGGTGCGGTACTTGACGTTGATCACCTCGTCGCCGTCCAGGTACGGAAACATGACGCAGGTGCGCTCCTCCTCGACCTGGGGGAAGTACTGCGAGCCGTAGCCGATGCAGTTGCGCAGCAACGTGGCCTGGCTGATGCCGCGGCCGGCGAAGTAGTCCACGACGGCCTGAGGCAAGTCCGTCCGGTTCACCACGTACTCGGGCTTGCGGTAGATCTTCGGCGCCTCGGGGCGGCGCTCTTCGCCATGGCCCAACGATCCGCCCCAGCCGCAGTGATGGCAGTTCCACAGGCCCTTGTCCGTGTTGACCGACAGACAGGGATAGTTCTTTTTCCGACGCGACGGCGAGCATTTTGGGCAGGTGGTTTTCACCTCCACGCCAGTACGCCCGCGCAGGTCGATGCCGAAGTCGTCGAGGGTCTTCACAGCACAGGCTCCGGGTTGCCGTTGGCGTCGAAGAAGCGGTTGCCGATGCGATACCGCCCCCCGTCAAGCTGCACCACGCTGGCGCCAGGAAATCGCTCCTGGAGCGCAGATATCACCGACACGCGATCACCCGCCCCCGGCGTCTCGCCGCCCGTGTCGTTGGCAATGAATCGATCGATTTGGTCGGCAGACCGCAGGATCAGTTCGATCCCGTTGTACTTCTCCCGCCTGTCGTTCTGGCCCATGTTGTGAGGCGTCTGGCTGCAACCGCGAATCGCCCGCCGCAGGTCCTCGGCGCTGTGTCCCGCTTTGAGCGCGGTTCGAATGACCTTGCGCCGCTTGTCGTCCAAGACGGAACGCGGCGATTGCATGACCTCCTGCCAGTAGGCGAAGACCTCCTGCACATCGTCAGGTTTCGGCAGCGGCGTCCGTTCCGAGTGCTCTCCGTCCGCCCCTCGGTCGGCGCAAGCCGACAAAGGGGTTTTATCTTTTGTATTTGGAGATGGAGATGGAGATGGAGATGGAGATGGAGATGGGGCACTGCCCAATTCTGCCAGCGGCATGCCACTGGCACATTCTGGCACTGCTCCGGGCATGCCGCTAGCAGCATCGGGCATGCTACCGGCAGGTTCGGGCACTGCGGTTTGCGTGCCGGCGGCATGCTCCTGGCAGCTTTTGGCATTCTCGTCGCATGCCACGCCGATGCGCTTGGCATATTCGGGCATACGGTCGGCAGCGCCAGAACGGCCATACCGTTTGCACAGCGCGGCCCACCGCGACTTCTCGCTTCTGGCTTCCGAATCATTCACCCACGGATTGTGTTCTGCCCAACCATGGATTTGGCGGCTCAATTCATCGCCATCGAGAAAGCCGACATCGCGCAGCGCCGCAACGAATTCCCCCTCGCCCCCGGCCCAGTCTACGGCGAGTTCGATATCTTCATCGGATAGGCCCGCCAAATTCCCATCGGGCCTATTGGCGGCGCACCAGAGGAACAGGCAGACCAGGCGCCATGCGCCGTCACCGCCGAGCCGGCGGACCAGCTTCTTGGTCTTCGGGTGCGTGGCCAAGCCCACGGCAAGACGTGCATCTGTTGCCATTCGATATCCGCCTACTCGCTCACACCGCATTTCTTGGCTGCGGCAAGCAGCGCCTTGCCAAGCAGAAAGGCCTGCTCAGGAGTAAGACTGACGATCACGGCGTCACGCTCAGCAATGTCGGGAATCTCTGATGCCGGCAAACCATCTACAGTCACGTCGGCCATCCCTACATGAACGTCGATGTCGTTTTCGTTGCTCACGGCTACGTCCAGTTCATCGCCAAGTTGGTAGTGATGCGCAACGGTGCCTCGGGTGTCATTCAGCCACCGTTTGGCGTTGTTCCATTTGCTTTCGGGAATCGTCATGGCTAGACCTCGAATCCGTGAAATTTGGCGACTTGCATCAAGGCAATGCCGAAGTGAAATGCCTGGGCGGGGGTGATACTCATACGCGTCAGGTCGTCGGATTCCGGAACCAGGTTCATCGCGAGCAGGGTTACGAGCACGCTTTCTACGCCCACCGCGTCATCGTCACTGGTGGATACCATTCCCAGGTCGCCGACAATGAACTCCACCGTCCTATCTCGACCGCAGACCCTGCTTTCCATTGCCTTGCGGCGAAGGTCCGCGTTCTCAGCTCGAAGCTGGCGGTTTTCCTTCAACGTCTCACTCAGCAATTTGGACTGAGTAGTCGGCCTGTTTTCCATAAGTACCTCCATCGCTCCACTTGAAGGCACAGCGCCGGGCCGGGTGGAGGAGTCCGGCTTTCGGGAGCTACCCGGGCGCGTGCACACCGATATCCGCCTACGGCCTGAACCGGTGGCGGCGTTGAAAGTCGGCCCGGATGCGCTCTTCGCGCTCCAGGCTGCGATCAAATTCAGCGATCCACTTGTGCATCGCGCGGCGGCGCCACAACAGCCAAATGCCGATGCCGCCCCCGATGGCCAAGGCCAGCGCCCAGGTGATCGAGGCAAACAAGATGAGTGCGAGGACGGCGGTATTCATGGCTACACGTCCTCGGGGCCGATTCGAACGGCACCAGGCGCGGGCGGCGTCCGGGTGTCGCCAGGGATGTGTTGAGCGGTCGGCCAGAACGGCCGGGGGCGCACGCCGCGGCGCTGCGGCTGCCGCGTCTCGGTGTAGGTCGCCAGCGACACCCCGGCCTCTTCGGCCAGGTCGATCAGGGTGGTGTCGGCGTTAGGCATGGGTCACCTCGCGGGTGCGATAAGACCCCAGCACCAACGGTCCGAGGTCGAGTTTGGATTGGGAGGGATGGCCGGTGATGGCGATGCGGTTGGATTCGAGCTGGCGCCATTGCGCCCCCGAATCCGCACCGGCCAGGATTGCACCGCCGAAGCCACCGGCCTGGGCAATGTGACCGCGCAGCATCGCCTTGAACGACTCGACGCCGGCGAAATGCGCCAGCGCGCGGTAGATCACCGGCAACGACAAGCCATGCTTGACCATGATCTGGATCGCCAGCAAGTACAGCGGCTCGCGGTCGGCGACGGTGCTCAGGGCGTTGGGATCGGGCTGGGCGGTGGCGCCGCGGATGATCTTGTCGATCTGTTCGTCGCACCAGATGGCGAAGTCCACATCCAGCCATTGAGCGAAACGCACCGCCAGCTTCGGGTGTAGCCACGTCCCAGCCTCCCCGGGCCGCCCACCGCGCCGGGTCAAAACGAACCGGGATTTCCCCGGTTTGCTCATTTCTTGAGCATTTGATGCGTATCGCCGGCCAAGCGCAGCCAAGTAGGCTTCGGTATCTGGCAGCCGCAGCCATTCGTATGGCTCCTTGCCGTGCCGCTTTGCCGGGCCGGTGGCGTTGAACCAGCCATCGCCCATGAAGTGCACGGGCTGGCCCTCGTACTGCTCGATGATCAGGGCGTTAGGCATGGGCGGCGGCCCGTGCGAGGTGGTTCCAGTCCACATCGGGACGCAGCGCCTGCATGCGGACCTGACGGCCCGATTCACGGTCAATGGCGATGGCCAGGCCTTCGCCGCAGCGCCGGTTGCCGTATGCCACTTGGCGAAGGTACGCGACTGATGTGCCGCAACGCGCAGCGAACGCGGCTTGGTCTGCCGGGCGCAGACTATTGAGGTAGTCCAGTAGTTTCATCAGCTATCCCTAAATCGAATAGCCGAACAATATCAAACGCTATTGATAAAAGCAATCTAATGATAGTGTATCATTTGCTAACTTTCTGGGAGAATTGCTCTATGGACCGATCACAAAACCGCCTGAAGAAAGTTCACCAACTCGTTGAAGCCGCCGGAGGTCAGGCGCGCTTTGCAGAGATCGTGGGCATTTCCCCTTCTCAAGCCTGGCAGATCGCTGGAAGCTCGCCCGTCCGTGGCATCGGCAGCAAGATGGCCGCCCGTATCGAGCAGGCTTTTGACAAGCCGGCGGGCTGGTTGGATTGGCCCGACGACACCCCGCCTTTCATTGCAACTCCTAAAGCCGGGGAAGAATCCGCGGCTGTAGGCCGCAGAGTCCCCGTCATCAATTACGTGCAGGCCGGCAAGCTCACGGACATTGGGGCGCATTTCTGTGGAGAAGCTTTGGAATACCTGCTGACCGATATCCCCTTGTCGGACCGGGCGTTTGGCCTGGAGATTCGCGGCCTTTCGATGTCCCCCCAATTCGCTCCGGGTGACAAGATCATTGTTGACCAGGAGGTCGCCCCCAAGCCCGGCTCATACGTGGTCGCGATGAACGGCGGCGACGAGGCGACATTCAAGAAATATCGCCCTCGCGGGTTGGATGCCAACGGCAACGATGTCTTTGAGCTGGTTCCATTGAACGAAGACTTTCCGTCGTTCTATAGCGACAGACAGGAATTAGTAATCATCGGGACGATGGTTGAGCATCGCCGCTACTATCGTTAGGACGAGTTGATGCCATTCCAGTGCTTTGACCCCTACAAAACTTTCTCGGACGCGGCCGGAGTTAAGCGATTTGCGCCCGTGCCGAGTGGCCGCAATATTTGGTCGGACCAAGAGAACGATGCCGACGTCCAGGCTTTGTGGCATCTGGGGAAAAAGGTCTATGACTGCTTGGAGGTCACCGACGAAGCGGAGTTCCGCGAGATGGTGGCGGGTCTACTGATCACCATCGAAGAGCTCCGCGATGTCTTGCTTCAGCGGTCGCTCAGGATTGGGCTGAAGGTCGGCCACACTGTGGTAACGTCGGCTGAAGACATCCGGAAGCGGGTAGCTGAACTAGAGCGATCAGCAGTGGTAGATGCCTGCTATCAACTCGTTTCCCGCCGGCCGCTGGATGATTCGCTGTGGCCATTTTTCTCAGGCCTTTACCTCATGGGCGCATTGCTCGAGATCGACTATGCGCTTATCCAAAATGACTTAAAGGACGGCGGGGCAATCCAATCGGCATTGCTGGCCGCCGAAATGCTGGACCGTGCGCGAGCGTTGATGCCGCACGAAAATAGCTTGCGGTTGGCACGCAGGCAGTTAGCTACTAACGCGGCAGTTGCCAAGCTCAACAATGACCCAAGACAAGCCGATAAGCGTTTCGTACGCGAGTGTTGGGACGGGTGGCAATGTGAGCCGGAGCGGTATGAGAGCCAAGCGGCGTTCGCTCGAGACATGATGGCGAAATGCGCCCACCTCACCAGCGTTGCAGTTGTGGAACGTTGGTGCCGAGCCTGGAAGCAGACCCCCTAACCTCATCCAGCCGGTAGAGTCCACCCCAAACCAGCTGGATGCGTACCGCCCCCGCGTGGTCCGCAGCATACGGCCTGCGTCCCCTAGTTCAGAAGCCCACCCTTTGGCATCATGCCGTCAAGGCAAAACAAAAGCTTGCCCACATCAATATTATTTGATATTGTTCGTCCATACAGCTTTTGATGCACGCCACCAAAAGCAAAGCCCCGAATCTGTTGACGCAGACCGGGGCTTAGGAAGTACCGCAGTTGACGCTGCGGCCCTCAACTCGGACAGCCGTAGGAGGCAAACATGTCCAAGAAAGATATCCGCCCGCAAGGCGCGGAGGGGATTTCTCATCCTCGCAATGTAGCAAATGCGTTGTTGACCGTCAACGATTCGTCAACGGCTCAGCTGTTGCTAGCCGTAGACAACGAGCTGGTGCGCTGGGCGGAAACCTCGATGGACACTCTTTATCAGCTGGAAGAGCTGTTCAAGGCCATCAGCGCAGCCGCGGACAACCGGCAGAAAATGAATGCAGAAGCCGTCCTCGGGCGCATTGCCAAGCTGGCCGCGTTGGGTGCGTATGTCGCCTCTGACATTGCCAACGGCGTCGATTGCGGCCGGGAACGCTTCCAGGAACTGGCCAAGCCGTTCCGCGCCGCCCTGGGGGATGCATGATGACCCTCATCCCCACCGGCACCGACGGGTTCCGCGCCGCAGAGCAATGGCACATTGAAGTCTGCGCCGCAGAAGAAGCAGCAGAGGGCTACCTGTTCCCCTCCAACCTGCGGCAGACCTTTGACTCTCTTCCCGACGCCCATCGCGGCGACTTCCTTGACGCCATCGGCGAGCCGGTCCCTGGACGCCAAAACCTGCGTGAAGAGTGCCAATTGCATGGCCTGTCGCCGCAACAACAGGACGAATGGGCGCACGAGCAAGAGCTTGTCGGCGACCAGGGGGTGCAGGCATGAAAGCGCCTTTCATCATTCGTACCGAGGGCCGGGACGTCAGATTCTGCATCGGCGCCGGGCCGGCAGATCTCGACGCCGCGGATGCGCTCGCCGCTAATCCGCTTGCTCCGGCCGAGGTTTTGGTGTCGGCCGCGGAAGAGCGGATCGACCGCATCAAGGTGCTCACCGCGCCGTTCGGGTACATCCCGGCCGAAGGCATAGACCCCATCCCTGCATACGTGTTGAGCGATTTCCTGTGCACACTCGGCGCGATCGCCAACGAAGCCAACCAGTTGCTGGACCAGGCCGCCACGCTCCGGCACGAAGCCAAGCGGGGTGAAGCATGAGCCAGCGCCCGACCTACCAAGAAGCGGCCGACGCCCTGCGGCGCGCCCAGGAGACTCTCCTGCAAGTCAACTCGTTGTTGTGCGTGATTCGCTATTCCACCCAGTCCGGCAAGCAGGACCAGTTGAACGTTCTGGACATGGCCGAGATTGCGATCCACCTTTCCGGCGAAATGGCCGAGATGACCGAGGAATGGGCGGATCTGTTCAAGGCAGCAGTTCAAAAAGGGGGCGCCAAGTGAAATCCGTAAACGCCCCCGAACGCATCGTCCCCGACGTCGTCAGCGCCCGGCTGAACATCGAATGCATGGAGGAGCAGAAAGAGAGCCTACGGGCCTTGATCTCGGTCCTTCAAGGCCTTCTGGACCGCCCCGACACCGCACCCGACGTACGCACGTTGCTGAACATTGCCGCTCAAACGTGCGAAGACCACCAACACTGGTACGGCTTGCGCGAAGCACTTGGCATAGGGGACAACGATGCATAAGCCCCGCACTCCTACCGAGCAGTTGGCCGCCGCCGTCCGAGGCCGCGCGCTGTACACGCGGCTCTACGACGAGGCCAAGCGCGAACTGGAGCAGGTCCGCGAACAGCTGACCAACGAGCGGATCCAACACGCCCAGGCCACCGCGGCACTGGGCAACGTGGCCCACGCCCTGGAGACTGGCACGGCGCCGGACGTGGTCCTGGCCATGGTCCGCATCGCGCTGCGCATCACCCCCGGAGGGCAGCCGATATGAGCCTCGCTGATGACCTCGGCGACCTGGTGGTGGCTGTCGCCGCCACCGCCTCGGTTGCCTTTGCGCTCTACGTCACCCGCGACGTGACGCCCCCGGCCATATCGGCGGCCACTCGCTTTGTCGCCGAGTGCCCGACCACTATCCAATACGAAATCTGGCATGTCGGCCCGCAGCGGTCCATGCAGATCACATGCGAAGGACCCGCACGATGAAAAATCGCCTGCAAGAATCGCTCGTGGACATTCGGTCTCACATCGCATTGCTCCGCGAACAGCGCGCTGCCCTCGGCAAGGCATCGGCCGGTGAAGATGTCCCCCTCGGCGACCTGCCATCAATACTCGGCGTGGGCGCCGACCTGCTCGAGCTGCTGCTCGATGAATGCTTGGCCGCTCGACGCGCGGCCACCGGGATCCAGTACCAATCCCTTTCCGAAATCGCCGCCGGCGCCGGCATCAGCGCGGATGAGTGCTTCCACGCCCTGGCGTTCTTGGGCCTGGCGCGGGGAAACCTCGCCCGCCACCGCGCGACCCTGGTCGGCCAGCGCCTCAGCACCTCGGACGGTCGCTGGGATGCCCGCGTACGCGACATGATCGAGGCCCAGATCGAGACCTGGCGGGCGTCGACCGATATCGGCCTGTTCCTGCGCACAATCGCCGATGCGGAGTCGTCCATGGGAGACCTCAAATGACTGCTCGCGACAATGAGGCTCTGCGCGCCCTCTTCGCTCTGCCGCCCATTCCGGCCAGCGCCAGTACTGCCGTGGCCGTTGCCGAAGCACCGCGACCCGAGGTCATCACGGGCAACCAAGAAGTCGACTCCGTACTGTGGCTGCAGCGCATCGTGGACACCGGAGATCAATCCCTGATCGACAAGGCAATGGAAGCGGTCAAGCGAATCACGACGCCCATGGATGAACTCGGTAGGCGCTATGGGGCGCACGTGGCCCGCTCAACGGGAAGCACTATGGTCGGCGCTTTTGCGTCCTTCGGCTTCGGAGACCTGGAAGACCAAGCCAGGCGCGCGATTGAGAAGGCTGCGCGTCGTCACGAGGCCCTGGCCAGATTTGGCAGCGCAGAGCAGGCCGCCGCCGAAACTCCGGCAGAAAAGGCTTGCAAGAACGCCCTGCGCGGGCTGAAGCGCGACAAGGACTGGGGCCGCTATGACGACAACGATGCACGCGCGCGGCTTGCCGCCAGGCCTGAGCTTTCGCCTTCGACCATAGACGACTGCCTTTATGCGCGCGCCTACTGGACCAAACTGTATTGGCTTCGCTCCGCAACCACCGGCCACGGTGACGCGCGGCCCGCTGGCAGCGCACACGACGACTTTTGCTACGCGATGCTGGCGCACCTCCAACCACGCAACGGCACAGAGGCTATCTCCGCGTTCGACCACCTGGACGCAGACGACGGCACCGACTGGGAGCGTAGTCAACCTATCATTCGCAACCTGATCGCCAGCGGCTGGAAGGATCGCTCCGGGGAGGCCGAAGCATGAAGCGATCCGACCTCAACCACCTGCGCCGCCTGCTGGGCTGGGTCCGCTGCGATATCGGCCAGGCGCCGGCCGAGGTGCAGACAACCATGATCGGAATCGCCGATAAGCGGGGCAATCCGGAAATCAGCGTGGAAGCGCGCGCCCGCGTCGTGGAAAGCTATCGCCGCGCCGAGGCCGTGCCGGTGTACGTCCGGGATGCCGTCAAGGCGCTCGAAAAGACGGTTGCGGCCGCCGGGCGCGGCCCTGGTGCTGAAACGGCCCGCGCCACCGCGGAACCCCGCACCAATGCTGGCTTTGACCCAGGTGCTGCCACTGGGCGCGAAGCAACCCTGGATGACGTCGAAGTGGAGCGCGGCCTAGCCGAGATTGGCGTCCATGCCTGGGGGCCGCGAGCCGAGGATTGGCTTGCGGGCGCCGAGTATGCCGCCCGCTGCATGCGCGGCAGCGAGGCATCCCCGACAGCGGAGCCGCCCCAAAGCCTCCCCGACGCGGCAGCCAAGCCGGTAGCGTGGCGCGATACCCCGGCGGCGCCCCCCACCCTTCGCCAGGATGAGGCCGGGGGCCAAGGCGCGGCCCGACGGCCTACGCCCACGCATGGGGTGCAGGAGGTGCAGGTCGAGCGAGAAGCCGCAGGACCAGCAGAAAACTGCAGGCCCGCCATAACGCTGCAGGTGATGCAGGAGGCCCTGCGCCTGATGCCATCCGAGGAGGCCCGCCGGGTCGCGCGCGCCGCGGAGGCGGTATCCAGCCCCGTGACGCCCGAGCAGTATGTCGGCGCCGGGGCCGTCGCTGTCATTGCCGAGCTGCGCGCCCCTGTCGCCGATGAGCGGGCGGCGTTTGAGGCGGACTATGCGAAAGCCTGGAACGCCACATACGGCAACAAGACGAACCACACCGCGGCCGATGTGGCGAAGCTGCGCGAGGGCGACGGATACGTCGAGGATATGGGCTGTCTGAAAGGCCGCTGGGACAGGTGGCAGGCCCGCGCCGCCCAGGCCGGCGCCGACGATGTGCGCAATGCGCTGGAGGAAGCGGCGAAGCTTTGCTTTGACCCGCAGGACGCCGAGCGAATCCGCGCCCTCAAGCAGCCGCGGACGGGAAATGAAGGCGGCCACCTGGACGCTGAGAACCGCCCGGTAACCCGCGCCAGCATTGGTTTTAGGGGTGGCCACTTGGACGCGAATACCGTGGTGCTGCCGCCGCTGCCCGAAACCATCGCATGGGCAACCGTAAACACGAGCCTTGCAGCCGCCGTTGACGATCTTCGCCGAGCCGCCGTCCTGGCTGACCGCCAGCAGCGCGCCGACGCGCCTACAGTTGATCAGGCAAAAATTAACATCGATGTGACCTGGCGCACTGACGATCCCGACCTTATGGTCGCCCTTGGCCGCCAGTTCTTGGCGCACCCTCAGACAAGGCCGCTTGTCGGGCGGGAAGCCCTGGTGCTGCGCTGCGTTCGGGCGGCCCTGGATGCCCAGGAGGGTGAGGCATGCTAACGTCCCGCCTTTTCCCACCCAATCAGGCCCAGCCGTCCCGCTGGCCGTTCCCGCCCTATGGACGAACCGAAGAAGCCCCGGCGCAAGAAGGCCGCCCCCAAGATTCTGCATTGCTCGTTCTGCGAGAAGTCCCAACACGAGGTGCGCAAGCTCATTGCCAAAGGCAACGACTTTGCCAACCCTTCGTTGCTGATCTGCGACGAATGCATCGATATGTGCAACGACATCATCGGGGAGGAAGGGTTGCAAGCGGCCAAAGGGAACCCGGCCCTTCTACTCGACTTCCTCAAACACCAGCACGCGACCACACGCAAGATGTTGGATCGAATCGTGGAGGCCATGCAACTGCAGGCGGAGTTGATCAATCCCAACCACAAGACCAAGCACTGATTGACCTGCTGATGCCAGCGTCGGCCGCTGCCGGCAGCATGCTAACGTTCGCATCACCCCAACTTTCCGCCCTCTTCCTACGTGGGGCCGACGCCGATGGCAAAAAAACCAAAAGTGACTGCAACCGCCAAGAAAGAAGTATTGACTTGCTCCTTTTGCGGCAAGCACAAGAATCAGGTTCGCAACCTGCTCGCCGGCCCCGGCGTGAGTATCTGCAACGAGTGCATCGAGGCAGCCGTAGAGCTGATAGACAACGCCGGGTGGGAAGTGGCCAGGACGCCAACAGACAAGGCGCTCTTTATTGCGGACCAGGAGCGGCTTGTAGCACGCAAGGCCGCCATGCTTGGCTTGTGGCGGCAGCAGTTAAGCAGCTTGACGGATGGCGCCCCCGCGCGCAGCGACACCGCACTGCACTGACCCTATCGATGCAGCGCGACCATAGCCTGGTTGCGTTGCGCTATGATGCCCCCACCACCGAACCAACGGTGGGCGGGCGTGGAAACCCGGATACACAAGGCGCACTTGGGCCGCGCCGTGGTTTGTCGCGGCCTCTTCGTGCCCATCGCTTTTGCGCGTCCTCTATGGCGGCGCCAAGCGGGGCCAGCTTCGGCTGGGCCGGTTCCTTGTGCCCGGTTTTCCACCCCCGTTTGTGCGCCGCCGCCCGCCCCCATGGAGGCCTTTCATGGTTCGATTTGTGACCATCGAAAAGGCCGCCGAACTTACCGGCTACTCCCCAGACGCCATCCGTTCAAAAAAACGCGATGGAATATGGCGCGAGGGCCACGAGTGGGTCGAAGCACCGGACGGTCGGATTCTCATCGACATGGAGGGGTACGAAAAATGGGTAGAGACGGACGGGGTGTTAAAGCCGCCTCAGAAAGCAGCATTGAAATCACGTTCCAGTACAAGGGCCGGCGGTGCCGTGAGCGGATCCCTCTCAAGCCCACGCCCGCTAACCTGAAGAGGGCGGAGCAGCATCGAGGCGCCGTACTACACGCGATAGCCACTGGCGTCTTCGATTACGCGGCGACGTTCCCAAACAGTCAGCGCGCCGGTCAGTATGCGGACACACCGGGCCAGGTACTTTCGGTCGAAAAGTACCTGGACGATTGGCTGGACGCCCGCAAGCCCACACTTAAATCCAGCACCTATCAGGGCTATCGCAGTATCGTGGATGGGCTGCTGATTCCCCAATTCGGGGCCGTAATGCTCACTGAACTCAAGTGGCCGTCCATCAAATCATGGCTTGCAGGGTTGGGCGGCGATAAGCCGGTCAGCAACAAACGGTTGTCCAATGTTCAAAGCTGCTTGCGGTCGGCGCTAAATGACGCCGTTGAGGATGAGATTCTGGACGAGAACTGCATGCGCGGGCGCCACTACAGCCGGCAAGAATTGCCCATAGACGATGGTGACGACGATGAAGTTGATCCGTTCACCCCTGACGAGCAAAACCAGATTTTGGCTCATCTGCCCGAGCAAACGCGAAATTACGCACTGTTCGCACTGTGGACGGGGCTACGCCCAAGCGAACAAATCGCCTTGAACTGGTCAGACGTCGACCTGGCCCGCGGTGTCATCCTGGTACGAAAGGCGATCACGCGCGCAGCCAAGGGCGTGGCCGAAACGCCAAAGACCAAATCCAGTAGGCGCGAGGTGAAGATACTGGCGCCGGCGCTACAGGCCATCCAGTCACAGAAGGCCCACACCTGGGTCGGCGCAGAACCCCATGGGGAACTATTCCGGAACCCGGGAACCGGCGAACGCTGGTCAAGCAGCCAGGCCGTGCAAAAAGTCTGGGCGACCGCGCTCAAACGGGCTACCGTGCGATATCGCCGCCCGTATCAGATGCGCCACACCTTCGCCAGCATGATGCTGTCAGCCGGTGAGCACCCGATGTGGGTAGCGCAGCAGATGGGCCACAAGGACTGGGCCATGATCATCCGCGTATACGGCAAATGGATGCCGTCCGCTGATCCCGATGCCGGCGGCAAGGCCGTCGGCCTGTTCGGGGAAAAGCTGGCATTAAGTGGTCATTCTGGAGCCAAAACAGCCCCAATTCAGCCAAAAACAATGACAGGGTAAAACCCTAAGTCATTGTTTTTGTTGAATAAAGCTGGTGCGAAGGAGGGGACTCGAACCCCTACACAACCCAGTGTTCATGCGGGTTTCCAGCCTTATGTTGTCAGTAGGCTGTCATTACGACGGAGCGGTCTGGGCTGCGCTTCTCTGCCCAGGCCTATACTTGCCCCTAGATCGTGAGGGGGGTTCCATGTGCAGCCATTACCAGACCCTGAAGGACGCCGAGCTGCTGCTGAAGAAGTTCGGCGCGCCCAACAAGCCGGCCGGCGCCAAATACGACATGTGGCCCGGTTACGACGGCGTCATCGTGCGCAGGCCGCCGGAACATGACTCGGGCGACGAAGCCGTACCGGAGCGGGAGGCAGTGGTGGGCCGCTGGGGCATGATTCCACCAGGCACGCCAGCGGCGAAGTTACCCAGCGCCTGCAAGGTACCCACCTTCAATGCGCGGTCCGAAACGGCGTATAAGCTTTGGACGTTTCGAAATGCATGGGCGAAGGCCCAGCGCTGCATCCTCCCGGCGGACGCCATCTTCGAACCCGACTGGCGGTCAGGCGCCGCGGTGGCCACCCGGTTCACCCGGGCTGATGGCGCGCCGCTGGGCATTGCAGGCCTGTGGGACCGCTGGCGCGATGAAGCCGGCCAGGAGCAGATCAGCTACACCATGCTCACCATCAACGCCGATCAGGATCCACTCTTCCGCGATTACCACCAGGCCGGCAAGGAAAAGCGCATGGTCGTGATCCTGCCGGAAGGCGCCTACGGCGAATGGCTGACCGCGCCGGCAGATGCCACACGGGATTTCCTGGTGCCTTTCCCCGCCGACAAGCTTGTCGCATCGCCTATGGCGAAATAGGCGTCAGCCCTTCACCTTGTCATAGAGCGAGATCGCGGCGGCCAGAGATGGCTCCATGCCGTGGCGCGTAACGTTCGCGCCCCACAGCTCGTGCTGCCAGCGGTTGTCCACGAACACCCGACAGATTGTCCAGCCGCCAGGCCCCGCCCAGTAGTATTCGTCCCGCTGTTGCCAGTCTGCTGCATCGGCCATGTTCCGTCCCCAAGCGGCCGAAATTGGGGCCGAATTGCGCGAATTCTAGGCGCGTTTACACTGTATGTCCATACAGTATTTTTTGAGCAGTACCGTGAACTTCCAGTGCAGCGTCCTGCGGACACATCACCTCGGCGAACGTCGCCGCGACAACGACCCAGGCCAGGCCGTGATTGGCACGGTTAGGATGTATTCCATGCTCCATCAGGGTCTCAATCGCCACGTCGAGCGCATGACCCTGGACGCATTGGCCAAATTCGGTGCCACGGTACCCAGCGCCATCCCGGATCTATTCGAACCCCAATTGCTAACCTTCTCGTCCGACCGCGGCATGATGGTCGTAGGCTTCGAAGAAATCGCCGGCTGTAGGTACTACCAGGGGTGGTGGATGCAGTGGATCCGCGATTAGCCGGTCACGCAATCTCGATCCGAGGTAGCACGTCGGCAAACTGTTATTCTTACTTACTAATTCAAAGAAGAGGCAGGAATGACTTGCGAGATTATTGTGGCGAATCGCCTGGGAATCGCCTTGGCCGCCGATAGTGCCGTAACGTTTAGCGGCACCAATGGGACCACCTACGCATCAGGCGCCAACAAGATCTTTCAGCTCGCGTCCAATGAACCCGTCGCAATAATGATCTACAACGGCGCTACGCTGAATACCATTCCGTGGGAAATTTTGATCAAGGCTTACCGAAGAAAGCTAGCTCAGAAAAGTTTCGAAAATCTTACGGCATATCGCGATGACTTATTGGAATTTCTGAATGACAAGACCAATCCTGCGATCCACCGCGAAGTTCGCATGCTCGACGCCCGGACTGCTTACGCCAATTGTGCTGGCTATCTTTACAACTTGATCCAACATCAGGCGCCGGGTTTATTTGATCCAACGACACCAGGAGCCACCTGGACCCCGACCTATCTCGCGGTATCCGATACGATCGATGCTGATTTAGCGATGGTGCCGGTGATCTCATGCCTTGACCCTGCAGATATGACGCAAGCGTTAGTAGAAGAGAAAATTCCGCTTGCTGAGCAAATCACCTCTTTCGTTGAAGCCCAGGTTCCCCACCTTGTCGGCGTAATTGATCCAGAACGCTTGGCTGCCCAAGCTATCGAAACAGCTTTCAAACATGGATTGGAGCTTCTGGACAAACGATACACCGGGCTAGTGATTGCCGGCTTTGGTAAGGGCGAGTATCTCCCGAGCTATTTGAGCCTGCATTGTTTTGGTTTTGTCGGCAATAGGCTCTTGTGGAAGCCGGAAGCACAGGGCGACATCAATCACGGTATCACAGCATCTTTAATCCAAGGATTTGCCCGGCAGGCAATGATCGAAACATTTACGCTAGGAGCAAGCCCCGAAATCTGGCGAAGTATCGGACAGGCTTTCAAGCGGCACGCAGCCGAGGCGTGCATGGTTGCCGCACGGCACGGCAACGTGTCAATCAGTGAGCAGGATGTTCAGCGGGCGGTTGACGAAGTTGCTGCGGCGTTCAACCAACAATGGACATACACAACAATTGATGCGCATCTCAATCCACTACGTGCGATTGTTGCAGGATTGGCTCTTGAAGAGTTGGCAGAACTAGCGGAAAATCTCGTAATGCTGGAGTCGCTGAAAGAAAAAGTTACAAGTCGGACTCAATCCGTTGGTGGCCCGATCGATCTGGCTGTGATCACCAAGGAAGAAGGATTGGTCTGGATCAAGCGTAAACACTACTTCGACCCAGCCCTGAACCAGCGATACATCCAACGATTGAAACAAGCGAACTGACGAGGATCTTATGAGCACCAACTTCATTGTGGGCAATGCTCTCAACCCTAATCTACCCTTGCCGAACTTTGGATTCACTAGCCGTCCTACCGCTTCCAACGAAAGCGCGCCACAGTCACAGCTGAGTGAAGAAGATATGCGCACATATCTCAACCAGCGCCGTGAGTTTGAGAAGATGGAGCAGTTCACCCAGAACACTCGAACCATGTTGTTCGCTCCTATGCAGCCGTAACAAACAGAGTTCGTGAAAAAGGTCGCCAGACGGGCGGCCTTTTTTTCGCCTTCATATCGCTCACGGCGCCGCGTGACACAACCTCCCCCAGGTCGCATTGCGATCCAGGATTTGTCTCGCAATTGGTCGCGGCGTGCCGTCGACCTGCGCCGCCGAATCAAAGTAGATTGGGCGGGCGTGGTCGCAGTACTCAACGCCCACCCTTGCCGCTGGGGCCCCGCACCCAGCTAGACTTAAGCTCATCAGCAACAGCATCATCATCCTTGCGGGCCACGTCGTCCTGCACATCACGCACCTCCTGGCGAGCCTTGGCCGCCTGTTCGTTGACTTGCTCGTTTCGGTCCTGCCGCTCGGCCTGGCGACCCGTTGCTCGGCCGCGGTAGAACACGCCGACCAGCGTGCCCAGGAATATGCCGGCCAGCAGCAACCAGCCCTGCATTCGCTCAAGCCACATTCGCATGTCGGCCCCCTACCTCGATGTAGGCCTGCGTATGGTTGCCGGCCCACTTCTTCCGCAACATCGACCGCACCTCCGGCGTGCCACGGGTGTAGGCGCCAGGGCGCCAAGTGCGCAGGTACAGCAGCCAAGCTCCTTCCTCGTCGCCAATCGCCGGTAGCCGCCCCGGATCGCTCCAAAGCAGCAGACGTGCCAGCGCTGCCGCCAGCACGTCGTCCTGCTCGATGGCGTTCCAGATCGCGGCGTTATCGGCGGCCACACCTCGGGCGCGATATACCTGCGCGGCCAAGTCGCGGGTGGCCGTGTGGGTCCGCACGCCGCTCACCATGCCGCCACCCTGCTCCGCTTGCCAGAAGCTCTTGGCCGGCCCCACGGGCCGCGGCGGACTGCCGACAAGCTGCCGTCGGTCGATGAACCGGCTTTCCTGCAGGCCGATAGCCAGCAGCATCACGCGCGCCGCAGGCGTGTCCATCTTGGCCGGTAGCAGGGCAAGCGCGGGCGTGACCACCTCATCCGTTATTAGCTTCAGGTCCACAATCACCCCTCCCCGCCAGGACGAATGCTCAGCAACTTGGCCCGCACCTCGACCACCCATTCCAAAAGCCCCTTTTGCCGCATCGTTGCCATCCAGCGCATATATGCCCCCAGCACCCACCAGGCCGGCAGACCAGCGAGCAGCATGCAAGGACCAAGCACGTAGAACATCGCCAACAGCCCTTCACTTCCCAACCCAGTCCGCGCCGCGACCCAATGAGCCGAACCCATCAAGCTCGGCATCCATGAGATTGCTGCAATTGCCAGAAGCGGCCCAAAAAGAAAAGAGCTGACGACCGTGCAAGTGGTGCGCGCGACGAACTCTCGCGGCGTCTTCGGGGGCATCAACAACATGCCGATCAATGCCGCGAGAGCAGCCGGCACCCCAAATGCAGCCGCCACCTTCAGGGCCGCCCAACCTCCCAGACCAGTAGATCCCGGATCCATATTTGCCCCGCTCCTGTTGACGGTGTGCATGATTGCCTCTCCCGTATGGACGAAAAAAAGCCCGCCGGAGCGGGCAACGAAAATCATGAGAGCTAGAACTTGGACACGTCGATAACGACGTAGCGCCAACTGGGTCTCCGAATGGTCGGCACGTTCATGGACTGCGAGTACGGCCCGGCAACCCGGTTCGGATACGACAGATTCAAGGCCCCCGCTACCTGCCTCACACAAGACTCACCGGCGAAAAACATGAAATCGACTCCCGGCCCCACTCCTGTAGGTTGCTCAGTCGTGTAGCTACTCTGGTTCCCCTGGAGCACTGCCGGCACGATTCCATTGCCGATGAAATACGAGCGCTCGACAGGCGGCAAGTTCACCTGGGTCGTTGGCAGATCGGTATCCAACCCACGAAGCGCGGCCATGTGCGGTAGATAAGCCATGCGCGAATCGTAGGTAACGACCCGATTTGCATCCTTCACACATAGCCCATACCCAGGCGCAGGCGCCCCGACTATCGTGGGCCTGTCGAATAAATACCACCAGATCGTGACCGCTGACGATCGGCCCGCCGTGTAGGTGCCCCAGGTCGCGACCATGCTCCCGCCGGAAGCCACACATGAGTAAAGGCAGGCAGGGCCGTCGGCACGCCATGCAAGCGCCCCCGTAGGCGAATACGGTATCACTGCGGAGCCATTGGCCCACGACGAAAAGCCGGTCCCGCTTCCCGCAGTCAGCACCCCTTTAGTTCTGTATGCCAGATTCTGATAGGTGCTATCGATCTGAAGAATGTTCAGGGTATTGTGTATCTCCAAGCCATAGTCCGCCATCACCCAATCCTCACATACTGCACAATGGCCGCCACTCGATTCGTGTTGTTCACGAACGACCAGCTAATTACTGCACCTGAAATTGACACTTGGGGCATATTCCGCCACACAGAGCCATCGTCACCATTCAAGATGAAGAAGTCTGTATCGGCTGCGCCAAGCAACCTGTTGTCGACATACGACCCATCCGTGACACCGGTATTTATCGTCCCAAGAATGCGCAACAACGTGGTCGTTACATCCACCGTAATTGCACCGAACGCATCTTTGCACCTCAATCCATGCGCCATGCCACCCACCTAAGGAAGATACCCAAGAGTCACCCGGTCCACGCCGTTCTGATCGAAAACCACAACGTTTTGGCCGTTGATTCGTAAGCGCCCGCCCCCTGGCAACGCGCTATTCATTTCGAGAACGCCAGCCTTGTCTATCCGCCAACCAGTCACCCCCGGCACATAGTCGTTGGACTGAATGACTTGGCCAATCTTGGCGTTCGTGATGGTCCCGTCTTGGATGAAGGCCTGGTTGATGAAGGTCTGCCCGCCCTGGATCGCAAACGGCGTGGATATGACGCCGTTGATCAGATTGATGAAGGCGAAGCGGTCGGCCAGGAAAAGGACCTGCGATTGCATGCCTTCTGGCGTGTTCTCGACGCCCACACCGATGCCTGCGGCGTACAACTTGCCATCCGGACCGGTGGACTGCGCCTTGATGCTCACCATCGTGTTCAAGCCGTCTTTGACTTGCTTGATTTCCGTCGCGGCCTCACCCCCAGATTCGATCTCCTTGACCAAATCCTGGCCAAGCATAGATTTCTCAATCTTGCCGCCAATCTGTTCCAGAATCGGCCCCGCGTCCGAGCTGGCCTGGCCGCGCACGCCGAGGCCAGAGGCCGCTGGATACCAGGCACCCGTCACGCCGTTCTTATCCACCAGGCGCGCCCAGAACCAAAGCTCCTTTCCGGCACTCAAGCCGAACAAGGTATGCGTGTTCTGCGGGTAGGCGAAGACGCCCAGCGGTATCGCAGCGTCGAAGCTCGAATTGGTGGAATATCGAATTTCTGTGCTGGCGATGATGGACGGGCCAGGCGGCAGCCCCCAATCCAGTTGGATAGCGAACAGCAAGCCCGTGGCAATCAGGCTTGTGATGACCGGCGGCGGCCCGACGATGCCGTCCAACTGCGTCAAGACCGACGTGGTCCAAATCGAAGCCACGCCCAGCGCATTCAGCGCCCGCACGCGGAATGTATAGCCCCCGGAGTAAATATTGGGAACCTCCACGCGTGCGTAGCCCGTGCGCGGCAGATTTATCCAGTCCGAATTGTCGCGGCGCCATTGCACCTCATATGCCACCGCGCTGTCCGCCCCCTTCCATTCGAACACCGCGGTATGGTTGGCCACGCCCTGGCTAAGGATGTAATACGAACTGATCTTGGGTTCCGTGGGCGGCGCCAGCACGCCAGGAGGGATAACCGAAATCGGCGGCCGATCCAGTCGCGTGCCGAAGTCAACATTGTTGAACTTGCCCGGCTCATGCTGAATGGCGGACACATCCGCCAGCATTGCGCCCTTGCGCTTGATACTCAAGACGCGAAAAGTCTGCGCGGACAGCGCCTCCGATTCCAGCGTCCATACGCACTCCGACTCCGGCACCTCCGAAAACGGCACCCTGACGTCGATATGCATAGCCGAACCTGGCAGGCCAACAAGGTCCGCCGTCAGCTTCGTGGAGTCATAGCTGTAAACACCCGAATCCAGGGTAAGCGGCTCGCCCACCGCTGACGAAACAAGCCGGGTTTCAGACTTACCGCTGGGCAGGTTCACCGTAAGGCGATCACCCGGTCGGATTCCCAGCTCGGCGTCGACCACGATGCGGCTCGCCGTGGCCTCACGGACGCGCCCGCCAATACGTCGGCCGGCCAGGTGCTGGTCGGCAACCCGGATGATGCTGCCAGGGCGGACCTGGCATTGCTCCAGGCCTACGCTGAAGGTGACGCCGCGGGTCTCCAGATTGGAGGTCAGCAAGAGCCACTTTCCGACCCGGTTGGCCTGGCCGCGCGACGTGCATCCGAAGGCGGTAACCTCCAACTGCTTGATGCCGTAGCGGGCAATGCCCTCTCGGTTCTCAACGTACTCGACCTTCTGGCGCCCCATGTCCGTCAAATCGCACCAGGACACAAGCGCGACCGTGTATCGGGTATTCAGCGCCGACCCGGTGTAAGAGAACCGTCCATCAATGACGTTGGCCGACGAGTACGTATAAACCGGATCACCCGGCATGTCGGCCACGGCGATCACCGAGGAATTCGCCCAGTACGCCATGCCGCGAAACACCGATGCAAGATCCTGGATCACGCGGTACGCGTCGGCCGTCGTCTGCAGGTAAACGTTGCAGGTGAAGCGCGGTTCCTTGCCACCGAAGCCATCGTCCACCAATTCATCGCAGTAGCGGCCGATCTGGTACAGGCCCCACTTGTCCAGCCAGCCGGCCGGAACCCGCTCGCCCAGGCCGTAGCGGTCGTTGCCCACCAGGTCGAAAAACACCCAGGCCGGGTTATCGGTCCACGCTGTCTTGAACGTTCCGTCCCAGGTCCCGATATAGGCGCGTGTCTCCGGGTCGTAGTTGCTTGGCACCCGGATGATGCGCCCCTTCATGTCGTAGGCACGCGTGGGCACGCTCTGGAACTGCGCTGCGTCGATCTTGATCCCGACGACAGCGGACATGGGGTAGCGCAGCTTGGCATCGATCACCTCGGTTACGGCGTCGACGATGGTGCGATCCGCGATCGTGTTGCTGTTCGCGTTGGCCGTCAGGCGACGAACGCGAACGCTCCACCCCTGCTGCGCACCGGCCGGCAGGTCGATACGGTGGGACCGCGCGTAGCGCTGCGTGGTCTTGCCGTCGAAGGCGCTGGCCAGCACCTGCTGGTAGGCGCCGCCGTCCCGGCTTACATCGATGGCGTACTCGACACGGTAGCCGTTGATGTCGCCGTTGGACGTGTCGGCGCGGCTCAAGCCCTCGACAGCCAGTGTCACCCGTACAGCGGACAACTGGCGATTGGTGAACAAGCGGACCCAGGGCTGCGTGGCCTTCAGTTCGGTGTTGACGCCGATGGTGTTCTCGGACGCCGGGAAGCCGGGCAACGGGTCCTGCCATTGCGTGCCGGTGCGGAAATCGATCGACACGTTGGAGAAATTGAGCGTGCCGTCCTCGTTGGCGACCGGCGTGCCGCTCAGGTAAACGTCACGCAGCGGATTCCCCAGGCCATGCGCCGGGCCGTAGATCTCGCCCTCGCTCAGAAGATCGATGACCCGGGCATAGGCGATGCTGTGCAGGCTGTCCGGGGCTTCGCTGGGCCCACGGCCACCGCCGCCGCCTTTGCCGCCTTTATGGCCGACGACAGGCGCGGCTGCACCCAGACGACGCCCATAAAAAAAGGCACCCGAAGGTGCCTGCCGTTTCATGCGATGCCGCTGTTTCATGCCGTATCTTCCGAGAAAATGCCCGCAGATATCGTTGCGCTGCCAATAATCATCCGTCCGTACAACACCGGCACGGGGTTGCCCTGGGCCGACGTATTCACCGGGCCGTTGAAGTTGTAGGAGGCTCCGTTTTCCGGCCGATCTGCGGCACTCAGCGCCCGCTGTTGAGGTGAGAGCATCTGCACCACGCCACCGAGGGCCAGGGACACACCCATAGAGAGCATCATCGGAGCCGCGATTGCGCCTTGCGAACCCAGCGCTGCAAAGCCCATTGCGGGCGCAAAATAGACCGCCGCGACGATGAGGGCAGCGCCCAACGCAGTCTGGAACAACCCACCGCGTTTGCCACCCGCCGGCATCGGCGCGATGCGGATATCGGCGTCACCGACCGGATGCGAAAGCTGGTCCTCGCTCAGGTTCCGCTTGCCGACAAAGCACGCATAGGCCACGCCCAGGCCCGCGCTCGACGCCATCGCGGCCTCAAACCCCGGAACCAGCACGCAAAGCGCCCTGACGGCCTCCGCGGTGCTGTTGACTGCCAACCTATGCACGCGACCAAATTGCGCGCCCAGGCGCCCGTACAGGCGCACCGTACGTAGTATTTCGTTCATGCTTTACCCTTGATAGCGCAGCACCATGCGCGTCGCTTCGCGCCAATAGCCACCGTATACAACCCGCTCAGACTGACGCCCGTAGAGGTGGTGCAACATCGCGTCCGGCACCGAGAACAGGCCCGGCACTTCCTTCAACCCCTCGGCGCCCAGGAAGACGCCCGCGTGGTTGGCTCGGTTTGAGCGGACCTGCATCAAGATCACGTCGCCTGGCGCCATGTCCTCGCCAGCCTGCAACGGGCGGAATCCCGCTTCGGCATAGTGGTCCATGTACAGATCGCCCTCCCGGCCTGCCTCCCACCAGCCGTCCTGGCGCTGGAAGTCCGGCAACTCGATACCGCGCTCGCGCTTGTACCAGTCCCGCACCAGACTGTAGCAGTCCAGCACCCCGTGGGCGAACTGGCGGCCCAGCAACGGCGCTTGAAAGCCCACAGGAGTAAACCCCCGAATCTCGCCCGCCACCACCACGCCCTCGTCGTCCCTCGCCACGGCCACGATGAACCAGGGAAGGCCCGCCGCCTCGCAGGCAACGCGGTCCGCCTCGCTCGGTGCTGGCGTCTCGTCCGGGTGGGAATGCACGATGGCCACGATTCGGCCAGTATCTTCGGCTGCGGCAAAGTCGTCAGCGGCAAGCACGAAATGGTCGGCGCTGGCCGCCGTATTGCGGCACGGCAGATACACCTCGCGACGCGCCACCATCACCACCAATCCGCAGCACTCGCGCGGGTACTCGGCCACCGCATGGGCGCGGATGGCCTCTATCGTCTTTTTGCGCATCGTCACCCTCTGATCAGGTCGGCAGAGGGAAACCCCCCAAAGTTGATTACCTCGTACTCGCCGAATCGCTTCTTGCAGTCCGACATGAGGCCCGAGCAACGATCGCGCGCCGGGTCCGTGACAGGGTTTCCGGCCAGGTCGAACATGCGGCTGCCGGTGTATCCGCAGTATGGGCCGCGATACCCCCCTTTTCGCAGCCAACCGCACACCCCGGCGAGGATCGGACGGCTGGGCAACTGCTGCCCGTCGAAGTCCAACGCACTCGATAGCTGGAACTCCACCGCCTCGGCGGTCTCGGCCGTCTTCTGCTGCACGATCCAGACTTCCGGCGGCAATTCCTCGGTGGGGTTCGCGGTGGGGTTGCCCTCCGGGAAATTGCGTGCATCAAGATAACTGCCCAGCGTGCGCCGCACCCGCACCCAGGCGCCCACCATGTCGTCCAGCGCGATACACACGGAAGAAATCACGCCGGCAATCGGCTTGCCTTCGGCGTCCGCGCCAATGTTCCCCACCGACAAAGTGGGCGTTGGCTGCTGACCTTCTCCGACCTGTTCGAAGCCTTCCGCCGTAATAGCCCACGGGTCGTACTGGTTGCCTTGCCACCAGATCGGACCGACCTGCGTGTAGCCGTGGAACCGTTGTAGCGTGCCGCCGATGGGAGTGGCATCCAGTTCATAAAGCTCGACCAGGTCGCCGACCTCCAGCTTTTGCACATCTGCATAGATTCGCATTTCGTCCTCTACGCTTTGAGCGAGGCCGCAAGGCGAAAGACGTCGTCACGGCGCTGCTGGGTCAGGCCCAGCACATCAGCCGCGGCAGTAAAAACAGCGCCACCGCTATCAAAACTCAGCAACTCTTCCCAGGCGCGGCGGTAGTAAGGCGGCGTCGTTGAATCGGTCAATAATTCTTCGAACGCGTCGAACAAAGTCCAACCGGGCGAACCTTCATTGGAAAATCGAGTAAGGCGCAAGGCTTCGCGCATCTGGTAGCGAGACACCAGGCACGGCGCCGCAAACCCCTCTTCCACCCACTCGCCAGCAGCCGAGGCTATGAATTCGCCGCTGGGCCGCTCCGCCGGCATTTCAATCCAGCCAGGCGGGCATTCGCCGCCCATTTGCTGCAACGAAGTGCCAGGCTCTGCATAAACGCTAGACTCGCTCATCCCTTGATCCTCCAGACCAACACTCGGCACTGCACCGGACTCAGGAGCGTGCCAACGTTCGCCCGCCCCCCTCCGTCCGGACTTGAATTGATGTTATTGATCCCAGTGCGCACAACAATGCTGCCGCCATCCAGTTGGCTCGCTCGCGTTCCATAAGACTCTGAAGCCTGGGTAAACCATCCCGTATTACCCCAGCCATCCGAATACTTAAGCTGTGCCTCACAGATGACAAAGGCGCCAGGAAAGGGGTTGGGCAACACATACCGGGTGTTCACAACAACTGGCGCGGGAGCAGCCTCCGTGCCGCCGTTCGGATAGACAATCACGAATGCGACTTTCGAGTCCAGCGCCTGAAGACTTGCAGACACGCCCGAGATAGCCGTTGGCGCCTGCGCGATTGCATCTGGAATCTGTGGCACCGGAACCTTTCCACCTACGTCGAGCGTCGCCACGCCACCCGCCACACCTTTTTGAGACAGAGGAATGGCGTCTTCAGACGCAGGTAGATTGGCAGCTGGGACTTTCCCAAGCGCGTCTAGCGGCGCAATCCCATGCGGCGTACTCACAGGCAGACTTGAGATCGGCACCTTGCCGCCTGCATTGAGCGGCGCCACGCCGCCCGGCGCACCCACCTGGTCCACCCGAACGTAGTCGGCCAACTCGGGCAAATGCACCGCCGGAACCCTGCCAGAGGCGTCAAGCGGCGCAACGCCCCCGGCCATGCCCTTCTGCGACTTTGGCACCGCGGCGTCAGCGACAACCTTCGCGGCAATCGCTTGCTCTTTGGCTTCTACCGCAGTGAGGTCGATCGCATCAACACCGGTCTGCACCTTGGCAAAATTGGCGTTGACCTTGGCCATGCCATTGCGCAACGGGTCACCCGTGCCGTCGTTGGCCTGCTGGCCGACTTCGATGTGTTCCAATTCTTGCATAGTGTCTAGGGCCTGAAAACCTGTTGAAACTTCGCGGACACTGTGTAGGCGGGTCCGCCCATAGGCATGGGGCTGTACTCGGCGACCTCGTAGTAGCCCTCAACCCCCATGGGCGGCGTCCAAAGGAACGAGCGGTTTCCGGCATGGCGGTCCAGAAAATCCACGAGTTCCTGCATCTGCGGGCGCGTGCCGGCGAACTGCACCGGCCACGCCTGGACCTTCTTGTTGATGCCGTCGCCGACCACTTGCCGGTAGCCGTCGCCAAACTGCGCGACAATCCGCCTGAAGGTAACGGTGCCGGCCGGCTGCCCGACGGGCGTCCAGCGAAAGGTCTCTGTCGTCATGCTCGATCATTCCTCTTGTTCCAATTTGCCCCACCCGGCCGATTGGCGCGGTCGATTTCACGGCGGACCACTGCGCTGATGCTTTCGGCGAGCCGATCGCCAATTTCGCTTTGACCCGCTCCCTTTCGGTCAGCGCCACCGTCCTGCGTGACATTGACCTGGATGGAGATGTTCGGCGCCGCCCCCAAGCCGCCTGCCGCCGGCGCACCCTGCGCCACCATCGGGCTGACATGCCCCGACTGGGAACCCATCAGCAGGAACGACTTATCCCCGATGCGTGCCACCTCCGGCATGCCGCGCTCGTTGACCTCGTACATCTGACGCGCAGCCACAGGCCCGCCAATCGCGCGGCGGCCGACCGCGCCCCATGCGCCCGACATGCCGTCGACATTGCCGGTCATCGAGCCGCCCGCTGAGGCACCCGCCCCGGCGGTAATGCCACCGGCCAACGAGCCAACAATGCTGCCGATGGCCCCGACGATGGCCTGCCGGGCAGCGATCCGCGCCAGGTCCGCCAAGATCGACGTGGCGAGGTCTTTGAAGCTTGCCTTGCCCGTGGTCACAAACCGGGTCAACGCGTCCTCCATGCCCCGGAAGGCGCCCGAGAAAACCCCTTGAGCCTGCTGCGCCACATTGGCGGCCGATTCGGCGTAGTCGGAGAACGCTTCGCGCGCGCCGTTACGCCAGTTGCTGTTCAGCTTGTCGACCTTGTCGTAGTAGTCCTGCTGGTCGGCCAGCGCGGCCTGTAGCGAATCGCGGATCTTGCCTTGCTCTTCCCGGAACCGGTCCGAGCCAAGCTGATCCTTCGGCGTAGCCTTGGCAAGCTGGTCTTGATAGCGCTTGAACTCCAGGCGAATCGAGTTTTCGGCCTCAACGCGCTGGCGCGCAACCTGGCCAAGGCCTGCCGATCCGAGTTGCCGGTCGTACTGCTCCTGCCGCGACTCAGCCGACGACGCGATAGCCTGCTGGATCTGCGCCGCCCGCTCGTCCATCTTGAGCATGGCCTGCTTGGCGGCCAGTTCCTTGGCTATCCCCTCGTTCTTCGTCAATTGGGCGCGGATAGCGTCCTGATTCGCAAGCAGGCTCTTCTGGTCCGCCGTCAGGATCTTCTTGTCCTTCAGGTCGGCAATTTCTTGCTCGAATTCGGCGCGGGCCTTGCCAACATCCGTTAGCTTCTTTTCCCCGGCCAGCTGCGCGGCTAGGGAAGCTTCCTGCTGGCGAAGATCAGTCAGTCGGCGCGTTACGCCGTCATCTCTGTAGGCGGCTCCCTTTTGGTCCTTGTATTTCTCATTGACCTTGGCGATGCGCTTCTGGAGAGCTTCTTCACTTTCGCCCAACTCTTTCGAAGCTGCTGTGACTTGGGCTACTTCTTGGTCACGGATCTCCTTTCTTGACCGTGTTTCCCTGTCAATCTGATTTAGCAGCGCTTGCGCTCGAACCTTCCTGTCCTGCCCAGCCTGTGTCTCTGCTCGATCGAGTTCGGCGCCCGCGTTCAGTTGCGTGGCGGACGCTTCATTGACGAAGCGCCCGAGCTGAGACCGGTAGAAATACCACTCCGAGGAGCCACGGCTAGCCTTTTCTAATGCATCGCTGTAATAGTCGATATCCTTCTGGATGTCGCCAATCGAGCGGTCGCTGCCGAGGTTTGCCATTGCTGACCAAGCGCTCTTTGCCTTGGTCTGCAAGTCATCCCACATTTTCTGCAGGGGACTCATCTGGACGATGATCCTATCCGCTGCATTCTTCACTGCGTCAGCGTAAGTCGCCTGGGCCAAAGCTGCGGCCTGCTGTGTGCGCCCTTGCTGCTCCAACGCGGCTACTTGCTGGTATATCGCGACGGAAAGGAAGTGATATTGCTCATTCAACTTGAGCAACGTGGCGGTCGGCGCATCGGCCAATCTTCCAAAATCGGAAGCTAAGTCGTCTACGCTGCGTGCACCCGTTTTGGCCATAACGGCAGTTGCAGTGGCTACCCGCTCAAGCTCGGCGCCGGCAACCTTGCCTGTATTAACAAGCTGTGCAACCACCTCGGCGGCCTTGCCTTGGCTGACCCCGACACCCGCGATCTCGCGCGACATATCCTTTAGCTGACCGGCCGTCTTACCAACAGCATTGCCAGTTAAGGCCAGTGCAGTTTCGAATGCGCGGGACTGGCTGCCCCCCTGATACATGGCCGTGCCCATCAGCGCCAAAGCCGCGCCGACACCGCCCACCGCCAGCGAGAACGGCGTCACCATCCCCAGCAGCGACCGGAACATAGGCCCGATGCCGCCGAAGCTGTCCTTCATCTGCCCGCCCTGCTGGATCATGATCAGGAACGGGTTCTGGCCGCCCGCCAGCTGGGTAACGATGTCGGTCATCTGAGCCGGCACCATGCGCAGGGCCGCGGCGGTCTGCCGAGCCGAAACGCCTGTGCCGTCCAGATTTTTGTTGACCTGGGCAAGCCGAGCGATGAGCGGGGCTGCACGGTCACCGACGCCAAGCTGGGCGGCGCGGTACTCCAGCAACTGCCGGGCCGTCATGCCAGCGGTTTCCGCCTGCTCACGCAAGCCGGCGATGAACCGATCACCCTGGGCCGCTGCCTGGGCGCTGGAACGCGCCAAAGCCGCTTCTGAGGCGTCCAGGCGCTTCACGGCGGCGCCGTACTGGTCCGCCGTGATTCGGCCTTGGTTCCAAAGGGAAACCAGCTTGTCGGTCTGCGCCTGGATCGCCGATTGCGAGCCGGCCCCACGTTCGATGGCCGCCAACGCGGCGTTGACCTCGTTGATATCGCGCGTCAGTTCCTGGAAACCGCGATTCTGACCCGCCAGGACGCCCGCACCTTGCCCCCGCGCACTTCCCGACGAGGCGGCCGACAGTTCCCGTTCCGCGATGGCCGCGGCTCGGGCTTGTTCGACCTGGCGCTGCAAGGCGGCAGCGCGCTCCACGGCCGCCTGGCCGATGTCCCGATACCGGGCGGCAGTCTGCGCCTCCGACTGCGCCGCCTGGGCGCCAGTGGCCGCTACGGTCCGCTGGCCGGCACTCAGGCCGCCCATTGCCGCTTCCGCCTCGCGGATCTTGGCCACCAGTGGTTCGTACACATCGCGCGGCAATCCCGCAGCCTGCGCACGATACTCGGCGACCTCGGAGCGAGAGCGGCCCAGAGTGTTCGCCAAACGCTCCAGCGACTGCCGAGCGCGCTGCTGCGACGAACTCAGTTTCTGGGCGGCGCCCTCGGCCGCCGTTCCGATTCCCTGGAGGCTGCCCGAAGCCTTGACGGCGGCAGCAGCGGCGACAGAGGCCATGCCGTTGACCTCGCGGCCAACCTCTTGCACGGCAGTCTTGACTCCACTGTTGTCTGCGCCGAATTCCAGTGTGGCTTTGCCTACAACGTCTGACATGTCAATCCTTGTGCATTTCTTCCAGGGCGGCTCGCTCCATCACGCGCACCGATTCCCACACCCCAGACCATTCGGCCCGTTTGACGCCCGAGAGGCGGAGCACGGTCGGTAGCGCGCCGTAGTCCAGACCCGTGGCGCCGCCAACGCCCACGCGCCACTGCGTGTCCATGGCGCAAAAAACCTCGAATGCAAGGCGGTTTTCAGGCAGCAGCGCCACCAGCGGCGGGGCTATGTCCTGGGCCGTCAACCCCAGCCAGGTGTATTCATCGGCGGGCGGCGGCCGCCAGTACCGCCGCCGGGCCGCCGCGATCAGTTTCCCCGTCGCGTCTCCGTCAGTTCCGCCAGGAACTTGTCCACGATGGCGGTCACGGCCGGCGCGTGGTAGTTGTTGACCAGCTTCGCCAGCGCCTCGACCGAGAACTCGGCGCTTACGCCTTCCCAGCCTTCCACGATGCCGGCCAGCCACTCGGCATCGTTTTTCGCCTCCTTGGAGCCGGTGAGCCAGGCATTCAGCTGCTCGCCGGTCAAGTGGCGAAAGACCAGGCGCAGCGGCGCCGAGTCCTTGCCAGGGCGGGGAATGTCCACAACGGCCGCGAACGTCGTCGGCGCATCCAGGGAGAAAACTTGCTCTTCGGTCTTTTTCGACATGGCTGGTCCTTACGCTGCGTAGCGGGTCGGGGCGCCGGTCAGCGACAGGGTGACCTGCAGCGTCATGGCTTCGTTCTTGGTGGTGGTGGGCATCTCGCTGAACGAGACGTAGGCGCGGAAGTAGATGACCGAGCCATTGGGCAGCTGGAAGCGGATCGCCCGCGGCTGGCGGTCGTCGTTGGCGGCCTTCAGCACCGGGTAGTGCGGCAGGGTGTCGTCATCGGCGATCGTCAGGGTGATCGACCGCGCGCTACGCGTGGTCGGGATCTGGCGTTCGTCGCCGGTGTCTTCCAGGAAGGAATAGTTGTAGAACTGCTGTTCGCCGCCCTGGCTGGCCGATTCCATGACCTGCGAGATCTGCGTCCAGTCTTGGATTCGGCGCACGCTGCCACCGCCCGTGCCGGCGGGATAGCGCTTGGTGTCCGTCGTATCGATGCCTTCCAGCTTCAGGCTGTCGGTGGTCACGGCGTCCGCGCGAGCGATACGGCCATCGAGCGCCGTCCAGCCGGACGCCATTTCCACGATATCGCCGTCGGCTGCGCCATGGGCGGCCGCCGTCACGACGGGCGGCGCTGCATTCGTCACCGCAGTCGCCACAGCGACCGCGGCATAGGTCTTCGCAACCGAGAAGATTGCGCCGTTGGGAAGTTTCACGCCCATGTCGGGCCTCCATGAAAAAAGCCGCCCGAAGGCGGCTGAGTTTTTGCCCGGGATGGGCTAATCCTTGAACCAGACAGAGAAAGTCTGCTTTCTGGCGTACAGCTTGGTGTCGGGTTCGTGATCCGACAGCGCGCCGCCTTCGGTTGTGGCGCGCAGCACTGGGCTGAGCCGCAACGCATCCTCGGCCTGGCGGATGATTCGAGCCGCATCCTGGTCCAGCTGCGCCCATACGTCGATCTGTAGGCGCCCATTGCGCAGGTCGGGAACGCCCTCTAGAAAATTGAGCGCCTTCCCACCCACCCAGTGATAGGTGATGCGCGGCTGGCCGGCTTTTTCCGGCGCCACGCCGGGATACACCCTTCCCGCCACAAGAGGGCCAAGGACCGATCGAAGGTCATCTTCCACCATGCGAATGCTCCACAACGATTTCAGCAATCAGTGCGCGAGCGCGCTCTCGGGATGCTTCCAGCGCCTTCTCGTAGAAGTCGAACGCCGGCCGGATAAAGGACTTGGGGCCGTGGCGACTGTTGCCATACTCCATCCAGTGGCCGTGGGGCGCCTTGGTGTGATTCCAGCTAATCTGGTAAATCTTGGAGTCGTCGGTCGATCGGTCTTCGGAGAACACGCGGTAAATCGCCGCGCGCAGCTGGCCCGGCTTAATGCCGCTCTTAGGCGGCCCGGTGTACTCCGGCGCAAGCTCGCGCGCCCGTTCGTAGAAGACCAAGGCGCCAGCGTGGGCGGTCGGCCGCACCACACGCTGCTCGACGGCCTCAACGAACCGAGTCAACCCCTCTACCGGGTCGCCGTCCATCTCGAAAGTGAGTTTCAAGGCGTCTCTCCCGGAATGGACTGGCAGACCAAGTCAACGTGCTCGCGGCCGGCCAGGTCCGGCAACACCGCTTTGATGTCGTACACCGCCCCCGATACCGCCACACGCATGTCCGACTGGATATCGTCGCGGAAGCGGATACGCATACTGGCTCGAACCAGCGATACGTCGGTATCTGCTTTGATTGTCCCCAAACCGCTTGGAAACTTCACGTCCGCCCAGACCTTGGCATGCTCGACCCACTGGCCCACGACTTGGCCGCCGCCGGCCTGCACTTCTTCCAGACGCAGAATGGATATCAGGGTGTTGAGTTTTCCTGCTCTCAGCATGGCATCCCCTTAGAATTGCTTTCGATACCAGAGCAGGCGGTCGACGCCCAGTTGCACAGCAGCGGATGCCGCACCGATGACAACGCCTTCGCGGTTGCTGTACCAGTGGCCCACCAGCAGCAGAATGGCCTGCTCCACGTCCTTGGTCATCGCCATTTCACCCGGCCCGGCCGGCTCGCCCGACACGATCTTCCGGTCGCAATGCTGCTCGACGTGTGCCGTGGCGCTGTCGATGTAGCCCTGGATCAGCGCGTCTTCAGCGACAAAGGCCGGGTCGATGCGCAGATGGGCCTTCACCCGGCCGATGTCCATTACTGCGCCCCCGCGCCGTCCAGCAGCGCCGCCAGTTGCTCTTTGGTCGCGCCTTCGGGAATGGCGATGTTCTTCTCGGTCAGCGCCTTCTTCAGCTGCGCCGGCGACATGCCGTCAGACGCCCGTGGCGAAACCTTGGCATCGTCCAGCGCTTCGACCAGGCCCTTGCCCACCAGCGCGTGGCCATACTCGGGGTCGGCATCGTCGAAAGTATCACCGGCACGAACGCGCCCATCACCCTTGCCCAGCTTCTTGGCATCGCCACGGAAGCCCCACAGTGCTTTGATCTTCATGATTTCTCCTGAGGTATGGCGGGGTGCAAACCTCGCACCCCGCCGGCTGCCGCCTGCTTAGACCTTGAAACGGCCCTTGACGAACGCGTAGTTGCGGCGCACGGCCAGGCCCAGGCGCTCTTCGACCAGCAGCGCGCGCTGGTTCTTGATGAAGTCGTCGTTGATCATGCCGACCTTGAAAAGGAACGACATTCGGTCGTAGATGGTGGCGCCACGTTGGAAGTTGCCGACCAGGAACTCGCCGCCCGTGTCAGTGCCGTTCCCTTCGTCCATGCTGTCCGACGTGATGACCGGACGGCCCCACAGGATGGGAGTGACGAAGCCCTGCAGGTTGGCGAACAGGTAGCGATTCTGCGCATCCTTCTGCAGTTCGATATCCATCCAGTCCAGTTCGCTCATGACCGTCGCGTCGGCCGCCAGCTTGGCCTGCTTGCGCACCTGGTAGATGGCCCGGCGCACCGTGTCGATGGACGTGTCGCCAGCCTTGGACAGCGAAGCCGTGAACGCGGTGGCCTGGGTCATGATGCCGGGCAGGTTATTGCCCGTGCCGTCGCCCTTGAGAAGCTGCTCTTCTTCTTCCAGCTTCAGGTCGTAGCGCAGCAGCTGTTGCAGATAGCCGAACAGCTGCGGCACGTCGTCCAGGGCTTCGTCGGACACGGGGATCCAGACAGCGATTTTCTTCACCAGGTCCGTCTTGGATTCGAAGGTGACGTTGCTTTGCGGCTTGGTGCCGCCTTCGGCCACCGGCGCCGCACCGCGGGTGTGCAGCAGTTCCTTGTAGTAAGTGAAGCTCGAGGTGGTAACAGGCACCGAGGGGATCAGGTCGCGGATGCGCAGTTCCTGGCGCGGAGCAGCCTGGATCGTCGGATCGAACTGGGGGATGACCAGGCCGGCGCTGGTGACCTTGGTTTCCTGCATGGCGGCCATGTCGCCCTTGGAAACCTCGATCTCGGCGGCGGCCTTGCCATTTTCGCGCAGGGCTTTGTATTCGCCGTGGTCCCTCACGAAGTCGATGAAGCCCTTCTTCTCGGGCTGGCGGCCGCGCAATTGCACGCCCTTTTCTTCCATTTCCAGAACCTTGTCGACGATCTTTTGCAGTTCGCCCTTCTGGTTCTCAATGGCGGCTTTCATTTCGGCCGTGACGGATTCCCCCTTCTGGATCGATTCCGACGCCTTGTCGTACTTCTGTTGCAGGCCGGCAAAGCCGTCCTTCAGCTGCTTTTCCAGCGAATCACGCAGTTCTTTCACATCGGTGGTCATTTCGACGCTCCAAATAAGTATTGAAAAGATTGAGAGAGATTTTTCAGCTCGTCCACGATCACCGTGTCCGCCGGTCCACCGTCTCGGTGGATAGCGGGAAAGCCGAGAGAGGCGACCGCAGCCGCCTCCTTTTGGGATAGGCCCATGCGATCGCGCAGGGCGGTTTCAAACAGCCGGATATCCGATTTCACGCTGGTAATCTGGGCTTCCGGATTCATGCCGAACGGCACCAGGGAGGCTTCCCACAGTTCGGCTTCCTTGATCACCCTGACCGTGCGGCCGGAGCGCTCTTCGTATGCAGCGGTAATGGTGTTGAAGCCAATCGACATGGAGTCGAGCGGCCCGCCATCGCGCATCAGTTCGTAGGCGTCCTTGGCATAGCTGACATTTAGATTCACCTGCCCTTTCAGGTGCAGGCCGTGCGAATCCTGGGTATACGCCGCAGTGCCGATGAGCTTGCGCAGGTCATGAAAAAGGGCCAGCTTGAGCTGGCCCGATCGGGTGGTCCTCACTTTGACGAAGGCCCCAGGAAGAATGATGTCGTCGCCCAGGTCCACGTTGTTAAAGACAGAGGCATATCCCTCGAAATTGCCCTTGTCATCCACCGCTTTGACTTCGAACGGGCATTCAACTTTGCTGAGCATTTGCACTCATCTCCCACCGGGTGACCCGGTCATATTCCTCGCCGACAAGCGGCTCCATGTTCTCTTTGCGCCGAACTTCGTTAATCGACATCCAGCCCGACCCGTTCGACCCACCAAGGGAGGCCTGGTAGTACTGCGCGCGCGCCGAGCTATCTGCTCGCAATAGCCCCTCAACCACGAATTCCAGGAAGAGGCCAAGCTTCGAGAGCAACTTCTCGTTGATCTCGTCCTCGATGGCGTCGATGTACGGCTTCAGGCCGAACGTGACGAATGCGCTTTTCTGCTGCTCCAGATTCGACCCCATGATCGATGTCTTGCTGGCGCGGTTGGCGAGCCACAAGGGGACACCCCAGATACCCGCCAAGGCTTCTTCCTGGAACTGCTGCGATTCGATGAACTGGCTATCCTTCTGGCTCAAGCCCGCAGGCACGATTTTCGGATTGCCCTGTAGGATCGCCATCTTGCCGATGTCGGCCGCATCGCCCTGGCGCACGTCCGGAAATTTCTCCAAGACCTGGATCTGCTGCTCCTTCGTCAGGAACTGCTCGTAGATCACGTATCCGCCGGTGAAGCCGCCCTTGCGCATGAAGCGCGCCGACCAGTTCTGACCCGCTTTGGCCAGGCCCATGGACTCGGCTTGAAACTCAACGGGCGACAGGCCGCATATGCCATCTGCGCTGAACAGCTTGAAATGCAGCATGTTCTCCGGCGATACCGGGAATCGCTGCCCCTTGAGCGTGACCCAATACAACAGGTCTGCCGTCTCGGTATCGATTTCGACGGCATCCCACGGTAGCGGCGTCAACCCGATCCATTCCCCTTGCGCGTTTAACTCGATCAGGTTGTATGAGTTGCCGACAAGAGCCATGTTCACGACAGCCGCTTTCAAGAACGTCAGCCGCGTCATGTAGGGATTTGGCTTGCGCAGCAGCCGCAGGACGCGGCGCTCGGCCGCGGTTGCCCCGGTCGCCTTCAGTCCAGTCTGATCAACGTACAGTGGCGCAGGGAGGCCGCCCACAGATTCGCTCAGGATCTTGGCGCAGGTCCAAATGATGGGAACCGTCATCGCCTTCTTGGGCGTTATGCGCTCTCCGGACTGCGTCCGCTTGCCGCCCACCGACATATCCACTTCCACGTAATCGCCCGTCTTCGGGTCCGTGTAGCCGAACATGCGCCAGGTCAGCGGGTTGTACCAACGAAAAGTAGCCATTAGCCGATCAGCCCAAAAAATCCGTTTTCAAGGTAGTCATCCAGGCCTGCGGTATCCTCCACAAGCGAATTTGCCGCCCCCAGCGCCATTGCCAGGGCCACGGCGGCGTCGATCTTGTTGACCGAGCGCAGCTTGGACAGCCAGTGATTGCCCCATTTGTCCTCTTCGGCGACGGCCGACATGATCGCGGAGACAAGCACGGGACTTTTACGCAACCGAATTCGACCTTCTAGCAATGCCTCTTCCAGCATTCGAACGGACCCCGGCATCCACATTCCTTCTGGAACAGGATCGCCGTTGCGCTCGGCTGCCTTGACTGCCGACTCCAGCGGCTTGCCTTTTTTCAAACCGCCCTGCGGATGCTCCGCAAAGGTGATGGCCAGACCCAGCGCTGCCACATCCTCTTCAAATTTCTTGAACGCGTAGCGGTCATATCCGACCAACTGGATGCTGTAGTCCCGGTCATACTCGGCCAGCGTCTGCGCCACATGGCGGTAGCTGATCGTTTGCCCCGGCGGAGCGTGCAAATGCCCTTGCCGAACCCAGACGCCGTAGGGCAACTTGTCCCGCAATTCGCGCGCCGCGACCGTGTCGCCAGGCGTCCATGCCTCAACCCAGGCGTCATAGGTGGGCTTGCTGACTGTCCGCCGTTCTCCGTCCACCGTCACTTCCATATCTACGGTGCCAGTTTTAACCACGGCGCCCAGGGCAGTGATGTCGCGATTCTGTGACAGGTCCAGGCCAAGGTACACGCGCTCTCCGTGATGCTCCACAGGGTCAAAGTCACAGAGCGCCGGTTCCAACGTCTCACGGGTCATCCATGCTGTCTCGGCATCCGTCCATACGCAGAAGTGCAGCCGCTGGATGCCGTTCAGCGCCCCCGGCAGCGCTTTTGCCTGGGCAACCACGTCGGCCAAGTACTGCTCCGTGATCGTCACGCCCAAAAGCGGGTTTGCCTTGATCCAGCAGCTCGGGTCATTGAGGGGGTCATCGCCCTTGTCCAGGGCGCAGACGTAGCTGAATGTCCGATCATCAATCACGCCGCCCACGAAAGTCGGGTCGTTGACCGCTTCAGTATGGCCGGCAGCGACCTTCACCGCGTGCTCATGCTCTTCCCAGCAGACCGACGTGCGGTCACTGCCCGAGTTCGTGATCATGAATAGCAGAGGCGCGCGACGGAACTTGAAGCCGCGCTCCAGCACTTCAATGATCTTGCGGTCCGGCAGTTCGTGAACCTCATCTACCAGCACGAAGTATGGTCGCGGTCCCGAGCCGGTCTTGCCGGTGTCACGCGATACGGGGCGGAAGAAACTTCCGCTCGCGTGGTGCGCCATGTTGAATTCGCGTCCCTCTCCGCCAGCGAAGGCAATACGCTTCGCCAGCGCGGGCGACTGCTTCACCATCTTCACTGCGTCGGCAAACAGAATGCCGGCCTGATCCTTCTTTGCCGCGGCGGAGTAAATCTGCGCGCCGGCCTCGCTATCTGCGGTCATCCCCAGCAGGCCGAGGCCGCCGGCTAACGGACTTTTGCCGTTGCCCTTCCCCTGCTCGACGTATGCGCGCCGAAACCGCCGTGTCCCGTCCTCCTGGAGCCAGCCGAAGATCGATCCGACAATGAAAGCCTGCGAGGGCTCCAATGTGAATTTCTGGCCGTCGAACTGCCCCTCGGACAGCCGCAGGACGTTTTCATAGAAGTCGAACGCGTACTGGGCGGCGTCCAGGTCGAAATGCAAACCGCGTTCGTGAGCCTTTTCCAGATCCAACAGGTGACGACGGCACGCATTGCGCACATGCGGCCCGGCGACAATCTCACCGGCAACTACCGCCTCGGCGTATGCTGTGGTCCGGTCATTTGCGCTGGAAGAACGCTTCGTCCGGGTCTTCTTCTCCACCTGGGTCATGCGCTACCTTGGATTCGTCAACCGGGGTCGCCCCCAACTTAGAGAGGATCGAACTCAGGGCCTGGGTTGCCGATACGCCGAACTCCGCCTCTGGATCGTCCATGCGGGCCACCCAGATGCAGGCCAGGCGCAGCAATACACGGTGCGATGAGTTCAGCCACGACATCTCCGCAGCAAATTCTTTCCACGCCTTTTTCTCGGCCACCGTCATTTGCTTGTACGGCAAGCCCAACGGGCGCGTGTTCTTCGGCTTGGTCCGGCCCGCATGGCGGCCAGGATTTTTCATGGCGGCGCCAGAAGCTGCCGCCTTGTCGACAGGAAGTCGGGGACGGGCCATTTATCTGCTCATTTATTGATCAAAACCGGACCTTTGGGGGTCGTCCGGCCAATTGTGGATACGCGCGTTTTCG
>Ga0265319_1000251_pt1 | contig 40433 bp, 67 predicted proteins | sample 4824metaG_FD_192443 | JGI IMG/M metagenome (GOLD analysis project Ga0265319, IMG submission 192443) | Rhizosphere microbial communities from Carex aquatilis grown in University of Washington, Seatle, WA, United States - 4-8-24 metaG | ecosystem: Host-associated > Plants > Roots > Rhizosphere >...
CAGGTACTGGAGCATTAGGTCTCTCAACTGATGCGGCGGCTACGACCGTATCTCTAGCAACAGGTGCTGGAGCTAAACTAGTAACCCTTGGCTCAACCAATGGTGCTAGCGCAGTAACGGTACAATGTGGAACAGGAAACATCGCAGTGAATGGCGGTGGTAATACTGTAGCAATTGGTAGTGATGCCGCAGCAAACACGGTGACAGTCGGGTCAACTAATACCACAGCAGCAACCACAGTTCAGTCGGGATCAGGCGCTCTTGCAATTACGGCTACTAACGGCACGCTCACAGCCAACTCTGGAACAGGCGCTCTCGGTGTATCAACCGACGCAACAGCAACTACAGTATCCATAGCAACCGGCGCAGGCGCAAAAGCTCTGACAGTCGGATCAACAAATACAACAAGTGCGACAACTCTACAATCAGGTTCTGGTGGAGTTACAATTGCTTCTGGAGCAACAGCAGGTAACGTTCTAGTAACTCCTATTACAGGAAGTGTTGCTGCTACATCTATCACAGTGAACGGAAGAGTGGGACATGCCACCTTCACAGGCGTAACAACTGCATCAGGAAGCTCTCAAGCCTTTGCAATCACTAACTCATCAGTATCAGGGACTGCCCAGGCAATCTTTGTAAGCGCAGATAACCTTGGCACAAACGATGCTCAGATGACGATTACACGTGTAGTGCAAGCTGCTAGTACTCTGACCGTAACTCTTAAAAACAACGGTGCGGCTGCACTTAACGGCGACGTGCACATCAACTGGTGGATCATAAACTAAGGTAAAATATGGCACAGAACGTAAGGTTTGATACTCTCAGATCCTTAGCATTTGGAAGCATAACTGGGTCATTTGTTGCTGTAGGAACCCCAACTACACAAGCATCTCGCTTAGTATGTATAACGAATACCTGTGATACAGACATGTTCTTTAGCGTAGATGGCATTAACAATCAGCTCTATGTCCCATCCAAGAGCTTTAAATTGTTTGACCTTTGCACTAACAGAACGCATGTGGATCAAGTATTTGTGCTTCCCATCAACACACAGTTCTATGTAAAGCAAGTATCTGCGCCAGGAAGTGGTTCGGTTTATATCGAAATCGTTTACGGAAGTTAACATGAGCGACGCTAGAAGTTTTGCCCAAGATAACACTGAGAAGACTCCAGAAGAAAGACTGGCTTTACTTGAAGCTAAGATCCCTTCTTACCAAGATCGCATAGCTGCTTATGACGCCCTCTTTGATGAGATGCATGCGTTAGTTCTTAAGATCGAGATGGAGAAAGAGAAGACTGATGGCTATAAAAAAGCTATTGATAGTCTCGGGGAGAACGTAGCAAAACTTCACAACCTCCAAGTTGAACGAGTTAATGGTCTTCAGAGTGATCTCATTGAGCATGCAGGAACATCGGCAAAGATCATATCTGGGCAGAGTGATATCCAAGGAAGCGTTACAAAGATGCTGGATGATGTTAAGGGTGGTATGGCGACTCTTAAGAAGACTCAAGACGAGGCTTTGGCAACTAAAGCAAACGCTGCAGAAGTGGGGGCTTTACAAGTCACAATTAACAAGAACGCCGCTCAACATGCACAGATGTTCAATGATCTTCGCAAGTCAGTAGATGGTATTGTTTCACAGCTAGAAAGTGATATCAAATCCACAAAAGACAACAGCATTTCTCCTGCTGCATTCATTTCATCAATTGATTTAATCAACACCCAAGTCACGGCTTTAAAGGCAGATTCAGCCAATAGTAAAGCCGCTTTACCTTCTGTTAGTTTGCAATTGGAATGCAAAATTGCAAAAGCAATCGACGATCTTCGCAATGAACTTACCTCTAAGCCAAGTGATCTAGTTGATTTCAAGAATGATATTCTCAAGAAACTAGAGGCGATCGCTCTTGATGCAAGTAGTGCGAATTTACGTTCTCAGAATTCAGATAAGAAAGTATTTCTACTAGAGAAACAACTAGAGAATGCCCAGCTGCTTATAAAAAAACTTGAACTGAAGTAGTTCTAGGGGGTTGTTATTAGCCAAGCAGGAGCACTCGAAAATGGTGGAGGTGTCCTACCTCCTGATGTCCCAACTCTATTTGTAGCCAATATTGGGTCTGCAACACCTTCCTCAAATACGCTTAATATATTAGGTGCTGGATCAGTTACTACTACAGGATCTGGCGATACGATTACCATATCTATATCAGGAGAAGGATATACCTGGAATGTCGTTACAAGTGCCTCCCCTACAAATCCAATACAAATCTTGGCAGATAATGCATATATCTGTTCGGGAGCCTCTTTGGTCACATTTACTCTTCCTTTGACCCCTACGATTGGAGATACCTTTAAAATATTTAGTCTTAGCAGTAAATTTCAAATAATACCTAATGGTGGACAAAGTATTGTAATAGGTACAGTTACGGGACATGCAGGGTCTACTGGAACTGTAACAAGCAATAGTGCGGGAGATGAGGTAACCATTTCATATATGGGGAGCAATACATTTCAGAGTGAACCTCCTCAAGGAACCCTTACAGTCGTAACATAGGACAAATTATGCCAGCAACACCAGCCAATGCCTTAAACGTCTCAGCAGCAGGGCTAGTAGGCTTTGATGGGACAGCCACTTTCGTAGGATCTACAACAACACAATATAACGTGATTGTTGGAGGTTCTTCTTCTGATTTGGTCGCTAACGTAGCCCCTTCAGCAACTTCAGGAATACCATTAGTATCTGGAGGTTCTTCTGCTAACCCATCTTTCACTACTGCAGTCGTTGCGGGGGGTGGAACAGGAAACACAACTTTCACAGCCTATTCTGTTATATGTGCCGGAACCACAGCAACAGGAGCTTTTCAGAACGTTTCAGGAGTTGGCACATCTGGACAAGTATTAACTTCTAATGGAGCTTCAGCACTTCCGACATGGCAAACAGCATCGATAATCGGAGCCTGGACAGACGAATCAACTTCATTCAGTGCAGCGGCTAATAATGGTTATTTTGTAACAGGGACAGCGACGGCTACAATGCCTGCATCTCCATCTCAAGGTAATGTGATTTCTTTTGCGGTAGATACAGTAAACATTCTGACTATCACAGCGAATACAGGACAGGTTATACGAGTAGGATCCACAGTGTCTGCATCTGCCGGTACCTGTGCTAGTAACAAGCGTGGGGATGCAATTACTCTTGTTTACAGATCAGCTGATACGGCTTGGATAGCGGTTCCCGGAACGCAAGGGACATGGACAGTAACATAAGGTATATAGATGGCCGGAACACCAAGTAATGCAATCAACGCATCCACAGCAGGCATAGTGGGATTTGATGGAACTGCTACGTTTACAGGGACAGCTGTTACTCAATACAACCTCCTTGCAGGTGGATCGGCGAACGATACGATCTCTAATATAGCTCCCTCAGCAACTTCAGGAACTATACTTCAATCCCAGGGATCATCAGCCAATCCCGCGTATTCTACTGCGAGTTATCCTGCTACAACCACGGCCAATGACATCCTATATTCTTCTTCTGCAAACGTTGTGGGACAAATCACTACGAACAATAGAGCTGTTTTAACTACAACGACTGGACAAGTTCCTGCATGGAGGGTAATTGGTGATGGTCAGGTTATAATTGGGGCTACTTCTGGAAATCCTGCAGCAGGGAATATTAGTGCTGGTGCGGGGATCGTTGTAACAAATGGGGCTAATACTATAAGTATAGCAGGAACTGGGGGTGGCTTTACTTGGACAGATGTGACAGGTGGTTCTGCAACAGTTGCAGCCCAAAATGGGTATTTAGCAGATAAATCTACGCTCACTACCTTTACCCTTCCGACAAACAACGCGATTGGAGATACGATTCTAATAGTAGGTGTGGGTACTGGCGGATGGAAGATTGTGTACACAACTAATCAAAAGATCATTTTTGGAAGTTCTACCTCTACAGTCTCAACTGGAAACGTAGCAAGTACGAACACGGCAGATTGCTGCACTCTCATATGTACGACAGCTAGTGCTAGCGCTCCAATTTTTACAATAACAAACGCAGTTGGAAACTTAACGGTGGCATAATGGTTACGAACAATAGCTCAGATTATTCCCCTACACAATACAACGTCCAGACAGGTGGTGCTAGTGGCACACTTAACAACGTAGCTCCTTCTTCAACTTCTGGCGTTCCTGTTATATCTCAAGGAGCATCGTCGCAACCAGTATTTGGAACAGCAGTCGTTGCGGGTGGAGGCACAGGAGATACGAGCTTTACAGCTTATGCAGTAATTTGTGGAGGAACAACTACTACGGGAGCTCTTCAATCAATAGCGAGTGTTGGAAGCTCTGGAAATGTTCTTACATCGAATGGTGCGGGTGCATTACCAACATTCCAAGCTGCAGCTGGCGGAAGTGGTTTTACAACTATCAATATCCAGACGTTCACTTCCTCAGGAACTTATACGCCAACGGCCAGCATGAAATATTGCATCATCGAGTGTGTCGGAGGAGGAGGAGGAGGAGGGGGAACCGCTAATACTGGAGTTGGAAGATGGTCCTCTGGGGCAGGTGGTGGTGGTGGTGGATATTCCAGAAAATTCGCATCTTCGGCAACTATTGGAGCATCGGAAACTGTCACTATTGGAGCTGCCGGAACTGCTGGATCTTCTGGCCAGAATGCGGGTGGCAGTGGAGGCGATACTAGCGTTGGAACAATTTGTATCGGGAAAGGAGCAACTGGTGGTGCGGGGAATGATGGATCTGGCTCAGCGATTTCTATCGGAGGTGCTGGAGGAGTAGCAGGAACTGGCGATATTACATTTCCAGGACAACAAGGACAATATTCGTACGCAAGCACAAGTGTATTTTATCCACAAGGAGAAGGCGGCTCTTCCTATTTTGGATATGGAGGTAGATGCGCTATAGCAACCCCAGGAACAAATAATGCAGGACAAAATTATGGTGGGGGCGGTGCTGGAGGAAGCTCATACAATCAAGACGGCGCGTCTGCCGGATCGGCAGGAGCAAAAGGTGTCGTAATCGTAACTGAATATATATAGGAGTAACCATGACAGACCAATACACGAACCAGACTTACTCCATAGCAACGGGAGCGAACTCGACATCTCCCTTTGTTACGCATTTCTCAACACGTGACCCGACAGCGCAAGATGTAAACTACCCTATTCAGAAGCAATGGATCAACACTACAAGCCAAAAGTTCTGGGTATTGTCTGGCTTTACAACTACTAATGCAGTCATTACAGCTGATTGGCTTTTATTTCCTCAAGGCTCAGCAACTGCAGAGACTCTTACAGGTAACTCAGGTGGTGCAGTAAGCCCTGATGGGAGTTCGAACATCAACGTCGTTGGAGATGGGACAACAATCACTATTGCAGGGAATCCTGGCTCTCACACTTTAACAGCCCAATTAATCGGAGCAGTAACTAGCCTATTCACAGCAGATTCAGGTACAGCGACTCCATCAGGTGGAGATATAATCCTTGCTGGTGGTACAGGGATGAGCACATCTGCATCAGGACATACAGTTACTTTCACACCAAGTACAGCAGTCGCGACTTCTTATGTGACAGATTCAGGAACAGCCGTTCCATCTTCTCACGTATTGCATATAGTTGGTGATGGCGTAGCAACTTCTACTTCTGGATCTGGATCTACCGTTACAGTTTCTTTCTCTGGATCATCTGTTGTTGAGACGTTGACTGGAAACTCCGGAGGAGCTATTGGACCATCTGCTAACAACATCAACGTCGTTGGTGATGGATCAACAGTATCTGTAGCAGGTTCAGGGCACACTCTTACTATTAGCTCAATGGGAAGCGTTCCAATTTCGTTTGTTGGAGACTCTGGTACGGCAACACCTTCTTCTGGAGTATTAGATCTATTCGGCTCTGGAAGCATCACAACAGTCGCATCTGGTCATCAAGTAGTCACAGAGCTAACAGGATTAACCAATCACGCAGTTCTAATAGGTAACGGTTCTACGACGATCACGAAAGTAGGCCCTACATCTACGGCTTTACAGGTATTACAATCCCAAGGGGCAAGCGCTGACCCTGCATTCTCTACAGCAACCTATCCTGCGACCACTACAGTCAACGACATCCTTTACTCAAGCTCTACAAACGTTGTGGGGCAGATCACAACAGCTAACGATGCAGTACTTACCACAAGTGCGTCTGGAGTACCTGGTTGGGTAACAATGGCAGCAGATGGAGACTTGCTTATTGGATCAAGTGCAGGAGCACCACTGGCGGCAACACTCACAGCTGGTACAGGCATCTCGATTACTAACGGACATAACAGCATAACGATTGCCAACACCGGGAACGTGTTTGCTTGGCATAACGTTATGACTTCTTCACAGGCTATGACCTCTAATAACGGCTATATGATCAACAATGGAACGCTATGCACACTTGCTCTTCCTGCATCTTCTTCTTTTGGTGATACTATTTCAATTGTAGGCTATGGAGTAGGCGGATGGGCAATATCACAAGCATCAGGGCAACAAGTGATCGTTGGGATAAATAGCTCAACGCTGGGAGCTACAGGAACAGTGACATCATCTAATCAATACGATGCAATCACTCTTCTATGTGCAGTAGCCAATACAATATGGGTTCGAATTAACCACGCAGGAAATATAGGTACATCATGACGTTTACAAATCCAAGTAATGGTCCATATCTGAATGCTAAAGGAGAACTCGTAGTAGGAACGGGAGCAGGTACACAACCTGGTCTTCTTACTGTTGGATCTAATAACCAAGTATTGACAGCAGATAGTTCTCAGACAACGGGAATGAAATGGGCAGCTTCTTCTTCAGGAGGAGGACTTGTTTTAATCCAGTCACAAAGCGCCTCTAGTTCTTCTGCATTGCACTTTACATCGGGGCTGGTCTATGTAGACTATTTGATAGTCCTGTCTAATATAGTAACAGCAGGAAACCCAGATACGATATACCTGCAAGTGTCAACGAATGGAGGGTCTTCTTATTTATCAACTGGATATCAGGGTTATAGTGGAACGCTTTTGAATTCATCACCTATTTACAATTTAACGAGTCCAAATGCCTTTGTTCTGGCAACTAACATACAAAATACGGCTGGAGCTGCAGTATCGGGACAATTTCAAGCAACGTTTGGAACAGCAAATTCAGTAGTTGTTGGAACAACGTTTTTATATAGTTATGGAGGAGGTAATAACTGGGCTATGTATGGCGGTGGCGGTGGCGGCCCTGCAAATGCAAATGCTTTCCAGATCGTAGTAGGATCAGGAACCATTGTATCAGGAACCGTGACTCTGTATGGATATAATGAATAATTAATCATGCATAGGGGTGATATCAACTCTGAGAAGCCCCTTCCAAATGAAAATGTCAAGCTGCTTTACATCCAGAACTTTCGCAATGTCTATCAAATCTACCCCAGCAATCTTCTGTTCTTCATAATCCTTCATGGCTTTGACCCAGCACCTCTCAGCATGCTTTACACGCTCTTCTAGTTCTTCCCCACGCAGTTGATTACGCATGGCTGTAGATATAGGCCGGGATCTCATGAGGAGAAATAGGGGACTATGAACTTAACTATTAGACATAAGGCAATTGAGCCTATCACTAGTAATATGACGTAGTAGAGTATGTCTTCAATGGTCATGATGATGACTCCATGTGCGGTAATTTATCAGAAGGTGTTCCTTCTTTTAGTTTCTCTACCAATACTGAGTGCCATTTTATAGCGTCTTCTTTAGTTGAATAGCGCTGCATATAAAGATCATCATAATCTATCCCTTCCTCGTCTCTACCAAAGATCATCGTCTCAAATATTAGAGGAGGACCCTCGCCATAGTTAAGATTTACTCCAAGCCAAACCGTACTAATCCAAAATTTACCAATCTCACCATTGGCCAATATTCTACAGTCAGTGACTTCGGAAAGACTCATCAAATCATTCCAGGCTTCCACAGAAATGTCATTGCCATCGAAGTCATAACACACGAGGTGAGTTCCTCTTTTTAGTCTATTAACCATTCCTTCGCCTCATAGATATAGCAGTAACAGCGCCTTCAGTGAAATCCTCAACTTGCTTAGCATTTTTCCGGCTGATTCTCGATTTTTTATTGATCCAGTCATAGACAGTAGGAGGAGATACTGCGATCCTTTCTGCGAACTCTAACACTGAAATATCTTTACTATCTAAAAATTCCTTTAATTCCATAATCCCTCATTTGTCCTAAACTTAGTATAAAAGCTTACGAAAATTATACAAGAAAGATATTTACGCCTTACACAAACACAAAAGATATACAACAAACACACAACAGTGGTAAGCTTTAGACAAGACCCATAACTACTAACAGGAGAGTACAAATGGAGAACCAGAAAATATACGAGGCATTGGTAAAAGCTCAGGCAGAATTCGAGCCGGTGGTATTTGACAAAGCCAATCCTCACTTTAAGAGCAAGTATGCCACGCTAAACGCAATGCAAAGGGCTACGATGCCTTATCTCAACAAGCATGGCATGTCAGTACTACAGATATTAAAATCCCAGCCAGAAGGAGATATGGTGGTAATTACAAGACTTGCACACATCTCTGGAGAGTTCATTGAATCTGATTTCTTAGTGATGAGAGCAGGCAAGAACGACCAACAATTAGGATCGTCTATTACGTACGCGAGAAGATTTGCTTATGCTGCTATACTCTGTCTTTCGGCATGTGAAGAAGAAGATGATGGCAATACTACACAAGAAATTAGACCTGTGTCTAAGAACACAGCTCGTAATGCAGAGCCTTCAACACAAACTGACGCTGGCTACCTATCCGAAGCACAAGCTAAATACATTACTCTCATGATCAATGGTGATGAATACTTAGAAGAGCAGATTTGCAAAGAGCAGAAAGTAGACTCCATCGCTCGCATATCTAAAATGAACGCAACAGCAGTGATCGACCAACTCAAGAGGAAGAACTATGCAACAGTTTAATTTCGATAGCTGGTATCAAAAACTAGAAGATGACCATGAGGATGATAGATTGAAAAAGATCGAAGAATCCAACCTATACGAAGAATACATTGAACTATCTGGGAATCCTGGACAGTTGGATGGCGAGGAGGAAGTATGCTAACGCTTGAGCAATTAGAGGCTAGGAAGACCACCATTGGAGCATCTGATCTCGCCCCTATCCTAGGCATTAGTCCCTTTAAGAATATCCACCAGCTCTATGACGAAAAAGTCCATGGCAAAAGTCATTTCTACTCCAAAGCTATGGATCGAGGTAATAGATTAGAGCCTAGAGCGCGTGAGATATTCTGTGAGAAGACAGGCATAAAAATGAATGAATGTGAAACCTTTGCTCATCCAGATCGTTTCTGGCAAACAGCCACTCCTGACGGTTTGGATGATGCAAGGTCCCTAATCCTAGAGATCAAATGCAACAGCAAAGAGCGTCATGAGCAAGCAAACCAGGGGATCATACCAGTCTACTACCTAAGCCAGATCCAACAACAAATGGAGGTGCTTAGCATTGACCGCGCAATGTATTTCAGTTGCTTTGCCTTAGATGACGAGATAGTTGACACGACTATGATAGAAGTTAAAAGGGATATGGCATTCATGGAAGAGGCTACAAGTAAATCCTATAGCTTCTGGAAGAACATCATGGATCGGACACCCCCGGAGGGTTATCAATCCGTTGAGGAGATCATGGAAGTGCAAGATCCAGAATGGGAACTCTTAGTTGATAGATGGCAGAGAGCATGTGCGGCTGAAGCTGAGAAAGAACTAATCAAAGAAGAAATGCTAAGGTATACGAATGGTAGACCTGCGAAAGGGTGTGGATTAAGTCTTACCCAATGCAGCAGAAAGGGGACGGTGGATTATTCCAAGATTCCCGAGATTAGAGGGGTAGACTTAGAGAGATACAGAAAGCAAGCGACTACTTATTGGAAAATAGGCTAACGCTTTTTCTTCTTCATCTTAGAACACTCTTCAAGCTTCTTATCTCTTGGGATATCTTTCTTGATTAGAGTGTTCATCATCTTGTCGATCTTAGCTTTGTCTTTTTTGATGAGCTTATTCACAACTAGCACTTGCCCATTTTAGCTTTTACTGCTTTCTCTTTGCCATCTTTGTGGTGATGTTTCTTTTCTTGTTTCTCATGATGCATTTCTTTCTTTTCGTGCTTCATGTGTTCTTTCTTCTTCGCCATAACCTACCTAAATTTTAGTTATTTCTTTTTCTTTTTAGACTTGCCTGCAACGCTCATCGCGATCGCCACAGCTTGTTTTTGGGGCTTTCCTTCTTCCATCTCAGTACGAATATTTGAACTGATAGCTTTCTTACTCTTACCCTTGGAAAGTGGCATTTCAGACTCCATGGTCTATAACAATTATTTTGATATGATCGGATTCTGCGTAATATTTCTCAGCACTTATTTTAAACACCTGATTATCGTCCAAGATCACTATTCCTTTGAGGCAATCGGCAGTAGCCTTAAAAAGGTTGTCTAAATCGGGTTTAACTGCATGTTTAATACCACCCGCTACCATGGCATTGATTTTTGATTTTGCGCAGGATTTATAGGGTTTAAACGCGAAATAGAGGCATATCTCGACAGGACTTGTGATCATTTGTTTGTCCCAAGCCGTTTTGATGAGCCACTTCAAAGCATTCTTTTTGTTAGATCTAGTGTCATAAGCCCCGAATCTAGTAACTATAGGGGCTGACCATGGGAAGGCTTTCATGTCGACAGTGATCTCATGTTTCAGGGGCATGATGGAGGACCTTTCTTATCATCGAAGAACAAGATGAATGTGATGAAGAGGCCGATGATGCAACCGAGGATGAGGAAGTAAAAAAAGTCAGTCATGCGGGCACAAACTCTACGTTAAAAGTTTCACAGACGCTTCTCCAAAGCTCACTGGGATTCATTGCTAGGGAGTAATCTTTCCCACGAGCTACGAGATATTTCCCTTCAATTTTTATATAATTTTGTAACCCTTTGCTAGCTAATCCTTCGCGAAATTTTTCAAACAAGGAAATGTTCTTAGATACATTCATGGAAACGATGGGGGTAGCGACACGCTGCATCATGATTTTATCCCACTGTTTTCGCAGAGTAGAAGGGCATTGAATGTTCTTACACCAAAAGTCATGGTCGAAGACCCAGTCGATCATTTGTTTTATTTCCTCCCAAGAGCGTTTATCAATTCGGTTCAGACGATCCATAGCAATGTTCCACTTAGAAAAATCCGGAACAGTAGTCATTTCGTAAACTTCCTTTTTCTTTGAGAACAGATATCTAGATGCGTTTTCTTTTTCTGACTGAGAGGTAGTGGAAGGGGTGTCGTCGATCGGACTTTTAGGACGTTCGACATTACAGTTATTCTTAGTTAAGTCATTCTTAGTACAGTAATTCTTTAGTAGTTGCACGTTTTCCGGTTCCTGAACATCCGCGTCCGGGTTTTGAGACACGGTAGAAATATTTTTAATTTGCGGAAGTTCAAAAATTTCATAATCACAACCACTAAATCTACCATTCTCGATTCTTTGTTCAGATCGAATGATGTATCCAAATTGAATGCCTTCATTGATTACAGAATAGAGAGCGGTTTTACTTTCTTTGAGAACAGAGGCCATTTGACGAACATAAAATTCCCAGTCATTGGGCTTAGATAGGCAATAAGCCAAGAAGCCTTTCAATTTCAGAGAAAGGTTTGGATCTTCCAGGAATCTTTTATCGATTGAAACGAAATTTTCTGATTTGCGCACCCTTAGAACAGACATATGGACCTCCATCGTCAAGTTTTGGAGGCATCAACTTTTCAATTTTTATTTACTATTTTCAGTAAATCCATCTTGGAGTACTTTATTCGACATCTTTAGTGCGAATTTTCTTCCTGCCGGTTGAAAGTTTGTTGATACCCAGAGACCGAGCGACGAACTCGGTCTCTTTTCTTTTATGAAGGAAAAATTACTCCTCCCAATAAATATTTTCCTAGCACATTCGATCTTATTTCTTTTCGCCTCTATAGAAAAAAATCATCTATTGAAAATTAAAAAAATTTTTACGCTTAACTTTATTATGTTTTTAGCCTAAAGTAATTAATACAAAGTATGTGTTTTTTTACGCTTACCCCAGACAACTGGGTTAAGAACTCAGGGGAGTGGTTTAAAAAGCCTCTCCCTTTTTTATGACCTAAAGGATGGTCAACATGAAACTAATCGAATCCTTCAAAACGCTTGGGTACATAATCCGAGCATGCTTCGTAACTCCCTTCGGCCCTGTAACTATTCATCTCCACGATAAATCGGTATACCCAAGATGCTACTACGACTACAAAAGAAATGTGTGGACTTGTCCGAAACGGGACATCTTCTTTACAAGAGATAAAGTGTTCTATTGGCATAGACCTGAAAAAGTATTTTCTTACAACGATACGGAATATGACGATGACGATTGATATGGCCCGAGTAGTTCACATAGCAGAGCACCTTTGCAAGCTCATGAAAGATCACGACATTTCAAAAGAAGAGTTTGACTACGTAGCTGGAAGGATAATTGATTGGCATGCTATCGCTAATGAAAGGATGGTTTTGGATTTAGTACCAGACAACGAACCATGTGCGTGCTGCCAGGCAAAAGAAAAGCCCTAAAGGACTTATACCAAGAAAAGTGGGTTATTGCGAAAAAACGAATAAGTTCGACCATCTCGTGCAGAGCAACGAAATGGTAAGACTAGACTGTAATTAAACTTTTAATTATAACCTGATTTAAAAGAGAAAAAATGGTTAGGAATGGCGAAACATTTTATTGTCTTAAATGTAAAAAGGGATTTCCTAAAAAGAAAAGAGGAACCAAGCTTCCAACATTTTGTTCTAAGATTTGCAGCAATAGATACACCTCAACACGAAGAAAATCATTTCTCGACAAAATACCTGATGAGGACATGATAGCCTTAATAAAAGAATGCGAAGGATATTCAAGGGCAATACATGAGAAACTTGGAGTATGCCCCAAAACCATGGCAAAGCATTTCCGAAAACGCACAAGGGTGCAATCCGTTTTAGTTGAAGAACGAAATAAAGCGTGGAAACCACGCCTAAAAAGATTAAAAGAAAAAGGGCTAGTTAATTATGGGAACACCAGGAGTGCCGCTTCAAATTCCGCGTGATGTAATAATTGCGGCTATTAAAAAATGTGGCGGGATAGTTTATAAAATATGCGAAGAACTTAACTGTAGCCATACTAAGCTGTATGACATTTTTAAAACAGATCCTGAAATTAAACAAGCACTAGATGCCGAACGTAATAACTACTACGAGAACAAGATTGACAAAGCCGACAGTATCATTGATCGCATACTAGATAGCCAAGAGGACATGGACAGATCCCTTAAAGCAGCTATGTTTCTACTTAACACCCATGAGAAAGCCCGCTTAAGAGGGTACGCTCCTCCTAACCTCATTCAGAATGATCAGGAAGGGGTGAAGTGTGCGATGAAGGACATTGCTGCCGGTATTGCTCTATTGCGCTCTGAACGGCCATCAAAGCAGAATACAAGTCCAGATGAGACACATGCATCCGAGCAGCTCCCTGAGGCAGATCTCGATAAATCTCAATAAGGCGAGAAAGTTCAGTGTCATTTTCCGATGAAAAGCTCACATTATCACCTAAGCAAAAAGAGTTTATAAGAGACTCTACCGCAAAGATCAATATAGCGCATGGTGCTGTTCGTTCGGGCAAGACACACGCGTCTCTCGTACGCTTCATAGAACTAGCCATCAACTGCCCAGACAACGACATAATAATGATTGGTAACTCATTCTCCGCTATCGAAGCTAACGCAGCTCGTCCTATAGCGGACACTCTTATGAGGGGATATTGTACATGGCAGCGAGGAAACCAGACGCTATTAATGGGAGATAAGCGTATCCGTGCATTGGGAGCGCACGATGAGAGCGCAGTCCGTGCAATACAAGGTAATACCCACTCCCTTGCTTATGTCGATGAGATGACAACTATCCCAGTTAACTTCATGGATATGCTCACAACGCGCCTATCTAAACCTCACAGCAAAATGGTTGGTACGTGCAACCCCGATTCGCCAGTACATCCGGTTAAGACACAGTTTTTAGATAACCCAGACAAGGAATATGCATATGGGCTACATTTCGAGATTGATGACAATCCTTCGCTTGATGAAAAGACTAAACGAGATCTCAAGACCAAATACACCGGACTTTTTTATCAACGCTATATTCAAGGCCTCTGGGTCCAAGCAGAAGGTGCCATATTCAGTGATTTTGACAGACAGACGCATGTCATCCCAAGAGCTCCTGGGTGTGCTCAACAGTTTTACGTCGGAATTGACTACGGAGCTCAAAACCCTTTCGCGGCAGTAATGATCGGATATAGATCAGAGCATACGCCTAGATTCTGGGTGGAAAAAGAGTACTATTGGGATCCTAAAAAAACCTTTAGACAGAAAACAAATAGTGAGTTCGCAGATGATATTGAGCGCTTTATTGACGGCTATAATGTACGCGGCTTGTATTTGGACCCTAGTGCTGAGTCTTTCAGTGTTGAACTCAAACGTCGAAAGATTAGATGCCTTGAAGCTGAGAACGATGTTTTCCCTGGTATTACTTTCATGTCTAACCTTATTAGCAATCATCAGCTTAAAATTCTGGATGCCTGTCCTAATTTGATAAGAGAGATGGAAATGTATGTATGGGATCCAAAGAAAGCAGCTCGAGGCATAGAAGAACCTATAAAGACAGCAGATCATGCAGTCGACGCTCTACGCTATGCATTATTTTCAGCTTTTGGTAAACGATATACAATGGATGCGATAAAGCAAAAGGACGACGATGGACCCCCACGATATGACCCTAGGCATTATGGATTTAGATAATTTCACCCAATGCTCTGAACAAAATCATGAATGGACGGGGATTCCTACAACAGAAGAAGTATGGTGTAAGAAGTGCGGCGAAGAAGATCACGTAATAATGAAGCGCTCGGAGCAAAATAACTCAGGCCCAAAAGCACCAAAAAATATGGAAGATGTTCGAGACTATGGATTTAGATAAAGAACGTTGGATCAGCGTGAAAGATATGCTCCCTCCTCGAGGGAAAAAGGTTCGCGTAACTCTTTATGATTTAGAAGAAGAAACAGCCGAGCTATGGCATAATGCTTGGATCTTCTCTGATGACGTATTAAGCAGGCACGAGAAGCTAAGCAATCTAAAAGAAATAAGAGACATGGACGTAACGCACTGGAAACAAATACACATGACAAAAGAAGTTACTCAATGCTCTGAGCAAAAACAATGCCCCACCATACAGGATTCTCTATGAAATCTCTACTCGCTCTACTAACACTACCTTTCACACTCTTCGCAGCTCATCACTTCCAGGGCCAGCACTACACGGCTGAGTTCTACGACTGTTCCGAGGCTATCTTAGACAATGCAGCTATCAAAGAAGCAATGATCGCAGGCTGTGTTGGAGCAGGGGCAACTATCATAGATCACATAGAGTATGAATTCGATAACGGCGGCTATACATGCCTTATCCTGCTTGCGGAGTCTCATGCATCTATCCATACCTACCCAGAATACAAAGCATGTTTCATAGATATATTCACCTGCGGCGATAGAACCCAACTCTCATGGTTCTATGATCAAATGCAAATGGTTCTTAAGCCCAAAGAGATCACAGATACCTTGATCAGTAGAGGGAAACATGAGTGATGCCAGAGAGTGGACTAACGAAGAAAACCAATCTGATACGACCTTTATGGCCATCCAATTGATAATGGAATTGATAAAGGTTAATAAAATCCCCGACCACACCGCAGTAGATGCCATGATACATATATTATTGGAGTCCCTAGGGAAGTCGCTTCCATCCAGAAAATCCGCTGAAGAGGTGTTCGATATGCTAAAAGAAGAGGGCTTGCGAGCATGGGATGTGTGTCAAGAAAAGAAGAAATAAATGCTTGGATTAATGTGAAGGACAGGCTTCCCAACCGATATGAATCTGTTGCAGTCTTATTTACTTATAAAAAGGGCCTTCCGACGCACGGTCATGGAATAAACGTTATCGATAAAATCAACGAAACAGATCAATGGTCATTCTATCCAGATGAAATAGAAATAACCCATTGGACGCCTCTTCCAGAATTACCTAAGGAGATACAATGAAAAATGAAACAGTAGTGCTAAAAAACTTTACCATATGCCTTGATAGCGAATGCGAACTCTTCACAAAGATCAGATGCAAAGAACTAATCGTAGACAAAGACGGGATACTTTTAGCATCCCTTGGCCCAGATGAGTTTGTGGCGATGTATAAAGAGTGGACTTATTGGATAAACGACACCTTTGAGGTTATTGAGGAATGAAAGACAAAGACGTCATTGGGATGATCAAACAGTTAGCCGATCTTAATAATATCGACGACACTGAGCTCATGGCGGGGTGTTTTGGGGTTGCATTATCTTTATTGTTTGTATATCAGCACGAGAAAGGCCTTAAAAGATGTCAGGATATGCTAAGTACAATGACGGAACTTGCATGGAAGGAATGGGGGGTTGAATAACCAAATCTATTCTTGAAAATACTTAAGTTGTTATGGTGTAAGTAAAAAGTCTAATGCCCTAGGCATGCGGAGGTACTTATCTCATTTTATTTCGCCCCCTGGGAGAATGCCCTAGAACCAAACCAAGGGAATGTCCGACAGTGGTTGGATAATCTCTATGGCAAGTTTCAGCCAATCGAACAATCGCGATGGAACCAAGCTAACATTGACTCACTTTTTTATGCCGGATCACAGACGTTCATAAACCGGTATTTTAATTTCAGTCCTGGCACATCTTACCAAAACTTCTACTTTAACTTCCTGCAGCAGCCTATAAACATGATCACGGGATATCAAAGGCAGCATAGGAAGAACATAATCTACATCCCATCTGAGGGTGCTGACCCAAATACAACCGACCAGTATACGCGCATTATAGATCATTGCGTTAACACGAGTGCTATAAGTGAGCAGTTCTCTAAGGCTTGCGAGCTCTCTTGTGTAGCGGGTTTATGCCTTTTGCAACCATATCTCGATTATACTTCCGATCCAGCCCAAGGGGATTTGAAGGTAAAGGTGTGGGAATACAATAGCTTTCTAGTGGATCCGTACGCAAGAGAGCCCGATTTCTCTGATGCTCAGTTTGTTTGGTGCCAGGAGTACATCTCAAAGAAAGAAGCCGAGGCTAGGTTCCCTGATAAGATAGCTAACATAGCTCCAATGGCAGGAACTCCTCAACGATATGGATCATTCTACTTTCTCCCTGAGAACTATAACATGGCTAGAAATGATCTTATGGTCCTCTCGTATGTGTGGTATAAGTGGAAGAAAAAGAAGAAAAAGCTCTATTCAGCGTCGCGTAAGCAGTTCTTTGACTTTGCAGGAGAAAACGGCCAGCTAGAGCAGATTCTCTACAACATCCCGGACTTAGAAGCGGTGGAAGTGGAAGTACCTACATGGAAACTTGCGGTTGTTCTTAACGATCAGCTGATGTTCCAGGGAGAAAACCCGCTTGGTTTTGAGCAGTTCCCCTTTGTTCCTGTATTCTGGAACTACGAACCCCATCTTAACTATTACGATCTGAGATCTAGAGGATTGGTCCGCACACTAAGAGACACAAACTTCCTTCTTAACAGAAGGATCATCCTCAACCATGATATATCTGAGAGCTCTATAAACTCCGGCTGGAAGAGAAAGATTGGAGCTGTTGGTAATGAAGATAACCTCAAGAAGTCAGGCCAAGGCTACGACATCATCATCAACGAAGGTTATGAGATGGGGGACGTCGAAAAGATTGTTCCGAATGCTGTTCCTCCGTCTGATATGCAACTAGCCAACGACCTTATCAACATGATATTCCAAATCTCCGGGGTAAATTTAGAGAACTGGTCAGCGCAAGAAGACTCTCAAGCCTCATCTCTTACAGTAATGCTTAAGCAAGCGGCCAACTTAACCGTTCTCCAGAAGTACTTCGATCAATGGGATTATGCATTAAAGACTCTCGGCGGACTTCTATTGCAAGTGACATTAAACAACTGGAATGCAGAGAAGGTTGGACTAATCCTTGGTGAAGAGCCGTCTCCTCATTTCTATTCTAAGATCTTTGCTAAGTATCAAACGATCGTTGAAGAGGGAGCTAATACTCCGACGCAGAAGAACATGCAGGCAAGACAGCTTTTAGAGATCAACCAGATGTTCGGGCGGGAAGTGTTCCCTCCAAGCATGATCATCAAAGACATGAACCTCTCAGGGCGCGCAGAAGCTATGGAGTTCTTACAGAAGCAAGAGCAACAACAAGCCGCCATGGCTCAAGAAACGCAAAGCGTTCAACATGCATTCGAGCATGCCAAACTCCAAGAACTCATGTCCAAAGCAAGCCTCAATATTGCATCTGCTAAAGAGCGTTATGGAAGATTTGAGTCAAACGTTGGTCTTCTTGAAGAACGAGTATCTGAGATTTCTAAGAATAGAGCGCTTTCTACAAAAGCTAAAATGGAAGCTCTAGAGAAGATGATTGATGTAATCCAAAGATACGGTGAGATCGAGACCATGCTTAAGATGAATCAGATTGATTCTTTTGAGTATCGCGATAAACTAATGGAAGATCAGGAAAAGTCTCAAGGACGCCACGACGCTAATGCCAATGAGTTTGCTTCAAAACTTATGGCTAGCATGGAAGGAATGGGTACGCATGGAGCAAATGCTCAAAATATAAACCAAAACCAGCCAGAGATGTCTGGAATTGGGGGGTAAATTAAACATCTTCTGTATAAAACAGGGGGGTTGTTTGGTTGACCTAGTCTCTGAAAAGGGGGGTTCATGTCACGATTACTGCTCATAACGCTTAAAAAGAACATAAATAAGCGCGATGTGATCTTTGATTGTATATATACCCCAAGCTCAGATGTAGGCGACCTGCTCCATGACTGGCTTAAATATAACGCCACCACCGGAATTCATGTAGGGCCCCTTAGAATAATGGTTCGAGACTGGCTGTTCTTTGATAAGTTTCAAGACGATTTTTCTAAAATCAAAGACTTCTGCCCAAGGGTTTCATCGTTTAATGATGTATGGACCATCCAAGATCTAGGCAACCTAAAGATAATTCACACTTCAGCAAAAGAAGAGAAACTCATGAAACATCTTATTGGCGAGATAATCACCAATCTGGATGATTTAGGGGACAATTTTACCAGCTCGGATGCATGAATATATCTCCCTACGTCCTCACATGGACAACTCCTAAGAACAATATCGTCATTATTGAAAACGATGATGACGTAACCATTAGCGTTATCTCCGGAAAGACCTGTGTTTTCAGAGAAAACCTTCCAGAAGACCACGCCGCTGTAAAAGAAGCCAAAGACCAGCTCACGGCATGGGCAGAAGACTTAAGAAGGTCTCTAGGAGCATCTAGCTTCTATTCCATACAACACCCTGAATATGCTCCTACATTGGTCTACTATCCCGCCGCCAATCCCCTTGCTCCGGGTCAAGTTGGGTCATCTTTAAGTATTAGTGCACTCTTTAGAAATGCTATGAATCGTCTGACAATTAGCAGCGGTGAAACCAGCGCAGAAATCAAGGCTACAAAGTGATGAAAGATATTTCTTGAACAATACCTCTATCGGATTACAATTATGGAAAGAACACAAATAATTCAACCGAGAGGGAATTATGTCAGGACGTAAAATTACAGACCACGGTGGCTACCCAGCTTCTTCAGATGCACTGATGAAGTCTAGCAACAAGGTTAAGCATTACACTAGTGCAGAAGGATCAGGTCATCTTGCAGACTATCCAGACACTTCTGAAGATATCCACAGAGACCAAGAGCGCTCTAAGAGCAAGATTGCTTCTAAGCCAATGAAGCCTGGTAACAGATACTAAATTATCGGGAGAGTTTAGGTTAGCGATTACGAGTATTTTCGCTAGTTTAAGCTCTCCTACCTCTATATGGAGCAGTTATGAAGAGTGGTTTTCATGATCCAATACAAGCTAAACCCAAGGCAAGTTCTAAAAAGACTCCTTGGAACTTTGAAGCTCCATCATACGACGATCGCAATCGCATTTGTGCTGGTACTGACTACGGCGTTGGTCATCGCACTCCCGTTGGTCACTTGGGCAATGCTAAAGCAGAAGCTGCTACCCTGCCTAAAGGTAGAGTAAAGACAATGTCAATAGATCCAGATGAGGCTCGCATAGAGGTAGAATAATGGCTATCCACGAGAATCCTAAATCGAAATCCCCACAAGTCAAAGTCAATAAGTCTAAAAGCCCATTTGGGAACTATACTGGTACTGGCGTTCGCAACAAAGTCGGCAAGATGGTCGATGGTAGTGTTGGCGTGCTTCCTGCTAACAAGAAACAGCTTAAGACTCCTCCGAAGAAGTTAGCCTAACGCTCCTTTAGCTCAGTTGGTAGAGCACTTGACTTGTAATCAAGATGTCGAAAGTTCGAATCCTTCAGGGAGCATTCATGTTTTCTAATTTCTTCTTCAAAGCGCCCAAAAACTCCCCTTGAGCGTAATACCCCTGCTCTACTTGTAAGATGATATCCTGCAGTTCTTGCTTATTGGAAGGAAGGTCTAACACAGCATTAGCTACGATTTCATAGTTTTCGTACAGGAACTTAAGCTGGGCAGGTATGAGTTTGCTCTTTATCTTTGCCTTGAGTTTCATTCTTTCTCCTTTCCCAACAAATGCATTATGTCTTCTCCATTCTCATCTATTATTGCGTTTGGCTGCACATCTAAGGAACCATCGTTCCTCCATTGATAAAAAGGCCCTGAGAGCAATGCAGGCGTCCATTCTTCGGCTTCTTCAAGCGAATTAATTACATAACAAAATCCAGGGTTCCATATAGCAAAAGCATAATGTCCTGCTTTTCTGACTAAACAGTATTGGGCAATTGATGGCTTCTTGGTATTTACATTAATCCAGTCAGTCATTCTTCCTCCTTCAATGAACATCCAAGACAGGACCATTCTTTAGCTTTTGATTGAAAAACAAGATCAATTTCGTTACAGCTATGACATTTCATATGTAAAATCTCTTCTGAATGGAAGTTTTGATTGGGAGGTTCAGGTAACAGCATCCAGTGCTTAGGGAAAAATATAGAAATATGACCGAAGTACCAAAGCGCGGGTTCATCTTCCCAAGGTTGTTCTCTTCTACAAACCTGCATTTCACCAAACTGATCGCATCCAAGGACTACTTGCTCCATTTCCGGCAGACTATCCTTCACACTGATCCACTCATTCATTCTTTGGCCTTTCTAAGTTCCAATAGTGCATGACATATAGACTCAAGGGCTAGAGGAAGACTAAAGTCGTCATTGAAAGGATCGGGAATAGGTTCTCCAGGATTCTTCTCTTTGAATTCTTTTATGAGCTTCTTATTAAGCTTCTCTGATCTCACGTGATGAAGCTTGAATGTTTTTGCTAGGTCTTCAATCGAATACATCATTCTTTCTCCTTAGGTGATTCGGGTAATGGCATCCAATGAGATACATCTATTTCTTCTCCGCCTCTTATTAGCCATCCGATTTGCGTAAGTTGAGCCACAAGGTAATGAGCGCCTATTTCCCGATTGTCACTCTTTTCATAAACCAAAGCATGGCCGGTATATTCTCTAAGTCGTTTGTAGTCTTCTTCGGTTGCTTCATAAGCATTAATCCATCCATTAGCTAAATCCATAATTCCTAATGTCCTCGTAGTTCTTCCCAACTGGATCGATAAATTTAGGAATGCCATCAACATTACTTAGAATCTGTCCTATTTCTCCAATAGGCATGCAAATTACAAAGCGGGTTTTTGCCTTTTTTCTTTTCTTGATCATTCCGCGCCCTTCTCTTCGGGTTCATCTCTTGGCCTATCTGGAATAGAGTCGGGAATAATGTCATTCGGCCCTGGCCAGTCATATTCAGGTGGCCCAAAATGTATCTCTCCACACCAATAGCTCATATAGACTGTTGGTTCTTTAGGGAATGCCTTATCGGTTATATAGCAAAGTGATATCCACCCAGTGATTGCTAAGAATAAGAATAAAAAACCTTGTCTAATTGTCATTCATCCCCCAAATACGCCCTAACTAATGCATTAATCTCATGTTTTATATGCCCATAGGACATCTTAAGAAGATCTATCCCAGTAAATCCGCGTTTTTCATAAGCCTCGATGGTGTCCTGGAATAAGCCGCGTACTTCAAATGTGATTCTGTCTAGATCTGCAGTGGCGTATTCAGTTTTCAGTTCGGTGTGTTTCATTTTTAAGTCCTCTTGGCATCACAGCCATATGTTTCTGTAAGTCTTGCATCTTTGCATCAGTCGTCTGCTTCTTATTGGCAGCATGGCTTATCTCGCTGTAAATAGCGCTTATAGCCTCATCAGATAGGTCATCATCTTCTGGAGCCTCTAATTGACTCCTACGATGTCTAAAATTATCAATACTCTCAATTACAGTCTTATTTTGAGTAATCATGCCCTTCTGGAATTGACTCCACAATTCTCTAGATGGAATCATCCAAAGAACCTTAATCACATCTGTCCCTGGATAGGCCTTAAATAGCATAGAGTTGGGCTCTGCGCGTGGTTTAGTTAGTCTTGGCTGCCATATCATAACTTTAGTAACGCCATCTTCTTTGGTCCTAGGATGAGCGAATATGTAGAACGGATGGTCTCCAAAAGGTCTTTGATTGATTAGGTCTTGGCAACATTCGCCAATATCGAATTCTTGCTTAGTGAAATGAGTGAATCTGTCATAGACATCGGTTTTATTTAGTTTCATAGCGTTGCCTTCAAATAAATATTTTAGTATAAACCATTTATCGCTATTCGGCGTTAAGATGAAGGTTATTATGTCCACACCAAATGAAAGTATCAATACTACAAACACACAAGTACAATCAGAAGCGGTTCAAGTAGAAAAGGAAAAGAACTTCGCCTTACAGAGAAAAATGTATGAGCGCCAACTAGAAGAAGAGCGCAGATCGAAGCAAGAACTAGAGAAAAAACTTCAAGAATACGAAGCTTCTAAACGTCCTCACAAAGGTAGGGATGAAGATGCTGATGACGATGATGATAGCGAGCCTTATGTCGATAAAAGAACGCTCAAAAAGCAATTATCCCGTTTTGCGCAGGATATGGGACAAGATATTGATAGACGAGCGACAGAAAAAGCCGCGGCCATGATCGAACAGGAAAGACAAGTTTCCTTCCTGAGACAAAACGCCGACTTCAATCAGATCCTAAACGAAGAAAATATTCAGAAGTTTGCTGAGCGTCATCCAGAAATAGCCGAGCAAATGGTAGAAATGCCAGACAACTTTGCCCGCAAGAAGCTTCTTTATCAGAACATCAAAGCACTGGGAATCCACAAGAAGGACGAACCTAAGACATCGATCCAAGACACAGTAAACAAAAACCAAAGAAACCCATACTACCAACCATCAAGTGCAGGCGCGACTCCTCCCTATGCAATGCAAGGGGATTTCAGCTCAAAAGGCCAAGAGAATGCTTATGCCAAAATGAAAGAATTGATCAGAAATAGACGAGGCTAATCATGGGGTTCTTCAAGAAGAAAAGTCCGTGGATACTCATGGAAAAAAAGCACGCACCTCGGGATAAGTTTGTTTTGCTTAGTGATGGTGTCAGAATATGGATAGGGTTGTTTCATTTTCAAAGGGACATAGGAAGACAAAAATATCCTGATTATCCAGGAAGTTGGCTTGTACTAGATGGCTTTGGTGGTTTGGTGTGGTTTTCTCAACAAGCAGAACCTCCCTATTGGATGCCACTTGCATTGCTCCCTCCTAAAATAGAGGTGCCAGAACTTAAAGAAGTTCAACAGAGAGATAGAATATACGAAAGCATGATGAAATATTGGCAATGGGCAAACGAAAAAGGGAAAATTGATCAGAAATAGACCAGGTTAAATAAAACAGCCCCTTGCTATGAAACAAGAGGCTGTACACTTGCGGCTTATCAAACCACTTAAATCTGGAGGAATTAAGTAGGTTTAGAGTAATGAAATTGAGAATTTATGGCTTCTGAAAATAAGAAATGTGAAAATAAGAAATGTGAAAAGAATGGATTACATCATGAATGGGGCAGTGAAGAGTTGTCTGATTCTTTGGAGCCTTTTTATAGATGTAACAAATGCGGAATAAAATTAGTCGGTTGTTCTTTAGTCAGTGATTAAAAACATTTCTGTACATAAATTCCTCATATTTTAATATAGGGTTACGCACTCCCAGCGTTAAGGGAGTCGTTCTACTCGCGTCAAGAGTATTCAATGCGTACGAAGCTCGCAACTTCACTCCGGTCTATTACGAACGGACGTAGTACGTCAGATTTCAATCGTCGTCCACGGTGTAATAGATCAACGTAACTAGACAAAGAGAGAAATTATGTCTATTACTACTACAGGGAATCTAGGTCCTATGATTCTCCAGAGCTTAGCTCCGGCGATGTTATATGTACCTACTCCTACAATGAACAACATCTTGATCTGTGATAAAGTGAGCATGCCACCTAATGGTGGAACAACTATGCGCTTTATGAGACCAAGAGCCCTTGTTCCTCCTACAATTCAATTGGGGAACACAGGTATTGATCCTCCAGCTCAAGTGCCACAAAGAGATATCATAGACGCGCAAATGGCGTTTTTTGGTACTGGCTGTATTTTGAACGAGCAAGTTATTTTGCAAGACCAAGAGGGAGTTCTCGCTTGGGTTTCTGAGCGTCTAGCCACCGCTATGCGTCAAGCCGAAGACTTGATCCTTCGTGACTACATCCTTTCTGCAGCTAGCCAAATTAATGCTGGCGGTGGAACGAATGGAGACAACCCAACCAACTTAGGAGCATCAGACTTTAGTCTTGTTGCAACTACTTTGGATACTAACAATGCCTACAAATTTATGTCTGGTATTGAAGGTATGGATCATTTTGGTACAGGCCCTGTAAGAAGTGCATATTTTATGCTTTCTTCTACAGAGCTACAAAGTGATTTTGATAGCTTAACTGGTAGTGGATTCCTCTCCCAGTGGAACTATCCTACAAATGCATCAGCGCTTCCATCTGAGTACGGTAGTGTTTATAACATCCGTATTCTTACAAGCTCTGAAGCACCAGTAGCGAGAGCGTTTTCTGCAAGTGGCGCCGATGTTTACTATAACTATGTTGTAGGCAAGCAAGCTGTGACGCATATCCAACAGGACGGATATTCTATGAACTTGATTTATAGAGATCCTTACTACTCTGGTATGCTAGCTCAGAACGCAACCTTAGCGGTTAAATTCGCTCAAGCTCAGGCGCTCACGCAAGATACGGCAATCCGTAACTTAGCATGCACGCGCATGACTTCTTTGGGGGTGTAACATGACAGAATATAATAGAATTGCTCGTGGTTCTTACACAGCAACAACTGGATCGGCGCAGTATGTATACTTGCCTTTCCAGCCAAACCTCGTGAAGATCACTAACTACACTGCATCGGCAGCATTTGCCCAACACGGTATTCCCCAAGCTTATTGGGACGTGTCTATGGGACAAGGTTTTGCTTCAGTGTTGTTAAACTCTGGCGCGACACCAACATTGATTACTGACGTTGTAACAAGCAATGGTATCAGCACTTTTGGTGCTGGTCTAATGCTTCAGTATGGAGCGCAGAAACAAATCATTGGCGCAACAAAGGCAAGTCCTATTGTCTTTAACGTAACAGCGCATGGTTATTCAGTTGGTGATTGGGTGACTTTTGAGGGTCTTTATCAGTCCGCAACGACTGGTATGCCTCAGATTTCAGGTATGCCATTCCAAATTAGTGCAGTAGGCGATGCAGACCACTTCACAATCGTTTGGAACGGTAACCAATCTAACTACACAGCACTTTCAGGTTCTCCTGCAGGCGCGTATGTGAAGAAGATTCTTTATCCCGACTTGTATTTGCCAGGTGTGAATTTTATCAGTGCTATTACGACTGGTACTACCACAACAATTACAACAACAACAAGCCACAATTACCGTACAGGCCAAGAGATTGCTTTTAGAATTCCTACATCATGGGGAACAACTCAACTCAACTCTCTTCCGAATAGCACAATCCCTGGATCTCCGATCTATGGTTATGTAACTTCGGTAACAAGCAATACAGTATTTGTGTGCTCGATCAACTCTACGGGATATAGCGCATACACAAACAACCCAACAGTTGCAAGTGTCCCTGGTCTATCATTCCCACAAGTAGTTGCAGTAGGTGATGTGAATACAGGTGGCGATCTCTATACCGGAGGCGCTCTGTATCCTTCTCCTTCTTTCCCAACATCTTCTGGTGGCGTATCGACCATAAATGGTCCTGCTATTAGAGGGGCTTTTGTAAACAATACTCGCCAAGGATTCGTGATAGGTGCAGGTAGCGCAGTAACTGACGCTAGCTCACACCTTTCAGGAACAACCAGCGATGTGGTTTATTGGGAAGCTATTTATTCTGATATGTAGTTCTAAAAAGACTGCATAGAGGGTTTTAGAGCTCTAGAGAAATCTAGGGCTCTTTTTATTTTCTATAAGGTAAGGTAGTATGAAAATGCGCGAAGAGGGTCTAGGTCCCTCCTTGCGAAGTCTGCAAGCAATTCCAGGCGCAGGGGGGCGGTGCACAGCAGGACATGTCTCGTTCACCGCTACATCTTGTTATAGGAGGTAAAATGAGCTTTCCATATCCTTACAAAGGACCAATCAGTCCGGAGAACAACCCTCCAATAGAACCTGGCTATTTCCAGCCATCTAGATTTGTGATATCTGCGTTAACAACGGGCGCATCCACAACAATTACAACCTCTGTTAATCATAATTATGTGGTTGGACAAGAGGTTAGAGTGAATATTCCCCAATTTTATGGGACTTACCAAATAACGGGTCAACAAGGCTATGTAACCTCTATACCGAGCGCCAACCAAGTCGTTGTATCTATCAACTCACTAAACTCCAATGCATTCATTTCTTCCCCTACATACGGACCCACACCACCCCAGATAATAGCTATTGGGGACATCAATTCAGGTGCAATTAATGCAAATGGAAGAACCTCCCTCGGCACGTATATTCCAGGCTCATACATAAACATATCTCCAAATTAATTGATTCTTTGGGTATTTAGTCCTAATCTAGGTAAAAGTAGCGATTAGCTAAAAGTTTTATTAGATAGGAGACTTATGTCAGACAGACCACGCGTAAACTCAAAAGGACAACAAGAACTAGATAAAGCAGAAGTGCAGCTAGATAATTTTAAAGAGCAACTCAAAGCGGTTACAAGCGACACTGCCAGTGTAGGGCCAATTGAAGAATATGAACCACAAACGAAGCTCTCCAGAAGAGAGGCGGAAGGCATGGGCCCAATCATTCTGAAGCCAAAAAGAACTATTGGATCAAAAGAGAAATTCAATGAGAAGTTCCGCTCTGAGTATGAAGAATCAAAGAAATACGTGAAATTCATTGCAGAGAACATCGAAGTAAAAGGCGAGTCTATTGACCTCTGGGTTAAACCTTTTCCTGGAATCCCTGCAGAAGAGTGGGATGTTCCGGTTAATAAGCCAGTAGCAGCCCCAAGATATGTAGCTGAGCGTATTAGCAATTGCAAGTATCACGTTCTAGAGATGGAAGATCGTCCGATTGCTCAAGAAGGTGGCGCTGTGTTTACTGGACAGCTCATCGCTAAGCATACAAAGCATAGACTCGATGCAAGACCCGTTGGTAGCCCATTTGCAACTCTATAGGTAGAGCATGAATCTCCTTGATGACACCAGTTCTTGGTAATATAATAACCTCTCTTTATAGGGGTGGTTATGAAAAAATGCCCAAAGTGTTTAGAGGAAAAGGCAGAAACAGAGTTTGGGAAAGATAGGTATTCTTGCGATGGGTTCAATGTATATTGCAAACCTTGCATAAGGAAAAGGAGCAAAAAACAGAGACTAGAAAATCAATCGGTATACTCGAAATATTTTCTTGAATATCGAAGGAAGAATGCAGAACTCTTAAGGGAAAAAGCGAAGATAGAATATTATCTCAATTATGAGAAACGAAGAGAGCAAAGCAAAAAAAGCTACGAAAAACATAAAGAAGAAATAGCTAAAAGACGCGCTGAAAAAAGGCGCACCAAGGAAGCTCGAGAAAAAAACCGCAATAGGCAGAGAGAATGGCAAAGGGAAAATGTAACAAAAGCAGGCCGAGTTACTTCAGAATGGAAAAAGAAAAACCCTCAGAAATCCGCCGCTCATGCTTTGGTTTGTTGGGCTACTAAAACAGGGATATTAAAAAGGTCTGATGTGTGTGAGGAATGTGGTATAAAATGCAAAACACAAGGACACCACGAGGATTACATGAAGCCAATGGATGTGATTTGGGTCTGTAAAGACTGTCACTCAAAGAAACACAGAATTTATAGGTGATATATCAATCTTCTAAGTGACATTTTAATTTACATCCGAAGACTCATCAAGCCCACATCCAATACTTCGGTAACGGACAATCTCTTGATCGATTATGTGAACCGCTTTTGGTTGATAGATGTTGATGCCAGGATGCAGCTATTTGATTTTAAGACGACTTATAGATTTCAGACTTCCCCTGGAATAGATCAGTACAATATGCCGCTATACAACACGAATGGATATCCGGTTCAAATAGAACCAGGTGGTCAGCTAATATCCTACTATCCCGTATATCAAGGCTTCCTCGGTCCTGCATTTGTAAATGGCATCCAAGTGCCTTTTTATACTGAGCAAGGTGGGTTTTTCAATATATGGCCCAATTATATCCAAGCACTTAACAATTCCTTCCAAGGCAATGGTGGGGCTACTTATACACTGACAACTCCATTCTTCCCAGCGCTAGCAGGACATGTGGACATAACAGGTATCATAGCAGCCAATTCATCTATAGACCCAATAGTCGCAACCACCCTAAATACAAGTGTACCGAAAACCAGCACATATCCTGCTGTTTTCATAACTACGCAAGATGCCAACAACAATACAGTCGTGGTGTCTGATTCAGGACAGTTTTTATCTACTACAGGCGTTACCGGCAATATGCAGTTAGGGATGTTAACTGGAGCTGTTGCAGGTGGTTATAGTGCTACGGTGAATACGATCAACTATACAACTGGCCAGATCAACGTAACGTTTAATGAAAATATTCCTACGGGCACGCCGATCAATATCCAGAGCTATTATATTCAACAAGGCATACCAAGAGCGATTTTGTTCTATAACAACACAATCACCCTTCGCCCACCTCCAGATGTAAGCTATTTGGTTGAATTAGAAACTTATCTGACCCCAGCTGCCTTTCTATCTACCAGTCAATCTGTTCCATTTGCATACATGGCTGAATATATAGCTCGTGGCGCTGCTAGGAAGATACTGTCTGATACTGGCGACATAGAGCAGTTTCAATTTTATGAGCCACTGTTCCGCGAGCAGGAGAATTTGGTGTGGAAAAGATCGCAACGCCAATTCACAGCAACACGTACACCTACGATCTTCAGTGACTTTTCTTCTCAGTCTCCATCTAATAATTTTTCAGGTGGTGGAAATTAATCTTTTTAACTAGAGGTAATCATGTCAGAAGAATACGGAACCGTTGTAATGACTAAATCTACACAAAAGTGGCTAAAAAGAAAGGGAATGAGCGAATCAAAACGAAGTGAAATAAGAAGAAAAAAGCGTCCTTTCCATGATGAATTTTCTCTAAAAAAGGATTAATCAATGACTATTACGTATACAAACAATATCCCGCTTGCATCTAACAACCCTTCGAACGATCAGCCCAATATGCAAACAAACACCAATGATATTAATAGCTGGGTGCAGATTGACCATGTGGGGTTCAATGCTTCGAACGGTGGTCAGCATAAGCAAGTAAACTTTCCGGCAGAGAACGCTCCAGCAGGAGCACCCACAGGAACTGCTTCGGTATTATATTCTGTTGCGGGTGTGGCAGATGCGTCGCATCCAGTTGTTGCATTCCAGAACGCCAATCTTACTTTCCCAATCAGCTTAGTGCGTGCTTATGCAGCCTTTACGGGGTCCACGGGAGCAATCGTGGCATCTCAGAGTATAGGAGTAGCGAGTATTGTAAGAAATAGCGCGGCTAATTATACAGTGACTTTGAACGCGAACGTTGTGACTAATACGACCTATGGAGTTTTCGTTAGTGCTACTGGTTCTTCTTCAGAAAGTAACGCCTCCATTGTGATATCCAGCGCGACGGTGTTTACTTTGAATTTTGGAGTAGTAGATCCGACTAATGCATTTTTCATGGTCACACAATTGTAGGCATATGGGCGAAAAAATAGTCGTTGGTCCAATCAATAAAGGTTTAAGAACAGATCGCACAGCTTTTGTGATCGATAACGACTCCTTCCCAACGCTCATAAATGCCTATCAATGGCGTGGAAGAGTAAAAAGAAAAAGGGGTACGGAAGCGGTCAATAGGTTGCAGCGCTTTTTTAACTCTGCAGTTGCTTCATATTTCCCAATGAGCACGGCAACCATTACAGGTGCGACTCAGGCAAATCCATGCGTTCTCACTGCGAATAACACATTTGTTGTTGGAGAGACCATTACCATTTCTGATGTTGCAGGGATGACACAACTCAATGGAAACACCTATTCGATTAGTGTATGCACCTCCACTCATATCACTATAGTTGTTGATTCAACAGGGTTTGGGGCATACGTATCAGGAGGAATTGCATCTCTTGCTTCTGAGGTAATAACACTTGATGCATCAGGTAATGGGAACATTCTTGCAGGATTTAATCTCCAAGCAAACGGCCAGATTATCCCTGGCACAGTAACAATTACCGATGTTTCGACGTCCACCCTATACACAGACCCGGCCAAAGATGGAACTCTTAGTCCATCCGGAACCATTGATTACGTCACAGGCGAAATTACAATATTAGCCGCAGCAAATCATCCAGTAACGGTTAAATATTCATACTATCCCGCTCTACCTGTTATGGGTCTGAAGGACTTAAATCTTACAGCGACTCAGTTCCCAGGAAACATAGCGTTCGATACTACAAATGCATATAACGTTCTAGGAAGCCAGCCTTATACGATTTACAACGTAAGCTTTTATAAGAACCCAGCAACCAACACCTATCTTGGATATACACAAAAAACAAACCCGACGGCAGTTGCCTGGAATGGTCAGAACTATCAGCAATTCTGGTCAACTAACTACGAAGGGGCTTTCTGGGCAACCAATGGGATAGCAATACCTTTTGTTACTGCTAATATAGGGATGCAATTCAAGACGATTGTCACCTCGACAACAATCTCTGCTGGCCCTCCTGGGAAAGTTTCATTAAATATCACAGCTCATGGGCTTGTCATTGGAGATTTTGTTTTCCTAAATGAAATCGCCAATATCTCAGGTATAAATTTCCAGACAGGCTATGTCATCTCTGTGACTGATGCGAATAATGTCGTAGTAGAATTGCCTGATGCGACTCTTGGGAGTGTGACAACAGCAACTATCACAGGAGCAACACAAGCCAATCCTGGCGTTCTAACAGCAGCAAATACATTCAGTATCGGGCAAAGTATAAATATTACAGGCGTTGCAGGGATGACGCAACTCAATGGGAATACTTACATTGTTTCTGCTGGATCTACAGGCAGTCATATTACTTTGAACGTAGACACAACAGGATTTGGAGCCTATGTATCTGGAGGAGTAGCAACTTTGGCTACTGGAGTTGGTGGGATCGCTCAATATTTGACCAGTAGTGCATCTCCCACAAAAGACTGTATGCGATGGTATGACGGAGATCCAACTAATGGGAACATATCTTCTCCAACACTCAATGGAACAAATGGTTGGGTGAATTTCTGCCCACCTATATCCAACAGCAACTTCTCTATCGAGAACCTCCCAGATGCTCAATATTACCTAGTGAGCGCCAGAGTAGTTCTGCAATTCAAAGACAGGCTTCTTTTCTTTGGACCTATTGTACAGACATCAAGCGCAGGTCCCTATTACTTGCAAGATACAATCATCTATAGCCAGAACGGATCTCCATATTACACAGCAAGCTTTACAGGATCTGTTACATCAGCAGCAACGATATACAATCCGATACTTACTCCAAACAACCAGTCAGCTCAAGCGAATGCATACTTTTCCGATGTTCAAGGTTATGGAGGCTTTATTACTGCAGGGTATGAAGCTCCAATTCTTACCGTTGCTCCTAACCAGGATGTTCTTATCGTAGGATTTGCTACGCGAAAGACCAAGCTTGTCTATTCAGGTAATGACATCGTTCCTTTCAACTTCTTTATTATTAACTCAGAATTTGGTGATGCATCAACCTTCTCCACGATTGTATTAGATAGAGGAGTGTATGCAGTAGGCAATCGAGGCATTACCATCACTAACCAAGTCGAATGCGCACGTTTTGATGAAGAAATACCAGACCAAGTGTTTGAGATTGATTTATTCAATAACGGCTCTCAGAGGACATCTGCGACAAGGGATTATATAAATGAATGGGTCTATTTCACATACACGAGCAATAGTAATACCAATGACAACACGCAAGTCTCGATCTTCCCGAACCAAACGCTCTTCTATAACTACAGGGACAGCTCTTGGGCAATCTTTAATGAATGTTATACGACTTATGGACAGTTCAGGCGACAAACTGGGCAAACTTGGGCGACGATTGGTACAGAATTTCCAACATGGTCTGCATGGAATCAACCTTGGAATGCGGGAGAAACTACGCTCTTGCAGCAACAAGTTATCGCGGGTAATCAACAAGGATTTGTAGTCATAAAGGGCATAGGAACGGAAGAATCTCCATCTCTCTATATAGATGATGTTTCCTTTGCAGCGACCATCACAGGTGCAACAGCCGCGAACCCATGTGTCCTCACCGCAAACAACAATTTTGCCGTAGGTGAGTCTGTAACTATTATCGGCGTCGTGGGGATGACCCAATTGAACGGCAATACCTATGTAGTAACCGCTGCGACCCCAACAACGGTAAATTTGAATGTGAACTCATCAGCATTCACTGCTTATGTCTCTGGAGGGGTTGCAACTCCCCTTAATCCTATTTATTCACCTAATCATGGCCTACAGAACAACGACTACATCATCATTACAGGATGCCTTGGAACAGTTGGTACGCAGCTCAACGGGAACGTATTCTCAGTATTTGGTGTAACGCAGAACTCATTCAATGTATACAACCCCACAATCACATTGACAACTGGGACATATTTTGGAAGTGGTGTCGTTACAAGAATGTATGTGCCTCTCATACAGACTAAGCAATTCCCAACTTCTTGGGGAATGAGCAGAAAGACAAGACTTGGACCACAGGCATATCTTTTTAGTACAACCAACTCAGGACAGATCGAGTTACAAATATACTTAAGCCAGGACGCTGCGAATGCTTATAATGCTGGTACTATTGTTCCTGATCAAAACTCACAAAACAACGCGTTGATCTACACTAACGTTATTGCCACTTCGCCTACTTATGAAATTCTCAATTGTAAAAACTTATCTCTTGGGACTATAGGAAATGGAGCAATAACAAGTTTCTCCTTCAATTATCAATCGCTCTTTGGTTTCCAAGGCTCCATCGTTCCAGGTTCTGTAACCATTGCTGTGGGTAGTGTTGCTACGTTCACTGACAATGGCAAAGGGGCGTTTACGGTTACAGGAACTGGTCAAGTAAGCGGATCAACAATTGTTTATGCGAATGGCCTTATTACAATAGCATTCTCTTCTGCACCAACCTCACAAGCTACAACTACCACATTTCAGTATCAGCAAAACAATCTTATGACGCCTACAGCATCTACGCAGTCGCAACTCTGGCAAAGAATGAATACTTCTCTGATCGGCGACACGGTTCAAATTGGATTTACTCTAAACGATGCACAAATGAGAGATCCTAATCAGATATTGCAGTTTGCAGAGATAGAGCTACACTCGCTCATACTAGACACAAATCCGTCACAACTTTTGGTATAGCATGAGTTCTAATGTTGTAAACCAAGTCCCTTACTTACGAACATCAAGAGACTTCCCTCAAGAAGCCCAGCCCCTAAGCCAAGAACTATCCAAAGCCTATATCGACATCGCCAACGTAGTAAATAATCGGATTATTGGATTATTCCCAACATCTACTCCAGGGGTCACAGGTGAGTCATGGTTCGTTGGTGGAGGAAATTCTAAGCAACAAACCCTCAGAAGAGTCTATCCATTTACCGGAAGTTCTTTGACGATTGCTCATGGAATTACTACTACACAAATTAGTGGATTTGTGAGAATTTGGGGAACATTTTCGGATAATTCTGGTAATTTTTATCCCATACCTTACGTTGATCCAACCGCTGCGAATAATCAAATTAATATACAAATCACATCTGCCAATATTGTCATTACCGCTGGAGCCGGCTCGCCACCTGCAATAAACAGTGGATATATAATTTTAGAGTGGCTAGCAAATGCATAATATGGTCTCATCCTGTCACAGGATGACATAGCATATCATGATGAAAAGAAAATATTTTGTCCCCATTGGAGAAAAAATCGGGTACTTGACAGTTCTTGGCACAAAAAAGGGTCTTTATGAATGTGAATGCGAATGCGGACAGAAAACACATGTCAAGGGCGGTTATCTCGTGCAAAAGCGAGTTTTTTCATGCGGGTGTCGCAGCAATCCTCATAAAGATAGATATTTAGAATATTTTAAAGAAAAATTCTGGGGAAATGTGCAAAAAACAGCTTCTGGCTGTTGGGAATGGCTTGGCAATAAAAGAAATGGTTATGGAAGGGTTGGTTATAAAGGAAAACTTCATACCTGTACACGTGTGGCATGGGAATGGGTTAATGGAAAAATTCCGGAAGGAATGTTTATCTGTCATAAATGCGACAATCCCCCTTGTATAAATCCAGAACATTTATTTTTAGGAAATCGGACACAAAACATCAGAGATTGCTTTGCAAAGGGAAGAAATAAAAGCGTTCTTGGGACAAAAAATCCCAATTCAAAACTCACAGAAGAAAACATTCGAAAGATTTTAAGTTGCTCCTTATCTTCTTTTGAAAAGGAGCGGCTAGCAAGTGAGTTCAATGTCAATAAAGAGACTATAAGGCGCATTTTTAAGATGTATGAGATTAGCCAAGACAATACCCTAGTTAGAACGAAATATACTGTCTAATCCATTCCTATCGCGTAAATTTAAATGTTTGCACATAGAAAATATTTGACAGGTATATACTCGGATTAAAACGAGGTGCATATGTCATCAATGAATGGTTCATATGGATACGGGGGAGACAAAGTCCCAAAAGGATACTCAGCGGGAAGACTTTCGAACTTCTCTCCAGAGCAACAACAACTTTTTCAACAGCTTTTCTCTGGTTCATCAGGTGGTATCGGATCTGGTCTTGAACACCTCTCAAAGCTCGCGGGCGGCGATCAATCTTACTTCGATCAACTAGAAGCTCCAGCATTAAGACAATTTGGAGCTATTCAGGGCAACCTAGCATCTCGCTTCTCAGGAATGGGGACAGGGGCGAGACGAAGCTCTGGCTTTGGTAATACCACATCTTCAGCAGCACAAGAACTATCAGAATCTCTTCAATCTCAAAGATTGGGGCTACAAAACCAAGCCATTCAAGACTTATTAGGCTTAGGACAAAACTTGCTTGGACAGAAGCCATATGAAAATACGCTAATGCCTAAACAATTAAGCGGTTGGCAGCAGTTCTTCAATTCGATTGGTGGTGGCTTAGGTAAGGGACTTGGAATGGCAGGATCTGCAGCAATTTTCTAAATAGGAGATAATCATGGTTTTATTACTCGATCCAGTTCCCACATTCGCACAATCGTTTGCCAAAAGCTTTGGTGGTGGCTTAGGTGAGGGATTTAGTGGTGGTGTAGAGAAACGTTTGAACGCGAGAGCGGATCAAGGAAAGAACCGTGCTGCCCAAAGAAAAACTCTTCTAAAAGAAGGCCCCAAGTACTTCGAAAGATTGGGACTAGAATATACTCCAGAGACTGAAAAAGCGCTTTATGATCTTATAGATTCTGGAAGAGTTCAAGATGCTGGAGATGCCTTAAATTTCATGGCAAATCAACTTCTAGGAGGACCTCCGGAACAACAAGCTCAAGATCTTTTAACGCAAAAATCTTCTCTAATGAATGAAGGCCCACAAAAAGGAAGCCTTAGAGAAGGAATACAGCAATACAAAGACTTATTACATCAACAAGAAGAAGGAAAACAAAAGCCATCACTAGGAGATATAGGTAAACAACTTCCCATGGAATTGGCAAAAGCTCTTTTTGGGAGTACTGCTGGCAATCAATTCCTTTCTGAAGCTACAGGACTAAAAAAAGGACAGGCTCCATTTGGAAAAGAAGGAAAACTTCCTTTTGATATTGATAGAGGAAATGCCTATAGAGATGTGCTCGCATTCGAATTAGGTGGAGTTCCTGGGTTCGTTCTGAAAGAGATGGGCGAAAAGGCTGCAGAAGTATTTCCTCATCTATTCAAAGGCGAAACCAATAGCAAAGAGGCATCTAAAGAGATTGCCAAAGCAGGCGTTTTTGGGGCTCTCTTTGGCGCAGGTGGAGAATTAGTTGGCGCTGCTCTATCGAAACTTCCTGGACTAGCAAAGAACTTTTCTAAACTTTTCAATAGTGGAGCCTCCAAAGAAGTTCTTGAAGAAGCAGCCGCAAATATAGGTAGAAGGGCAGAAGAAGCTGGTATAAGTGCTGAAGGGTTCAATAGAGGAATAAAGGCCGATGTCAATAAACTTAAGGCTATTGCTGATGAAGAGATTGCTTCCCTTAAAGGCCGAGTTTCTAAAGGCGGACAAGAATTGGGCGTAGAAGCACAAGTAGCCCATCCAGAAGAAGCAATAGCACATAGAGAAAGAACTTCTCAAACTTTAGCTAAAGAACCCGAAGTCTTAGAAAGAGCACTTGAGCCTAAACCAGAAGGTCCAGGTCTTGGGGCTAAACCTGAGACTATTGAAAAACGTATGGCTATAAGGAAACTTGCACAACAGGAAGAAGTTCAGGCCCACAAAAGCATGTCGAAGGCCAGAGAAGATCTCATCGAAGCTAAAAGGGATTTGATTAAGGCTACAAAGCAAAAAGCGCCTCCCGAGCACATAAAATCTCTTCAAGAAACGGTAAAATCCCTAGAAAAATCCACTCAATCACTCCAAGAACGTATCCTTGACGCCAAGCATAGACAGAAGTACTTTGAGCCACGCAAGTCTATGGAAGACTTAGTAGCACAAGCAGAAGAGGCATCTTCCCGGATTCGCTCAGAGGCATTCTCTCAAGATACAAAGTTCTTTGAACAGGCAGCTAAAGATCTCAAGAATGATCAGAAGTATCTTGTTGATGAAATGAAGTTGCTAGAACGTGGTGAAGTTCCTGGACATATCACACCTGATACTTACTTGCGCGTACAGGAAGCCTATGCGAAATCCTATGGAGAAATGTTAAACAAGCTAAAGGCTTATAAGAATACTCTGCGTACCCAGGCTCCTCACTTAGATGCGGAAACAGTTAAAAGAGTGGATGATACCATTCATATTCTAGAACAGAAACTTAAGTCATTGAATGCTAAAACAGCACTTCAAAGAGATGCTATTCTGTCTAAAAAGGCAGTTAAAGGCCCACAAGGTGCATTTACACGCCATGAGATTAGAAGAGCTTTAGGCGATACAATCAAAGAAAATTCTAATCTTCAAAAAGCAATGTTCAAGGTAGAGAAAGCTGCTCCTTCTGCTGAGTCTATGGGGAAATATATCGAAGCTAAGTTTCACAAAGAGGGAATGCCTAAGACATCTGAAGAGGCAAGAAAGGTCCTGAAAGAAGCCGGTGTTCCTGATGATGTTATGAATGAGTTCCATGAAAAACTTAAGTCACGCATTGAAGATGGAGCAAAAAACGGAAAACCTATTGAGCAAGTCCAAAAAGAAGTAGAAAAAGAAATCGCCAAGTTTCCAAATCTCAAAAAACTTTGGAATAAATATTGGCTTAGAACTCCAGTTCTCCGGGCAATATTTGGAGTATCTACCATTCCTGCAGTCTTTAAAAAGCTTAGGGCCTTGGGATATGAGGATAAACTCGGAGAAGCGTATGAGCTTCGCAATACTAATACTCGAGAAGGGGCTAGACAGATCGTTGAAATAAGACAGAAAATGATAAATGCAAAGATTTCAAAACGAGACAGAGAAAATGCAGAGAAAAGAGCACAGCAACGAGCTAGGGCCGCTTAGTTTGTCTTATTGCGTCTAGTAATCTTTCTTCTTTTTCGTCTTCTTGTTTTCCCCATTTATAACTGATTATGGACAATAGTATAAATTGAGCGAGCCAGATTTGCCAGTCCATCATTTACTCCTGTTTCTTTCTTCAATGGCAGCCATTTTCTTATGGAAATCTGTCATTTCTTTTTGAATTTCTTTTGTTTCGTAACGAGAAGCCAAATAGAAAGGAATATTTGCTCCAAAAAGGACTAAAACGACAACGCCTAGTTGCACTGCTGGATTCCAATCTATTGGTATTCTTTTCTTTTCCATCATTTCCTCACGTATCTAAATCTAAAAGTCTATATCTACCTTCCCACCAAGCCCACACGCTTTTAGGGGGAAGTTCATTCACCCAGAAAGGACTCCTCTGAAAAGTAATCTCAAAAGCTATCGAATCCTCGGGACCTGGGTTGCGTAATTTATAAATAGGCCGATCCATCTTGTCTGGATCATATAGGTTCTCTTCTGACACTCATATCCTCATAAGTGAGTGTTCTATACCACTCAATGCGGTTTCTATTTTATCAAGTCGTTCTTCGATTTCATTGAATTTATCATTCAGCCAAAGTGTCGAAAAGAAAATTGCTGCTAAAATAAACATGGTATCTCCGTTCATTTCTTCTCTCCTCTATGTGAACGTATTTCTTCCATGATTCTCATAAACTCTTCGTTATCCATTTTTAGTTTTGCATGGAACTTTTTAGAGTCATAATGATCCCACGTTATCATTGAGAGGCATGCGGCAAAAAAAAGAAATCCCTGCAACAACACTACCTTGGCGATGATGTCTGACTTTAAAATAAACACAAAAAAAGAGCAGACAAGCAAGATCAAAAAGGAGATTCCTAAAGGAATAATAGCGCAGAGAGGTAGAGAATTTTCTTTTATCCAGCTCATTTCACCATCCTGCTTTCCCATCGCCCACGTTCTTCAAAAGCTCCCTCAAGTTTAGAGAGTTTGGTTTCAATAGAGGATAAGCGTTTTATCACATAGCCGAATCCGGTAAAAAGGGGAATTAAAATGCTCCCTATGATAATTAGCATTTGCGCATTGTCCATATTCCCTCTCATTTCCCCTAATTCTACCATTTCGAGAGCATTCACATAAGTCCTAATCATTTCTTTAGTTCGCTATATATTCATAGCTCAAAAAAGCTGCTAGTACTAAAGTTTTTATTATATATAAAGCCAGGAGGCTCCATGAGCACGCCAACCAACGTTTATGCAGTAGCAGTCGGGACGTCATCTGTCCCAGGTCTTGTTAAATCACCAGTAGCGCCAGGACTTACGAATATCAACTACCCTATTGGACAGCAATGGTGGGATTCCACAACAGGAACTCTCTACACGCTAACCAACAAAAGCACTGTTCAAGGCGTAGTGCAAGCGACATGGACCATTGTTTCAGCGGCTTCTGGAGATGTTAACTCTCTAACAACTGATGACAGTACTGTAGTAGTACCAACAGCAGGTAATATCAACCTCGCTGGTGTATCTGGACAGCTTGTAACGAGTGGCTCAGGATCTACAGCATCTATCGGTATCGCTAACCCAGCAACATCACCTGGCGCATTTACTTCTACAGGGCTACTTACAGGCGATGCTGGTATCACAACACTAGGTGGTGCAACAAACATCCAATCTGGCACTAACGCAACGAACATCTCAACTGACGCAAGCGCAACAACAGTTCACGTTGGTACTGGTGCAGCTGTAAAGACTACAGTTCTTGGCTCAACAAACACAACTTCAGCAACGACTGTACAGTCTGGTAGCGGGGCATTGGCAATAACAGCAACTAACGGCACACTCACAGCAAACTCAGGTACTGGAGCATTAGGACTCTCAACTGATGCGGCGGCTACGACCGTATCTCTAGCAACAGGTGCTGGAGCTAAACTAGTAACCCTTGGCTCAACCAATGGTGCTAGCGCAGTAACGGTACAATGTGGAACAGGAAACATCGCA